>Ga0116216_10000598_pt1 | contig 27962 bp, 26 predicted proteins | sample Sb_taG_11_FD_89696 | JGI IMG/M metagenome (GOLD analysis project Ga0116216, IMG submission 89696) | Peat soil microbial communities from Weissenstadt, Germany - Sb_50d_3_AS metaG | ecosystem: Environmental > Terrestrial > Soil > Wetlands > Peat | place: Germany: Weissenstadt | collected 2010-09-21
AATATCGTGCGTCCCATCGAAGACGCCCTCGCCGGCGCGCCGAACCTCGACGTCATCAACTCGACCGTCGTGCAAGGTCGCGGCGTCATCTCAGCGGTGTTCGATCTGAGCACCGACCAGACCACCGCCCTCGTCCAAGTGCAGCAGCGCGTCCAAGCAGCGCAGTCGCAGCTGCCGAGCGATCTTCGCGCGCCGAGCATCTCGACCCGCGATCCCGGTCAATCCACGGTCGTCACCATCGCCGCTCGCTCCAAGTCGTACTCGCTCGCAGGTCTCTCTGACATCGTCACCAACCAGATCGTGCCGGCGCTCGAGCAGGTCGCTGGCGTCGGCTTTGTCGATGCGAACGGCACGGTGACGCCGTCGTACGAAGTCACGGTCGACCCGGTCGCGCTGCAGGGCGGGGGCTTCACCGTCAATGACGTCGTCAATTCCCTTTCGGGCAATAACCTGCGGTTGCCGGGCGGCATCGTCTATCAGCCGACGCGCGAGACGCTGGTCGACGTGCGCGGGGACATCCAGACGACGCAGAGCGTAGCAAGCCTTCCGCTGCAGCGCACCGGCGCTGCAATCCCCGCTTCCCAACCCTCGTCATCGATAGCATCTTCCCCGGCGTCCATGAACCCATGGAGCACGACGTCGAACGTGCCTCGCATCGGCGACCTCGCGACGATCACCGATTCGTACGAACCGCGCCGCGTGTACGCGTACCAAAGCGGCGCGCCGCGGCTGACCATGGATGTGCAGAAGACCACGCAGGCCAACGAGGTGTCGACCTCCGACAACGTCATCGCGGCGCTGCCGAAGCTGGAGCGGCAGTTCCCGGGCATCACCTTCGACGTCGTCAACGTGCAATCGAACTACACGCGTCAGCAGATCGACGGCGTGGTGCGAACGCTCGAGGAAGGCATCCTGCTCACCGCCATCGTCATGCTGTTCTTCTTGGGGTCGTGGCGCAGCTCAGTCGTCGTGCTCGTCGCGATCCCGTTCTCGCTGCTTATCACGATGGTGGTGATGAAAGCGGCGAATTTCACGATCGACACGGTTTCGCTTCTGGCGATGACGCTTGTGGTCGGCATTCTGGTCGATGACTCCATCGTCGTCTTGGAGAACATCGAGCGCCATCACCGCAACGGCGAGCCGCCGCTCTCGGCAGCGGTGACCGGGCGCTCCGAGATCGGCTTTGCCGCTATCTGCATCACCCTGGTGGACGTGGTCGTGTTCCTACCCATCGCCTTTTTGCCCGGCGTGGTCGGCAAGTTCATGAGCGAGTTCGCGCTCGTGGTCGTGGCCGCGACGCTGACATCCTTGTGGACCTCGTTCACGGTGACGCCGTCCTTGGCTGCTCGCTGGTCGTTGCGCAGCACGTGGAAGCCGTGGGGGCCGATCGTGGCCTTTGAAAAGGTCTTCGAGCGGCTGCGGACCTGGTACGCAGAAGAGCTCTTGCCCGCAGCGCTCAAAGTTCCACGGCGTGTCGTCGCAATCGCGGCAGTATCCCTTGTTATCGCGGTCGCGCTCGTGGCGTTCGGCGTCGTGGGCTTCACATTCATCCCTACCGTGGACCGCGGCGAAATCTTCATCCAGCTCACCTATCCGACCGGCACGCCGCTGACCGAAGTCGATGCGACGGTGCGGCGCCTGGAGTCCATCGCCAAGCAGATACCCGACGTGCGCACGGACGTCGCCGTCGCCGGCGCCTATTCCTCACCATTTGGCGGGCTTCTCAGCGAAGGCAACCTAGGCCAGATACACCTGTGGCTCAAAGACGATCGCAAGCAATCGACCAATTACTGGGTCGACTGGCTGAAGACAAAGCTGCGTTCATCCGCGCCCGGCGCGACCGTCGTCGTCATCCCCGCCACGAGCACGGCTGGCGGCAATGCGCAGCCCATCGATTATCTGGTGACGAGCGTACGCGGCGACCCGACGCAGTACGCAGCTCAGGTGTACCAGGTGCTCAAGGGCACGCCCGGCGCAACGAACATCAATAGCTCGGCGCTCAATCTTGCGCCCCAGGTGAACGTCGAATTCGATCGAGCGGCGGCACAAGCGCTCAACGTCAGCATCGGGGCGGCCTCGACCGCCGTGCGCGCGGCGATGGGCGGCGTGGTCGCGACCCAGTTCGAAGCGATAAACGGTCTCAAGGACGTCTACGTCATCTTCCCGCTCGCAGACCAGACGAGCTTGGATCAGATCCGCAACATCCAAGTCCGGGCCAACAACGGATCGATCGTGACCGTCGGTCAGGTGGCGACGCTGCAATACGCGCCCGCCCCGCCGGTCATCACGCGCACCAATCGTGAAACGGTCATCCACGTCACGGCGAATATCGCGCCTGGCTATGCGCTGTCGAACGTGCAAAACGCATTCACCAAGCGTCTCAAGGCGGCGAACCTGCCGGCCTGGGTCCAGGTGCGGGCCAACCCCAACGGCAACCAGCAAAATCTCAGCGACACGATGACAGGCATGGGCGCCGCGCTCGCGCTGTCCATGGTGCTCGTGTACCTGCTCATGGTCGCCCTGTACAACGGCTACTCGACGCCGTTCATCATCATGTTCGCGGTGCCGGTCGCCGCCGTTGGCGCGTTCGGGGCGCTTGCCATCACGCGCCAAACGCTCAACTTATTCTCGCTCATCGGCGTCATCATGCTCGTCGGTCTCGTCTCCAAGAACGGCATCCTGCTCGTCGACTACGCCAACACCCTGCGCCGGCGCGGCTATACCAAGCTCGACGCCATCCGGCAAAGCGCCAGCATCCGTTTCCGGCCCATCCTCATGACGACGTGCGCCATGATCGCCGGGATGACGCCGCTGGCTCTCGGGCTCGTCGCCGGGTCGCAGGTCCGTCAGGCATTGGGCATCGTCGTCATCGGCGGCCTGTCGAGCTCGCTGTTGCTCACGCTCGTCCTCGTGCCGGTCATCTACATGCGCCTCGCGCCCGAGCGTTTCGAGACGACGGAAGAAGTACCGGCGCGACTTGACGAGGTCGTCCTGTCTGATGGGGAAACGCCATCCGCGCCGCCGCCGCCGCGCGCACCGGAAGTCGCCGCCAGGCTGAAATAGCTCCCGAGGGCAAGCGCGCCGCGCGACGAATCGTCAGCGCAGTCTTTCGCGCGTTTCGAAGGAGGGCATCGACGCATGATGTGGATGGCGATGATCGTCCAGTGGCTTCATGTCTTTTTTGCCATCTTCTGGTTCGGCGGAACGCTCTTCATGTTCGCCGTGGTGACGCCTGCGCTCACAGCGAGCAGTCCTGAAGCAGCCGCCGAGGTCGGCGCCGCGGTCGGGCTACGCACGTCACGGGTGCTGGCGCCGGCCGGAGGACTGACCATCCTCTTCGGGATCATCAGCGCGACGGTGTTCGGGCCGGTCAAGAGCGTGGCGTTCTTATGGAGTTCGGCATACGGCATCACCATCGGCGTCGCGTTCATCGTCGCGCTCGTGCTCGCCGTGGAAGGCGCACGGATGGGCAGGGTCGGTACCTCGATCGCATCAGCTCCGCCAGCAGACAGGCCTCGGCTCATCCACGAGATCGTCGCTATGGCCCGGGTGTCGATCCTCGGCTTCATCATCGTGCTGACCTGCATGGTGTTGATGCATGACGGGCTCTAGGATTTGACCGGGCGATAGGCCGCGTGCTAGACTGCAGTCAGTGCCCGCCTTCATGAAGAGCGGGCGATACGTGCGTTGCTCAAAGGAGGCCGCCTCTCCATGGACTCCTCATCGCCGACGCCTCAGCCGCAAAGTCCGCAGGTGCCGTCAGCGACCGCGCCGCCATCGAGCCCATCACTCGATCCCGCGAAGGTGAAGAACTATGTCGCTCGGCTGCGCGACCAGCAGAACCTCGGTCTGGGTCTTGCAGGCGGCGCGATCGGCGCCGCGGTCGGTGCCGCAGCCTGGGCCGTCATCACCGCCCTGACGAATTTCCAGATCGGTTGGGAAGCGGTGGGCGTCGGGTTCCTCACGGGATACGGCGTGCGCATCTTGGGCAAGGGCATCGACCGTGTCTTCGGCTATGCCGGAGCCGTGCTGTCGCTTGTGGGGTGCGCAGCGGGCAACGTCCTCTCCGTGATGATCGTGGTCTCGACCCAACAGCACATCGGGTTCGGCGAACTCGCCGCTCGAATGACACCCGGCATCGCATGGCAGATGCTCGTTGCGGATTTCAGTCCGATCGATATCTTGTTCTACGGGCTGGGCATCTACTACGGCTATCGCAACTCGTTCCATCGCATCTCACGAGAAGAGCTCGCCGGACTCACCTGAACGCAAGCGGCAAGGATACTAGGTTTCCCGCCCGGTACGCATGCGCCCAGAAGCTATCGCAGCCTTATTGCGGCCTTAACGTGGCACGCAACGAGCGAGCAGGGGGTGGAGGTCTTGCGGCACGTGGGCGCCTAAGAGGGGCGGCTCATGAGAATGGGTGCGGGAGCTTTGGCGGCGGTGTCGCTGTGCGCGGTGCTGGCCGGCTGTGGACATCACGGTGGTCAGGGCGGGTACCCCGGCGGCGGCCAGGGCGGCTTTGCCATGCCGGTCTCGGCCCAACCCATAAAGCTCGGCAGCATCTCGTCGAACTTCGACGTCACGAGCACCGTGAAACCGCTGTTGCAGTCGTCGCTTTCCTCCGTCATTTCCGGCAATGTGCTCATCGTGGCCCACCAGATCGGCGAGCGCGTCCACAAGGGCGAGTTGCTGGTCAAGATCGATGACAGCACGCTTCGCGCGCAACTCGCTCAAGCGCAGGCGCATCTGGAAAACCTGCAGGCAACCGATAGCGGTGGCACGCGATCCACGCGGGCGGCGCTGCAAGCCGCGAAGATCACCTACCAGACCGATGAGTTAATCTACCACCGCGACCAGCAACTGTATGGCCAAGGCTATGTTTCCAAACAAGACCTCGACGTAGCGCAAAGCAATGCCTCAGCGGCGCAGTCCGCCTACCAGTCGGCTCAGGTGGCGGACGAAAACGCAAGCCTGGTTTCCGCGTCGAGCGCCGCCTCCGCGGATCTGCGCAATGCCTCGGCAGCGGTGCAGCAGATCCAAGCGCAGATAGCGCTGACCAACGTCACCGCGCCGTTCGACGGCATCGTGACCGCGCGTGACGTCGATCCCGGCACGCTTGCCTCTCCTGGCACGCCGCTCGTGCAGGTGTCCCAACTCGATCCCGTCTTCGTCGACGCGGGTGTCTCGGGTGACGACCTCCAGTACGTCCGGGTGGGAACGCCTGTCGAGGTGCGGGTGAACAACATTCCGGGGCGCATCTGGCACGCAAGCGTGGCGTATCTCAACCTTGCCGCGCTGCCGGGCTCGCTCACCTATCAGGCCCGCGTCCGGGTGGCCAATCCTGACCTCGCGCTGCGGGGCGGCATGGTCGCCACCGTCTCGTTCGAGCGCACGCGCAAGGCGAACGTGCTCTTGGCTCCTCGTGCCGCCGTTTTCCAGACCGATACTGGCTATTCGATGTTCATCATCCAGGACGGCAAAGCGGCGACCGTTCCGGTCGACCTTGGCCTATCGAACGACCAAGAAGCCGAAGTATCCGGGCAGGGCATCAAGGCCGGGGTCATGGCGATACTCAACCATTCCGTGTTGTTGCAACCCGGAACTCCCGTTCAGCCGCTTCCCGCCGGTGGTGGCCCGCCGCAAGCTAAGTCCGGCGCCAAGAATGGCGCCTGAAGGGTCGCAAGGCGGATCTGACGGTTCGCGCACGAGCTGATGTTCACCAAGTTCTTCATCACCCGGCCCATCTTCGCTTCCGTGCTGTCGGCGGTCGTGTTGCTGGCCGGCGTCATCTCGCTGCCCACGCTGCCGGTCGCGCACTATCCGAACATCGCGCCGCCGCAGATCTCGGTCGATTCAGAATACATCGGGGCCAACGCTGAGGCGGTCGAGGCCTCGGTCACCAACCCGCTCGAACAGGCCATCAACGGCGCGGAGGGGCTCCGCTACATCTCGTCGACCAGCGGCGACGACGGTTCCAGCAGCATTGTCGCGACCTTCAACTTGAATCGCGATCCCGATCGTGCCCTGTCCGACGTCCAGAACCGGGTGAGCACGGCTGCGGGCGTGCTGCCGGCGCAGGTCAACCAGACCGGCATTTCGGTGACGAAGAACTCGAGCACGTTCATCATGGCGATCGCGCTCACGTCGACCAATCCGAAATACGACAGCATCTTCATGAGCAACTACGTCGACCGCTACGTCACCGGCGCGCTCAAACGCGTCCGCGGGGTGGCCAACGTCATCGTCTTCGGCGAGCGCAAGTATGCCATGCGCTTGTGGCTCGACCCGAACAAACTGCAAGCCTACGGGCTCACCGCCGATGACGTCACCACCGCCTTGAGCCAGCAAAACGTCCAAGTCGCGGGCGGCGCGATCGGCCAGCCCCCAGCGCCGAAGGGTCAGGCGTACGAATACAAGGTGCGCGTGGCCGGGCAATTGGCGACCCCGATGGAGTTCGCCAATATCGTCGTCAAATCAGGCCCCGGGTATCTCGTGCGCGTCTCCGACGTCGGCCGGGTAGAGCTTGGCGCTGAGAACTACGCCGCCAACCTGTATTTCAACGGGAAAACCGCCGTCGGCCTTGGTGTCTTGCAGTTGCAAGACGCCAATTCGCTCACCGTCTCCAAGGGCGTGCGCGCCGCGATGGATCAGCTGTCGAAGCAATTCCCCTCCGGGATGACGTACAAGGTCGCCTTCGACTCCACCGTCTTCGTCAATGAATCGATCAAAGAAGTCCTCAAGACTCTCATCCTCGCGATCTGCCTGGTCATCTTGACGATATTTGTCTTCCTGCAAGACTGGAAGACGACGATGATCCCGGCGATCACGATACCCGTGTCGTTGATGGGCACGTTCGCGCTGCTCAAAGCGTTCGGCTTCTCCATCAACGTCTTGACCCTGTTCGGCCTGACGTTGGCCACCGCGCTCGTGGTCGACGACGCGATCGTGGTGATCGAGAACATCGTCCGCTATATCCAAGAGCACAAGATGAACCCGGTCGAAGCGGCGCCCCTAGCTATGCAGGAGATCGCGAGCGCGGTCGTCGCCACGTCACTGGTCTTGCTTGCGGTGTTCGTCCCGGTCGCCTTCGTGCCCGGGGAGACGGGCGAGCTCTACAAGCAGTTCGCGCTCACCATCGCGTCGACGATCACCATCTCGGCGTTCACTGCCTTGACGCTGGCGCCCGCGCTGGCCGCGATCATGTTGGAAAGCGGGGAGACCAAACACGGCTGGCTCATGCAACGGATCGGCGCCTTCATCCAGCGGCTGCGAGCCGGATATGCCAGGCGCTTGCCGGTCATCCTGCGGCACCCGCTGATCGTCTTGGGGATCTTCGCCGGGCTCTTGTGCTTGACGGTGGTCATGTTGCGCATCGTCCCGACGGCGTTCGTCCCCGATGAGGACCAAGGCTACTTCATCGTCATCGAACAGGGACCACCGGGCGTGTCGCTGCAGTACACAGACGGCATCATGAGGGGCGCCTACCAGGTGCTGCGGTCGGAGCCGGACATTCTGGACGTCTTCAGCGTGTCGGGGTTCAGCTTCACCGGCGTCGGATCGAATAACGGCATCGCGTTTTGCTTGCTCAAGCCGTGGGGCGAGCGCAAGAGGCGCGACCAATCCGCCCAGGCCATCGAAAACCGGTTGAACGGGAAGTTCATCGGCATCACCGGCGCGGCGATTTTCGCGTTCAACCCGCCCGCCTTCACCGTCGGGAATATCAGCGGCTTCGATTTCGAACTCGAAGACAAGGCGAACCTCGGCCTCCCCGCGCTCGCGGCCGCGACTGGGCTCATCGAGTACAAGGCCAACACCAACCCTGCGCTCACCTCGGTGTTCACCACCTTCCGCACCGATAGCCCCCAGGTCGAGCTCGACATCGACCGCAGCGCGTTGCAATCCGCCGGGGTGAAGCTGGGCGACGTTTTCGACACCTTGCAGACCATGCTCGGCTCGGATTACGTCAACAACTTCACCTACCAGAACAATTCGTATAAGGTGTTCGTGCAGGCTGACGCGCCCTATCGCGCGCAGATCGACGACCTGCGACTGATGTACGTCCGCTCGAGCAGTGGCAACCTCGTGCCGCTCACCGCGTTCATGACCGTGTCGCACACGCTTGGGCCCCCACAGATCACGCATTACAATCTGTTCCGCTCGGTGGAGTTCAGCGGCAACGCCAAGCCCGGGTACTCCTCGGGTCAAGCCATTTCGGCCATGCAGGACGTGGCCAAGCAAGTGCTCCCGTCGGGCATGGGCTATGAGTGGACGGGGGTGTCGTTGGATCAGATCGAGGCGGGTGCCGTCACGGTCCTGATCTTCGGCCTCGCCGTGGTCTTCGTGTTCTTGGTGTTGGCTGCGCAATACGAAAGCCTGGTCGACCCGCTCATCATCATCATGGCCGTGCCCTTGGCCATCTTGGGCGCGTTGACAGCCGTGTGGCTGCGCGGTCTGCAAGACGACATCTACACGCAGATCGGGCTCGTCATGCTGGTCGGATTGGCGACGAAGAACGCCATCTTGATCGTGCAGTTCGGCAACCTCCTGCGCAAGCAAGGGGTCCCAGTAGCCGAGGCCGCAGTGCAGGCGGCGAAGACGCGATTGCGCCCGATCTTGATGACGTCGTTTGCCTTCATCTTCGGCATCATGCCGCTTGTCTTTGCGAGCGGCGCCGGAGAGGCCGGACGTCATTCCATCGGCACGGCGGTCGTCGGCGGCATGCTCGTGTCGACCTTGCTCAACTTGTTCCTCATCCCGCTGCTCTACGTGCTCATCGCCGGTGCAGAAGAGCGCTTCCACCAGCGCAGATCCAAGCGCTCCGGCGAGGCACAGCACGAGGCCGCCTCGCGCTAAGGCTCACAAGTCGCAGCGGAATTGCAGCCACAGAAATGTCGTAACGGACCTGTAGGTGGGTTCCGCGCTTGTATTTCCTAGCGCGTCGCCATCGCGGCATGCCGCGCGAGCCCTGCGAGCTCGGCCGCATCTCGGGCGCCGACAAAGGCGTCCACATAGGGCAAAGATGCCTGCATCCCACGCGCTGTCGGTGTATAGCCGGGCGTACCTTCGAGCGGATTGACCCAGATCACGCCTGCGCTGCGCCGGTGGATCTCGCGCATCGCGCGCTCGAGCTGGCGGACGTCACCGACGTCGAGCCCGTCGCTATAGATGATGGTGACTGTCTCATCGCTCAGGCATCGCGCGCCAAAAACGTGCACGAACTCTGCAAGGCTGGTGCCGATCCGGGTTCCCCCGCCCCACGCCTCGCCCACATCGCTCAGGCGGTGCTCTTGATGGCGCGCAGCTTTGCGCAGTTGGAGCGTCACCTCACGCAGCTGCGTGCTGAAGAGGAAGACATGTGTGCGGCGCGAGCGCTGTGCGAGAGCGTAAGCGAACTCGAGCATGAGCGCGCCATGCGCCGACATAGAACGGCTCCCGTCGATAAGAAGCACGAAGCGCGGATTGCGTAACGGGTTGCGCAGAAAGCGCAAGGCGACGAGGTCGCCGCCCGTGCGTAGGCTCGCGCGCAACGTCCGCCGCATGTCGAAGCGCGGGCCGACCGGGTGCGGCTTCCAGCGGCGCAGGCGCCCAAGGCGCACGCTTGACACGAGGCGGCTCGCCTCTGCGAGACGCTCGCGCACGGCTGTCGCGTCGATCCTCGGCGGCTCGGCCGCGCCCGCCTGTGGGCTGTATCGCGCTCGCAGCGCCTGCCAGCCTGCCGTATCGGAGGGCGACTCGTCCACGGCCTGCAGCTCTCCCGCGGTGCCTGTTCCTTGGGCGTCGGTCTGCGTCGCCGCCTGCGCGCCTGTGAGGCGCTCACCGCCCTGCTGCGCGCTGTCGTCAGATCGCTCGCGGGCGCGCCCGCGCGTGTGACGGGGCGCGTACATCGACTGCCGTGCGCCGCGCTCGGGGTGCAGGAAGAACGCGTCGAAGGCGGATTCGAAGATGTCAAGCTCTTCGGGCTTCGTGCAGACGGTGAGACGCAAAGCGCTGCGAAAGCGCCGCGGGTCGGCGATGCCGACGAGCTCCACCGCCCGGAGCGCATCCCGTGCTTCGGCGTGACCGACACAGAAATGGAACTCACTGCGCAGCCAGGAGCAGAAGTCGATGATGTTGGCGCTGAGCGCGCCCGCTCGGGGCATGTCCCTCCTCGAGCGTCAGCCGCGACGCGCGCGCACGGTGCCCAAGCCGTAGTCGGTCTCAAAAGGTTTGGGCGCATCGCCTTCTGCGCCGGCGAGCAGGGGCGCATAGCGTTCGGCCTGAGCGGCCAGCAGTTCCCAGTCCTCGTGCAGTTTGAGGATACAGCCATGGGTCTGCTCGATCGTGCGCGGGTCGAGCACCTCGCGGTGGAGCTGCATGAGCGCCTTCGCCCAGTCCAGGCTCTCAGCGATCCCCGGCACCTTTTGGAACGGCTGCTCGCGCAGAAACTCCATGAAGCGCGCGATCTGCTCGGCCAAGCGTGCGTCGATCTCCGGCAGGCGTGCGCGCAAGATCGCTACCTCTTGCTCGCGGCTGGGATACCCGAGCCACAGATACAAGCAGCGCCGCCGCAGCGCGTCGGACAGCTCGCGCGAACGGTTGGAGGTGAGGATCACGGTCGGCCGATGCGTGGCGCGGATCGTGCCCACCTCGGGGATCGTCACCTGGAACTCGCCGAGCACCTCGAGCAAAAACGCTTCGAAGGCCTCATCGGCGCGGTCTACCTCGTCCACGAGCAACACGGGTGAGCGCTGCTGGGTGATCGCCTCCAAAAGAGGCCGGCGCAGCAAGAACTGCTCGCTGAAGATCTGCGCCTCGCGCGCTTCGACCGGCGTGCTCTCATTCTCGGTCAAGCGGATGCGCAAAAGCTGCTTGGGGTAGTTCCATTCATACAGCGCGGTCGCGGCGTCGAGCCCTTCGTAGCACTGCAGCCGGATGAGCTGCGTCTGGAGCACCTCGGCGAGCACCTTGGCCGTGTCGGTCTTGCCGACGCCGGCAGGTCCTTCGACGAGCAACGGTTTCTCGAGCCCGAGCGCAAGTTCGAGGGCGGTCGTCAGTTCGGCATTGGCGATGTAGCCGGTCGCGGCGAATCCTTCGCGGATGCGGTCTGCGATCACGAAAGCTCTGCGGGCGTGAGAAAGCGGTCCGGATCGGCGGCAAACGCTGCCTGACAGCCCGGGCTGCAGAAGAAGAAGGTCAGGCCGCTGCGCTCGGTTCGGTACCGCGCCGTCGCTATCTCCACGTCCATGCCGCAGACGAGATCGGTGGCGAGAGCCGGCGTCTCATCTGCCACGGCCGGCGCCTGTGCGATGATCTCGGCGAGGATCGACACCGCCACTTCCGGCGCGCTGCGCGCTCCGATGTCGATGCCGACCGGATTGCGGATCGTGCTCAAGCACTCGTCGCTCAGACCCGCCTGGGCGAGCACGCCGCGCACCGTCGCGGCGCGCTTGCGGCTGGCCACGAGCCCGACGAACGGCCCGCTGGGCCCGGCGAGCACCATCTCAAGCGCGCGCTCGTCGTAGTGTCCTTGCGACGCCACCACGACCGCCAGCCTCGCGCGCGCACCGGCGTCGAGCTTTTCCAAAAACGCGCCAAGGTCGTCGAGCGCGACGACGCGCGTTTGGCCCAACGCCTCGACGTCGCGCAACTCCTCGCTCGCGACGACTCGAACGACCTCGAACTCGAGCGCGGCGACGGCCATGCGCGCCAGCGCATCTGCGACCGGGGTGAACCCGACGACGATCAAGAGCCGCGGCGGCACGTGCGGTTCGAGGTAGACGTCGACAGCGCCATTGCTGGCGCAGCCCATCGGTACGCTGATACGTTCGGCAGCCGCCGCGCCGTCCGTGTCTGCCGTATCGTCTGGACGGATCTGCAGCAGACGCGGTTTGCCGGCGCGCATGGCGAGTAGCGCGTGGCGGCGGACGATATCACGCGAACACGAACCACCGACGAATCCTTCCATGCGCCCGTCCGCGTGCACCACGGCACGATCGCCGAGGTGCGAGCTCACGGGCGACCGCCGGGCGACCACCGTCGCCACCGCAAACGCGGCGCGGTTTCGCTCGAGCTCCGCTAACCTATCGAAGAACTGCATCCCTGCTCCCGCGACCGCTCGCGCGGCCGCCGCACGTCCTCTACGTCAGCTTGGCCTTGATGTTGGCGAAGGTCGTGCTGATGATGCGCTTGGCCTGCGCATCGAGCACCCGGCCGCCCACCGTCGCCACCGGCCCGCGCATGGACGCCGTGGCCGAATAATCGAGTGACGTCGTACCGTCGCCATTATCTTTGACATCGGCACCGGCGAGCAGGTCCACCACGCTCCCGAAGCCGCCGCCCGAGATCTTGAGATCCATGTGATTCTGGTCGGCCGAAGGTGCGAGGGCGATCTTGAAGGCGAACTTCCCGCTCACCGGTCCCACCGCGACCTTCACGGTCGCGTCGAAGTTCTGCGGATCGTTGACCTTCGAGTCGATAACGTCCGGCAAGCAGGAGGCAACCTTGGCCGGGTCGTTGATGAACGCCCAGACCTTCTCTTTGCTTGCCGGCACGATCTCTTGGCCTTTGAACGCCAGGTCCACGTCAGCACCTCACGCCTTGGCTGTCGTCGCTTCGGCATCGCGGATGGCCCGCCACACCTTCTCGCGGGTGAGCGGCATATCGATATGCCGGATGCCCAAGGGAGACAGCGCGTCGATCACCGCGTTGACGAACGCCGCGGGCGAGCCGACGTTGGGGCTCTCGCCCACACCCTTCGCGCCGAAGGGGTGATGCGGGCTCGGCGTCACCGTCTTGTCCGTCTCCCAGTGCGGCGTTTCCAGTGCGGTCGGCACGAGGTACTCGGTGAAGTTGGTGTTGAGGCAGTTGCCGTCTTTGTCGTAGCCGATCTCCTGCATGAACGCGATGGCGAATCCTTCGGTCAGCCCGCCATGGATCTGCCCCTCGACGATCATCGGGTTGATGATCGTGCCGCAATCGTCGATGGCCAAAAAGCGCCGCACGTTCACCGAGCCCGTGTCTTTATCGACGTCGACGACCGCGATGTACGCCCCGAACGGGAACGTCATGTTCGGGGGATCGTAGTAGTAGGTCGCTTCGAGACCCGGCTCTGTGCCGGGTGCGGGATTCGTGTACGCGGCGAACGCGATCTGGGCCATGGTGACGCTCTTTTGGGGTGCGCCCTTGACCTGGAACTTGTAATCTTTCCATTCGACGTCGGCCTCGGCGACCTCGAGCAGATGCGCCGCGATGATGCGCGCCTTGTCGCGGATCTTACGCGCCGCCATGGCGATGGCCGCGCCCGCGACCGGCGTGCTGCGGCTGGCGTACGTTCCTAAGCCATAGGGAGCCGTGTCTGTGTCGCCCTCTTCGACCAGGAATTTTTGCGGATCGAGCCCGAGCTCTTCGGCGACGATCTGCGCCCAGGTCGTCTCGTGGCCTTGGCCCTGAGCCTTCGTGCCGGCGCGGATGATCCCAGAACCCGTAGGGTGGATGCGGATCTCGGCGCTATCGAACATCTTGAGACCCATGATGTCGAAGTGCTTGCTCGGCCCGGCGCCCACCACTTCGGTGAAGGTCGAGATGCCGATGCCCATGAGCTCGCCGCGCTTGCGCTTCTCGGCCTGCTCGCGTCGCAAATCGTCGTAGCCGATCTGCTTGAGCGCCTTCTCCAAGGTCGGGCCGTAGTCGCCACTGTCGTAGACGAACCCGAGCGGCGACTTGTACGGGAACTGATCCTTGCGGACGAAGTTCTTCAAGCGCAGCTGCGCCGGGTCCATGCCGAGCTTGTTCGCCAGGATGTCCATGCTGCGTTCGATCGCGTAGGACGCCTCAGTCACGCGGAAGGAACAGCGATAGGCGATGCCGCCCGGTGCCTTGTTCGTGAAGTACGCGTCGAGATCGGTGAACGCGACTGGGAAGTCGTACGATCCGGTGCAGATGCCGAACATGCCGGCCGGATACTTGGTCGGGTCGGCAGCTGCGTCGAACGCTCCATGATCGGCCGTCGTCGAGACTTTGAGCGCGGCCAGCTTGCCGTCTTTGCTGGCGCCGATCTCCACGTCCATGTGGTAGTCGCGCGCGAATCCAGTCGTCGTCAGATTTTCCGTGCGCGTCTCGATCCATTTCACCGGCACGCCGAGGATCACGGATGCCACCGTGGCCACGACATAGCCCGGGTAAACCGGCACCTTGTTGCCGAAACCGCCGCCGATGTCCGGCGAGATGATGTGGATGTTGCTCTCGGGTATGCCGGTCACAAGGGAGACGACGGTGCGGTGCGCATGCGGCGCCTGCGAGGTCATATAGAGCGTCAGGCGGCCGGTGGCTTTGTTCATGTCGGCGACGATGCCGCAGGGTTCGAGCGGCGCCGGATGGCAGCGCTGGAACCAAAGCCGGTCTTTGACCGTGACGTCTGCCTTGGCCAGAGCCGCCTCGGTCTTGTCTTTCTCGCCGACCTCCCAATGATAGATATGGTTGGTCTTGTTTTCGCGATCGTCGCGCAGGATGGTCTTGTCGGTCTTGGCAGAGAACGGATCGGCGACCACGTCGAGCGGCTCGTAATCGACGTTGACAAGCTCGGCCGCGTCGTGCGCCACCTCGCGCGATGTGGCCACCACGCCCGCGACCTCTTGGTATTGGTAGAGCACCTTGCCCACGGCAAGCACCATCTGCTTGTCGTAGCCGTGGAAGGTGGGTATCCAGGCGAGCTTCGCCGCCTCGAGGTCTTTGCCCGTGATCACCGCCACAACGCCCGGCAGCTTGAGCGCCTCGCTCGAGTCGATGTTCTTGAGCAGCGCGTGCGGGTATGGGCTATGCACAATCGCCAGATGGAGCATGTTGGGCAGTGTGAAGTCGTCGACGTATCGCCCGCGGCCTTCGATGAAGCGCGGATCTTCCGTGCGCTTCATCGGCTTGCCCATCGCGTGCCGTTCGGGCATGCCGTCAGTGGTCGTGCTCATATCATTCTACGCTTTCACCGGCTCTTTTGCCGCAGGCGGTGCGGCGAGTTCCTTCGCCGCCTGATCGATGGCCTTGACGATGTTCTGGTAGCCCGTGCAGCGGCACAGGTTGCCGGAGATCCCCTCGCGGATGTCGTGCTCGCTCGGATTGGGGTTGCGCTTGAGCAGCGCGTAGGCCGTCATGAGCATGCCGGGCGTGCAATATCCGCACTGCAGCCCGTGCTGATCCCAAAATCCCTGTTGCAGCGGATGCAGCTTTCCGCCCGCCGCGAGCCCTTCGACCGTCATGACCTCGTGACCATCGGCTTGCACCGCGAACATCGTGCACGACTTGACCGCGCGGTCGCCATCGAGCACGACCGTGCACACGCCGCAGCTCGACGAGTCGCAACCAACGTGCGTGCCGGTGAGGCCGAGGTGCTCGCGCAGGAAATAGACGAGCAGCGTGCGCGGCTCGACGTCGCGCTCGTAATCCTTGCCGTTGACCTTGACGTTGATCTTCATTTCGGACCTCCGACACCGAGGCGCTCGAAAGCGAGGCTGAGCGCGCGGCCCACCAGCACACCCGCCATCGCTTTCTTGAATTCCGCTGAACCGCGATTATCCGCGACGGGGTCAGCCAGCTTCTGCGCCGCCTCTGCCGCGGCGCGCATGAGATCCTTGGATGGTTTGGCGCCGCGCAACAATTTCTCGGCCTCGGCGACGCGCATCGCTTTCGGCCCGACGGAGCCGATGGCCACGCCCGCGTCATCGATGCTCCCATCTGCAGCGAGATGGACGCGCACGCCTGCGCAGGCGGTTGCGAAGTCCCCGACCTTACGCTCCATCTTATAATAGGCGCCAGCCGTCCGCTCGGGCGGCGTGGGGAAACGCACTTCGATCGCCATCTCACCCTCGCCGACCGCTGTCGTGTAGGAGTCGACGAGGAAATCGTCGATCGACACCACCCGATCTCCCTTAGGCCCGCGCACGAGCACGCTTGCGCCGGCTGCGATCGCCGTGACCGGCCAGTCGCCGGCCGGATCGTTATGGCACAGGCTGCCGACCACGGTGCCCGACTGGCGCACGACCGGATCCGCGACCACGACAGAGGTGTCGGCGATGATGCGGTAGCGCTTCACCGCGGCTGACGTCTCGAGCGCGGCATCGCGGGCGAGCGCACCCACGACGAGCGCACCTTTGTCCTCGCGCAGGTAGGAGAGCTCGCTGATCGGATTGATGTCGACGAGCACGGCAGGCCGGGCCAGACGATAGCGCATGGCGGGGATGAGGCTTTGGCCGCCGGCCAAGATGCGCGCATCCGAACCATGTTTGGCCAAAAGCGCGAGGGCCTCGTCGACCGAGCGCGCCCGTGCGTACTCAAATGCTGCTGGGAACACGTGAACCTCCGGTAAGGAGCGATGTTGGCGAGGCGTCTAGTCAGCGGACTTCTGAAGCAAGGGACCTGCAGGTCCGTTCGTGGGAGCTTGGGACGGGATGAATTCCCCGGCCACCTGTCCGGCCCTCTTGGCGGCCGTCACGGCCGCCGTGGGCGCCGACGCCGCCCTACCCTGACACCAGCCGCGCGATCGCGAAGGCCACAGTCGCCGCGACGCCGCCGATCGCGACGGTCTGGAATGCGCTCTTCATCCAGGGCACGCCGGTGAGCGCGCCCTTGACACCCCCGAAGATGCACAGCGCGAGCAAGGTGACGGCGCACGACCAGTACAGAGCGGGCGTCGAGTCGTGTATCAGCATATAGGGCAAGAGCGGCACGAGGCCGCCGACCACGTACGACCCGCCGATGGTGGCCGCGCTCACCGGCGCCCGACGCTGATCGGGTTTCTCAAGGCCAAGTTCGAAGCGCATCATGAAGTCGACCCAACGCTTGCGGTCGGCAGTCACGCCTGCCGTGACCTTGCGGGCGTCTTCATCGCTCAGGCCGTAGTCGCGCAAGATGCTCACCACCTCGGCCCTCTCCACAGCCGGGACCTCGTCGACTTCGCGTTCCTCCCGGCGCTCTTCGCTGTCGTAGTGCTCGACGTCCGTGCGCGCCGCCAGAAATCCCCCTAACCCCATCGAGATCCCGCCGGCGGCAAGCTCGGCGATGCCGGCGGTGACGACGATGTGCGACGATGCGATCGCGCCCGAAATGCCTGCGGCAAGCGCGAACGGCACGGTCAAACCATCCGACATGCCGATGACCACATCGCGCACCGAAGCGGTCGCGGTGAAGTGGCGCTCGACGTGTTTGGGCAGCGGAGTGCTGCGAGGAATTCTTGAGCTCACAATTCGGGCGTCTCCCTCCTCACGTTAGGTCCGTCACGATCGGTCATCGCCGGCGTTTGCGGCACCGGATGCGAGTGCTGAGCTGACCGTCGAGGGTAGCATGTAGAAGATGGCGATGGCAGCGATGAGCAGCACGCTCGCCAGCGGGCTGACGAACGCGAGCGCCATAGCGAGCGCATAGACCGCGGGGCCGAGCGTGTTCCAGGCCGTCCGCGAGCGCAGAAGACCGACGATGTTCCCCCGCTCGCCGGGCTGCAGCTTCGTGACGTAGTGCAGGACCCCGAAGCACAGCGAGATCAAGAGCATGACGAGGGCGTAGAAGAAGACGGACGAGGCGAGCAGTCCGTACTGGCCGAGCAACATCGTCGGAAACGGCAGAAAGGCGATGAACAAGAGCAGGGCGAGGTTGCTGACGAGCGCGGCGTATGACACGCTGTGGACATGGTGGAACAGCGCGTAGTGGTTGAACCACATGATGCCGACGGTGACGAACGTCGCCGCATAGACGAGATACTGCGGCCACAGCGCCAGCAGCGTGTTCGTCATCGCCGTGTCGCCGACCATCGTGAGCTTCGGCGGCTGAAACCCAAGGACGAGCAGTGTGATGGCGATAGCGAAAACGCCATCGCTGAAAGCCTCGAACCTGTTCTTGGACATCTGGATGCCCTTGCTGCTGCGCATGATCCTCGCGGCGTAGTTGGCGCGAGCCCTTGCATGCCCTCTCTTGGTTGGGGACGTACCGGTCTCCAGAGGATTACACGCCGCGTAGGACTTAGCACTCGATCAAGCATGCTACAGAGGCGCATCCTTGCGATGCCCCTCCTGCTCATGCATCAGTCTACGAAAGGATTCGCATGAAAAGAGCAGCTCTTCTAGCCGGTCTTGTGGCCGCGGTCGCGATCGGCCTGGCAAGCGCATCATCGGCGGACACCATGTCCTCAACGACGGCTGCGGCGGCACCGACCATCGTCACGCCCGACAGCCTCACCTGGACACCGGTGAAAGGGATCGACGGCGCGCAGATGGCCGTAGTGTACGGCGATCCGACGAAGGCCGGATCGACCTACACCATGCGCATGAAGCTCGCCGACGGCACAAAAGTTCCTATACATTGGCACGACCAAGACGAGCGCGTCACCGTGCTCAGCGGAGCGTTCATGGTCGGGGTCGGCCACAGCTTCGACGTGGCGAGCATGAAGACGCTGGGACCCGGCTCATTCGTCTTCATGCCCGCCGGCGTGCACCACTACGCGATGGCCAAAGGCGAGACCATCGTCCAGATCACGGGTCCCGGTCCATTCACCATGAACATGATGAAATAGCAACGACAGATGGCGCGAGTCGATTCGCGCTCGATAGTGGTGAGAGCGCGGCGCACGTCGCGCTCTCTGGCTTCCACCAAACTGAAAGGATGACACATGCCGAAGTACTTGTTGCACGGATCCTATAGCGCCGAAGGGAACCGAGGGATCATCAAAGGCGGCGGTGGTAGCGCCCGGCGCAAAGCGGTGACGACGCTCCTCGAGAGCGTTGGCGGCAAGCTCGAATCGTTTTATTGGGCGCTCGGCAAAGATGATTTCTATCTCATCGTCGACGTGCCGGACGCCGTCACTATGGCGGCAGTTTCGATGCAGGTCGGCGCCTCGGGGGCGATCTCGCGCCTGCAATCCACGATGCTGCTGAGCGCAGCAGACGTCGACAAAGCGACCAAGCGGAAAGTGAAGTACACTCCACCCGGCAAGTGACGACCGGGGGCTGGCTATAGTGTCGCTCGCGCGCGTATGACCTACAACCTGGTCGCCGGCAAGAACCTCGATCGTCTCGCGGCGCTCAGCGACGGCGTCTTCGGCGTCGCCATGACGCTGCTCGTGCTGGATCTGCGGGTGCCCGCGGTCGAGGCCGTGCGCAGCGAGCAGGATCTGTGGCACGCGCTCGTCGCGCTGGCGCCACGCCTCGTCCCGTACGTGATGACGTTCATGACCGCCGGGATCTTCTGGGTCGGCCAGCAGGCGCAGCTCAACTTCTTCGAGCGCGGGGATCGCAACCTCACCTGGATCAATATCGGCTTCCTGCTGGTCGTGACGCTCACGCCGTTCTCGACCGCGCTTTTGGCGCAGTTCATCACCTATCGCCTCGCGCTCGTCGTCTACTGGCTCAACATCGTGCTGCTCGGGGCCATGCTCCTGTGGAGCTGGGGCTACGCGAGCCGCGCGGGTCTGATCAAGGAAACGGTGCCAAACGACCTACGCGCTGCGGTCGTGCGCCGAATCGTCTTCGCCCAAGCGCTCTACGCCTTCGGCGCCTTGCTCTGCATCGTCAACACCTATCTCAGCATCGGCTTCATCGTGTTGGTGCAGCTCAACTACGTCATCGCGCCGCGCATCAACGCGCTGTACCGGATCTAGGCCGATCGGCGTGAGGATGCCTCAGTGTCGTACTCGAGATCGCTGATCTCGCCCCTGAAATACACGAAATCTCCCGCCGGCAATCTCCACAGCGCCTGCCCAGCCAACGGGATCTCAAAACCATTGACCATCGTGTGGTGCCACACGGGCGTCACCCACGGGTCGAGAGAAAATTGCGCGCCGACGATCCTGGGGCGCTGCGCCTCCATCGTGACGATACGGTCGTGATCGTCGAACGTCACGAGCGCGGTCACCGAGCGGTCCTCGTAGCGAATCGTCACCCGGGCCGAGCGAGCGTTTACCGCCTGCCAGCTGATGTAGTCAGAGAGCCAGGCAGTCGGGAACCAGGCGATCTCGGTCATGAAGCGCAGGAGCTCTCCGCGGTCGGTCTCGGGCCCACGCGCACGGGCTACGGTAAAGCAGCCGAACAGCTTAGCCTCGAGCAAGCCCCGGCCCGCTGTGAATGCGTCGACGACTTTTACCGGCGCGAGCGGGAACGGCGTGATCGTGGCGCGCCACACGAACGACGGGGGATCAATGGTATAGTGTTGCTCGGCCGTCAACTTGGCCCAATCACTTGTCTCGCTCATCTTGAAAGTGCCGCGCTGACGCAAGCGCACAGTCTGGATGGGCCGCTTGCCGACGACCCCGCAGCGCCTGAGATAGCGCGCGACGGGTTCGGGAAGCGGCGAAAGATCCGCCTCGGGGATGGGGATGTCGTTCATCATGGCGTAGCGTAGGTCAAAGGTGCGCCGAATCTTGGAAGAAGACTTGAAGAGCCGCCATTTCTCTCAAGCTGGCCGACAATGCGCACCGCCCAATGGCGGGAGTGCGCGAGCCGGCGTGGAAATGCACGCTCTTGGTCTGCTCATAGCGGCAAAGAGGTGTGCCTTGCGAATGCTGTTCAGTTCCTTCATTATAGCGGGTATTCTCACACTCGCGGTCTCATCGAGTGCCTGGGCCAGTGGTACGGTTCGCGTGCAACAAAACGACGGCTCGACCCAGCTCTACCCCGACGCCACGATACGCATCACGAACAAGACCTTGCGGATCACGACTGCGGACGGGAAGGGAACGCTCGTCATCGACAAGGCGGCGTGTTCGTTCCTTGGCGAACTCATGCGCTGCTTACCGACGAGCATGACGCTGGACCAGGGGGGTGGCACGCAGCCGCTCGATTTCCAGCGGGGCACCGTTTACCTCAATCTCACCGACGGCAAACAGCCGCTGCCGTTCTCATCCAAGCAGATCCCGCCGCGCGGCATCCTGCTCTCGCTGACGACGAAGATCGGGACGATCGTCGACGTCACCGGCCTGATCGACGAGGTTTCGAAATGAGACGCACTGCATTGCTGCTCGCCATAGCGCTGGCTCTGAGCCTCCCACTCGCCGGCCTCGCAAAACCCGTGCCCGGCGGAGGCGGAGGACGACCTGCCGGCGGCGGGGGTGCGCCGCGGCCGTCCGCACAAGCGCCAGCCGGCAATCGCGGCGCGCAGCCGGCCGGTGGTTTCAATCTTAATCATGACGTCAGTGCCTCGCGCCCGGCGAAGCCCGGCGGCGGGGCAGCTGGGAACCGTCCAAGCGGCGGCAACGGTGCCGGCAATCGCCCCAGCGGTGGTAATGGGAGCGGTAATCGTCCGGGTGGCGGTAACGGCAACGGGAATGGGAACCGCCCTGGTAGTGGCAACGGCAACGGTAACGGTAATGGTAATGGTAATGGGAATGGGAACCGTCCTGGTAGTGGCAACGGAAATGGTAATGGGAACCGTCCGGGCGGCGGCAACGTGAATGGCTCCGGTAACGGCAATGGCAATAACGTCTCGATCGGGAGCGGGAACAACGTGAACGTCAACCGCTCGGTCAACGTCGTGTCGAATCCCGTGTACGGTGGCACGGCGTGGGGCTGGAATCGCGGTGTCGTCTGGGCACCTGCCTACGGATATTGGGGCGGTGGTTTTTGGGGCGCGTTCGCCATCGGCGTCACCTCGGCTGCCGTCTTCGGCGCCATCGTGAACTCGACGACGCACCAGACGGTGACGTCGTATCAGGTCCAACCGGACAGCCCGGGCGCGACGCTCTTATCCAACTACCAGCTGACGCAGACGCAGTGCGGTCCGCCGAACCTCGTGGTTGTCTACGGGCCGAACGATAGCGTGATATGTGCCCAGCCGAACCACCTCGTCGCGGCCGGCAATTACAATCTCGATTCTTCGAACCTGTCACTCGTCTCTATATAGGCGGTTTGCCCGAGTATAGCCGAACTGCCGTCGATCCCCGCAGCCGCTGCCTCCCAAAGAGCACGCGGCTGCCGTGCGTGCGGCGAAGTGCCGCATCTCTGCCACCAGCTGGCCCGGTCGTCTCATTTCTAGAACACGTTCTTTCAGCCGACTTTCAGCCGAGCATAATTCAAGCACGAGAATCAGATATTCCAAGATTCCGATCGGCGATATGCTTCATGCCAGGTCGTGAACATAAAAGGACGTCGGGTATGAAACATCGCCTGTGGCGGAGTAGTAGATGCCTTCGATGAGGTCGTCACTGTGGTGGATCATCGCCCTTGCGGCGGCGATCCTAATCGCGCTACCGCGCCAAGCAATCGCTGCCACCGGGCACGGCGACTCCTACAAGGCGGTCAAGATCCAGGCGGACCCTCCGCTTAACGCCTCGCTGTCCGATCCGGTCTGGCAGACGGCGGTCAGCGCGACAGATTTCATGGACGTCACGACGCACAAGAGCGCGACGCAACCGACGACGGCCTATCTCCTGTACGACGACAAGAACCTGTACGTCGGGTTCAGAGCCGAGCAGCCCGGCGTGGCCATCCATGCCCAGCAGACGACGAACGGGATCGGCTTCGGTCAAGACGACGCCGTCGGTGTCGGCATCGACACGAGTGGTTCTGGCTCTCAGGTCTACTATTTCGAGGCGACGCCGCGCGCAACGCGCTATCAACAGTCCTCGGAGTCGTCGCGCTTCGCACCGAACTGGCAAGCCACGGCTGCCATCAACGGCACGACCTGGACGGCGATGTTCGTCATCCCGCTCAAAGACCTGCGGGCGACCGGTGGCAAGAACGCGACCTGGCGCTTCAATTTCATCCGTATCGTCGCGGGCGTTGGCGAACACTATTCGTGGGCGTACGATGGGCTCATGGCCGATGCACAGCCACCCACCTACCCGTTCTTCACCGACGTGCGCTGGTGGCCGGCGCTCACCGGTCTGTCGCTCACGGCGACGGCCGCCAAACCGCAGCCGCGCGCAGAAGTCTACGGCCTATCGAGCATCGGTCTCGACCGCAACGTCTTCCAACAAGCCAATCAGACGTTCGCCACGCAGCCGGTGCGCAACTACGGACTGGATTTTGTGTATCCGTTCACCAGCACCGTTGGACTCGTCGGCACGCTTAATCCGGACTTCTCAAACGTCGAGGTCGACCAGCAGACGATCGTCCCACAGGAGTTCCAGCAGAATCTGGCCGAGTACCGGCCCTTCTTCGCCCAAGGCGCTCCGTATTTCAACCCGAATCCCATGGCGCTCAACGGCAACTTCGGAGCGGTCGACCAGATCCTGTACACCCCGAGCATCGGCACCTTCGATCGCGCCTTCAAAGTGGAAGGCACGGAAGGAACCGACCAATTCGGCGTCATGCAGCTGCGCGGGCTGACCGGCGACAACGAAGCGCTCGACGACCAGGCATTCGGCTTCAAGCACGCGCTCTCGGATCGCAGCTTCCTGTACTGGACCGACGGCGTCCTCGCGCATCACGATGGCATCGGCGACGACAGCACCTACGAGGGCGGCTTCGTCGGGCGCAATCTGAAATCGGGCATGGTCTATGGGTTCGATCAGGCGTTTGAGAACACGGCCATCGTCACCACGCCGGATCAGACCTTCGCCTATACGCGCAATGCGTTCATCGACGATCACCGGCCCAACTACGAGTGGTACCTCGGCTGGCAGGACATCAGTCCAGGCTATGCGCCGCTCGATGGGTTCACCAACTACAACGATGCACGCGGCCCGGTCTTTTCAACGGATTTCACCACCCAGACGCCGGGGTTCAAGGAATGGACCGGGTATTTCACGGTCGACCGATACTTGACACGCGCAGGGCTTGTGCATGCCGCCGACTTTTTCGGCACGACCGACTTCACAACAAAAGACTTGATCCACATCACCTTGCAGCAGCAGACGAGCTCGCTCGACGATCCGACCATCACCTCGGGCGAGAATCAGCCCTTCCATCAGTCGACCGCCATCATCGGCTATCGCGACGGGACCTCATCGCCGGTCGATTTCAGCTACGGAGCTGGGCCCTGGGCGACATATTATCTGCAACAGTTCAACCTCTCGGCGACGAGTCCGCTGGGATCGCGCTTCAACCTGTCGGCGGTCTACGCTGGGACGCACGAGCGCTCGGAGCAGATCGGCGTCAACGGACAGATCCTGCGCAGCCTGTCGCTGGGGACGTCGCTGAGCCCCGATGCGAACGTCTCGCTATCGTTACGCTCGATCAACGGCACGGGCGGCTTCGCGACGCCAGGGGTCAACTTCGCCGGCGGATTCCACCTCAAGTTCCATAGCGGCAGCGAGCTCTTCATGAACTACGGCAGCCCCGCTGCGCCGCAGACGCTCTATCGTTTCATCACGAAGTTCTTGTGGCGCGTCGGTGGAGGCGCGGGGACGTAGTCTATATATCCGACGTTATGTACGTTTCGGGCCGACCTTTGTAGCAGCGGCTTCTGGTGCTCGTCGTACGGCGGAAGGAGGGCCCAGTCGGAGGCCCCAAGAGCGCATACATGAAGAAAAAATTTACCGTAGGATTATTCCTTGCCGCAGCGCCAGCATGCGCAGCTCTTGCTTGTGCGCTCGCGCTCGCTTCGGCTGCGCCGGCGAACGCCGATGATTGGAAGTTCAGCGCCACGCCGTATCTGTGGCTGCCCACCGTCAACGGCCGCCTTGGGTACAACGTGTCCTCGCTGCCCGGGAATGGCACCGTGATCACATGTGCGCCTTTGTGCGAAGCCGATGTCAACGTGGGCCCAAACGACTATCTTTCACATCTCAATTCCGCCATCATGTTGGCTGCCGATGCGCGCAAGGGCCGATGGGACCTTGCCACCGACATCATCAACATGAACATGTAGGCCGGTGTGGGGACGGTCACCGACTTCTCGGGACCCTTTGGGAAGGTCCACATCCCGTTCAGCGTCAGCACATCGTCGCGCTTCACCGGCACGATCTGGACGCTTGAGGGCGGCTACTCCGTCTTCCAAAACAAGATGTTCAACGCCGATTTCATCGGCGGATTCCGCTCGACGGCCCTGACCTTGCGAACCGATTATAGTTTCGGCGGCCCATATGGTATCTTCGGCCGGTCGGGGAGCCTGGCGGCGAATACCGGACCGTTTGACTGGATCGTCGGGCTTAAGGGTAGGGTGAACTTGACCAACAAGCTCTATATCCCGTACTACGTCGATGCAGGTGCGGGCACAAACAGCTCGACCGCGCAAGAGATCATCGGCCTCGGCTATGGCAGAAACGGCAGCGTCGAGCTCGCTTTCCGCAATCTCGCCTATACGAGCACCAACACCGCCGTCAAGAGCGTCCGCATGGGCGGTCCTGCGCTCGGCTACACGTTCCGCCTCTGACGACTGCAGGGGTGGAGATACATCAAAGGCGCGGTTTCAAACCGCGCCTTTTCTATTTCCAATGGCTCGAGGTTTCTTAAACCGTTCTATTTGACTGAATAGCCTTTGGCGTCCAGACACGCGCTGTACGCTCGACGTATGGCGTCCATGTGCTGATTGTGCAGCGCTTGGGCTTGGGCTTGCGCCTGTGCCTGAGCTTGTGCGTTGGCCGCGTTCTGTTGCCGGCGTCCGACGATGCCGCCCGTGAGGGCGCCAACGGCAGCTCCGGTGCCAGCGTTACCGCCGGTGATCGCGCCGACGGCAGCGCCGTATGCAGCGCCGCCTGCCGCGCCGCGCACGGCGCCGCCCTCCTTGGTCGCAGCGACTGGTTGCGGCTGCCCATAGGGATAGTAGCCGGTCTTCTGCTCGGCGGAGGTATAGCAGGTCGCTTCATCGTTAGACTGCTGATTCGCGCTTTGGCCGTTTTTGGGATAGACGTACGTGCCGAGCACGCCGTTTGGCGTGTGCGTCACCTGCTGAGCTAGTGTGGGCGACAGCGCGAGGATGCCGCATCCCGCAATGACAAGCGCGTAGGACGGAACGGTTAATCTCATGCCCTCAAGATTTGCGGCATGAGGCAGATGCGCCTGTAGGGAACCGTGGCTTCGACCAGCGGAGGGATTGTTTGGGAAGCCTGGCCTTTTATAGTTTTGTCACCTTGCTCGTCATGGTCAATCCGGTCGAGGCCGCGGCTGCATTCGACACGCTGACCGCAGGCGATACGCCACAGCGCCAAGCGGCGATCGCGTGGCGTGCGACGATCGTCGGTGCTGGCATCCTGCTCGCCTTCGGTTTTGCCGGCGAGGTCATATTGCGCGCGCTCGGCATCTCGTTTCCAGCGTTCCGCATCGCAGGCGGCCTCTTGCTGTTCAAAGTCGGTTCGAACATGGTTTTCGCGCAGCAGACGCAGACCGACGAAGCGTCAGCGCAGAAAAACCTGCAGCGTCCGGATCCGTCGGTCTTCCCGCTCGCCATCCCCATCATCACCGGTCCCGGAGCTCTCACCGCCGCGGTGACGCTCTTCGCCAAGGCGCACGAGCAACCGCATCATCTGCTGGCAGTAGCCTACCTCATCATCATCACTGCGGTCGTCTTCGCGCTCACCTACGTCACTATGCGCGGGTCGCAACAACTCACCGCGTTGCTCGGCGCCACGGGCGTTGACGCGGTTGGCCGGATCATGGGCATCATCGTGGCCGCCATCGCCGTCCAGCTCATCGTCGAGGGGATTCAGCAGCTCATGCCGGCCATCGTCAAGGCCGTCGGTCCGGGCTGACAGCGCGGTGAAGGTGGTCAACGGGGTCGGAGGCCTCACGGACCTCATCGCTGCCGAATTGCCGCCGACCCCGTGGCTGACGATCACGCAAGAGCAGGTCGACGCCTTCGCTAAGCTGACGAGAGACGAGCAATGGATACACGTCGATCGCGCCCGGGCGGCCGAGAGCCCGTTCGGCACGACCCTTGCCCACGGCTTTCTCACCCTTTCTCTCATCCCATATTTTTGGCGCCAGAGCGTACAGGTCGACGGATTCGCGATGGCCATCAATTATGGCCTCAATGCGGTGCGCTTTCCCGCGCCCGTGCCGATCCCGTCGCGCGTGCGCGCACGCTTCCGCATCGATGACGTCGCCGAGGTCACAAACGGCGCCCAGGCGCGCGTCCACGTCAGCATCGAACGCGAGGGTGAAGTGAAACCCGTGTGCGTGGCCGAAATATTGATCAGGTATCTATGCCACTGAAGATCGGTCCCAGCCCAGAAGCGACGATCGCCATCGATGACCGCGGGCGCGTCATCGCCTGGAACGCCGCGGCCGAGGAGCTGCTCGGGCGCGACGCCACTGATGCTCTCGGCAAGCCATGCTACGAGTTGATGCACGGTTCGTCGCCGGCCGGCATGCCGATCTGCAGCGCCGATTGCGCGGTCATCGCGCTCTGCCGGGAAGGCAAGGCCGCACGCCGCTACGAGATGGTGGCAAAGCGGCCCGACGGGGCCGAGCTGTGGCTCGACGTCACGAGCGTCACCGTGGACGACGATGGCCACCCGGTGTCCGTCCACGTGCTGACGCCGAGCGTTTCGGCCCAACGTCTGGCAGGCATCGCCGCGGACGTCGCGGCGCGCGTCGCCGGGCAATGGCCGCTCCAAAGCGAGAGCCCTGGCGACGCAGCGCTCAGAGCCATCGGCCAAGCGCTCACCGCCCGCGAGATCGAAGTGCTGCGTCTGTTAGCAGCCGGCGTCGCCACGGACGACATCGCCCAACAGCTCAGCCTCGCGCGCAACACGGTGCGCAACCACGTGCAGAACATCGAAACCAAGCTCGGCGTGCACTCGCGGATCGAAGCCGTGGTGTTGGCCCTTAAAGCCGGCCTGGTGCACTTGCACTAGAAAAGCCATGTAGCCGCGTCTTGCGGCAACAGCCATCGCGTCCTATGCTCTAGTTCGAACGAACGCTCGAACGAACTTGAGAGGGCGGCATGGCAGATTCCATCTATCATATACGAGCGCTCGGCGCGCTGGATGCGGCCGAGAAGGTCTTCGCGCGCCGGGGGTTCGGCGAGGCGACCATGCGGGAGATCGCCGATGCCGCTGGCATCAGTGTCGCCGGGCTCTACTATTATCTCCCAAGCAAGCAGCGTGCGCTCTACCTCTCCTGCGAGCG
>Ga0116216_10000599_pt1 | contig 27908 bp, 29 predicted proteins | sample Sb_taG_11_FD_89696 | JGI IMG/M metagenome (GOLD analysis project Ga0116216, IMG submission 89696) | Peat soil microbial communities from Weissenstadt, Germany - Sb_50d_3_AS metaG | ecosystem: Environmental > Terrestrial > Soil > Wetlands > Peat | place: Germany: Weissenstadt | collected 2010-09-21
GGCAAGCACGGTGGCGGTCGTGTTGCCGTCGCCAGCGACGTCTGAGGTCTTGCTCGCGACTTCGCGCACCATCTGGGCACCCATGTTCTCGAACTTGTCCTCGAACTCGATCTCCTTGGCCACCGTGACGCCGTCCTTTGTGACGGTCGGTGAGCCGAAGCTCTTCTCGATCACGACGTTGCGACCCTTCGGGCCGAGCGTCACCCGCACCGCGTTGGCGAGCTGGTTCACTCCGGAGAGCAGCTTCGCCCGCGCGTCTTGGTCGTACTTGATTTCCTTGGACATCTGATTGGATCCCCCTTACTCGAGCACGCCGAGGACATCGTCCTCGCGAATGATGAGGTGCTCTTCGCCTTCGATGTTGACTTCCGTGCCCGCGTATTTGCTGAAAAGCACGCGATCGCCCTTCTTGACATCCATGGGTTGGAGCTTGCCGTCCTCGGTCACCTTGCCCTTCCCCACAGCGATGACTTTCCCTTCCTGAGGCTTCTCCTTCGCAGTGTCGGGAATGATGATCCCGCCCTTGCTCTTCTCTTCTCCTTCGAGGCGCTTGACGATGATGCGGTCCTGCAGCGGACGAATCTTCATGTCGGGGACTCCTCCGATCCCGGTGCCCCGGGGCCTCCGGGGTTCGGTCGATGCGTGAATGCGCGCTGATATGGGGCCCCTGTGGCCCCCGGCGAACGGTCCCGATGGGACCCCCCGCCCCCATTTGGCAGTTGATGCTGTCGACTGCCAAAGGCTCCGCGAATGTATGCACGCCCCTCGTCGGGCGCAAGCGAAGAGCGGCGGCGCCTGTCGTTTGGGTTGACGCGGCCCGCCCTATCGCCGACCCTCGAAGGCGAAACTAGGACGAAGAACCATGGCGCTCACCCGCCGGCAGCGCGAAATCTTGGACTTCATTCAGGGCTTCATCACCCAGCACGGCTACTCGCCAAGCCTCGAGGAGATCGGGGCGAACTTTCGCCTCTCCTCGGTGGCGACGGTTCACAAACACGTGCAGCGCCTCGTCGAGAAAAGGCTCCTCACGAAGGGTCGCAACCGCTCGCGCTCCGTAGAGCCGGCCGGCGCCGCCCTCTTCCCCGCCTCCGAAGTGCCGCTGCTCGGGGTGGTTGCCGCCGGAGCCCCGATTGAGGTCGTGGAGGTCGCGGAGACGATCCCCGTGCCCCGGGACATGCTGCCTCGCAGCGGTACCTGTTTCGCGCTGCGGGTGCGCGGGGACTCGATGGTCGAGGAAGGCATCCGGGACGGCGATACGGTGATCGTGGAGAGCCGATGGGACGCGGCGGACGGCGACACCGTGGTGGCCCTGGTGCGTGGCCACGAGGTGACCCTCAAAAAGCTCCAGCGAAAGGGCGAGCGCGTGCTGCTGGTGCCCGCCAATGCTGCGCTTCGCCCGCTTGACCTCCCGGCCCGTGACGTCGCGATCCAGGGCGTCGTAAGGGGTCTTGTGAGGCGCTATTAGCTTGACGCTTGGGCCCCTCGTCCTAGGCTCACAACCCTGCGAAATCTCCCAGAGGTCGCGGCTTGGTACGGATTACCCGAGCGGTCGATTTCTCGGCCTCCCTTCACTACCGACGTGCGGAGCTGTCCGCCGCAGAGAACCGGCAACTCTTTGGCCGCGCCGCGATGGCCCACGGCCACAACTACCGCCTCGAAGTCACCCTGAGCGGCACCCCGGACCCGGTGTCCGGGATGGTGCTCGATCTCAAGCAGCTCAAGGACCTGCTCGAGCGGGAGGTCGTCGCCCGCTTCGACCATCGCGATCTCGTGGCGGATACCCCTTACTTCGAAAAAGAGGTTCCGACCCCGGAGAACTTCGCGGCGCTCCTCTACCGGCTGCTCGAGGCGGCCCTGCCACCGGGCATGCTCGCGGCGATCCGTCTGTATCAGGACCCGGACTGCTTTGTGGATGTCACGGCGCCGGGGGCCGGCGCGTGATCTCCGTGACCCGCCGCTACTGGTTTCCGGCCGCTCACGTGCTGCGCAGCCGGGTGCTCTCCGATGCGGAAAACGTCTCCCTCTACGGCAAATGCGCCAATCCAAACGGCCACGGCCACAACTATGGTCTCGAGGTCAGCGTGGCCGGAACGCGCGACCCGCGCACGGGCTGGATCGTCCCCCCGGAGGCGTTTGATGCGATCGTGCGCGCCCGGGTGCTCGACCGCTTCGATCACCGCCTGCTCAACGAGGATCCGTTTTTCCACGACCTCGTGCCGAGTGCCGAGAACATCGCCATCGTGGTGTACCGGGAGCTTGCGGCGCCGCTCGCAAAGGCGGGGGGCGGCCGACTTGTGCGGGTCGGCGTCATCGAGACCCCGCGCAACCGCTTCGACTACGAGGAGACCTCATGAGCGCCCCGGGCGATCCGATCGAGGGCCTGGTGATCACGCTCCTGAAGGAGCTGGGAGAGGACCCGGGACGCAACGGACTCGAGCGGACACCCGCGCGTGTTGCACGGGCCTTTCGCTTCCTGACCGGGGGCTACGAGCAGGACCCCGCCACGATCCTGAACGACGCGCTCTTTCAGGTCAGCTATGACGAGATGGTGGTGGTGAAGGACATCGACTTCTACAGCCTGTGCGAACACCATCTGCTTCCCTTCTTTGGGCGCGTGCACGTCGCCTACATCCCGAACGGCAAGATTGTCGGCCTCTCCAAGCTGCCGCGCCTCGTGGACATGTTCTCGCGCCGGCTGCAGGTGCAAGAGCGGCTCACCACCGAGATCGCGGGGACGATCGAATCGGTGCTCGCTCCCCGCGGCGTCGGGGTCGTGGTCGAGGCCATCCACCTGTGCATGATGATGCGGGGCATTGAGAAGCAGAACGCGTTTGCCATCACGAGCTCGATGCGCGGCGCCTTCAATGCGGACCCGAAAACGCGCTCCGAGTTCATGGAGCTGATCCGGCACCGCAAGGAGAGCTTCGCCTAGCGCGGCCCAGAGATCGCGGGCTGCCGCCATGGGCGAAGGCGTGGCGCTCCGGCTAGGGCCTCGGCGCTGCGCCTCGGCTGAGCGCGGCGAGATCGATCTGCAACTGGCCCTCGTCCATCAGGATCTTTCGTCTGGCCTCGATCCACGCGCTCTGGAGGCGCTGGCGTTTTTCCTGGGTGAGCTGCTCGATCTCGCCAGGGATCGCCTTGGCCACCTCGTCTTCCGAGGGCTCCTTGCGCTCGAGAATCTCCACCAGGACGAGCCGGTTGCCGAGCTCAAACACGCGGGGAAGGCTCTTTTCGTCCGCTGGCGCCGCAAAGGCCGCAGCCTGGAGTTCGGGGGCGATTCCGAGCCCGGGCACGAAGCCGTCCGAGCGACGGGTCATGGGTCCGGGCCGCTGGATCGAGAGCTTCATCTCGCGCGCCACGTCCTCCAGCGTTCTACCCTTGCGGATGCCCTCGAGGAGCTCGTCCGCGTCCTTGCGCGCCTGGACGCGGCCCGCGTCCTCTGCGAGGAGCTCGCGGGCGAGCTCCTCGCGCACCTGATCGTAGGTGCGGTCCTGCGCCGGGTGCCGCTCCTCGACCCGCAGGATGTGGAAGCCGAAATCCGTGCGAACGGGCTCGGAAATCTTGCCGGGCTCGAGAGCGAACGCCGCCTGGTCGAAGGCGGGCACCATCTGGCCGCGCTGGAAGAAGCCGAGATCGCCCCCCTTTTCCTTGGAGCCCGGGTCGTCGGAGAGCTCGCGGGCCAGGGCGGCGAAGTCCGCGCCCGAGAGCAGCTGCTTCCGCGCGGCCTCGGCCTTCTTCTCGGTCGCGTCGACCTGCTCGGGCGGCGCGTCCTTCGCCAGCTTGAACAGGATGTGCCGGGCGCGCACCTGCTCGGGCACGTGGTAGCGGTCCGGGTGCTGTTGGTACGCCGCGCGCACCCGCGCCTCGTCTTTCCCGAGCAGCTCCTTAAGCTGATCGGGGTTGGCCTCAAAGCCGTCGGGGGGGTGGGTGGTGTCGAGGGCGACGATTGCGAGCTCGAGCTGCTCGAGGCGCTGGCGGACAGCGTCGCGCGCTTCGACCTTCGAGACCTGGGCGTTCGCGGCGATCAGGCGCCCGAGTTTTTGCGCGAGCAGGTCGTCGCGCAGCATCTGCAGGAAATGGCGCTCCGTCCCGTACTCGTACTCCACGAAGTTCTTGAAGCGCTCGGCCGAGAAGTTCCCCTCGTCATCGCGGAAGATCGGCAGGTCCTTGATGGTCTGGCGCAGTTCATCGTCGCTCACGCGAAGCCCGAGTCGTTCGGCCTCACTGGCCTGGATGGCCATCTGCGCGAGGGTGTTGGCAGCGATCGCGTCGAGGCGGTCGCCCATGGCCTTGGGGTCAAATCCGCTGCCGAGGCTGCGGCGCAGCTGGTCCTCCTGTTGCGCCCGCAGGTGCATGACCTCTTGGCTGCTGTACTGACGGCCCTCGACCTTGACGACCGCTTCGTGTGGCTCGGCCCGCATCAGGGGCTTGCCCACGCCGATGAAGAACACAAAGACCCCGCCCACCAGCAGGATGACCGTGCCCATGATCCAGCGTTGACCCTGGCGAAGGACTTTCAGCATCGAGCTTTCCCATCTCCTCGGTCTCGCTGCGCGGCCAGACCCCAAGCTTGGGGGCCGCCCTTGTCCAAGCGTGCGAGCGGCGAGAGAGTGCGCGAGCCTGCGCGGGGGCTCAAGGGCAGTTTTTGTGCGCCTCGCGGCTTGATGCCCGCTCCTCAAGCCGGTAGGATACGTGGCGGCTCCCAGGCGCGATTCAACCCTTCGGAAATCGAGCACTTAGAACGACGCCTTGCGACTCCTAAGAGGCGTCCCGGAGGCAGTCACTTGCTACTGGATTCCATCCTCGGGTGGTTCTCGAGCGACCTCGCGATCGACCTCGGCACCGCCAATACCCTTGTGTACGCGAAAGGGCGGGGCATTGTCGTCTCCGAGCCCAGCGTGGTCGCGGTGCTCAAGGACGGTCGCGGTCCAGACAAGGTTCGCGCGGTGGGGCGCGAGGCCAAAGAGATGCTCGGCCGAACGCCGGGCAACATCGTCGCCATCCGTCCCATGAAAGACGGCGTGATCGCGGACTTCGAGATCACCGAAGCGATGCTCCGGTACTTCATCACCCGCGTTCACAACCGCTCAAAGCTCGTGCGGCCGCGCATTGTGATCGCAGTACCGTCGGGAATCACGGAGGTGGAGAAGCGCGCGGTGCGCGATTCGTCGATCTCGGCGGGCGCGCGTGAGGTGTATCTGATCGAGGAGCCGATGGCCGCGGCGATCGGTGCCGGGCTTCCGGTGACCGAGCCTTCGGGCAACATGATCGTCGACATCGGCGGCGGAACGACCGAGGTCGCGGTGATTTCTCTGTCCGGCATCGTCTACGCCAACTCGACACGCGTGGGTGGCGACAAGATGGACGAGGCCGTCATCAACTACGTGAAGCGCAAGTACAACCTCCTGATCGGCGAGCGCACCGCCGAGTTCGTGAAGATCAGTATCGGCACCGCCTATCCGACCGAGGACATCCGGAGCATGGAGATCAAGGGCCGCGACCTTGTGGCAGGCGTCCCGAAGACGCTCGAGCTCAAGTCCGAAGAAGTGCGCGAGGCGCTCGCGGAGCCGATCAACGCCGTGGTCGAGAGCGTGAAGATCGCCCTCGAGCGAACCCCCCCGGAGCTTGCGGCCGATATCGTGGACAAGGGCATCGTCATGGTGGGCGGCGGTTCCCTGCTGGCGAACCTCGACATCCTTTTGCGCGAGGCGACGGGCCTGCCGGTGATGCTCGCCGAGGATCCGCTGACCGCGGTGGCCCTTGGCACAGGGCGCTGCCTCGACGAACTCCGACTGCTCAAGGAGGTTACGATCCGGTCGTAAAGCGCAGACATGCGCGACCTTCTCTACCGCATCCGCGTCCCGCTGCTGTTCGTGGCCCTGGTTGCGCTCACCACGGCGACCATGCTGGCCGACCGCAGGTCCCTTCCGACAGGGGCCAAGGACCTTCCCTTCGTCTCCGGGGCTCTGCTGGATGTTGCCGTCCCCGTCCAGGCCGCTCTCTCGGCCCCTTTCGACTTCGTGCGGGGCCTTTTCCGCCGCTACGTCGCTCTCACGGACCTGCGGACGGAAAACGAGCAGCTGCGGGGCCGCCTCGCGCAGCTCGAGGAGGAGAACCTCCAATACCGTGAGGCCCTGATTGCGAGCGAACGGCTCGAGCGGATCGATAAGCTGCGAGGCGAGCTTGCTCTGCCCATGCTCCCGGCGGAGGTCGCGAGCCGGGAGCTCTCGCCCTGGTACCGGTCGTTGCTGATCGACCGGGGGCGCACCAACGAGGTCCATGCCGGGATGCCGGCCCTCACCGAGGATGGGGTGGTGGGGCTCGTCACGGCGGCCAGTCCCCACGCCGCGCGGGTCATGCTGCTGCTCGACCGGCAAAGCGCGGTCGACGCGGTGGTCCAGCGCAGCCGGGCGCGGGGGATCGTGCGAGGGCTTGGAGCGGAGGAGCTTGAGTTCGAGTTCACCGCAGGGAGCGCCGATGTCCAGGTCGGGGACACCGTGATGACCTCGGGCCTTGGCGGTGTCTATCCGAAGGGACTGCGGATCGGGGAGGTCGTGTCGGCGACGACAGATGGATCGCGTCTGGTGCAGCGCGCGAGGGTCCGCCCCGCGGTGAACTTTGGCCGGCTCGAGCAGCTGTTCGTGGTGCTCTGGCGGAGCCCGACGCTCGAGCTCCTCTCGGGCGATCTCGATAGCCCGGCGCCTGCCGCAAGCGGCGGGTCGGGTCCGGGCTCGTGACGCGGGTGAAGTCATGATCGCCGTCCTTGTGCTTTTCGTCCTGGGCCTGCTCGGGATGGTGGCGGAGGGGGCGGCCACTAGCTTTCTGCCCTCCGCGCTTTGCCCCGACTTCGGCCTGCTCTTGGTGATTGGAATGGCCCTGAACCTCGGCGGGGCCCGGGCGCTGCTCACGAGCGCCGCTCTCGGCTATGCCGCGGACGTCCTCTCGGGGGCGCCCCTCGGCCAGCACGCCCTCCTGCACGTGCTTGTCTTCGGGGCCGCGAGCGCCGCCAATCGCTCCCTTGAGCTTCGGACCCCCCTCGCACAGGCCACCCTGTCGGGCGTTCTGACCCTTCTCAACGGGCTCGTGCTTTCGCTCCTCACCTCGCTTCTCGGGGGGACCCTCGTGGTCGACCTTCGGTTCACCCTCCAGCTGGCTTCGCAGGCCGTGCTCTCGTGTGTGTTCGCGCCGCTCGTGTGCGTGCTCGTGGAGGCCGTGGCCGCCCGCACCACCCGCGAGGAGGAGGCGCCCCGCCGCAGCGTGCCCATTCCGACCGGCAGGAGGGCGATCTGAGGGACCATCGCGTCGGGAACCCCCTCGATGTGGTCCCGGAGAGCCGACTGTGGCTCGGGGCCCTCCTGGTGTTCCTGGTGTTCGCCGTCTTTCTCGGGCGACTTTTCTATCTCCAGGTCGTGCAGGGTGAGGCGCTGCGCGTCGAGTCCGAACGCAACTCCGTCCGCACCGTCCGCCTCGATGCCCCCCGCGGCAACATCTTGGACCGCGAGGGCCGCGTGATCGCCAGCACCCGCCCGGCCTTCGACGTCGAGATCATCCCGAGCGAGCTGCGCGACGCGGACCGGGTCTATTCCGCGCTCGGGCAGCTGCTCGATGAGCAAGCCTCCCAGGTGCGTGAAACCGTCGGCAAGCCGCGCGGGCGGGCGCGCTTCCAACCCATCCCTGTGTCGTCCGACTTGTCCTTCGAGCAGCTCGCGCGGGTCGAGACGCACCGCTTCGCCTTGCCCGGTGTCGTGACCGAGGTCCGGCCCCAGCGTCAGTACGAAGACGGCGACCTGGCCGGTCACCTGTTGGGGACCCTCGGCGAGATCCGGCTCGAGCAGCTCGACAGGACCAGCTTCGAGGATTACAGCGCGGGCGAAATCATCGGTCAGTCTGGGCTCGAGGCGGTGCTCGAGAACGTGCTGAGGGGCACCGCCGGCGGGCGCAACGTCGTCGTCAACGTCTCGGGGCGCGAAGTCGAGCGCTTGGATGAGGTCGAGCCGGTTCCCGGCAATACCGCCGTCCTAACCCTCGACCTTGATCTGCAGCGTGAAGCGGTGGCCGCCTACCGAAATGACCCCCCGCTCGGCCCGCCCGCGCCCGCCGCGCGGGAGTCCGAGTCCCCGCCCGCCGAGAAGATGGGCGCGCTCGTCGCCCTCGACCCCCGTACGGGGGACGTGCTTGCGCTGGTTTCGCGCCCTTCCTTTGATCCGAACGACTTTGCCGACGGCGTGCCGCCGGAGACCTGGCATGCCCTGATCCGAGACGAGCGCAGGCCACTCCAGAACCGCGCGATCTCCGGCCAGTATCCGCCAGGCTCCACCTACAAGCCGCTGCTTGCGGCGGCGGCCCTCGAATCAGGCGTGATCAACCCCCAGACGCACTTTTTCTGCCCAGGTTCCTTCGCCTTCGGCCGACGCGTCTACAAGTGCTGGAAAAAGGAAGGACACGGATCGGTCGCCGTCCACGAAGCGATCGTGCGCTCCTGCGACGTGTTCTTCTACCAGACCGGTCTTAAGCTTGGCATCGACCGCATCGCAGATTTTGGCCATGCGCTCACGTTCGGGCGGCTCACCGGCATCCCCTTGCCGGAGGAAAAGCCGGGCTTGATCCCGACGGAGGCGTGGAAGCAGAGGCGCTTTGGCGAGCCGTGGATGGCGGGCGAGACCGTCTCGGCTTCGATCGGGCAGGGGTTTGACCTTGTCACCCCGCTCCAGCTGGCGGTGGCCTACGGGGCACTCGCGACCGGCGTCGTCATGAAGCCGCGCCTTGTCTTGCGCGTCGAGAAGCCGGATGGCTCGCTCCTCGAGGAGACAAAGCCGCAGCTTGACTCGCGGCTCCCGATCTCGGAAGCGAATCTTGAGATCGTGCGCAAAGGCCTGGCCGGGGTGGTGAATGAGCCGGGCGGCACGGGCGGCCGGGCGCGCCTGCCCGGCATCACGGTCGCCGGAAAAACCGGCACGGCCCAAGTGATCCGGCTCGAACACTTTGAAGGCGTCGACGAGAGCCGGGTCCCGATGCGCTACCGCGATCACGCCTGGTTCGTGTGCTTTGCGCCTGCAGAAGCGCCGGAGATCGTGGTGGCGGTGCTGAACGAGCACGCTGGCCACGGCGGGAGCGCCGCGGCACCGATCGCGCAGCGCGTGCTCGCGAAATACTTTGAGAAGCAGGGTCGCCTCGCTCCGGAGGCGCTCATGGCGAGCCAGGCACCGAAGGCGCCCGCTCCTCCCCGCCCCCACGCGAAGACGGTGCCGCCCCCGCCTCCGCCGCCTCCCGCGCCCTCCGAGCCCGCGGGCGCCGAACCTGTCGAGGGAGGTACCGGCGATGCCGCGGATTGACCGGCGCCTGCTTCACAACTTCGACTGGCCGCTTTTCGCCCTCACGATCGTCTTGACCGCGATGGGGATGGGAAACCTGCTTTCCGCGGCCCACGCCGGGTCGGCGGGTGTTTTTGCCAGCGAGGTGCCGCGCCAGCTGGTAGCGATCGCGATCGGCGCTGCAGGGCTCGCCCTGGTGGTGGCGGTCGACTATCGCCAGCTCGAGCGCTTTGCGTTCCCGATCTACTTCGCGACGTGCCTGCTCGTCGCCACTACCCTCGTCGTGGGGTCCATTCACCGAGGCAATGAGAGCTGGCTCACCTACGGCCCACTGCGCATGCAACCGTCGGAGTTCACCAAGATCGGCCTCGTGCTAGCGCTCTCTCGTTCCTTCCAGAATCACCCGCCCTCGGAGATCCGGCGCCTGCGCGAACTCTGGCGGCCTGGACTCATCATCGCGCTGCCGGTCGCGCTCATCCTGCTGCAGCACGACATGGGCGTTGCGGTGTTGACCCTACTGATTGGCTCGACCTACCTGCTCTTCGTTCGAATCCCGCCGCGGGCCTGGGTGACCGTCATGGTGCTCGGCGTCGTCGCGCTCGTCGGCCTTTGGATGTTCGGACTGCAAGACTACCAGCGCACCCGCATCATCGATTTTCTTGAGCCGGGCCGTGACCCGCTCGCCTCCGGCTACCAGGTGATCCAGTCGCGGATCGCGATCGGCTCGGGAGGGCTGCTCGGCAAGGGTTGGATGGCAGGCACCCAGACCCAACTCCGCTTCCTCCCCACCCAGCACACCGACTTCATCTTCTCCGTGCTGGCGGAGGAGTGGGGCTTTGCAGGGAGCGCCGTCGTGCTCGGCCTGTACCTCACCCTCCTGCTTTGGGGACTCTTGATCGCTCGCCGCTCGCGGGACGCCTTCGGTTCTTTGCTCGCGGTGGGGGTGGTCGGGATCCTGTTCTGGCCTGCACTCATTAACATCGCGATGGTGCTGGGTCTATTCCCGGTGATCGGCGTCGCGCTTCCGCTCTTCTCCTACGGCGGCTCTGCCATGGTGGGAACGCTGTTCTCGATCGGCCTTCTGCTCGGCATCTCCATGCGCCGTTACCTGTTCTAGGGATGCGCCATGCGCTCCGGCCGAACCAGCCGGTCGAATTCCTCCGCCGATAGATAGCCGAGGGCGAGGCACGCCTCGCGCAGGCTCAGATCCTCGTGGAGCGCTTTGTGGGCGATCTGCGCGGCGCGGTCGTAGCCGATCACAGGCGAGAGCGCCGTCACCAGCATGAGGCTGTCCTCGACGTACTTTGCAATCCGCCGACGGTTTGCCTCGAGGCCCTCAATGCAGAAACGAGCGAACAGGGGGCAGGCGTCTGCGAGGAGCTCCACGGAGTGCAGGAGGTTTCGGATCAGGACCGGCTTGAAGACGTTCAGCTCGAGGTTCCCTTGCGTTCCAGCGATTGCAATCGCGGCGTCGTTGCCCAGCACCTGTACGCAGACCATCGTCAAAGCCTCGCACTGGGTCGGGTTGACCTTACCGGGCATGATCGAGGAGCCGGGCTCGTTCTCGGGCAGCACGAGCTCCGCCAGTCCCGCGCGCGGTCCGGAGCCGAGCCAGCGAACATCGTTCGCGATCTTGAGGAGCGATCCGGCGAGCGTGCGCAGCGCTGCGCTCGCGAAGACGATTTCATCGTGCGCGGAGAGCGCCGCAAACTTGTTGGGATGGCTGCGAAAGGGAATGCCTGTCCACTCGGCGAGCTTCGCAGCCGCACGCTCGCCAAACTCGGGCGGCGCATTCAGCCCCGTGCCCACCGCGGTGCCCCCGAGCGCAAGCTCGGTTAAGCCTGCGACGGTGGCCTCGACGCGATCGGCGCCCCGCGCAAGGAGTGCGGCGTAGCCGGAGAACTCCTGCCCGAGCGTCATCGGTACCGCGTCCTGAAGATGTGTTCTGCCGATTTTCACCACCGGCTCGAACAGCTGCGCCTTGCGCTCGAGGGCCGCACGCAGCCGCGCGAGTGCGGGCAGCAGCCTTTCGCGCAGCTCGGTCGCGGCGGCCAGGTGCATCGCGGTGGGGAAGGCATCGTTGGACGATTGGGAGAGGTTCACGTGGTCGTTCGGGTGCACCGGGGTCTTGGTCCCCCGCCGTCCCCCCGCAAGTTCATTGGCGCGGTTCGCGATCACCTCGTTGACGTTCATGTTGGTCGGTGTGCCGCTCCCCGACTGCCAGATCCCCAGCGGAAACTGGTCGTCGTGTTGGCCCGCCAGGATCTCGTCGGCGGCCCTCACGATCCAGTCGCACAGCGCCCGCGGGAGCAGGCCCAGTTCCTGATTCACGAGCGCTGCGGCCTTCTTCACGAGCACGAGGGCGCGAATCACCGCGATCGGCATCCGCTCGCGGCCGATTGGAAAGTGCACCAGCGAGCGGGCAGTCTGGGCGCCCCAGTACGCCTGCTCCGGCACCTCGATCTCGCCTAGGCTGTCAGTCTCGATTCTCATGGCTCCCCGCTCCGATGATAGACTTGCGCGATGGTCTCGATGCTCCCTGCTCGCACACCCCGGATCGGCGCGTTCTTCGACATGGACAAGACGCTGATCTCCGAGAACTCGGGCACGCTCTACATGAAGTACCGCTATCAGCGCGGCGAGGTCTCGGGCTGGGACATGGCCAAGGGCCTAGCCGCGTACCTCCAGTACAAAGTCGGGCTGCTCGACATTGCGGCGTGGACCAAGGAGGCCATGGTCCAGTTCCGCGGGCAAAGCGAGCGGGCGCTCACGCGCGAGGCGAACCGCTGGTTCCGAGAAATGGTGGTGCAAACCATCTACCCCGACGCCGAGACCGTGGTGCGCGATCACATCACCGCAGGACACATGGTCGCGATCGTCTCCGGGGCGACCAAGTTTGTGGTGAGGCCCTTGGCGGAGCGCCTCGGGATCAAGCACTTCCTGTACACGCGCCTCGAAGTCGAAAGCGGCCGATTCACCGGCCGCGTGATCGAACCGATCTGTTTCGAGGAGGGAAAGATCTATTGGCTCCAGCAGTTCATCGAGGAACACGGCATCGATCTCGCGAAAAGCTACTTCTATACCGACTCGATCACCGATCTTCCGCTTCTGGATCTCGTGGGACACCCCGTGGTGACGAACCCCGACCCCTTCCTGTACCGGACCGCCGTGCGCCGCCGCTGGCCGGTGCGCTTCTTTGTGCCGCCGCCAAAGCGCCGTCCCGCCGATCCCCCCGCGGACGTTCTGGCCGACGCTGCGGAGTACCCCCTCGTCGACGGCTCCTGAGCGCGGCTTAGGCGACGACCTTCTTCACCAAGGCCTCGAAGGCCTCCTTCGGTCGGGAACCGACGATCTGGTCCACCACGACGCCGTCCTTAATGGCGAGCACAAGGGGAATCGACCGCACGCAGTACTTGGCGGGGATGTTCTGGTTCTCGTCGACGTTCATTTTTACCACCTTGACCTGGTCGCCGTAGCGCGCGGCGAGGTCCTTCACGATGGGGGCGATCCTCTGGCACGGCCCGCACCACTCCGCCCAGAAGTCCACGATGACCGGCAACTTCGACTGGAGGACCTCGGCCTCAAAGTTCTGGTCCGTTACGTCCGCCACGGCAGCCATGCTTCTCTCTCCCTTTGCGGGTCCGCGACCCGCACATCGATGAAAAACCCTTTATAAGATCAAGCACTTAGAAGTCAAGTGAACCCGGGGTGGCGACAAAGACCGCCTCTGTCCGTCGCGCCGCGTCATGGCTTCCACCCCGGCCTGAGCGCTCGAATGATCGCGTCAGGCGTCGCTTGCGGCTTTGAGTAGTAGTCGAGGGACCGGCCATCGCGCTGTCGGCTGTACGCGGCACTGGACGAAGTGGAGCGTCGGCGAACTCCATTCGATCTCCCGGCCCCGTCCAAAATCTAGGGTGGCTATTGGCGGTTAGCCGGTTAGCCCCACGGGCCACCGGCCTGCCAGGTTCCTGGCGATGCAGCGCCCGAGTGTGCAGCGGCGGCCGCTGGTCCAAGGAACGACCAGATCAGTTCGACGACTGCTGCGAGCTCCGCCTTCTCCGCGACTGCTCCCCTGAGGAGGAAGGCTCTCCACTGGGTCTGCTTCGCGGGATCGTCGTGGAACTCCTGCGTCAACGCGAGGGGCGGCTCCAGAAGGATCGGCGTGCGGCGGCGCTCGAACGTCGCGGCGATAGCCTTCGAGAGGCGCCCGCCGTCAAAGGCGAAGCGGCGCGCGAGCACCCACAGGTCGTAGAAGTCCTTCATCCGGGTGTTCGCCATCCCGAGTTCGACGAGTGCCTGTAACTTCTCCGCGACGACCACCTCGCGGGGGTAGGCCAGGACGCGCGGCGGCGGGAAGTCGAGGAGGGTCGGGTAGTCGATTGTCTCCGGTCGCGGGACGGCCGCGTCTCCGAAACCGACGTCGACCTGAAGCCGCACACGGGCGCCGGCCAAGCGAGCTTCTACCTTGACCCGCACCCCGTCGTACTCGTCCGAAGCGCGGATCTCCTCGCCACGGACCGACGCCGGATCGAACTGGAGGCCATCTTCGCAGCGCACCTGGCATACACTACGAAACACCTCTTCCATTCGATCGACGCGGGAATCGCCGAAGCCGAGCAGGTCGAGATCGCGGGTCGGGCGATGGCTCTGGCCGCTCCAGAGCGCGAAGAGCATGGCGCCCTTCAGCACAAAGCTGTCGTGGTGGGGCGACCGGGAGAGGCGATAAAGGAGCCGCTCGATCCCGTACCAGGTGAGGACGAGCTGGAAGTCCTCGCCGCGCTCCCGAGCGCGGCTCAGGAGGCGCTGTCGAACGGATGCCGCCAAGTCGCGGCGCTCGTGCGGGCTCAAGCCTGTGCCTCCATGTAGGGACGCATGACGTTCGCCACGCGGCAGATGCGTGCGTACCGCCAGAGCTCGTCAACTCCTCGCGGATGCCGCCGGCGGTAATCCCGGAGCGCCTCGATCGCCACGTCGAGGCCGAGCTTGTTTCGGTACTTGAAGCAGTCCGCCACGCTCTTGGCCGGGCTGTAGATTGGAACGCGTACGCCTTCGATCGTGTGGACTTTGACTCCTTCAGTCAGCGCGCGCCCTGAGAAGCGGACGATCCGTAGGGGCGGCGTCGTCTGTCGCGGACGCCAGCCCAGGCGGTCGATCGCGAGCCAGACTTCATGGGGCGCCTGCGTCGTTAGATCGTGAAACTGAAGGGCGGAGAGCAGGCAGACCACGCCGTTCGGCACGAGCTTGCTCGCCGCAGCCAGGCCGTGGTGCTCAGTGAGATCGGCGGAGGAGAGACGGTAGAGACCGCGGCCCGCGCGCTCGAGGAGTCCCCGCCGTGCTAGCCGCTGTAGATAGGTACGAGCGATCCCTTCGCGGTCTAGATCCCGGGGCCGCAGGATCCCGGTTTTGCGAACAATCGCGAGCGCGCGTTGCTCTGCTGTGCGGGGCTTTGCCATGTTACGAATGCTCGACAGTTAATCACATTTGCAGAGGTTTCGTAACGGGCGGCCAGCGGTGGCGCTCGTCGGCGATGCCGAAATGGGGTGAAAGACGCGGTCGGCTGGGTGTAGCGCGGCGGAGAAAGCGGGCACGGGAGAAACCCCTTGAAGCTGTCCCGGTGGATTGTCAGCGGCCGGCAGGGCGTATGGTTGCCGCCTCCGATACCTCCGATAGCGCAGCGCGTCATAGACCCTTATGGGGCGGGCGACAAGTGGGCGACAGGGTTTTGCTAGCAACTAACGCTACAAATGCCCGGAATCGCTCACGTCGCCCTGCCTGGTATGCAGGTCCGCGACCCTGTCGACGGCTCTGCGCAAAGGCGCCTTGCCGCGGCCAAACGGAACTCCACGATAGTGCGCATGCTCTTTGCGGCGAGCAAGGATCAAAAACGACGGGCCGCGCGACGAACCGGAGGGAGAAAACGGCGCGGCGCAGACTCCATGACAGCTGTTCATCATAGCAGCAGGCGCCATCGCGTTGACGCTCCAAGGCGCCGTCTGTAGACTACTTCGACGCTCGATCCCCGCGTTTTTCCAGCACTTTCCGATCCAGCGGCGAGGAGATGGGATGGCCGATCAATCCGACAGCGCCGAGTGCGTCCGGGCCATGCTCTGCGAGAGCGCGCGGGTGAAGCAAGAGCTCGCCGAGCAGGCGTCGAGCTCGATCGCGCGGGCGGCTGCGCTCCTCGTCGATGCCTTCCGGAGTGGGGGCAAGGCCCTGCTGTTTGGCAACGGCGGGTCCGCGGCGGATGCGCAACACCTGGCCGCGGAATGGACCGGGCGGCTGCGGGGCGAGCGCCGGGGGCTGCCGGCCATCGCGCTCACGGCCAACACCTCGGAGCTCACCGCTATTGGCAATGACTACGGCTTCGATCGCATCTTTGCCCGCCTGGTCGAAGCCCACGGCAATCCCGGGGACGTCGCCATCGCGCTCTCGACGTCGGGCAACTCGCCCAATGTGCTGGCCGGGGTCGCCGAGGCGCGGGCACGAGGCCTGCGCACCATCGGGCTCTCGGGCCGCCGCGGAGGCAAGCTCGCCCCCGCCGTAGAGCTCGCGCTGCTGGTGCCTTCCGATGACACCCAGCGCATTCAGGAGTCTCACATCACGATCGGCCACGTGCTGGCCGAGCTCGTGGAACAGGCGCTCTTCCCAAGGCGCGTGTGACGCGGCCCCCTGCGCCCATCGATCGCGGTCAGCTGCGGACCGTCCCGGCCCGGCGGCGACCGAGCAAGGTGCGAACGCTCGACGAAGCCGTACCGCATTCCCGCGGCGCGAGCTTCGTGCAGTTCCTCGACCACCTGCCCGCGCTCCTCGGCGCCGCAGACTTGCGGGCCGCGATCGAAGCCGCCGTGCGGGCCCGGACCGACAAACGCACGCTTCTTTGGGGCCTTGGAGCCCACGTGATCAAAGTCGGGCTTGCACCGATCGTGGTCGATCTGCTGGAGCGCGGCTTTGTGAGCGGGCTTTGTCTGAACGGGGCGGGCTGCGTGCACGACCTCGAGCTCGCACTCATGGGGCGCACCAGTGAAGACGTGGCTGCGGCTCTCGACGACGGCTCTTTTGGCATGGCAAAGGAGACGGCGGAGCTCTTGAACGGCGCGATTGCGAAAGGCGCGAGCGAGGGCCTCGGCATGGGTGCGGCCGTGGGTCGCGAGATCCTAAAAGGGCGCTATCCCCACAAGCGACGCTCGATTCTGGCGACGGCGGCCCGGCTCGGCGTCCCAGTCACGGTGCATGTGGCGATCGGTACCGATATCCACCACATGCACCCAAGCGCGGACGGTGCGGCGCTCGGCGTCACGAGCTACCGCGACTTCGAGACACTCGCAGGCCTCGTCGCGACGCTCGAGGGCGGTGTGTTTTTCAACGTGGGGTCGGCCGTCATCTTGCCCGAAGTCTTCCTAAAGGCGCTGGCGCTCGCGCGCAACCTCGGCCACCCCGTGCGCCGGATCACCACCGTGAATCTGGACTTTATCCGCCACTACCGACCCGCGGTGAACGTCGTCGAAAGGCCGACACGCCTCGGTGGCCGCGGGATCTCTCTGATCGGCCACCACGAGATTATGCTTCCCCTGCTCGCGGCGGGCATCGTCGAGGGCAGCGGGCCGCGACGCAAAGCGCGAGCTCGCGCATGAAGGGCCGGATCGTGCTACGCGAGGGCGACATCACACAGGAGCGCGTCGACGCGATCGTGAACGCGGCCAACAGCGCGCTCGTGCTCGGTGCGGGCGTCGCGGGGGCGATCCGCGCGAACGGCGGTCCTGGGATTCAAGAGGAATGCGACCGGATCGGGCCGATCGGCGTGGGTGAAGCGGTGGTGACGGGAGGCGGAACGCTCCCGGCTCGCTTTGTGATCCACGCGGCGAGCATGCCCCCGGGCGGAGCCGCGACCGAAGCGAGTGTGCGCAGCGCGTTCCGCCGCAGTCTCGAGCTCGCTCGGGAGCGCGGGTGGCGCACCATCGCGGTCCCGGCAATCGGGGCGGGCATCGCCGGCTTCCCGCTCCAGCGCTGCGCAGAGCTGCTGCTCGAGGAGGCGCGCGTTCATCTCGAAGGCGAGACGACGCTCGAGGAGATCCGCTTCGTGCTTTTTGGCGAGCCGGCGTTCCGCATGTTCGAGATGGTGAACGACGCAGCCAAGGTGGCCGAGAGTGTGGCGCGACTTCGGGGAGGACCCCCGTGATTGTCGCGCTCCACCAGCTGACAGCGGCGTTCTACCTCGCGGCGGGTCTTCTGGCGGGGGTGGGTCTCGCGCTCGCCCGACCGGCTCTTTCGCGCGCCGCAGTAGCGGTCCTCGTCGCGGGCGCGGCCCTCCACGGTGTCGCCTTCGTCGCCTTCCACCTGGCGACCGAGCCGCCGCCTCTTACGGACCTGCCGGCTTCGGTGTCGCTCATGGCGTGGCTGGGCGTCTTGTTTTACCTCTCGCTCTTGGTGCGCTCACGGCTCACTGCCCTCGTGGTCGGCGTCGCGCCGATGGCGTTTCTGGGCGCATTTTTCGCGGCCCTGCGTCTGCCCCACTCCGAGCACGTGCCATTTGTCGGGGTGGCGTCATCCTGGCCCCACGCGCACGTTCTCCTCGCGAGCGGCGGCCTTGCCTCCCTCGCCGTCGCGTTCTTGGCAGGGCTGGTCTTCTTGGCCGAAGACCACCGCTTGAAGGCGAAGCGGCCCATGCCCGGACGGCTGCGCCTGCCAAGCTTAGAGGCCCTCGACCGGGTGAACGCCGTGGCGCTTGTGGTCGGCTTTCCGCTTCTTACCTTGGGCGTCCTCACGGGCATGATGTGGGTCGAGGGCACGAGCGGCCGCTTCTGGACCGGAGCCGCGCACGAGACCTGGTCGATGGTCGCGTGGGCGGTCTACGGCGTGCTCGTCGCGGCCCGCTTCCGGGCGCACCAGGGAGCGCGTCAAGCCGCGCTCGCTGCGGTTGCCGGATTCGCATTCCTGTTGTTTGCGGTGATCGGCGTGGGCCTTCTCACGTGAGGGTGCTCGTCGTCGGCATGAACCACAGGACAGCGCCGCTCGAGGTCCGTGAGCGTTTCGCAGTGGCAGACCCGGCGCCCCATCTCGCGAAACTCGTGGCGTGTGAGGAAATCGACGAGGCGCTGCTCCTTTCGACTTGCAATCGCGTCGAGGTGGTCGCCCTGACGCGCCATCTCGACGCGGCTCGCCACCGCCTGCGCGCATTCTTCCACCGCGATCTGGCTGGGGAGACCCCCGTGCAAGGCGCAGCCGCGCTCGAGGGCCTGCTCTTCGAGTACGTCGACAGACCGGCCATGCGCCAGGTCTTCCGGGTGGCCGCCTCGCTCGACTCTATGGTGGTCGGCGAGCCCCAGATTCTGGGCCAGATGAAGGACGCCTACCGCGCCGCCGTCGAGTGCGGTGCCTGCGGTGCGATCCTCTCGCGCCTGTTCCAGAGCGCCTTCGCCGCGGCCAAGCGCGTGCGACGGGAGACGCGGATCGGCGAGCGGCCAGTCTCGGTGGCCCGGGTGGCGGTCGATCTCTCCAAACAGATCTTCGAGTCGTTCGAGGACAAAACGGCGCTCCTCGTCGGGGCCGGAGAGATGATCGAGACCGCGCTCGAAGCGCTGCGCGGGGAGGGCCTGCGCTCGATCCACGTCGTGAACCGCACGCAAGGCCATGCCGTAGCCCTGGCGCAGCGCTTCGGCGCGACGCCGCGCGGTCTTAGCGAGCTGCGTGAGGTATTGCCTCACGCCGATATCGTGCTGACCTGCACGGCGGGTGAGACCCCGATTCTTGGGGTCCCAGATTTCGCCGAAGCAATCCGCGCGCGGCACGGAAGGCCTGTCTTCGTGATCGACATTGGCGTCCCGCGCAACGTCGACCCGGGAGTGAACCGACTCGACAGCGTCTACCTCTACGACATCGACGACCTCGCGGGCGTCGCTGCAGCCAATGCGGACGAACGTCGCCGCGAGACCATGCTCGGGGAAGCGATCGTGCTGGAGGAGCAGCAGCGCTTCGACGGCTGGCTCCTCGCGCTCCAGGCCGTGCCCACGATCCGCCACCTGCGCGCCCGGGCAGAATCGATCCGCCTTGGGGAGCTGCAGCGCGCCCTCCAGCGGCTCAGTCTTGACGAAACGCAGCGCCAGGGAATCGAGTCCCTGACGCGCTCGATCGTGAACAAACTGCTCCACGCACCCGTGTCGCGCCTTCGGGCCGAGGCGGAGCGCGAGGAGGGACTCGCCTACCTCGAAGCTGCGCGGGTGCTCTTCGCCTTGGACGATCCCGACATGCCGGGTGCAGAGGCCGCGCAGCCCAGCGCGCTCGACGAACTGCTCCGCGATGCGGTGCCCGACTCCGAGGATTCCGAGGGCACGTGACGGCGCTGCGCATCGCGACGCGCGGGAGTGCTCTCGCGCTCGCCCAGGCGCGCTGGGTCGCGGCGCGGATCGAGACCGAGCTGTCCCAGCCGACCGAACTCCTGCCGATCAAGACCTCGGGGGATCGCCTGCAGGGGATCTCTCTCGCCGAGGTCGGGGGAAAAGGGCTGTTCGTGAAGGAAATTGAGGAGGCGGTGCTCGCGGGGCGCGCCGATTTGGCCGTGCACAGCGCAAAGGATCTCCCGGCGGCGATCGCTGCGGGTCTCGCCCTCGTTGCCTGGCCGCAGCGCGAGGACCCGCGGGATGCGCTTGTGGCGCGTGAGCGCGGAGCCCGGCTCAAGACGCTCCGCCCGGGTGCGCGACTCGGCACCGGAAGTGTCCGGCGAGGCGCGCAGCTGCGCGCACTGCGCCCCGACCTCGAGGTGGTGCCGCTGCGCGGCAACGTCACGACGCGCCTGCAAAAGCTCGAAGCCGAAGGCCTCGACGCCGTGGTCCTGGCCTGCGCCGGTCTCGTGCGCCTTGGGCTTGCGGACCGGATCGATGAGCGGATTTCGACGGAGGTCGTGCTGCCCGCGGTCGCGCAAGGCACTCTGGCCGTCGAGGCGCGCGCGGATTCGGTGCTCGGTCGCACCCTCGCCGCCCTGAGCGACGCAAACGCCGAGCGTTCGGCGCTTGCGGAGCGGGCGTTCCTTGTGCGCCTGCAAGGGGACTGCAACGTCCCGCTCGCGGCCTTGGCCGAGGCAATCCCAGGGGGTCTGCTCCGGGTACGCGGTCTCGTCTCGAGCACAGACGGCCGCACGATCGTGCGCGGCGAGGCGCGCGGTGCGGACGCCGTGGCGACAGGTGAGGCCGCCGCACAGCAGATCCTCGCGCAAGGCGGCGACCGGGTGCTCGCGCAACTGCGGCGCGAGGCGATGCGATGAGCCCTCGCGCCGGGCGTGTGGTGCTCGTGGGCGCGGGCCCTGGCGATCCGGATCTCATCACACTCCGCGGTGCGGCCGTGCTCCGCGCCGCCGACGTGGTGGTGCACGATGCTCTCGTGAGCGCCGAGCTCCTCGCGCTCGCTCCGCGCGAGGCGCTGCGCATCAACGTCGGCAAACGCGGCCACGACGAACCCACGCTGGCGCAGGAGGAGACCAACGCACTGCTCGTGCGGCTCGCCCGAGAAGGCAAGACGGTGGTACGCCTGAAAGGCGGCGACCCTTTCGTCTTTGGTCGGGGCGGAGAAGAGGCGAGCGCGCTGGCCGAGGCGGGCATCCGCTTCGAGATCGTGCCCGGGATTTCAGCGGCGATCGGAGTCCCCGCCTTGGCGGGAATCCCCGTCACCGATCGGCGTTACGCAGCTTCGTTCACGGTCGTAACGGGCCACAAGGATCCGCTGGAACCGGCCGCCTCGATCCGCTGGGCAGAGCTCGCGCGGGGCGCCGATACCCTCGTGATCCTCATGGGGCTCAAGAATCTGCCGGGCATCGCGGAGCGCCTGATCGCGAGCGGCCGCGCGGCGCGAACGCCGGCTGTGGCGATCGAGCTCGGCACCACACCGGCCCAGCGTGTGGTCGAAGCTCCGCTCGCTGAGCTTGCAACGCGCGTTGAGCAGGCCCGCCTGTCGGCTCCAGTGACCGTCGTGATCGGAGACGTCGTCCGCCTGCGGGGCGAGCTCGCGTGGGTTGAGCGGCTGCCCCTCGCGGATCGACGCGTTCTCGTGACGCGGAGCGAGGCACAGGCGGGCGCGCTCGTGGCTGCACTGCGTCGTGCCGGCGCGGAGCCCGTGCTGGCGCCCATGATCCAAGTGGTTCCGCTCAAAGATACCCCCGAGCTCAACGCCGCGACTTCGCGCCTCAGCGACTACGACGTGTTGCTCTTTACGAGCGCCAATGCCGTGCGCTGCTTTGTCGAGGCCGCATCCGGCGGAAAGACCCTCGGCTCGCTGCGAGCGCGCGTCGTGTGCGTGGGTCCGGCCACGGCCCGGGCGGCGCGGGAGCTTGGCCTTTCGGTTCACCTCGTCCCTGCGCAGCGCTTTGACGCGGAGGGCCTGCTCGAGGCGATCCGCGTCGCAATCCCGCTCGCGGGTCAGCGCGTTCTCTTGCCGCGGGCTGCGGCAGCCCGTGAGATCCTCCCCGAGGGCCTGCGGCGGGCGGGGGCGGCGGTGGACGTCGTGGCGGTGTACCGGACCGAGCCTGCGCCGGCGGATACGGCTCTGCTGTGCAGCCGCCTCGTGCGTGGCGAGATCGATGCGCTTACCTTCACGAGCCCGTCCACCGTGCGCCACTTCCTCGCTTGCCTCGACGAGGCAGCGCGCACGGCGGCGCGCCGCTGTGTCGTGGCGGCTCTTGGCCCCGTCACGGCGGCTGCGCTGCGAGAAGCCGGGCTTGCGCCGGACGTGGTCGCGGAGCGGGCAGAAGCGGGCGCGCTCGTGGACGCCCTCGGCGAAGCCATGCGAGGGCGCGCGCGGGGAGCAGCGCAGGGAGGAGCAGGATGAGTTTTCCGACGGTCCGCCCGCGCCGGCTGCGGCGCACAGAGACGCTGCGGCGCATGGTCCGAGAGACCCGGCTCTCGCGCGAGAACCTCGTGCTGCCTCTTTTCGTGGTCGAGGGTGCCGGCGTGCGTGAACCGGTTCCCTCGATGCCCGGTGTTTTTCGTTACTCGGTGGACGCCCTTGTCGACGAAACAAAACGCGTCCACGCCCTCGGCATCCCCGCAGTCATCCTCTTTGGAATCCCGGGCGCAAAAGACGCCCGCGGCTCAGGTGCGGATGCGCCGGGTGGAGTGGTGCAGCGTGCGATCAGCGCGATCAAGCGCGGCGTGCCCGAGCTTTGCGTCATCTCGGACGTTTGCCTGTGTGAGTACACCGACCACGGACATTGCGGCATCGTCGACGGGGAGCAGGTACGGAACGATCCGACGCTCGAGCGACTCGCGTCGGCGGCGCTTTCCCATGCGCGTGCGGGGGCGGATGTGGTCGCGCCTTCGGACATGATGGACGGCCGCGTCTTGGCAATCCGCCGCGCCCTGGATGGAAGTGGCTTCGAAGAGGTCTCGATCCTCTCCTACGCCGCCAAATACGCCAGCGCATACTACGGACCCTTTCGAGAGGCGGCAGAGAGCGCCCCCGCCTTCGGCGACCGACGCACCTACCAGATGGACCCTGCGAACCGTCGCGAGGCGCTGCGCGAGATGCGGCTCGACCTTTCCGAGGGGGCCGATGCGCTCATGGTGAAGCCCGCGCTCCCCTACCTAGACGTGCTGGCCGAAGCGAGGCGGGAGTTCGACGTGCCGCTCGCTGCCTATCATGTCTCCGGGGAGTACGCGATGATTCAGGCGGCCGCCGCCCGGGGCTGGATCGATGGTCCGCGAGCGCTGGACGAGGCGCTGGTGTCGATCAAGCGGGCTGGCGCGGACCTGATCCTCACGTATGGGGCGAAAGAGGCAGCCGCGCGCCTCGTGCCTTGAGGATGCGCGCGGTGAAGAGCCGAGGAGGCGGCGTGCCGGTCCACTACAAGGTCGTCGAAACGAGCAACGTCACGGACGAAGAGCTCGAGCGGATTCTCAATGAGTGGACAGCGAAGGGCTGGCAGGTCGATACGCTTCACTTTGCGATGCGCGAATCCTCCAAGCGTCCCGCCATGGCATTCGTGAGCTTCACCCGGGAAGAGCCGGAGGGCTAAGGATCGGGAGTACCCGTTCGCAAAGGCGTTCGAGGGACCGCCGCCGGGCGTCCTCGGGCAGACCTGCGATCTCGCTGCGCACGATCAACAGATCCATGCCAAGCCGCTCCCGATAGGCGAGAAGCCCCTCGGCAACCTCCTGTTCTCCTCCCACCACAACACGCTCGTGGATCGGCCCTGCGGCCGCCCGCGCCAGGGCCGGCGGGAGCGCCCGTGCCGTCCCGAGGGCCTCTGCGGCGAGCCGTTCGCGCACCCGGGTCGCTTCCGTGTCGTCGGCGGCCAGGTGAAGGGTGCGCATCACGGGCGTCCGGAAGGGTCCGACCACGCCGCCCGGTGGTAGGTGCGCGCGGTGGAGCGCGTGGTTCTCGATCAAAACCGCAAGCGTTTCCACAGGGGAGGCGAGATAGGGCAGCCCGCGGCGTGCGGCTTGCAAAAGTCCCTTCTTCCCGAATGCGGCCACCAGGAGCGGAGGGTGAGGACGCTGCACCGGGCGCAGCGTCGGCGTCACAAAGCGCCCGCCGCCCGTCGCGAAGTGGTCGCCCGCGAGCTCCATGGGCTCGCCCCCGAAGGCGCGCAGGATCGCGTCGAGGGCCTCGTCGAAGCGATCCCGTTTGGTGTGAGCCTCGACCCCGAAGGCCTGGAACAGCGCCGCCGCGAAGCCGCGCCCGAGGCCGAGCATGACGCGGCCCTGCGAGAGCACGTCGAGCGCGGCCACCTCCTGCGCCACCCGGAGGGGATGGTGGACGGGCAGCAGCAGTGAGGTCGTCCCGAGTCGCACGCGACGGGTACGCGCGGCGATGGCCGAGAGGGCGAGGAGTGGGGAGGCCATGGCACCGCGGCGGAAGTGACCCTCAGGCACCCAGACGGAGTGAAGACCCAGCGCCTCTGCGTGCTCGGCGCGCGCCAGGAAGGCCGGCCAGCCGCTGGCCTCGGCGGGAGCACCGAGGGCGAGACCGACGGCGAGGTGTCCGGAGATCAAGCCCGCCCGAGGGCGTAGGGCAGGACGGTCCGCAAGAGGTCGACGTGCGAGTCGAGCGTGCGGCCAAGGCCGGAGAGGAGTCCCAGCACACGGCCGATCAACACGACATGGCTCGGCACCCGGACGATCGGGTTCGATCGGATCATCTCGGGAATTTCGTCGTTCAGCTCGTCGAACATCCGGGGATCGGCGTAGGGCTGTGCCCGGAAGCGCCGTGCGAAATCGAGAAAAAAGCGGGCGACCTCCGTCAGAGACTCGCGATCGCCGCTCTTGGTCTCGAAGCCAAGGTCGACGAGCGCGGTACCGAGGCCCTCGGCATCGTCGCGGATCATGGCGAGTGCGAGCGCCACAATGCCCTCGCGGAAGCGCGGCGGCAGGTCTTTCGACAGGCCGAAGTCGAGCAGAACGAGGCGCGGGCCCTCGGGCTGGACCAGGAGATTTCCGGGGTGGGGATCGGCGTGAAAAAAGCCGTGGGTCAGGATCTGACGACAGAAGGCCTCAACCAAAATCTGCGTCACGCGATCGAGGTCGACGTGCGCCGCGCGAAGGGATTCGACGTCGGTGATCTTGATCCCCGGCATAAACTCCATCACCAGCACGCGTCGCGTCGTCCATTCCCAGTAAATCTTAGGAACCACCACCTCGGGGCGATCGACAAAGAAGCTGGCCACCCTCTCGGCGTTCCGGCCTTCGTTCACAAAATCGAGTTCCCGCGGCAGATAGGAGCCGAGCTCATCGAGCAGCGGCATCAGGTCGAGCTCCCGCTCGAACACGCCCACAGCCCGGAATAGGACCCGCAAATTTGCGAGGTCGCTGCGCACCAGCGCGTCGATCTCCGGGTACTGCACCTTGACGGCCACGCGTCGCCCGTCGATGAGCTGCGCCTCGTGAACTTGCGCCAGAGAGGCGGACGCGATGGGCTTTGCCGAGAAGTGCCGGAAGACGGTGCTGAGCGGCCGGCCGAGGTCGCGCTCCACCACTTCCTTCACGACCGAGAAGGGCTTGGGCGGAACGCGGTCCTGAAGGCGCGAGAGCACCTCCACATACTCCCGCGGGAGCACATCGGCGCGCGAGCCTAGAAATTGGCATCCCTTGAGGATCAGGCCGCGCAGGTCGATCGCCGCGTCGTAGATCGACTCAGCGCTCGTCCGGTTGAAGCGCGACCAACGCTCGCGCATGTCCGGCGGATGCAGACGCCTCGCGATGAATTGGTTTGCCTTGATGCCGAGATAGATCCGACCAAAGGTCGTACCGACCCGGCGTGCGCGGTAGATGCGCTCTCCCGCAGAGAGTGTCGCGCCGGGATTCAAGCGAAGACCGTAGGTTGGCGCGGTGCCACGCTGTCAGCGATCACGGCAGGAGCGGGCGCAAATACTGACGCTGCGCCCGAGCGGAGTTGAAGCCAACGCGCTTGGATAAGTGTGACCTCTCGGGCCGCGGGAGAGTCGGCGACCGGCCCGGCAAAGGAGTGAGGGCTTAGTAGCCGAGGGCGCAGGTCCGCGCGAGGGGGCTGCGGGGGTGGAGACGCGGGGCGCCTGTGCGCTCCCGGGCGCGGTACGTCGCCTGGCAGCTCGCGAAGTGCCCGCGCGCCCAAAGGTTTTGGCTGCCCCCCAAAGCGCTCGGTCCGGGAGTCCCCGTCGCGAGAGCTCACATCCTAGAGCCAGCGGATTGCGGGGCCCATTCGCAGCCGGGGAGGCGCAGCCCGCTCACCACAGTTCGGGCGGCTTTGTCGGGCACGACCATGCGCCGTGGATGCGCTCGTCGTCGGATGCATCTCCCGCATCCTCCCGTGCGCCGGACGCAGACTTTTCGTCGGTGTCCCCCGGAGTCGTCGTAGCGCCCACCGCAGAGTGCGGCGCATCTTCCGCGCTCGCGCTGTCGTCCGACCATGGAGGATTGTATGCGCACTGCATCCAGCGCTGCGCGGAGAACTCGAGGATGTAGCTCGCGCCGAAGTTCTGATAAGTGAAGGCCTCGTCGCCGCCCCCAAAGCCGACCTGCGGCCGTGGAATCTCCACGAGATCCTTGGCGGCGACGAGTTCCCCGAGCGAATCTGGGTAGCTGTGCTCGCGCTGGAAGTAGTGGGCGAGCGCGTCGATGATTTGCTGCGCGTTTTGCGATCGCGTCACTGTGTAGTCGTGCGCCACGGCAAAGTCGCCGCACAAGATCGGGAACGCGACGAGGAGCGCGCCCACTGCGGTACTGCGGGTTGCGACTTGAAGCTTCGGTGGCCGCGGAGTTCTTTTTGGCGAGCGCCCATTCGCGGCCGCGGCCATCGCCACGGCTGCCAGCACGATCGCGGCACCCAGCAGCGCCATGCCCGTTCCAAAATGGAGCCGCACCCAGACCAGCGGGGTGGCGAGGGCGACCCCGATGGCGAGGAGCGCCAGTGCGGGCCGTGAGCGCAGTGGGCCGACACCCGCAAGCAAAAGCGCGACGCAGGCGAGCAGTCCTGCAATCAGCGCGCCCCCGATTTCGATCCCGAAGAAGGAGACCACCGGCCAGGGCGAGATTGCAAAGGGAAGCCTCGGATCCGTGCCCGTCACGTTTCTCTGGGTCCAGACCACGACTGCGAGAACCGGCAAATATGCGGCGATGCGAAGGGACCACGCCTGCTTGAGCCAGCTGCCCGCAAGCAGCGGCGCGCACAGTGCCGCCGCGGTGACGACGGCCGTGCAGATCATCACCGCCGAGCCGCGCCAGCCGAAGAAGCCCCAGATCACAGGCCGCGTCTCCCCCATGCCGTAGAAGAGGAAAAGGAGCGTCGCGAGCACTGCGGCGAGACCCATCGTGCGCGCGAGGGCGGAGCGGCTGGTGGCGAAGAGCGCGACAAGGAGGAGTGCCGCCGGCAACGAGAACGCCACAAGGCCGGCTCGAGGCGAATCGATCCAAAGCCCAAGTGACGTCGCTTGCAGCCAGTTCGTGAGAAAGCCCCGGGGCTGCCACCACGCTCTCGCGCCGCTCGAGGGGGTCGGCCCGATGCCGTGATGAATGGCGAACGCCCACGCCAAGAGCGCAAGGACCAGAAGGCCGCCGATCGGGAGCCGCTGTGCGGCCCACGAACGGCGGCGCGCAAGGGCGCTCACTCCGAGTCACTCGGTCGCAGAATCGAGAAGCGCAGGGGCTTTACGGGACTGCCGTCTTCCCGGGGCAGGAGCTGGATCTGGGCCCGCACGTCGACAGTCCGTCCCTCGAGCACGCGTTCGAGGATGGCCGCGAGGTCTACGGTTTCGAGGGTGCGCGCAATTTCACCGGCGAGCCGCTCGATGAACTCAGCGCGCGTGCGCTCGCTCTGATCCACGGCGAAGTCGATCCAGTCCTTCGGGACGGCCTCGCCGAGCGCGCGACGCACGGCCTCGTTCGTGGTGAAAAAGCCGGAAAGCCCGAAGGTGAGCGCCCGCCGCAGGAGTTCGGGTACCACGTTCGCGGTCGAAGCGGCCCGTGCGGACGCACTCGGATCATCGGGATCTCTCGGCACGGGCGTTCGCGCAGAATCTCGTTTCGAGTTCCCTCGCCCACGCGCCATGGGTTAAGATCCTCCGATGAAGCCGACCCGTGTACGTGACATCATGCAGGAGAAGATCGTCACGATCAGCGCGGGTGAACGCCTGTCGACGGTTGA
>Ga0116216_10000606_pt1 | contig 27678 bp, 22 predicted proteins | sample Sb_taG_11_FD_89696 | JGI IMG/M metagenome (GOLD analysis project Ga0116216, IMG submission 89696) | Peat soil microbial communities from Weissenstadt, Germany - Sb_50d_3_AS metaG | ecosystem: Environmental > Terrestrial > Soil > Wetlands > Peat | place: Germany: Weissenstadt | collected 2010-09-21
GCGATTCGGATCGCACGGGGATTCACCGGTCGGGACACCGTGATGAAGATGGTCGGCTCGTATCACGGACACCACGACGCCGTGATGATCGCGACCGGCGGCGATCGAGACGTCCCCGACGAGCGTGGTAACTGGCCCTCGGTCACCTACGGAGCGGGAATTCCAGCCCCGGTCGCCAACCTGACCGTCGCCGTTCCGTTCAACGACTCCGACGCGCTCGAGCGCCGGGTCACGGAGCTCGAGCGTGAGTCGCGAAAGCCCGCGTGTCTGATCATCGAGCCGGCGATGATGCTCGGGATGATCGTGCCCGAACCGGGCTATCTGGAGTCGGTGCGCGAGATCACGCGGCGTCACGGCATCGTCCTGATCTTCGACGAAGTCAAGACGGGTCTGGCGGTCGCCGCCGGAGGCGTCGTCGAGCGCTCGGGTGTGAGACCTGATCTGGTGACCCTGGCGAAGGCACTCGGTGGGGGCCTGCCGTCGGGTGCGATCGGAGGGACGGAGGAGGTGATGTCAGTCGTCGCGGACGGATCGGTCTACCAGGTCGGCACGTACAACGGCAACGCCCTGACGATGGCGGCGGCACGCGCGAGCCTGTTCGAAGTCCTCACGCCCGACGCATACGCTCACCTCGAGCGACTCAACCAGCGGATGGTCGCCGAGTGCACGCGTGTCCTCGACGCACACGGAGTGCCGGGCTATGCGCTCGGCATCGGGGCCCGCGGGTGCGTGACCCTGTCGCCTCACCGTATTACCGACTACGCCACGCTGCGGGCAGCCGAGGACCCGGCCCTACTGCGGCTCACCTGGCTCTATGCAATCAACTCAGGGGTGTTCGTCACCCCGGCACGGCCCGAGCAATGGACGCTTTCGGTCGCGCACTCGGACGGCGATGTCGACACGTACGTCAGCTTCCTCGACCGCCTCCTGACCGACCTAACCGCCGGTGATTTCACTTGACGCCAGCCCACGACCATTGACCGGAGAGCCCATGTCGTCAACTCTGTCCGCCACGGCGAACATCGCCGGTGTGCGTCTGCATCCCGAGGCCGAACGACGGTACCGTGAACGGACCCGCCGATCGCTCGCGTTGCTCGAGCAGACAAGTCCGCTGATCCCCACCGGGCACGCCGGTGGAATGTGGTACCAGCTGCCCTACCCGGTGTTGCTGGAGCGCGGAGACGGCGCCCGAGTGTGGGACGTCGACGGCAACCGTTACCTCGACATGCGCATCGGTGACTGGGTGATGGCGCTCGGGCATCGCAACGAGACGGTGCGCGACGCGATCGTCGCGCAGCTAGACCGTGCCTCCCAGCTCGGATGTCCGGAGTGGGATCTCGCGCACCGAATGGCATCGCTGCTGATCGACCGAATGCCGTCGGTCGAACGGGTGCGCTTCCTCGCCTCGGGGACCGAGTCGAATCTGCTTGCGCTCCGCCTTGCGCGCGCCCACACGGGAAGGACCAAGCTGGCCAAGGCTCAGGGGAGCTATCACGGCATCGCGGACGTACTTGTGGTAGGGGACTCTTCGATCAGCTTCGATTCGTCGGGCATCCCCGCGGGCGTCACTCCCGGCGTGGCTCAGGACGTCGTCGAGTTTCCGTTCAACGACCCGGACGGAGCCGAGGCCGTGCTCGAGCGTGAGGGCGCCGAGTTGGCCGCCGTCCTGATCGAGCCGATGATGGGCGCGGCCGGCATGGTGCCCGCCACGACCGAGTTTCTGAAGCGGCTGCGGGAAGTGACGGAGCGGCTCGGAATCGTGCTGATCTTCGACGAGGTCGTCACCTTCCCGATCGCGTACGGCGGGGCGCAGGCTCACCACGGCGTCACCCCGGACCTGACGGTGATGAGCAAGTCGATCGGCGGTGGGCTGCCGCAGGCCGCCGTCGGCGGTCGCGCGGAGATCATGGGATTGCTCGATCCGTACCTCCACAACGGTCGGGCGCCGGTGCTCGCGGCGTCGACCTTCGGCGGGAACGTGACCGCGCTGGCGGCGGGGATCGCCGCGATCGAGCAGCTCACGCCGGAGGTGCATCAGCGGGTGCAGGCGGTCGGGGAGCGGATGCGGCGCGGTATCGACGAGATCGGCGAGAAGTACGCCATCCCGTTGCATGCCACGGGCTTTGGCCACCTCTATGGCATGCACTGGGCGCCCGAGCGCGTCGTCGACTATCGCACCCGAATGCTCGACGACAACGAGAAACTCGCGAACATCATGCTCGGGTTGCTCAACGAGGGTGTCTACCAATTCTCGTTTGGCACCCTGCTGCTCAGCGCGGCACACGGGGAAGACGAGATCGACGAGTTCCTCGCCGCGCTGGAGCGTGCGCTTCACGCCGTCGAACTCGTCGACTGAACCGATCTGGAGGCGCCGGTGGATCTGGAACTGACCGGTAAACGGGCCGTCATCACAGGTGGCTCACGGGGAATCGGGCGCGCGATCGCGCTCGCGCTGGCTGCGGAGGGTTGTGCCGTCGCGGTCGGAGCTCGTGACCTGCAAGGCGTGCACGAAGCCGTCGCCGAATTGCGCGAGCGCGGTGGGGCGGCGTACGGCGAGGCGGTCGACGTGACCGACGCCGACGCGCTCGCGGCTTTCGTCATCTCGTCGGCCGACGCGCTCGGTGGACTCGACCTGCTGGTAGCCAACGCCGGTGCGCTCCGCGGCGGTCCGCGGATCTCGGCGATCGACGCTAGCGATTGGCGCTATACGTTCGACATCAATGTCACCCATCCCGCGATCGCCGCGCGAGTAGCCGCGCCGCTGATCGCCAGGAACGGCGGCGGCGCGATGGTGTTCATCTCCTCGATCGCCGGCATGCATCCGTGGACGAGACCCCACTACGGGGCCGCGAAGGCGGCAGAAAGTCACCTCGCCGGATCGCTCGCGCGCGAGCTGGCCCCTGTGGGGATCCGCGTCAACGCGATCAGCCCGGGCTCGATCATCTTCCCGGGGTCGGCGTGGGAGGGTCCGGCTGCCGACCGCGACGCGTTTGACCGCTGGCTCGAGCACGAGCTGCCGTTCACGCGGCTGGGAACCGACACCGAGGTGGCGAACGTCGCATGCTTCCTGCTGTCGGACCGAGCGTCATGGGTGACGGGGGTGAACCTTCCGGTCGACGGCGGCCAGAGTCCGCCAAACATGATGACGACGCAGCCGATGCCCGGCCGCTGGCGCGACAGCTGACGGTCGGTCAGGCGAGCGTGCCCGTGAGGATCAGCGCGCCGGACTCGTGGACAACGCCCGTCAGGTCCGCGTCGATGTAGGACGTGGTCGTCGTCTCCATGACGATCGCGGGTCCGCCGAACTCTGATCCGATCGGCAGTGAAGTCCGATCGATCAGCTCGAACTCGCACCACTCCTCGTTCGCGAACGAGTAGGCACGGGCGGTACGTGACGGCCTCGCCGCGCCGTTCGCATTCGAATGAGGGGCGCGCGTCGCTCCCGGCAAACTCGTGCGTTCGATCGATCGCACCGAGAGGATGTCCACGCGGACGTCGAAGCGGTGGCCGTAGGTGCGCTCGTAGAGCTCCGCGAACCGGCGCGTGATCGCCTCAGGTGACTCGGCGACGGCGCCTTCGTCGAGGGTGACCGGCACCGTCAGCGTGTACTCCTGACCCGGATAACGCAGGTCGAACTCGGCTTCTCGGGTCACCGTGCCGTGAAGATCGGTCTCGGCTCGCGAATCCAGCTGCTCGAACAGCCGGTCGATCGTCTCCTGAGCTCGAGCCAGTCCGGCGTTGTCGAGGGGGGATACGATCGTGAGCGCGGCCGAACGCACCACGTCTTGCTCCAGCAGCCCCCAGGCGGAGAAGTTTCCCGCGTGGTTCGGGATGACGATCGTCCGGATGCCGAGCTCGCGCGCCAGCAGCGAAGCGAACAGGGGACCTGCCCCGCCGTAGGCGATCAGAGCGGCGGACCGAGGATCTTCGCCGACTTCGATGCTCACCGCCCGGATGGCACCCGCCATCGTCGCGCTGGCCACGCGCAGGACACCGCGCGCGGCCTGCTCGGCGTCGAGGCCTAGCTGTTCACCCAGTCGTGCCACCGCCGACGCGGCGCCGTCGGTGTCGAGTTTGAGCCCGCTTGCCAGGGTGTCGCGAGCCAGCATTCCCAGCGTCACGGCGGCGTCGGTCACGGTAGGTTCGGTTCCGCCGCGGCCGTAACAGACGGGGCCCGGGTAGGCACCCGCGCTGCGCGGGCCGACGTTCAACAGTCCACGGTCGGCGGACGCGATCGAGCCGCCGCCGGCGCCGACGGACCTGACGTCAACCCAGGGCGTCTGGAGCGGCATGCCGACCACCTCGCCCTCGTACTTGACACGCGGACGGCCCTCGACGAGCAGGCAGGTGTCGAAGCTTGTTCCGCCGACGTCGGCGGTGATCGCGAGCGGGAGGCCCACTTGCGTACACAGCTTGCTGGCACCGACGGCGCCGGCGACGGGGCCCGACATGGCCGTTTCGAACGGGCGCGACCGCGCCTCGGCGAAACTGAGGCAACCGCCGGACGACGTGGTTATCAGGCACTCGCCGGCGAACGCTTCCCCGCGCAGCCCGGACTCGAGCCGCTCCAGGTAGCCGGACACGGTCGGCCGGATGTATGCGTCGACCACCGTCGTCGACGCACGCTCGTATTCGCGGTACTGGCCGCTGACCAGGTGCGAAAGCGATACCGGACCGGCAAACCCGGACTCACGTAGCACCTCCGCCGCCTCCAGTTCGTGCGCCGGGTTCGCGTGCGAGTTCAGGAACATGATCGCCACGCACTCAACGCCGTCGCGGGCGAAGGCCGACGCCGCCTGCACCACGCCTGCGCGATCGAGCGGCTCACGGACCGTGCCGTCGGCGAGGACGCGCTCGCGTACGCCTAACCGAAGGGGCCTCGACACAAGCGGCTCCGGGGTCTTGAACAGGTGGTCCCACATGTGCTCGCCGTGCTCGTCGATCCGTAGTAGCCGCCGAATGTCGAGCACGTCACGAAACCCTGCGGTGGTGAGTAAGCCGACGCGGGCACCCTTACGTTCGAGCAACGCGTTGAGGCCCACCGTCGTGCCGTGCAGGAAGTAACCGGCCCGCTCGATCGCGGAGCGGTCCACGCTGGCCGAGAGGACGCCACGCACAGCCTGGTCCACGGCGGCCGGATCGGACGGTCCCTTCCCGACGATGATCTCGCCGGACTCCTCGTCGAGCAGGATCAGGTCGGTGAAGGTCCCGCCGACGTCGATTCCGATGCGCGTCGTCATACCGTTCCTCCTCTAAGAGACGTGCGGGTACTGCGCCCGCGCGCCCGCCTCGGTTAGATAGCCCGCGTCGATGTCGGCGTACACATCGCCCGCTGACCGCTGCTCGGGTGGGCCGTAACCGGCGCCGCCGCCCGTGCGCACCTCGATTCGCGAACCCGCTGGGATATGCAGGCCGGTGACCTTGGTGTGTTGCTCGACCCGGCCGTCGGGGGTATGCACGAGTACCTGGTTACACCGCCCCCCGGCTCCTCCGGCGAGGGCGAACGGCGGAACCTGGGAGCGCTCGTTGACGACCGTTAGCTCCATGTCGCGCAGCGCGGTCACCGCGAAGTCGATCCCGGGGCCGCCGCGGAAGCGGCCCGCGCCGGCGGAGTCCGGCGCGTAGTCCGCCGATTCGACCACCATCGGGGTCTTCGCCTCCCACACCTCCCACGACATCCCGCGCAGCCCCGAGATGCCGATCGGCATCAGCGGGCCGCCGCCGTCACCGTATGCCGCGGCCGCGGGCGAGCCGCCGACGACGTTGATCGAGTCGGCCCAGAAGCTCCCGCTCGCGTCGAGTCCCCACAGTACGAGCGATACGCACATGTCGAACCCGCCCGGCATGCGCTCGGGCCTCGCCTGCGCGATCGCCTCGTTGATCGCCTCGATCAGGATGTACATCGGATAGCTCGCAAGGGCACATGGGGCCGGACGCTGGGGATCGAACATCGACCCGGCCCGGGTCCGCAGTCGCAGCGGGCGGAAATAACCTTCGTTGGCCCGGCCGTCGTCGATAGCGAGAGCCATCATCGCGCAACGCATCGCCGAGATCACCCCGACGCGCGGACTGTTGACGGGCCCGGGTTGCGCCGGTGGCGCGTCGGTGACGTCGATGGTGATCGAGCCGTCTTCGATCTCAACAGCCACCTCGAACGGGAGCATCACCTGCTCGAGGCCGTTGTGCTCGTGGACCATGGTGCTCGTGTAACGACCCGGCGGGAGCTCGGCCAGCGCCTCGCGCATCTTCGCCTCGCTCGCATCGAGGATCACCTCGACCGCCGCCTCGAACTGGTCGAGCCTATAGCGCCCGATCAACTCGACCAGCGCACGCAACCCGGCCCGGCAGGCTCCCGCCTGCGCGCTCAGATCCCCGGCTGCCGACTCGGGCAGGCGGGTGTTGGAGAGGATCGTGCGGTACAGATCATCATCGCGCCGGCCTGCCTTGAACAGCTTCACTCCCGGGTAGATCGTGCCTTCTTGGAACAGGTCGGTGCTGTTGCTGACGAACGGCGCCAGGGCGCCGACGTCGAGCTGGTGAGCCTTGATCGCGGCATAGCCGACGAGCTCACCATCAAGGAAGCCGGGCACGATGACCGCGACGTCCCACTGATGAGTCCCGGTCAGGTACGGATCATTGACCACGATCACGTCGCCGTCCTGGAGACCCTCGCGGGTCGCGTAATGCTCGAACGCGGATTGGACGCAGAAGCCGAGGCTGCCGGTGAACATCGGCAGCGTCTGGATCTGCGAAAGCATCCGGAAGTGACGGTCATACAGCGCGCCGCCGCCGTCGAGGACGTCGTAGATGATCGGCGAGAAAGCGGTCCGCTTCAGCGTGACCAGCATCTGATCCGCGGCCGCGTCGAGGCCGTGGCGGATGATCGATGCCGTCACGGGATCAACGGCCGCCGTGCGGTCAAGCGGCGTCGACTCAGCGATGGCGTCCATATCTACGTCTCCTGTCACGCGCAGCGGTCTCGACTTGAGATCACTTCAGTTTTACGACTGAACGCGAGTCTACCTTCAGGACCCGTGTATCGCAAGATGCCGTGAATAATCGGTTTGACAGCCCACGAAGGGCCGACTAAGGTCCGGTGGCACATCGCCTGACCTGAACTCAGCTAATGCGAGAACGGGCGAGATCCCAGAGGAGGTCCTGCAATGCCCGTGGAGGTCGAGCTCGTCGGCACTTCAGCCATCGTCACCGGCGCGGGCCAAGGCATTGGCTACGCAATCGCCAGCCATCTGATGGATGCCGGCGCCGATGTCCTCGTGTATGAGATCGATCCGGCTAGAGCACGCGCCGCGGCGGAGCGCCTTGTGGCCGAACATCCTTCCCACCGCGCCCTTGCCTTTGCCGGCGATGTCACCGACGAGGCGGCCATGCGCGCCGCGTTCGAGCTCGCGAGCGAGACGTTCGGCCCGCCGCGAATCCTGGTCAACAACGCCCTATACCAGTACCCCGACCTGATCGTTCGCGTCCCGGTTGCGGAGTGGGAGCGTGTGCTCGGCGTAATCGCGACCGGCACGTTCATCGGTACCCGAGAGTTCGGCCGCCAGTTCATGGAGCGTGGTCTCGAGGGTGGCGCGATCGTCAACATCTCCACGCTGAACTACACGGCGCCGGCGAGCATGCTCGCTGCCTACTGCTCCGCGAAGGCTGCCGTTTCGCAGTTCACGAATGTCGCGGCGCTCGAGTACGCGTCGATGGGGATCCGCGTGAACGCGATCGCGCCGGGCCTCGTCAACACCGAGCTGTCCGCCGCATTCCTCGGGGAGAGCCCCGAGGTGCCGGCTGCGTTCATCGGGAACACGCCGCTCGCCCGCGTCGGTGAGCCCGAGGACCAGGCGCGGGTCGCCGTGTTCCTGGCCTCTACCGCCTCGGCGTGGATCACCGGGGTCACGCTCCTGGTCGATGGGGGGATGCACCTGCTCGGGGTTCCCGACAACTGGGAGCTCTTCAAGGGACCGCTCGGCAAGACCGAGCCGACGCCGACCGACTGGCTCTCGTAGATTCCTCAGTCGGCCGGCGGATAGACGTAGTCGGGATGTGGCACCGAGAAGCCGGGTGGCGCGTCACCGATCTCGAGCAGGAACCCCAGCTCGCCCGTAGTGTCGAAGTACATCGCCCTGACTGGGTCGCCGTTACCAGAGGCATCTCTGAAGGTGGCGTCTAGCCGGACCGGAAGGTCAAGCGCAGCGAGCTCATCCTTGGTTCGGGCGAATTCCGGGACGTCGAGGCGCACGTGGTGGAGGTGGTCAGCGTCGCCGTTTCGCCTGAGTGAATCCGCGTAGGGACCCCGCTCATCCATCGGCTGGATGATCTCGATACGGAAGCTCGGACCGAGCTGGGCGAGGGCGGCGCGCATCCTGAATTCCAGTGGCGCGCCGTCGACTGTGGCTTCCATATTTGCGTCGCCGTAGGTGAAGACGCGCCATGGGCCGACGCGATACCTGTCCCACCAACGACGCACCGCCCCGTCGAGATCGTTCGTGACGATGCAGATGTGGTTGGCCCCGGCAAACAGTGGAGGTCCCTCCGGGGGATTGGGGCGGGGCGACTGGTCGTCCCCCCGCGCGTTCCGATCGGACATGTGTAGTGAACGTTCCTGCTACTGCATCTTCCAGAGGACCTTGAACTGCTGGAGCGCATCAGCCGGCTCGCTCCAGAAGCCGTTCTTGATGTTGACCGAGTTGATGTTCGCCTTGGTCAGGATCTGCGTCGGCTGGAGGCCCTCCTGGGCCTCGTTGATCGGCAGACCCTCGAGGTCGCGGAACATCGAGTCGAACATCGCAAGGGACTGGTAGGCCGGGTCGAATCCGGTCCAAGCAGCCTGCTGACCGCTCTTCAATCCGGAAATCGCGGCCGCATCCGCCGCCTGGCCGATGATCTTGACCTTGCCGGACAGACCGGCCGCATTGAGCGCCGAGTTGATTCCGTCCGCGAATGGACCGTAGTCGAACACCAGATAGTTCGCGGAGGGGTTCGAACGGAGCGCGGAGACGACGTCGCTCGAGATCTTGCCCGCGGCGACGTCCGGAAGGGTGATGTTCACGAACTGCGTCTTGCACGCGGGACACAGCGACTTGACGGTTGCGGTGAACGCCTCGGTGAAGGCGTCGAGGATCGGGTACGCCGGCACGTGTTCAATCACCGCGTTGCCCTTGCCGCCCGAGTCCGCGACGAAGTAGTAGGCGAGCACTCGCCCCATCTCCGCATCGTTCTCGTACGCGTTCGACGCGGCGATGATCGGTGGCTTCACGGTCACCGGGTACACGGCGGTGATAATCCATTTCGCGCCGGCCGACTGCACTGCGTTGATCTGCTGAGCCGTGAGGGGAAGGCCGGCTTCGGCGACGTAATTCGGGTGCTTGGCGAGCGCCGTCTGGATTGCGGAGTTGAACGTACCGATGTTGGCGGGGTCGTAGCTGACCTGGGAGTAGTTCCAGTGCGCGAGCTTCGCGAGGGCGCCCAAGTTCTTTTGGATGAGCACGTTCCCGGGGTCGGCCGTCCCCAGCATGACCAGCGTCTTGCCGGTCGGGGGAGACGAGGTAAGTGACTGGGTCTGAACGATCTTGGTGGGAATCGCCTCGTACTGCTCCAGCCTCGCCTGGGCGGTGGCAACACCGCTCGATGCGCCGGCCGCCGGCGAGGTAGCCGCAGCGTTACTGGCCGAAGTCGTCGAGTTCGTCGAGCTCGACGAACTCGACGAGCCGCATGCGGTCAATGCCGCGGCGATTGCGACTGCGACGACGAGCGCTGCCAACGCATGCGCTCGTCCGCGGCCTTCGCCGCGACGGCCAGCGCCGAACTGAGGATTCATGGACCTAGCCTCTCCTTACTTCTCGTGACAAAATGACCTGAGTTCAGCTTGGGACGCTACCCGTTGCGGGAGGTCGCGTCAAGTTGATGTTGTTATTCTCGTAGTGGTATGCGGTATGTGAGTGATACGGTGGGCTGCGCAGATCACCCAGTAGCATGAACTGACGTCAGCTAGGGTTAGGCCGAACCCAAGCAGTCCCCGCGTCCCACCGAACCCGAGGAGCAGCACCTTGTACAAGGCAATAGGCGTCTGGTCGTGGCCTCGCGACGAAGATCGCGCGGAGTTCGACGAGCACTACGAGAAGGTTCACTACCCGTTGGCGGAGAAGCTTCCGGGGGTTCGCCGCATCACGGTCCTGACCGGCGGTGAAAATGCGCGCGTCTCTGAGATGTTCCGGGTGGCAGAGGTGTACTGGGACGACCGGGCTGCGTTCGACCGCGCCGCCGCTTCGCCGGAGTGGCAGGCGATGGCGGCGGACGCTCAACACCTGATGGAGCGCTACGGGGTGACGCTGTCGGCGGCTGACGGCGACGAAGCAGATCGGGCGTACTGACGCGTGTCGGCCGCTCAGGCCGGCGCCGACGCCGACGCCGCCGCGCGAACGGCGTCGGAGAGCACCTTCATGCCTCCGTGCGCGGTTTGCCCACCGTCGATGGGGACCTCGAGGCCGCTGAGGTAAGCGGCGTCGTCGCTGAGCAGGAAGCAGACGGCTGCCGCTACGTCGGCGGTCGTCGCGGCGCGGCCGAGCGGAACGCTGCCGAGCAACGCCTCCGACACCCGCTGGGGCACGTCGGACGTCATCGCGGTGGCCATCAGCCCGGGCATCACCGCGTTGACGCGGATGCCTCGCGGACCGAGTTCGAGGCTGGCCGCACGCGACAGGCCACGGAGCGCCCATTTGCTCGCGGTGTAGGGGATCGCGAAGTGCCCGCTCAACGCCGCAATCGACGCGATGTTGACAATCGAGGCGCCGTCCGGCATCAGGTCCATAAGGGCCTGCATTCCGAGCATCGGCCCGGTGACGTTGATCGCCAGCGTGCGGTTCCAGTCCTCAAGTGTCACATCGCCGAGGCGAGTGCGCATGGTGATTCCGGCGTTGTTCACCAGTCCGTGGCACGCTTTGTACTCGCGTCTGAGCCAGTCGGCGAACGCGTGCCATTGTCCCTCGTCGATCACGTCCAGCTCTCTCATGACGACGCGCTCGTCGGGCGGCGTCAGGACGAGGTCGGCTCCGACGACGGTGGCGCCGGCATCGGCCGCCGACGTGGCGATCGCGGCGCCCAGCCCCTGAGCCGCTCCCGTCACGACGATCACGCGTTCCCGAAGGGTCATGGCGGGACGGCTCAGGTCAGCGAGCCGTGAAGGCTCCGTCGACTGGATAGAAGCCTCCGCTCACGAACGAGGCCTCGTCGGAGGCCAGCCAGGCTACGAGTGCCGCGACCTCGTCGGGCTCGCCCAGACGGTCGAACGGGTTCAGCGAGGCGAGGTAGTCGGCGCCCGCCTGGTCGAGGGAGGCGGCGAGGAGCGGCGTGCGGATCACGGCCGGCCCGACACAGTTGACCCGGACACCCCGAGTCGCGCAGTCGATCGCAGCGGCACGCGTGACCCCGAGCACGCCGTGCTTGGCTGCGACATACGCGACCATCGAATCGCGAGCCACCACGGAGAACATCGACGCCATGTTCACGATCGACCCGGCTCCGGCCGAGAGCATGTGCCGCAGTTCGGCGCGCAAGCTGTAGTAGACGCCGCTCAGGTTGATGTCGATCACCTGGCGCCAGTCGTCGATCGGATATTCCTCGGTGCTGATCAGAGGCCCGCCGATACCGGCGATGTTGGCGGCGACATGGAGCGCGCCGTACGTCTGCACGGCATGGGCGACAGCTTGTTCTGACGTTTCCGGGTCGGTGACGTCGCCGGCGAAGGGGGTCGCTTCGGGCAGCTCGCCGGCGACGCGCTCCGCGGCCTGCCCATTCACGTCCATGACCACGACCCTGGCGCCCTCGGCCGCGAGCCGCCGCACGATCGCCTCGCCGATCCCCGACGCTCCACCGGTGACCAGCGCCACCTTGCCTTCGAAGCGCGAGCTCATACGGCGTCCCTCCTGAGGTCGATCACGTAGTTCCCGGTGGGGTCCGGCTCTCCTCGCTGACCGGGACGAATGACAATCACCGTGTCCGGCAATTCGATCAGCGCCGGACCGGCAATCGGCGCGGGTGGAATCCGTTCGTACACGGGCGTGTCGCGGAGATCGCGAAGCTCAGACCAGTAGACGGGGCGCGAGTGCCGGGCGGGCTGCGCCGGCTCGTCCGACGCCAGATCCGCTCGGCCCGTCTTCGCCGTCGCGCGGACCTGGAACGCGGTGAAGTCGATGCCGCCGCTCCGGTCGCCGGATCCGCGACCGAACAGCTGCTCGTGGACCTCCTCGAAGCGCCGATCGATCGACTCGACCGCGCCGTCGTCGACCCGACCGGCCGGCACCGTCACCTCGACGTCGTGGATCTGCATCGAGAAGCGCATGCGCACGGAGCGCTCGAGCGTCACGCCGGCCGTATCGATGCCCTGGCTGGCGAACTTGTCGGAGGCCTCGTTCTCGAGCGCGGCGAAGATCTCCTCGACGTTGGCGCCGGGAACCGGCAGCTTGAGCACCCGCCACCGCTGGACGACGTGAACCACGTCGGACGTCGCGGCGCCGTAGGCGGAGAGGACCGAGGCGGCATGCGGGAGCGGGACGAGCACCTTGGCGATGGACGCCTGGGCGGCGACGGCCGGCGCATGGAGCGGGCCCCCACCGCCGAACGCGGCACAAGCGAAGTTCCGCGGATCCAAGCCCCGGAGCAGGCTCATGCGGCGGACCAGGTCGGCCATCTTCGCGTCGACGACGGTGGCGATGCCGGCCGCGGCTTCGTGCCGGCTCATGCCGAGGCGCTCTGCGAGGCGATCCATCGCCGCCTCGGCCAGCTCTCGATCGAGCCGCATGCGTCCGCCCAGGTAATTGTCCGGATTGACCAGGCCGAGGACGACGTCGGCGTCGGTCACCGTGGCCTCGGTTCCACCGAAGCCGTAGCAGGCGGGGCCGGGGCGGGCGCCGGCGCTGCGTGGTCCGACGTTCAGGCGTCCGACATCATCGATCCAGGCGATGCTTCCGCCGCCCGCGCCGATCGATTCGATGTCGAGCATCGGAAGCGCCATCGCGTAGCGCTCGAAGACGGAGATGTCGCGCTGGAGAGGTCGGCCGTCGTGGATCACGCTGACGTCGAACGTCGTGCCGCCCATGTCGACCGCGATCACGTTTCGAAGCTGAGTCCGCTCGGCGATCCCGGCCATGGCGATCGTGCCCGCGACCGGCCCGGAATGCACGGTGCGGACCGGCGCATGGCGCGCCTCAGTGCTCGTGATCGCGCCGCCCGCGCACTGAGCGAACTGGACCGAGCCCTGAAAGCCGCGCTCCCGCGCGCCGTCCTGGATCCGGTCGATGTATTCGAGCATCAGCGGGCCGATGTAGGAGTTCATCACCGCGGTCGTGGTCCGTTCGTACTCGCCCGTTCGGCTCGACAGGTCCGAGCTGCACGAGATGAACAGATCCGGCGCAACCTCAGCCGCGATCGCCCGCGCACGCTGCTCGTGGACGCGGTTCATCGTCGACCACAGGAAGCTGATCGTGAGCGCCTTCGCTCCGGCGGCGACGAGGTCACGGACGGCGTCGCCCACCTCGCCTTCGTCAAGCGGCACGATCACGTCGCCGTCGACGTCGATCCGCTCCGTGATCGGCCGGACCATCGCACGTGCCACGAGCGGCTCGGGCCGACGCGTCGAGTGGACGTCGAGCGCCTCGTCGGGCGAGAGCCCCGACGTCCGCCCCTGTCCCTTCATCACGAACATCGCGTCTTCGTGACCGCGCGTGGCGAGCAAGCCCGTCGCCGCTCCGCGCCGCTCGACGATCGCGTTCGTGCCCGTCGTCGTTCCATGGACGAGCAGGCCACAACGCTCCAGCACGGCCTCGAGCGTGGAGCCCATCTTCGTGGCGGCATCGGAGATCGCGTCGAAGAAGCCGCGGGATCGGTCGTCCGGCGTGGTCAGCGACTTGCCCGTCGTGATGTGACCGCCGCCGTGGACGATCGTGCAGTCGGTGAAGGTCCCGCCGATGTCGACGCCAATGGTCAGATCGCCGTCGCTCATGCCGTCACCTGGGCGCGTGCAGCGAGTTTCACGTCGAGCACCGGCGGATCGTCGGGCTTGCACAGCTCGGTCGCCAGGGTGACGCCGCAACCCGGGCAGAGGAACTGACGCACGACGAACGCGTCGTCGCAGAACTCGCGCGGATCCAGGTACTGGTGCGGACTGATTGCCTGCGGCGCTCGCTCCAGCGAGGCGGCGCCATCCTTGTAGTTCTGATCGATCGCACCGAGGGCGTGCCCGCACTCGTGGCATCCCCAGTGCTCCTCGCCATCCGAGGCGGGGCCGAACACGACGGCGCCACCAGCTGATCCGGTGTAGCGATCGGGGTCGAGGCTGACGTCATCGGGAGCCGCCGGCGGACGCGCGGCAGCCAGTCGATCGGCCCGCATCTGACGACGCCGTTCGGCGGTCCGAGCCACGTCGGCTTCGCCCGTCCCATCGAGGACGACGCCATACAGGCTCTCGGCATCGCCCGCCGTGATGGCCGCGCTGCGGACGTCGCCGGCCACGAGCTCGGGGATACGCGTCAGCGGGTCGCCGAACCCTCCGCCGCCGCAGTACTGGGCGACGAACACGTCACCCGGGTGCATCACCGTGATCTCCTTGGCAAACAGACGGGTCAGCTCCCCGACGTCGCGTTCGAGCTCCGCCGGGCTACCGGGAAGCACGCCGGCGGCGAGCCGGTCGCGTCCTAGGACGTCCGGGCGGAAGCGGTAGTCGCCCGGGTGGGCCGGCAGGCCGCCACCGAGCCCGAGCGCGCAGTTGATCGCGTTGTCCAGGCTCACGAGCTGCACGATCATCTCGTCGGTCTTGTGGAGGACGATCGCCGTCTCGAGCGAGTTGCCACCGCGCCAGCGCCCGGGTCCGCCGCTTCCCACGCGCTCGCGGCGATACAGGTAGAGCATCGGCAGTGCGTCCTCCCATTCCTCGGTGTTTCCCGAGGGGTTGTTCGGCCACCACCAGGCGCCGCCGATGTCGACACCGTCGCGATCCGGGAACGCTCCGAGCGCGCCGGCGACCACGTCGCCGGGCGGCTGCACGACAAAGCGTCCTTTGCGGTCGGTGCCGGCGCCGAACCAGAAGCTCGGGATCGACTGGCCTCCGGCTCCGTTAGCCCGGCGGGCGAGGTCTTCGGGACCGGACATCAGCATCTTCGAGACCGTGAACGCGCTCAGGTAGACAGCGGCCGTGTTTCCGCCCACGCCGGTGGTGGCGGCCGGGTAAGTTGCGACGCTCAGCGTGCCGGGCGTCGGCTCGAAGCTCACGTGATCGAGCGCGCCTGCATTACAGAGCAGCTGATCCCAGCCGAGGAAGCTGCCGACCGCCACGAGCACGCCCGAGCGCCACGATCCGTACGCGCTGCTGGCCGCCTTGTACTGAGGATCGGTGCCCTCGTTCGAGACGACCAGCCGATCCCCTTGCTTGCGGATGTGACAGGTGAACCGGTGGGCCGATCGGTCTTCCGCACCGAGACCCGCCATGTAAAAGCGCTCGGACCACTCGCCGTCCGGGATCCGCTCGAGGCGTTCGCCGATCGCCGCAGAGCAGTCACGGATCACGCGGCGCATCCCGCCCTTGACGGTCGCGGCGCCGTACTCGTGGAGGACCTCGGCCATGCGCGCCTGCACCGTGTGGATGCCGGCCATCTGGCTGCGCATCTGGAGGGCGAGGTGATCCGGAGTCCGGCTCTTGCGCGTGTGCATCTCGAGCACGTCGCGCTGGAGCTCGCCGCCCCGGACGAGCTTGATCGGTGGGACGAGTGCCGGCTCCTCGTACAGATCGTTCGCCAGCGGGTTGAAGCTGCCGGGGAACGGCCCGCCCACATCGCCGACGTGGCACTGGCTGAATATCCACGAGAAGATCCGCCCCTCGTGGAAGACCGGCGCGAACATGCCGACATCCATGGCGTGGGTACAGCCGATCCACGGATCGTTGTGGAAGAAGACGTCGCCCTCCGCGATACCGGGATTCTGGCCCCGGTTCTCCATCGTCCACTTGATCGGCAGGTCGCCGAGCGCCGCGAACCACTGGATCGACGGTCCCGCCATCAGCAGGTCCGCGGTCTCGGTCAGGAGCGCGGTGTTGAAGTCGTCCATGTACACGATCACCGGAGATCCCGAGACACGGCGGATCGTGTCCGAGTGGTCGAGGTTGATGCTCCAGAAACGGTTGCGGAGAACCTGGTAGGTGACCGGGTCGATGTCGAGATCGAACTCCGAGTGGAGGCGGACCTCGGCCGGGAGTCTGAGCTCCGCCGCGGGAGGCGGCACGTACGAGTAACGGAACCGCCCATCCCAGGTCCCGTCCTTCAAGAACTCAGGGTCGACCTCGGGCCGGCGCAGGATTCCATCGGGGGTGCTCGTCGATTCCGACAGCTCAGCGCGCATGAAAACCTCCGTCGATCGGCAACGTGTGTCCGGTGATCCAGCGCGCGTCGTCGGACGCCAGAAAGGCGACGACCGCGGCCACGTCCTCCGGAGTCGGCATCCCGGGTATGGGCGCCTGGGTCTCCAGGAGACGGCGCATCGCGTCCGGGTCGGGGGCTCGCGCGATGTGACCCGCGACGAGCTCGGTCATCACGGCCGTGGGCGCGACCGCGTTGACGCGGATCCCATGCGCCGCGTACTCGATCGCCGCCGCGCGGGTCAGACCGACGAGCCCCGCCTTGGAGAAGGTGTACGGCGTCATGTTCGGCTTGCCGGCGAGACCGGTGGACGACGACGTGTTGACGATCGCGCCCCCGCGCCCGGCGAGCATCGCTGCGAGACCGCGCCGCAGGACATGAAACGCTCCATCCGCGTTGACGGCCATCACCTGCCGCCAGGCATGGTCCGTGGTCTCGTGCAGCGGCATCTGCGGCCCGACGATGCCCGCGTTGTTGAAGATGACGTCGACCAGACCGAACGCGTCGAGCGCTGCCTCGAATGAGCGGTCCACCGCTGCCTCGTCGGCGGTGTCCACCTGAACCGCCAGCGCCTCCGGCAGGGTCGAGGCGACGTGTTGCGCCCCAGTGGGGTCGATATCCGCGACGACCACCCTGGCTCCCTCGCGCGCGAACCTCTCGGCGGCGGCGCGCCCCAGGCCCGAGGCGCCGCCCGTCACGAACGCGACCTTGCCCTCGAAGCGCCGGCCGATCGCGCTAGCGGCCGGCGAGGCAACCGGCCCGTGCTCTGGCGCTTCGATCATCCGGCTGGGGGACGGCGCCCGACACCCCAAACTGAATTCATCTCATCACATTACCAGTGGGCGCGCGAGCCTGTCAAGGTGTTCGGGGCCTTGAGACGCTTCGTCTTGGGACAAAAGGCCGCGCGCCTTGAACCGCCGTTGACACAGAGGGCCCGAATCGTTACCGTCTCATGAATTGAGGTCAGTTTGAAGATTGAGAGACGTGACCGAGGGTCGCGCAGGAGGTGAGCCATGACACCCGAGGGCCTCGATGGGCGCGTCGCGCTGGTGACCGGCGGCGGTTCCGGAATTGGCGAGGCCTGCGTGAAACGACTCGCCGAGCTTGGCGCAAGCGTGCTGATCGTCGACCGCGACCGCGAAGGTGCGGACCGGGTGCGAGACGAGGTGGCGGATGCAGGCGGAACGGCGGAGGTGTTCGTCGCCGAGCTGACCGACCCCAGCGCGTGCGCGGGCGCCGTGGAATATGCGGTCAGGAACCTCGGCGGGCTTCAGATCGCGGTTAACAACGCCGGCATCAGCGGCGGCGTCACGCCCTTCCACGAGTTCGACCTGGACGAGTACCGGCAGGTCATGACCATCAATGTCGACGCGATCTTTTACTGCATGCGCTACGAGATCGCCCGCATGCTGAGCGCCGGCGGAGGCGCGATCGTCAACATGTCGTCGATCTTCGGGGTGGGGGCGCGCGACAACTACCCCGCCTACGTGGCGTCGAAGCACGCCGTGCTCGGGCTCACGCGCTCAGCCGCGATCGACTACGCGGACCGCGGGATCCGCGTGAATGCGGTGGGACCAGCGGTGATCCACACGGCGCTGCTCGAGCGGTATCTCGACGACGGCCTCGCCCAGCAGCTCGCCGATCTGAATCCCAGCCGCCGGCTGGGGAGACCCCGCGAGGTGGCGAACGTGGTGGCATTCCTGTGTTCTGAGGAGGCGTCGTTCGTGACCGGTGGGTTCTACGCGGTCGACGGCGGCTTTACGGCCGGTGTGGTGACCGGAGTGGGTACTCGCTGATGACCGAGTTGCTCTCACTTTCCCCCGATGAGTTGCTCTCGACGACGCGCGCGGTTCGAAAGCGCTTGGACTTCACCAGACCGGTACCCGACGAAGTGATCAGGGACTGCGTTCGGCTGGCCATGCAGGCGCCCGCCGGTTCGAACATCCCGCGCACTCGGTTCGTCGCAGTCCGCGATCCAGAGACACGTCGCGAGCTCGCGGCGCTGTACAACCAGGTCTACACGGACCTGTACAGCAACTCGCCGAGCTACGTGCGCCGGGTCGGGCAGCCGGCCGGAACGTCCGGCGTTCCGGACCGCCAGCAGCGAATCGGAGACTCGGTCGATTACCTGGCACATCACCTCGCCGAGGCGCCGGTCATCGTCGTGGCCTGCCTCGCCGGCATGCGTGTCGACGGCGAGCTCGCAAACATGGCCACGACCTTCCTGGGGCAGACCGGCCCGGCGGTGTGGAGCTTCATGCTCGCCGCGCGGGCTCGCGGGCTCGGGACCTGCTGGACGACCATGCACATGCCTCGCGAACGGGAGGCCGCCGAGCTACTCGGAATCCCATACGACACGGTCCAGCAGGTCTGCCTGACGCCGGTGGCTTACACGCTCGGGACCGACTTCAGGCCCGCGCACCGGGACGACCCCGAGACCTACATCCACTGGGATCGGTGGGAACCCGCCAAGCCGGTCCCGGCGCGGTGGGGCGGCTTTGCAAACTCGACCCGAACCACAGAAAGTGAAAACGAGATGACAGAGGCCCAGGAGATCTTGAACGTGATGTCGCGGTACTGCCGAGCCGTCGACGATCGGGAGTTCGACCTGTTCGCCGAGCTCCTCGCCGAGGACGTGCAGTTCGAGATGGGCGACGTCACCGAGAGCCGGGACGAGCTGCTCGAGTACATCCAGACGAATCTGTGGCCGGCCGGACGGCACGTATATGCCAACCCGATCATCAGTGTCGACGGCGACACCGCGCACGTTGACAGCGACTGGGTCTGGTTCAACCCCGACCTCGTCCCAACTCGCTCTGGCCGTTACTCGGACGATCTGCGGCGTATCGACGGGCGGTGGGTGTTCACGGTCCGACGGATCTCGATCGCGTTCGATCGCGAGCCGGCACCGGCTCGATGACGATCTGCACGATGAAGGCTATCCAGCTGAAACAGTGGGAGTCACCGCCCGAACTCACTGAAATTCCTGTACCTGAGCCCGGGCCGGGCGAGGTACTCCTGAAAGTTGCCGCGGCCGGTCTATGCCATTCCGATCTGCACCTGATGGAGTGGCCCGACGGAGTGCTGCCCTACGACCTGCCGTTCACGCTGGGGCACGAGAACGCCGGCCACGTCGCGGCCGTCGGATCCGGTGTGACCAATGTGTCCGAAGGCGAGGCCGTGATCGTCTACGGTCCTTGGGGCTGCGGCTCCTGCTGGCGGTGTGCACAGGGCATGGAGAACATCTGTGAACACGCCGAGGAGCGCCGTGCACACGGCGGCGGGCTGGGGCGTGACGGCGGTCTCGCGGAATACGTTGCCGTTCCCTCTGAGCGGCTTCTCATCGCGATCGGCGATCTCGACCCCGTTATGGCGGCTCCGTTGACGGACGCGGGCCTCACGCCGTACCACGCGATCAAGCATTCGATGCCGCATCTCGTGCCCGGCAGCACGGCCGTGGTGATCGGCGTCGGCGGGCTGGGTCACATGGCGATCCAGATGCTCGCCGCGCTCACCACTGCGCGCATCATCGCGGTCGATCCGCGTTCGGAGGCACGAGCGCTCGCCGAACATGCTGGTGCTCATGTGGTCGTCCCGTCCGGAGAGCACGCCGTGAGAAGCGTGCGTGAGGAGGCACCGCGGCGCGCCGGAGCCTCGGTGGTCCTCGACTTCGTCGGCAGTGACGAGACGACCGCTCTGGCCGCCGGCGTGGCGGCGGTCGGCAGCCAGATCGTCCTCGTGGGTTTGGCTGGGGGCCGCTACCCGATGGCGTTCGGCGCCTCGCCGCTCGAGGCATCGGTCCTGCTTCCGAACTGGGGCACGCGGAGCGAGCTCGTCGAGGTGGTGGCACTTGCGCGGGCCGGAGTGCTCGACGTAACTGTCGAGCGCATCAGCCTCGAAGACGTTCCCGCCACGTACAAGCGCCTGGCGGGGGGCGGGGTCACGGGCCGGGCGGTCGCGATCCCGTCATCCTGAGCAATGGATACGCAAGTGAACGAGGCGATCCAGCAACTGCTCGACAAGCAGTCGATCTACGAGGTCCTCGTCAGGTACTGCCGCGGTGTCGACCGGTGTGACGAGGATCTGATCCGCTCCGTGTTTCATCGCGACTCGTACGACGACCACGGGTACTGGAAAGGGCCGGGGCACGAGCTCGCGACCTTCCTCGCCGACCGTTTGAGAAACGCCAATTCGGCGACCACGCACTCGATCACGAACGTCCTGATCGAACTCGACGGCGAGCTCGCCGTATCCGAGTCGCAGGTCCACGCGACGCTGATCAGGCGCGGGGCAGGTCCGGTCCAGGTGGATGTGGTCGGCGCCCGTTACCTCGATCGTTTCTCCCGGCGCGCGAATACCTGGCGAATCGACCACCGAACCGTGGTGTTGGACTGGCACAAGACGGAGATGTGGACGGAGTCGGCGCCACAGGTACCCACGGACGGTTTCGCGCGCGGCGCCCGGAGTCCCGAGGATCCGAGCTACGCCGTGGGAGTTTAACTAGCTCGAAAGTGAGAGATATGAGTCTCGAAGACAAAGTAGTCATGGTGACCGGAGCCGGTACCGGCCTCGGCCAAGCCGCAGCGCTGCGCGCGGCCCAAGATGGAGCGCGGCTTGCGCTCCTCGACGTCGACGCAGCAGCGCTCGAGCGCTCAGCGGCCGAGATCAGCGCAGCGGCCGCCGGCGCCGAGGTACTGACGGTAACCGCTGACGTGTCCCGGGAAGACGAGGTGCGGACCTTCGTCGAGCGGACGCTCGAGCGCTTCGGACGGGTCGACGGGCTCTACAATAACGCCGGGATCGAAGGGGAGCAGAACCCAGTCGAGGCTTACACCAGCGAAGGCATGGACCGGGTGTTGTCGATCAATCTGAAGGGCGTGTTCTTCGGGATGAAGCACACGTTGCCGCATCTGAAGGCGCAAGGGTCCGGCGCAATCGTGAACGCCGCTTCTGTCGGCGGGATCAGGGCGGTGCCGAACCTGATCGGGTACGGGGCGGCCAAGCACGCGGTGGCGGGGATGACGAAGCAGGCCGCGATCGAGTACGGGCAGTATGGCGTCAGAGTCAACGCGATCGCGCCCGGCGCGATCATGACCGACATGATCAAGGGCTCGCTGATCAAGATCGCCGGAGAAGAGGGCTGGGAGGAGTTCGGTCAGGAGTTCGTGAGCGTGAATCCGATGAAGCGGTTCGGCCAGCCCGAGGAGGTGGCCAACCTCGTCGCGTTCCTCCTGTCCGACGGCGCGTCATTCATCAACGGTGCGGTGATCCCGATCGACGGCGGGCAATCGCAGGCTTACTGAAGCTGACCGAGATCGAGTCGGCGCATGAGCAGGATTCCTGAGCGGGCCTCCCAGCCCTTCGCACTCGGCCCTCTCACGCTGCGCAACCGGATCGTCGGCGCGCCCCATGGGCGGGGGATGCTTGACGACGGGCTGGCTCTCCCTGGGGACGCCGACTACTGGCGCCGCGTCGCGGCGGGCGGCGCGGCGATGGTTACCGTGGGCGGCACGACCACGGCCCCGGAATCGACGTGGCGCCGGCGGATCGTCACCGAGGCGTGGCGAGCAGACGGGATCCCCGGGTTGGCTCTGCGCGCGGAGGCGATTCGCTCAGAGGGTGCCGTGCCAGCCCTCCAGATCGTCCATCTGGGGCGCGAGACCACGGGCGCCGAGATGTGGTTCGCACCGGTGGCGCCGTCGTCGGTGCGCTCCCCGCGCGAGCCGACGCGCCCGGTGGCACTGTCGGAGGCGGGCGTGGGCGCGGTCGTGGAAGGATTTCGCATCTCGAGCGTCAACGCCGCGCAGGCCGGCTTCCAGGTCGTCGAGCTGCACGCGGCCCACGGCTATTTGCTCGCCCAGTTCCTATCGCGGTGCACCAATCTCCGTGCCGGCGCTGCCACAGTCGCCGAGCGGGTGCAGATCGTCAGCCGGATCGGGGGGGCGGTCCGCCAATCGGCTCCGGAGCTGATCCTTGGCGTCCGGCTGTCGCTCGACGGCGAACTCGAGGGCGGCTTCTCGCTCGACGCCATGTGCGAGCTCCTGCCGGTGATCTCGCCGCTGTTTGACTACGTCAGCATGACGGTCGGAGTGCGGACGACCTACGTCCGCGACATGGCCACGACCGAGCCGCCGCTGCTCGGCGCGATCGAACGGCTCCGCTCGCACGTCGATCGGCCACTGCTGGTCTCGCAGGCGTTTCGTCGGCCCGAGTCGATCGAGGCCGCGCTCGTGGCCGGAGCCGACCTGGTCGGCGTGGCCCGGCCGCTGATCGCGGATCCACAATTCCCGTCCAAGGTCATCGCCGGCCGCGCCGAGGAGGTACGTCCGTGCGTCTCGTGCAACGAGGACTGCCGCGCATTCGACCCGGTGCTCCTGTGCTCGGTCAATCCCGATCTCGGACCGTCACCGGCTGGACCTCGTCCAGCAACGCCGCTCCTTGCCCGGCACGGCACCCGAGCGACCGCGGGTCGCATCGCGATCGTGGGAGCGGGCCCCGCCGGACTCGAGTGCGCAATCTCGATCACCCGCGAGCACGAGGTGGTGCTGTTCGATGAGTCCGCCCGGCTCGGAGGACACCTGGCGACCGCCGCAGCTGCACCCAACCGCGCCGGTTGGCGGTCGCTGATCGACTATTACGAGAGCTCGATCGACCGCGCCCGCAACGTCGATGTGCGTTTGGAGACCGCGGCCGGCCCCGACCTCCTCGCAGGCTTCGATGAAGTCGTGGCCGCGATCGGGAGCGAAGAGGTGCTGCCGGAGTTGCCCGGAATATCGCGCGCCGTGAGCTCATCGCACTTCATCGCTCACGGAGGCCGTGACGGGGGATCGGACCTCGTCGTCGTCGATGACGGCTTCGGCTGGTGGCCGTGCGCCAGCGCGGTCGAGACCGCCGTCGCCGCCGGTTGGGAGCACATCACGGTGCTCACGCCGGCGGACGCCTTCGGCGCGCGGCTCCCGCCGGAGGGCCACGTTCAGTTGCTGGCGCGGCTCCGCGGGGCGCCGCTCGAGATCCGCCCGCTGCGTCGAGTCGAGTCGATCGCCACCGGGTCGGTGACGGCTCGCAACGTGATGTCCGGGGCCGCCGACGAGCTTCCGGCCGATCTGGTGGTCGTCGTGGGCGAACGACGCGCGCGCGCGTGGGAGCGACTGATGCCGGCGGGGCCGGCCGTTCATGTCGTCGGTGACGCGGTGGTTCCCCGTCGCGTCCACCACGCGATCGCTGAGGGGCGGGCGGTCGCGCGGAGCCTGTCGTAGGCCCCTGTATTTCGCAGCAAACCTCCCGCCCGGGCACCGCAGTGACCACATACGCATGTCCACCATGCTTATGTGGGCGTGGGGCGGCTCAGGGAGCGGCTTTGCTGCGTTTTACAGGGTGTGCGGAGCGGGGTGTGGGGAGCGGGGTGTGCGCGGCGCGGGGTGTGCGGAGCGGGGTGTGTGCGGCGCGGGGTGTGTGCGGCGCGGGGTGTGCGCGGCGCGGGGTGTGCGGCGCGTGGGCCCGCGGACTCAGGGGCTGTAGGGAGTCTTCATCACGAGCGACAGGGTCTCGCGCTCGGCGGCCGCCGCGACCTCGGCCGCGGCCTGCACGAACTCCGGATCCTCATAGGCCGCGGCGAAAGCGGCCGCCACCGTGTTTGCGTCCTCGACCTCCCACATGTCATGCACCTCGTGGAGGTCGCCGATGACCGTGCTCCACGCCCCGACGAGCTTCCAGCCGTTCTCCTCCATCATCCGCTTGATCGTGACCATCGCCTCGTAGAAGGCGGGCAGCTGGCCGTACTTCACCTTGACGTTCGCATACACGTATGGCATCGACTCACTCCATGACTGGTGAGAACTGGTCGCCGTACGTCTCGCGCAGGCGACGCTTGAGGACCTTTCCGCCGGCGTTGCGAGGTAGCTCGTCCACCACGATCACCGCCGAAGGCTTTTTGAACCCAGCGAGGTATTGCCGGCAGTGGGCGATCAGCTCGGCTTCGTCAAGCTCAACACCATCGCCGGCGACGACGAACGCCACCGGCGTCTCTACCCAGCGTGGGTGGGGGACACCGATGACCGCCGCTTCCGCGACCGCCGGGTGATCCAGCAACACCCGCTCGACCTCGGCGGGGTAAACGTTCTCGCCACCACTCACGATCATGTCCTTCTTGCGATCGACGAGCCACAGATATCCGTCCTCGTCGAACCGGGCCAGATCACCGCTGTGGAACCAGCCACCGGCGAACGCCTCTCGCGTTGCCTCCGGCTGCTGGTGATAGCCCGCCATCACGATCGGACCCCGGTACACGACCTCGCCGACGCCACCGGCCGGCACGTCTCCAAGCTCGTCGTCGACCACCCGCAACTCGACGCCGAGCATGGGCTTGCCGACCGAGCCCATCTTCCGGGTCGAGTCCGCGCCCTTCAGCAGCGTCGTTGCCCCAGAAGTCTCCGTCTGCCCGTAGGCGCTGACGATCGCCGCGCGCGGGAACGTCCTCTCCATCGCCTCGAGCGTGTGGCGCGGCGCCGGCGAAGCACCCCACATGGCAACGCGCAACTGGTGCGGGTCGATTCGCGTCACGCCATCGCTCGCACAGATCGCCGCCCACTGCGTCGGCACGAAGATGCACATCGTCGCGCCGTGCACCTCGATGAGGCGAAGCATCGCATCGGGGTCGAATGCCGTCGTTGGAGTGATGATGACGGTCGCTCCGAGTACCAGAAACGGCAGGAGCCCGTTGATTCCGCCGATGTGAAACAGCGGTTGACCCGATAGCCACACGTCATCCTCACCCGCGCGCATCTCGTGGATCCAGCTCAGCGTGCTCGCGACGAGGTTGCGATGAGTGAGGACCGCTCCCTTGGGCCGGCCGGTCGTTCCCGACGTGTAACACATGAGCGCGGGATCGTCCTCGACCACCGGCGCCGCCTCGCACGGCGGCGCGGATCCAACTGCATCGTCGTAGCCCGGCCCGACCTCGAGCACCATCGGGACGGCGTCCGCGCCGGACGGTGGTGAATCGCAGACCAGGGCGACCGCACCTGAGTCGGCGAGGACGTATTCGACCTCGTCGGGCGCCAGGCGGAAGTTGATCGGGACGGCGACCGCCGCGAGCCGATGGCAGGCGAGCAGCGATTCGACGAACTCGATCCGATTGTGCAGGAGGATCCCGACGCGGTCACCCGCCCGCACGCCGCCGCCCACGAGCACGGAGGCGAGGCGCGCAGCGCGCTCGTGAAGCTCGGAGTGCGTCCTCGCCTCGTCACCGAAGACGAGCGCGAGGTGGTGCGGATGAGCCCTGCACGCCCGGCCGATGAGCTCTGGCAGCACGAGCCGGCGTGACTGTTCGAGTGCGAACGGCATTCGTGACGGCTACCTCAGGCCGCCGGTGTCCGGTCGGGCGGGACACCCGCGACCGCGAGCATGCGAGCGCCGAAGAACTCGGCGATGGTCCGCAGGAGCAGGGTCTGGTCCGGGCGGTACCAGTGCCAGATGCTGTTGTAGAGACCGAGCAGCGCCCGCGCCAGCATCCGGGGGTCACGCTCCGGGATCGCGCCCTGGTCCATGGCGTTCGCGAGGAAACGCGTCCAGCCGATTTCGAGCGCGCGAGTCTTCTCGCGGCCGGCCAGGCGAGCCTGCTCTTCACGCTGCGAAGAGCCCTCACCGCTCAGCAGCACCTGCTCGGCGACGAGGACGCGGTTCCGCAGGACCTCGCGCTCGGAGAGCTCGAAGCAGTCGGCGCAGGCCGCACACAGCGCATCGCGGGGATCAGTGTGTGCGGCCGTGATCGCGTCGAAGCGCTCGTGCAACTCGCCGAGCGCCTCGTCGAGGATCACGTACAGACAGTGTTGCTTGGAGTCGAAATAGTGATACAGGGCGGTCGGCCCGACGCCGACGTCGTCGGCGATGTCCGCCCACTTCGTGCTCTCATACCCGTTGCGCCCGAATCGGTTGATGGCGGCGTCAAGAATCTCGCCCCGCCTGGCGCCCTCGTCGCGCGAACGGCCGTCACGAGCCTGGCGGGGTGTCCGCGTGCGCCGCCCATTGGGGCCCTGATTCGAACTCACGTCAGGGACACACTAGCATGGGCCGGAGCTAAATGACATAACGGCGATTCTCGCACATATGGCTAGAAGCGCACGAACTGGACCGTGTCGGCGAGGCGCCTTCCTGATACGATCTCAGTTCGATGCAACTGGCCGAGACAGCCTCTGAGCGCGCGCTCGCGGACGAGGTTCGCGCGTTCCTCTCGCACGAGGATTTCCGCTTCGAGCAGCTGCCGCATGAGCTCGACGAGCGGATGGCCGTGCTCAAGCGCTGGCAGGCCGCCTGCTATCGCGCCGGGTTCGTCGGACGGGCGTGGCCGGCGGAGTTCGGTGGCGGAGGCCACCCTCCGGTCGAGCAGATCGTCGTCGACCAGGAACTGGCTGCCGCCGGCGCGCCGGAGTTCGTGAACATCGTCGGCCTCGGCGTTCTCGGTCCGTCGCTGCTGCGGTTCGGCAACGACGAGCAGCGCCGGCGGTACATCCCGCCCATCCTGTCCGCCGAGGAGATCTGGTGTCAGGGGTTCTCAGAGCCGGAAGCCGGCTCGGATCTCGCCAGCCTCCGTGCTCGCGCGGTGCAGGATGGCGACACGTTCGTCATCAACGGCCAGAAGACGTGGGTGTCATGGGGTCAGTACGCGACGTTGTGCGGGGTTCTGGCGCGTACCGACGAGTCGGTGCCGCGTCACCGGGGGATCTCGATGCTGATCGTCGATATGTCCTCGCCAGGCGTCGAGGTTCGGCCGATGACGCAGATCACAGGACACGCCGAGTTCAGTGAGCTGTTCCTCGACGACGTCGTCGTCCCGCGCGAGAACGTGCTCGGGGAGCTCGGCGACGGGTGGAAGATCGCGATGTACACGCTCGGACACGAGCGGGGGACCGCGGCACTGCCCCGGCAGGTCAAGTTGCGGACGTGGCTGGACCGCGCGGTGTCGGTCGCGGCGCGGCGCAAGCTCGGCGGGCGTCCGGTGCTCGAGGATCCGGAGGCTCAGACGGCCCTGGCGCGTGCGCTGATCGGGATCGAGGTGCTCCGCCACCACGCATACCGAGCCGTCGGGGAGTTCCTGAGCGGTGGCGCCGTCGGCCCGGAGAGCTCGAGCGTCAAGCTGCTGATGGCAGAGGCTGAGCAACGGCTCGCCGCCACCGTGCTCGAGGTGCTCGGGCCGACGCTGCTCAGTGGCGATCAGGAAGACGTTCTCGAGAACGACTTCTGGTACGAGACGTATCTGTATTCGCGCGCGGCC
>Ga0116216_10000609_pt1 | contig 27588 bp, 24 predicted proteins | sample Sb_taG_11_FD_89696 | JGI IMG/M metagenome (GOLD analysis project Ga0116216, IMG submission 89696) | Peat soil microbial communities from Weissenstadt, Germany - Sb_50d_3_AS metaG | ecosystem: Environmental > Terrestrial > Soil > Wetlands > Peat | place: Germany: Weissenstadt | collected 2010-09-21
TCCTGCTGCGGGTCCGGCTTCGTGGACGAGGCCAACGAAGTGCTCAACGTGGCCATCAACGCGCGCAACCTCGCCATCGCGGAGCGCGCCGGGCTCGACCTGCTCACCATCTGCTCGACCTGCCAGGGAATGCTGACGCTCGCCAACGTCAGGATGTCGGACGCGGCAGTTCGCGCGAAGGTCGACGGCGCCCTTCGCCCCCTCGGGATCGAGTACAAGGGTACTGTCCGGGTGAAGCATCTCCTCCGCGTGCTCGTGGAGGATGTCGGCCTGCCCGCCCTCCGCTCGAAGGTGCGCCGCCCTCTCGCGGGCCTCAAGGTGGGCGCGTTCTATGGGTGCCACCTCCTCCGCCCCTCGGACGAAACGGGCGGCGAGCCCGGTGAGGAACCCCGGTCGTTCGAGCAGCTCCTCGATGCCCTGGGCGCCGAGCCCGTCTACTACCGGGGACGCGTGATGTGCTGCGGGTTCCCGATCCAGTTCGTGAAGCCCGAGACCGCCGCGCGCATCACGGGCAAGCAGATCGCCGAGGCCAAGGATCACGGGGCGGACGCGATGGCTACGCCCTGCCCGCTCTGCCACATCTCGCTCGACGCGTACCAGAACAAGGCCGAGCACGCCGTCGGTCGGTCCCTGTCGATGCCGGTGTTCCATCTCCCCCAGGTCGTGGGGCTCGCGCTGGGGGCGACCCCCGAAGAGCTGGGCCTGTCGCGCCACCTGGTCCCTACGGATGCCGCGCTCGCGAAGATCGGAACGGCCGCACGCGCGTGAGCCGACGTCGCGCTCCGGCGTGCGCCGGTACGCGAGCGGCGCACCGTGGGAGGCGATCGTCGGCTACAGCCGCTCCGTCCGGGTCGGCCCCCGGATTTACGTTTCGGGCACGACCGCCACCGACCCCCGCGGCGCGATCGTCGGGCCGGGCGACCCGTACGCCCAGACCGTCCGCGCCCTTGACAACGTGCAGCGCGCTCTCGAGGCCCTGGGGGGCCGGATCGTCGACGTGACCCGCGTGAGGGTGTTCGTCCGGGATTTCCAGGACTTCGACGCGATCGCACGGGGCCTGTCCGAGCGGTTCGACGGGATCCGGCCGGCCGCGACGATGGTCGCGGTGAACGGTTTCGTGGACCCCGCGATGCGGGTGGAGATCGAGGCGGACGCGGACGTCGGACCCTACACGTCCGTGCCGCGACGCGGGTCGCTCAGCGCGGGCCGGCCGGCTCGACCGGTTCGGAGGCGCCGAGAGCCTGCGCGCCGGCGCCCTTCGTGACGTAGAGGTGGAGCCGGTCGCACATCTTCCGGAAGTAGCCGGAACCTTCGGGGCCGTAGTCGCGGGCGAGGTGCTGGGTGACCTCCTCCTCCGTCAGCTTCGGGTCGACGGCGGGCGTGAACAGGCAGCGGAAGACCAGGAACCTCTGCCCTTCGAGGTCGAACCGGTCCGTCTCGGGAGCGCCGCAGAACGGACAGGCGAGCACGATCGTTCAGCGACCTGCGGAGGCAAATCGTTGGCGGCCGGCTCAGTCGATGTAGCCGAGGGACCGCAGCCGCTCCTTGAGCGTCCTCTCGTCCTCTTCGGTCAGCCCGGGTCCGCCGGGGGATTCGAGAAGGCGCGCGAGGACGAACGCGACAAAGGCGTCCACGGAGTCGAATGCCGAGCCCTCGAGGCGGGCCTCGATCGCCCGTACCGTCTCCGCGGGAAGGCGGATCGTGCGGGAGCCTTCGGGGGACGTGGGGGTTGGGACCATGGCCGGCCTCCGTTCGAGGCGCGGCGGTAGATAGACTCTTCGAGCCCCGGGTCCGGTCACTCCCACTCGATGGTCGCCGGGGGCTTGTCGGTGATGTCGTAGAGCACCCGGACCACTTCTCCGGAGAGCTCCCGGGTGATCCTCTCCGCGATCGTGGCAAGGACCGAGCGGGGCGGGGACGCGGCGGTCGCGGTCATCGCATCGACCGAATCGACGATGCGGACGCTCACCGCCTCTCCGTGGACCCGGTTGTCGCCGGTCACCCCGACCGTGCGGGTCCCGAGGAGGACCGCGAAGTACTGCCAGGGGCAGGGCATCTTCTTCTCGGCAACCGCGCGCTCCACTTCCTCCTCGACGATCGCGTTGGCGACCCGGGCCCGTCGCACGCGGTCGGCCGTGACCGGGCCGTCGACCCGGACCGCAAGCCCGGGGCCGGGGAACGGCTGCCGCTCCGGCTGGGGGATCCCAAGGTGGCGGGCGAGGGTTCGGACCTCGTCCTTGTACAGGTCGCGCAGCGGCTCTACCAGGACGAGTTGGGTCCCCTTGGGGACACCTCCTACGTTGTGGTGGGTCTTGATCGTGCTTCGAAGCTCCCCGCCGCTCTCGATCCAGTCCGGGGCGATCGTGCCCTGGACCAGCCGGTCCGCGCCGAATCGCCGGGCCTCCTCCTCGAAGAGCCCGATGAACTGAGCGCCGATCCGGCGGCGCTTCTCCTCGGGGTCCGTGACCCCCGCGAGCGCGTCCAGGAACCGGTCGGCGGCAGAGACGACCTCGTACCGGACCCCGCTCTCCCGGAACAGCGCCCCGACGCGTGCAACCTCGCCTTCGCGGAGCAGCCCCGTGTCGACGAAGACCGCGCGCGCCCGGTCGCCCAGCGCCCGCTCGGTCAGCAACGCGGCCGCGGTGGAATCGATGCCGCCCGAGGCGGCGACGATCGCCTTTCCGGGGACCTCGGTCCTGAGTCGGGCGATCGCTTCCCGGGTGAACGCGGCCGGGTCGTTCACTTCTTCTCTCCCACGGACGCCGGCGTCTCCTCGCGCCAGCGCGCCCGGTACTTCTCCAGCCGGGGCAGGAGCTCGGGGTACTTCGTCGCGAGGATCTCTACTGCGAGGAGGGCCGCGTTCTCCGTGGCGTCGAGTCCCACGGCCGCGACCGGGATGCCGGGCGGCATCTGGACGACCGACAGGAGGCTGTCGAGGCCCAGGCCCCGGTGAATAGGGACGCCGATGACGGGCTTCAGCGTACGGGCCGCGACCGTTCCCGGGAGCGCCGCGGAGAGTCCGGCCATCGCGACGAACACATCGGTCGCGGGGTCGCGCGCTAGGCGGTCGACCTTCTCCGGCGTGCGGTGCGCGGAAGCGACCTGTACGTCGCAGGGGACCTCAAACTCCTCGAGGCGGGCGCGGACCTTCTCGGCGAGCTCGAGGTCCGACCGGCTCCCCACGAGGACGGTCACCTTCACGGCGCCGTCGAGGCGTGGAGGGGGAAAACCTTTGGCGCGCCCGCTCGGCTCTACCCTTCATACTCCGACGTGCGTGGGCCCGCCCGATGGATTTCCGGCTCCACCAGGGCGGACAGTTCCGGCGCCGGCTCGGGGAGCGGCTCGGAGGGGACTTCGCCCTCGGAGACCGGATCTGGCGGCGGGTCCTGCACGGTCTCGGAGCGACCGTTCTTGTGTACTTTCTCGTCCCGAACAGGCTCTTCGTCATCGCCCCCAAGGAGGCGATCCTGCTCGCCCTCCTCGGGCTGGTCCTGCTCGCGGAGCTCCTCCGGCTCACGGTCGGTCTGGAGCTTCCGACCGTCCGTGCCTACGAGTCCCACCGGGTCGGAGGCTACGTCTACTTCGCCGTGGCGCTCACGATCGCCGTCCTTCTGTTCCCCGAACCTATCGCCGTCGCGGTCGTCCTCGGCACGGCGTTCGTCGACCCGGTCGCGGGAGAGCTGCGTACGCACGCGCGGCGCCGGTCGCTCTATCCGGCGGTGCCCGTCGCGCTGTACGCCGTGCTCGCGTTCGCGAGCCTCGCGATCGTCGGGAGGTGGCCCTGGGGGCTCGACGCGCTGCTCGCGCTCGCGGCGGCGGCCCTCGCGGTCGCGGTCGAACGCCCGAAGCTCGCCTGGGTCGACGACGACCTTCTGATGACGGTCGTGCCCGCCCTGTTCCTCTACGGGGTCGGTGTGATCGCCCTCGGCCTGCCGCGGTAGCGGCCCCCGCTCAGACTATCGGAGTAAGGACCGCGTGCGGGGCTCCCTTTGAGGAGTCGACGCTGATCGCGTAGATGGTGGTGCGGGGCCGGATCCCGTAGATGCACGGGGCGTTGTCGATGTTGATGATCCGGAAGTACGTGTCCATCATGTTCAGGATCTCGCTCGAGACGAGGAGTCCCGGCTTGAGCAGACCGATGCCGAGGTTCCCGACGTGCTTCGTGCGGGAGACGCCCTGGAAGTACATCCGGATCGCCACCTGATCGCCCATCAGGCTCTCGAACGTGTCGAACGCCATGTACTCCATGAACGGCTTCCGGTCGGGGCCGGCGACCGTCTTCTCGGCCATGACCATCGCGCGCGCAGCCTCGTCCCGGCCGAATCGGGCCATCGGCAGGATGAACGGGTCCTCGGTCTCGTTCGCGGTGTAGTCGGGGATCCGCACCCTCGTGTCGAACTGATTGGGCGGTACGTGCCGGACAAGGGTCTCGCGGAGCTTGTCGGGTGACTCGCCCGCGGCCAAGACCGCGATGATGCCGCGGCCCTGAGCGAGGAAGTTGAGGAACGTCGGTACGAACAGCATGTAGTAGTCGTCGATGCCGACGTTCACGTCGACCTCGAACGCGTTGAAGCTGCCGCGCCGGAACCCTCCGCCGAGGAGGTCGTCGAACGTGGGGATACCCGTGGAGTAGAACCGGTCGGGGTCGGCCACCGGGGTCCAGGGCTCTTCGCTCGCCTTCCCGGTGGGTGCGGAGGAGAAGCCGAGCGCCTCGAACCTCCCACCGGCGAGCGTGACCGCGTAGCGCGCCTGTCCGATGTTCGTCGCGCGGAGCTTCTCGAGGCGGAGGTGGCGGACGCGCCGTTCGTCGAGCTCCTCGCGCTGGATCGAGATGAGGCCGTCGACCAGGTATTCGATACCGCCCGCCTCGGGCTTCTCGAGGATCATCACGACGGCCGTGCTGGACGCTTCGACCAGGTCCTTCTGCAGGGCCATCACGAACTCTTCCATCTCGAGACCGTACTTGTGGGTCACACCCTCGAGGGAATCGATCACGAGGAGCGATTTCTCGGGGAGACCCTTCTCGATCCGGTTGTAGACGTTCTCGACCTCGGGCATCGGGCTCCGCTTCAGCAGCGCTGCGAGGTGGGTCCGGTCGACGCGGGTCGGGGGCCCGCGTTCCTGCCCGAAGCTGCCCAGGATCTCCTTGCCGGCGCGGATCTTCCGCTGCTCGCTCTCGGGGAGCTCGGACTGGCGTCCCTTGCCACCGGTCTGGATCGCGTCCAGGAACAGCTTCGCCGCGTCGAGCACGCGGGAGCGCATCTCGGCGGTCTTGAGCCACGGGAACTGCCGGTAAAGCGCCTCGTCGCCCACTCGGGTGGAGAGGTAGAACGACCGGTTCGGCTGGCCGATCCGCTCAAGGAGTTCGAGCCCGAAGGTCGTCTTGCCGGTACCGGCGCCGCCCTTGACGATCAGGGAGCGGCCGCCCTTCCCGCTCAAGAACGACACTACTTCAGGGGGAACCCCCACGGTCGCGATCCCGTTGTCCGCACTCATGCTACCCTCGTGTTCCACGGGCGGAGCGAGGGTCCCGGAGCCCAGCGAACCATTCCGTGTCCTTAGTCGAAATGGACACGGTTAGAAAGTAAAGCTTTCGCACGTGCCGCATCGACACCATATCCTATGGTCCTGCGGCCCGGCGGGCCGTTTGGCGGGCTTCGGACCAGGCGGCCTCGAGAGGAGCGCCGGGTTCCCCCACCGCCGTTGCGGCCGCCGGATTCCCGCCTCCCTTGCCCGCGAACAGGCTCTTCGCGGCCTCGACGACCGCCGAGGCGGAGACTCCGGGCGCGGTCGAACCCACGAACAGGATCCCCCGCCCGTCCTTCTCGCCGGCGAGGATCGCGACGCGGCCGGGAACGCGGCCGAGCAGCCGGGACAGCTCCATCAGGCCCGCACGGTCGAGGTCGAGGCGCGCAGCCACGAGGGTCGTCGACCCCACCGACTCGGTCTTCGTGGGGTCGGCGAGAAGCTCCTCCGCCGTGACGGTCAGGTCTCCCTTCTGTCGGGCCCGGGCCGAGTGGCGCGTCTCCTCCACTTCCGCGAGCAAGCGATCGATCCCGGTCGGGAGATGGTCGACCGGCACCCCGAGCCGGCGGGCGGCCTCGCCAAGGATCGCCTCGTGCTCTTCCCGGAGGTCGAGCGCCCTCTCGCCGCTCGCGTAGGTGAGCCGTACGACCCCGTCCTGGATCCGGTCGACGCCCAGGATGGCGATCGCCCCGACCTCGCTCGTGTGCGTGCAGTGCGTCCCTCCGCACGCCTCGACGTCGAACCCTTCGATCTCCACGATCCGAAGCTCCTAGCCCGGGACCGCACCACCCTGATACAGGGTGAACCCGAACCGTCGCTCGGCCTCGCCGCGGCTCTCGAAGTAGCTCTTGACGGGCCGGTCCTCCCGCACGATCTCGTTCACCCTCCGGTCGATCCGGTGAAGCTCCTCCTTCGTTAGGGCCTTGTAGTGGGTCACGTCGATCCGCGCGACCTCGGGCGCCTTGTACGCTCCTGCCTGCCAGACGTGCGGGCCGAGGACCTCCCGAAGGGCCCCGTTCAGAAGGTGCGTCGCCGTATGGTGCTGCATCAGCTGGGTGCGGCGCTTTGGGTCGATCCGGCCCCGGACCCGCTCGGCCGCCCGGAACGGGGCGTCGCGCTCGAGCCGGTGGAGTACCCAGGGACCTTTGTGGACCACGTCCACCACCTCGAGGTCCCCCAGATGGCCCCGGTCGGCGACCTGGCCCCCGCCGGTCGGGTAGAAGTACGTCCGGTCGAGGATGACCCAGGGGCCGTCCGCGCGAACGACGTGGGCCTCGAACGAGAGGGTGTGCGGGTCGAGGTAGTACAGCACCTCGGTCGGGGGCACGTCGGAGGGGACCTCCGGCAGGCCTTCCGAACGGTCTACGTAGTCGGTGGTCGGCTGCTCTGATTCGTGGCGGGCCGCAACCAGCGCATAGAAGTTCTCCGGGATCGCCGGCGGGCGCTCGAGTTCCTCTACCGCGACGTCCGGCGGGACCCCGAGCGAGTCGTACCACCCGAGGAGGTCCTCGCCTTCGACCTTCCCGCCCTCGGACCGGACACGCTGCTCGTAGCGTCGGACCGTCTGGCGGGCCCGCGCGATCGCCTCCGCGTAGCGCTCGATCTCCGCCTCGACGACACGGTGCATGTCGTCGCGGTGCTCCCCCACTTCCGGGAAATCGCGGGCGATCTCGCGGCCCGCCCGGTCGAGCACCTCGACGAGCTCGGGCGCGTCGGGCACCTTCGAGAGGACCCGGAGCGATCGGCGGATCAACAGGCGGGCGAAGTATCCTTCCTTGCTGTTCGACGGGACCACCCCGTCGGTGAGGAGGAAGTTCAAGGCCCGGGCATGGTCGATGAGGATCGCGGTCTCCCGGGCGGGGAACGTCCGTCTCAGTTCCTCGTACTCTCGGCCGAAGACCGCTTCGTACGCGGTCCGCGATCCCTGGCTGGCCCACGTGAGCCGCTCGAGCCCATAACCGGTGTCGACGACGGTCAGGGGCATCGGCTTGGTGGCGGTCCCGTCCCGGATGTATTCCATGAACACGAGCGTGGCGAGCTCGAGCCCCGAGAGGCCGACGCTGAGGGACGGCCCGAGGTTGCCCCCGCCCTCCCAGACCTCCTCCTTGTAGGTGATCGCCTTCGGGTCGGCGCGGAGCTCTTCGACCAAGAACTCGTGGCAGAGCTCCACGCAGCGTTCCTTGAAGTAGATCTCGTGGTCCGGCCGGTTGAAGGCGTGGTGGGCCATCATCTCGAAGAGCGTGAAATGGCGGCCGCTGCGGCCGACCTCCTCGAGGTCGATGAACCGTAGCACCGGTTGCGAGATCGTGAGCGGGTTGGCGGGGGGCGGGATCGCCCCGCTCGTGACCCACGGCTGGAAGTCGTAGATGGACGCCTGCGTGAAGAAAACGTCGTTCCGCCACCGGGCGACGGTGGGGTACCGGCGCAGTCTCGTGTGGCCCCGCTTCTCGAAGAACCCGAGGAACGTCTCCCGCATCTCGCGCAGCTCGTAGGGCTTGGCGAAGACGGGTTGGCCCAGGAACCCGTACTCCCGGCACGGAGCCTCCTGGCAGCGGTCGAAGTCCCCGAGCGACCAGAACGCAGCACCGCAGCCCGCGCAGGTACGGCGGTGGAACCCGCCCTTGTGGAAGAACGGAATGTCGTACTCTGACGGGTCCATCGGCGGCCGCAGACCTCCCTCGCCGTTTAAACGGTTTAGCTCCTCCCGGGGCGACCGACCCTGCGGCGGCGTCGGTCGCAGGGAAGGAGGCGTTCGTTCTGGGGGCCCGGTCGACGGGAGAACCGTTGCCCATCGTCGACCCGCGGGCGAGGGCGCGCGCGACGTGGGTACTGATCGGCGCGCGGGCGGGCTACGCGTACAACTGGTTCGACATCGGTCCCGCCCTCCCGCGCATCGGAGCCACCTTCGGGGTCGGCCCGGCGGAGTGGGGCCTCCTCGTCGCCATGTTCCTGGTCGGCGCGGGAGCGTTCCAGGTGCCTGCCGGCTTTCTCGCGCGTCGCTACGGCGCGCGCGCCCTCTCGCTGTGGGGGCTCGGCCTCCTGGCCGCGGCGGGGGCCAGCGGAGCGTTCGCGCCGAGCTTCGCGTGGTTGCTCGCGTCTCGGCTGGTCGCCGGCATCGGCGCCGCGCTGTTCTTCTCCCCCGCCATCGGGCTCGTGGGGACCCTGTTCCCGCGCGGCCAGCGTGGGGTGCCGGTCGGGGCGTTCTCCTCGGCGTTCAGCGCGGGGGCCGCGTTGGCGCTGATCGGAACGGCGGTGCTGGTCCCAATCGTCGACTGGCGGGCCGCTCTCGCGCTGGGCGGGATCGGCCTCGGGGCGCTCACGGTCCTGGCGATTTTCGCGATCCCGCGCGCAGCCGGGGCTCCCGGCCCTCGTCCGGCCGCTCGCCGGCCGATGCTCCCCGAGGCGCTGCGGTTCCGCGGAGTGTGGGCGATCGGGCTCGCGTTCGTCGGCTTCGAGGGGGCTACCTTCGCGGCGAGCCAGTTCATCGTCCCGTTCGGCGAGGCGATCCGCGGCTGGTCGGGGGTGATCGCGGGGACGGTGGGGATGATGTTCGTCCTCCCGAGCGTCGTGGGCGGGCCGGTCGGGGGATCGATCGCCGAGCGCTACACGAACCACCGTACCCAGCTCGCCCTCGTGACCCTCGGGGGGGCCGCCTCCCTCGCCCTCGTTCCGTTCGCCGGGCTGGCCGCGGCGATCCTCGTAGGGTCGATCTTCTCGTTCGCGTACGGGTTCGTCTACGCCGTGATGTACGTCATTCCGCACTTCTGGCCGAGCGTTCCGGCCGAGGAGATCCCGCTCGCGATCGGGTTGTTCAACGCGATCCAGCTTGGGGGCGGCGCGCTCGTATCGTTCGGGTTCGGCTGGCTGGTCTCCGTGCGATCCTACTCGGTCGCGTGGGAGGCCGTCGCGGCGGTACAGGCGTTGACGCTCGTCGCCCTGTTCGCGCTCCCGCGGACGGTCTCGGCCGGTCCTCGGGCCTCGGCGGAGAGCGGCCCGCGCGCCGGGCTCTCCCCGTGAGGCAGAGCCGGTCGATAGGGCAGGCGTCGCAGCGTGGGTTGCGAGGGCGGCAGAGGTTCTGCCCGTGCTGCACGAGAAGAGGATTGAGCGGGATCCAGTAGCGCGCGTCGACCGCCTCGCGCAATCCGGCCTCCGTTTCCTCGGGGGTCCGGGTCCGGACGACGCCGAGCCGGTTCGCGATGCGGTGGACGTGGGTGTCGACCGGTATGCCGGGTATCCCGTAGCCGAACACGAGAACGCAGTTGGCGGTCTTCGGGCCGACGCTCGGGAGGGTTTCGAGTTCGGGGATCGTGCGTGGGACCTCCCCGCCGAACCGCTCGAGCAGTTCGCGGGAGCACTCCCGGATCGCGCGCGATTTCGTGCGGTAGAATCCGACCGGCCGGATGAGTGGCTCGATCTCCGAGGGCCGGGCTGCCGCGAGCGACCGCACATCCGGGAACCGGGCGAACAGCGCCGCGGACGCGATGTCGGTCTTTTCGTCCCGGGTCCGCTGGGAGAGGATCGTTCCGATGAGGACCTGGAACGGGTCGGACGCGTGGTCACGGAGATAGGGAGTTCGCCAGTTGCCCGTGCGGTAGAACGCGGAAAGGCGGTCGAGGATCGCCTCCCAGTCGAACGGCGCGAAGGCCCGGGGGGTCACGCCCTGTCTCCCTTCCGGTGGCGCTCCGTCGTCGGGGTGGCGGCGGAATGGGGAGGCGGTCCCAGCCCCGGGTCCGAGAGGTCCGGTTCGTCCACGGGCGCCTCGGAGCGGAGGAGCTCGCCGATGAGGTAGTCGCTGCCGGCGACGATCGTGAGGCCGTCGGGTCCGGTCGCCGCGCGGGCGATCCGCACCCCCGCCTCGGCGCTCGGGGCGAGGACGATCCGCGGGAACCGTCCGAAGGCGGAGACTCGCAGCTCCGCCGGGGGAACCGAGCGGTCGGAGCGGACCGGCACGAGAACGACGGTCTTCGCGAGGGGTACGAGGGCGTCGAGGATTCCCCCGACGTCCTTCCCCTTCAGGCAACCGAACACGATGGCGCTCTCCTCGGGGTCCGCGAGAGGCGAGATCTCGGCGACGCTTTGAGCCAGCGCGCGCGCGCTCCCCGGCGTGTGCGCAACATCGTAGAACAGTTCGGGGCTCGACGCCACCCGCTCGAGGCGGCCCGGCCAGCGAACCTTCGCGAGGGCGCGTCGGACCCGTGCCGGGTCGGGCTCGCGACCGACCGAGCCGAGGAATCGGACGCTAGCGGCCACCGCCAGGGCGGTGTTCGCCGCCTGGAAGTTGCCGAGCAGTGGGATGCGAACGTCGACGAAGGCGAACCCGGGGACCCGGACGGTGAGGGTCTGGCCGCGCGTGGAAAGCGTGCGGTCCTCGAACCGTACCTCCCGGCCCAGCCACCATAGGGGCACACCGCGAACGTCGGTCTCACGCCGGACTACGTCGGCTGCCTCCGTCGGCAGCTCTCCGATCACTCCGACCGTCCCGGTCCGAAGGATCCCTGCCTTCTCCCGTGCGATGGACGCGAGGGTCGGGCCAAGCACCTCCGTGTGCTCGAGCTCCATGGTCGTGATCACGCCGACGCGCGTGTCGAGAACGTTCGTGGAATCGAGCCGGCCGCCGATCCCGACCTCGACGACGGCCGCCTGAGCGCCCTGCCGCGCGAACCAGTCGAGCGCGAGCGCAGTGGTCACTTCGAAGAACGTCGGGGCACGGTCGATCCGACCCTCACGCTCGAGCCGGTCGGCCACCGATTCGACCCGGTCGATCCCGTCGACGACGCTCTCCAAGTCGATCTCTCGCCCGTCGAGACGGATCCGCTCGCGGTAGCTGACGAGATGGGGCGAGGTGAACAGGCCGGTGCGGAGACCATGGGCGGTGAGGATTGCCGCTGCCATCACCGAGACCGAACCCTTCCCCTTGCTGCCCGTGACGTGGATCGCAGGGTAGCGGCGTTCCGGGTTTCCGAGACCCTCCAGGAGTCCCCGGATCACGTCGAGGCCCGGTTGCATCCCGAACCGGCGGCGGTGGAATAGGCGCTCGAGGGCCGCGCGGTAGTTCTGGGAACCGGGCGGCGGGGGCGCCTTGGCGCCGGGTCGCGGGCTTTTCACCGTCGGGAAAACGGCCACGCCCCTAGTACGTCGATCGCTCCCGGAACGGGCCGTAGACTTCCTGGAAAGCACGAACGATCTCGCCGAGGGTCGCCTTGGCGCGGAGGGCATCGAGCACCGCGGGCATCGTGTTCCCGCTCGGGGTCTCCGCGACCTTCTTCAGCCGGTCGAGCGCGGCCGTGTGCCGGCGGGGGTCTCGGGCGACCCGTTCGGCCCGCAGTCGGCGGCTCTGGAGCCGACGCGCGGTCTCGCCGATCTTCAGTCGGGGAACCCGAATCGGCGTGTCGACCGTGTAGGCGTTGACGCCCACGACCTTCGTGTCGCCGGTCTCCACCCCGCGCTGGTAGCGGAACGAAGCATCCTGGATCTCGCGCTGGAAGAACCCTCGCTCGATCCCGGCCACGACGCCTCCCATCTCGTCGATGCGGTCGAAGTAGCGCTGCGCCTCCTCTTCCATCCGGTCGGTCAGCCACTCGACGTAGTAGCTCCCCCCGAACGGGTCGACAGCCTCTCCAACGCCGGTCTCGGAGGCGAGGATCTGCTGGGTTCGCAGGGCGATCCGGACCGCGTCCTCGCTCGGAAGCTGGATCGCCTCGTCGTAGGAGTTCGTGTGCAACGATTGCGTCCCTCCGAGCACGGCCGCGAGGGCCTGGACCGTGGTCCGAACGATGTTCACCTCGGGCTGCTGGGCCGTGCAGGAACAGCCGGCGGTCTGGGTATGGAAGCGGAGCCAGAGCGAACGCTCTTTCTTGGCCCCGAACTCGTCCCGCATCACCCGGGCCCAGAGGCGGCGCGCCGCGCGGAACTTCGCGATCTCCTCGAAGAAATCGTTGTGCGAGTTGAAGAAGAACGAGAGCCGGGGCGCGAACTCGTCCACGTCGAGGCCGCGACGGATCGCTTCCCCCACGTAGGTCCGGCCGTCGGCGAGCGTGAAGGCGAGCTCCTGCACGGCCGTGGAGCCCGCCTCGCGGATGTGATACCCCGAGATCGACACCGGGTTCCAGCGCGACACCTTCTGGGTGGCGTACTCGATCGTGTCCACGACCAGCCGCAACGCCGGTCGCGGCGGGTAGAGGAACTCCTTCTGGGCGATGTACTCCTTGAGAATGTCGTTCTGGGTCGTCCCTCCGAGCCGGCCGAGCGGAACCCGGTGGGAGAGCCCGGTGAGGAGGTACATCCCCCAGACGATGTTCGCCGGGGCGTTGATCGTCATGCTCGTGGTGACGTCCGCGAGCGGGATGTCGGCCAGGAGCCGCTGCATGTCGTTGAGCGAGCTCACGTTCACGCCGCACTTGCCGACCTCCCCGAGCGATTCGGGGTCGTCGGCATCCAGTCCGTAAAGGGTCGGGTCGTCGAAGGCGATCGAAAGACCCGATTCGCCGTGGGCGAGGAGGTAGCGGAACCTGCGGTTCGTGTCCTCGGGCGTGCCGAAGCCGGAGAACATCCGCATCGACCAGACGCGGCCGCGGTACATCGTAGGGTGGATCCCCCGGGTGAACGGGGGCTGGCCCGGGTATCCGATCCGGTCGAACGACGAACGGACCGAACGCGGCCCGTAGACCCGATCGACGGGGATCCCGCCCAGCGTCTCGAACTGGGGCCGTCGCTCGGGGTTCTTCTCGAGCGCGGGACGAAGGAGCTCCTCCTCCCACCGTCGCTGGGCGTCGCGTACGGGGTCTCCGTCCCGTTCCGAGGGGTTGGGCGGAGGGCCCGACGGCGCCGCCGCACGGGCCGCCGACATCGTGGTCGAGGAGGTCGCGCTCGTCTATAACTATGGGGGGCGCGGAGGTACGCGCAGCCCGACGAGATCGCCCCGACCGCGCCGGGCGAGCGGGGCTCCCACCGAGCGGGCGAACCGGGGGAACGCCTCTCCGGTCCATGCAGTGTTGTCGGCGAGGACGACCGCGCCTTCCCGAAGTTTCGGCCGAGCCGCTTCGAGCTCGAATGTGAGGTGCGCGGGGGTGTGGAGGTCGTCGTGGAGGAACAGGTCGATCGAGGGGAGCTCGGCGAGGATCTTCGGAAGCAGGCGTTGGCTCGGCCCGATCCTGAGGTCCCAGGAGCCCCGCAGTCTCTCGGGCACCGCCCAGCCGGTCGCAAGGCCCGGAGGGATCGCGACCATCGACTCCCCTCGTTCGAGGGTGGGCCCGCGTTGGGGCGTCGGAAGGTCGATCGAGTGCAGCCGACCGGAGCGGTTCCGTACGAGGGCGGCGAGGAAGTGGGCGGAGGAGACGCCGCTGCTCACCCCGGCCTCGACGATATGCCGGGGCCGAAGGAGCCGCGTGAGCGCGTAGAGGTCGAACGGAGCCCGGATCTGGGCGTAGCTCGGCCGGCCCGCGGCGAGGTGCCGGTGCCGAATCTCTTCTTCGAGGGGGAGCAGGTCCTCGAGTTCCGCGAGCACGTTCCCGATCTCCCGCCGGTTGGCGCCCGTGAGCGCGGTCAGCCACGCGACGTTGGGGGTCGCCCGCCGGTCACCGAGCGCCCGGCGGGCACGAGTGACGGCCGCGCCGGCCTCCGCCGAGAGCGAGGAGATCCCCAGGGATGTCGAACGCCGTTTCATGTCAGAGACCCGGAGGTGCCGAGGGGCGTCTTTCTCATGAGATGTGCGCTCGAGATGTCGAGCCGGGACGTCGAGCCGGTCAGGATGCGCTCGGTCCTGTCGAACTCGATGCGGGAAGAGAAGAACGGCGCGTCCACCACGAGCGTCTCGTACTCCCCGCCCTCGCCGGCGACGTGAAGCGGTCGGACCGACCGGCTACGCCGCTCTAGCTCCGACAGAACCCGGTCGTCGAGGCGAGCCCCGAGGAGCTCAGGGGTCAGCGGCTCGGCGGCGAGGTGGACGAATCGGATGTCGAGCCCGGCGCCGATCTCCTCTCGGACGACGCGCGCCGGTTCCTTTCTCCAGAGCGGCACGAAGACCCTTCGGCGGACGCGATCCCCTATCCGCAGCAATCGGGACCACTGGTAGGAGGACGCGATCGCTCCCGCGACGATCGGGCCCCGATCCCCCCGAAGGGCCGCCTCCAGGGCGTCGAGCTCGTCGGAATCGCTACCGGCGGGAACGCGGACCTCGCGGTGCCGTTTGCCCCACGCCTCCGCCTGGAGGGCCACGAGGTCGAGGTTGGGGGTGTGGAACATCATCGAGTCGGGGTCCGCGGGTCGCACCGTGAGAAGCTCGTCGACCGGCCAGCCCTGCGTGTCCGCGAGATAGGCGGCGTAGACGGAGTCCTTGCCGCCCGAGACGAGCGCGGTGACCGTCATCGCCCGGCCTAGGGGAGGGAGAGCCCGGATCGCCAGCGCGGATAGAGCCCGGCAAGGTCGATCGAACCCACGAGCTTGGCGTGCCAACGGAAGCGGCCCCCCACGTCCGTGACGGACCCGAACGGTGCGCAAGGGACACCGCGCATCGACCGCTCGAACGCGCGGACGGAGCGGGTCGGGACCTCGACCACGAATCGTGAGCCGCCCTCGGCGGCAACGGCCAATCCCGGGCCCGCGAGCCGCGTCGCCCCCAGCTCGACATCGAACCCGAGCCCGCCGCCGAACGCCATCTCGGCGAGGGTCACACCCACACCGCCGTCGGAGACGTCGTGGGCCGCGACCACCTGTCGCCGGTGGATCGCGTCGAGGAGGCGTTCGCCGAGCCGACGCAGGGCACGGGGAGCCGCCGGCGGTACGTCGAGCTCCCGCAGCCCGCCCCTCCGGGCCCAGAGCGAGCCTCCGAGCTCGGGAGCCGACGGGCCCAGGAGGTAGAGCCGGTTTCCCTCTCGCTTGAGGTCGCTCGAGGTCGCGCGGCCGACGTCGGGAACGATCCCGGTGGCCAAGAGGACCGGGGTGGGCGGGATCTCCGAGCCGAGGCCCCCGTTGTACAGGCTCACGTTCCCGCCCGGAACGGCGAACCCGAGCGCCCGCGCCCCGAACCCAAGTCCCTCCGTCACGCGCGCGAAATCGGCGAGAACCCTCGCGTCTGTCGGGTTCCCGAAGTTGAGGCAGTTCGTGAATGCGTCCGGGCGCGCGCCGACGGCGTAGAGGTTCCGCGCGGCCTCCTCGACCACCCCGACCGCGCCCTGGAACGGATCCTCTCGGCACGACCACGGCTGGGCAGCGGTCGTGATCGCCAGGCCGGCCCGGCGATGGGGATCCGGTCGGAGGACCGCCGCGTCCCCGTGCGAGGGCGACTCGACCCTACCGTGCAGGGGCTTCACCACGGTTCGGCCACCGACCTCGTGGTCGTAGAGCCGGATCACCGGTTCGCGCGACACGTTGTCGGAGGCGAGGAGGAGCTCCTCCGCGAGCCGTGCAGGGTCCTCGTCGGGCACAGGGGGGGCCGTGCGGTGCTGACGACCCCGGTCCCGGATCGGTCTGGGGACCGACGGCGGGGCGACGCGGAATCCGACGCGCAGGCGCGCGGCGAGGCGACCGTTCCATTCGAGGGTCTCGAACGGTCCGGCCGTGACCTCTCCGATGTCGGTCGCAGGCACGTCGTGGAGCCGGAATAGGTCGAGGAGCTCCGGCACGTCCGCCGGCCGCACATCGAACAGCATCCTCTCCTGAGACTCGGAGACCCATACCTCCCACGGCCGCAGGCCGGCCTCGCGCAGCGGGATGCGCGCGAGGTCGAGGCGAGAACCCAGGCCACCGGCGTGGACGAGCTCTCCCGAGGCGCTCGCGATACCCCCTCCGCCCAGGTCCTTGAGGCCCTGAACGAGCCCGCGCTCGAACGCCTCGAGCGACGCGCGGATCAGCGGCTCCTTCATGATCGGGTTTCCGAGCTGGACCGCGCCTCGGGACTCGGTCTCGCTCGACCCCGTGAGCTCCTGGGACGCGAACGCGACGCCCCCGATCCCGTCGCGCCCGGTCCTTCCTCCGGCGAGGATGAGCCGGTCACCGGCAGCGCGGGCCCGATTCGGGAGCGGCTTTCCCCGCGGAAGCCAGCCGACGCATCCGACGTTGACGAGCGGGCTCACTACGTAGGACGGGTCGAAGTAGATCCCACCCGAGACGGTCGGCACGCCCACTCGGTTCCCGTAATCTCGGATCCCTGCGACGACCCCTTCTGCGATGTAGCGCGGGCTCTTCACGCCGCGCGGCGTTGCGGCCGCATCGAGGTCGAGCGGTCCGAAGAAAAGCGGGTCGGTGAGCGCGATGGGTCGCGCCCCGACGGCGAGAACGTCGCGGAGGATCCCTCCGATCCCGGTGGCGGCGCCCCCATACGGTTCCACGGCCGACGGATGGTTGTGCGATTCGATGCGGAGCGCATAGGCGGTTCCGTTCCCGAAACGGAGCACGCCCGCGTCCCCGGTCCCGAGCACGCGCGACCGGGGCTGGAGCGAAGCGAAGGCCTTGCGGAGGTACGGTCGGGAGCTCTTGTAGCTGCAGTGTTCGCTCCAGCTCTGCGCGAGGCCGGCGAGCTCGACGTCGCTCGGGTCGCGCCGCTCGCGGCGAAAATACTCCCGGATCGACAGGAGCTCTCGGCGGTCGAACCCCAGCCCGCGCCGGGCGGAGAGCGCGTCGAGCGCGACGCTGGAAAGGGTTCGAAGGGGAACCGATTCGACCCCGTCGGCCCAGTCTACCATCGGGCTAATCCGGTCGCGGTCGAACGGTGACGTGGTGGATCACCGGGTTCGCGAGAAGCCTGTCCACCGCGTCGTGAGTAAGCCGCTCCGCTTCCTTAGGGTCCACGTTCTCGAACTCGAGGTCGTAGATGCGGGCGGTCGACACGCGCCGGACCTGGGGGATTCCCAGCAGGGCGAGCGATTTGGCGATGCTCTCGGCCTCCGCGTCGAGGACGCCCGGCTTCAGTTCGACGCGGACTTCCCAGCGCACCGGCCCCGGAGCGGGAACCGATCGTGCGGCCACGCACGTCTTACGGGACCAACCAAATAACGGTGCCCCGCCGCGGGGGTAACGACCGCGCCCCGGGTCGAAGGCCGGGCGCCGTTCCCGGGGCGACGCGCGAAACCATATATAGGGGGACTTTTTCGGAAATCCGGCTCGGTGGGGGGCCGGCCTTCATGGAGGAGTTCATTTGCAGTGTGGAGTTCCTACGAGGGTCAGCCGACCTGTTGGCCCGCGTTTCGAGCGAGGCGGGCGGGGTCCGGGAGTACCGCGGCTCGACGGCCGGCTCGGTGATCGACCAGGTGATCAACGACCTTCAAGAGGAGTTCGAGTCCGCCCCGGCGTCGTAGACTAGAGTCTGGTGTCGGGCATTCGCTGTCGCAGAAGGGGAAACCGCGTTCGAGGGGGTAACCATGGAGAAGCCGTCCACGAGTAAGGTACCGGTCAGCCAAGCCGTGGAGACCGCCTTCACGAAGGTCTGGGGCGACGAGAACGTGGTCGCTCTCATCGCGCTGAAGGTCGAGACCGCCGAGGCCGACACGGTCGCGGGTGAGGTCGCGAAGTTCACCGAGGTCGAGGATGTCTTCCTCGTTACCGGCGATACGGACATCTTCCTCAAGATCCGTTTCCCTCACTACGGCGAGTTGAAGGACTTCGTGCTCCACCGTCTCCCGGGCGTCAAGGGGATCCGCGAGACGAAGACGCTCCTCGTGGTCACTTCCTACAAGGAAGGCGGTGAGACGCACAACCCATGACGTCCACTACCGTGGCCGACTCCGCGAGCCCGGGGCACCTCTCCACGGGCCCGGCGCGAGACACGCCGGCCCTCCAGCGGATTGTCGCGTCCATCGCGGAACTCGCGGACGACGCCTCCGTCCCCCGGAACGTCCGACGCGGAGCCCAGGCGGCGATCGACGAGCTCTCGAAGCCCCGTGCAGCGTTCGACGTGAGGGTTGCCGGAGCCGTCTATGTCCTAGACGATCTCGCGAACGACCCGAACCTCCCGACCCACGGCCGGACCGCGATCTGGTCGATCATCTCGAGCTTGGAGAGCCTCCAGTGAACGGCACCGGGCATAGGCTGAAATACGGCGGCCGGGTCTCCGCACCTCGGAGCGATATTGGGCCCGTAGCTCAGCTCGGTAGACCGACCGGACTCCCCGGCGGCCCGACACAGAGCATCTGGCTTTTAACCAGTTGGTCGGGGGTTCGAACGAGCGGCTCCGCGCACCCTGCGGTACCTCTCCGAATGTCCCCCCGGGCCCGCTCTGCTCCCGAGAGGTGCGAATGAGCCCCCGTGTGGCCGCCCGGCCCAAGCGACGCGCGGCCATCGCCAAGCCGGTTCCCCCAAAACGGCCGTTCGTCGCCCACCACCTGTCCCCGCCCCACGAGATCCTGAGCGACGAGGAATCCCGCCGGGTCGTCGAAACGCTCGGGACCCCCACGGAGCGACTTCCGAAGATCCTGGCGTCCGACCCCGGTCTCCTGACCGACCCGAAGTTCGCGGCGATAAAGGAGGCCCACGAGAACCTCGCGGGCCGGCTCGTCCGCATTCGCCGACCGAGCGCGACCGCCGGCGAGGCGATCGCGTACCGTGTCGTGATCGCCTCTCCCGAGGGAGACTGAGGAGGAAACCGTGCGCGAGATCGTGGATTCGTTCTTCCGGGAGCGGTCGATTGTCAACCATCACCTGGCCAGCTTCAACGACTTCCTGCCGACCCGTGACAACCCGAACTCGCGGATGCAGCGGATCGTCGACGATGCGCGCGTCAGCGAGGACTCGACCGAGCGCGGCGTCATCCGCCTCGACGTCCAGAAGACCAAGAGTTCGATCTCCGTGCGTGTCGGCCGCCGGCGCGACAGCCGCGGGGGCGTCAACCCTTCCGCCGAGCCCACGATCTTCATCGGGGCGCCGTTCGTCAAGGAGCCCGTCGGGTCGAAGCCCACGCTCACTCCGATGGAGGCCCGCCTCCGCAACCTCACGTACCAGGCGCCGATCTTCCTGAAGGTCACGGTCGTCGAGAACGGCGTCGAGCGCGCCCCCGAGGACGTTCACATCGGCGACCTGCCGATCATGGTCAAGAGCCGGCCGTGCAACCTCAACCGCTACAAGATCACCGAGGACGACCAGATCTGGCTCTCGGACGAGGAGTACCGCGCGAAGCTCGTCGAGTACGGCGAGGACCCGCTCGACCCGGGCGGTTACTTCATCATCGGCGGCACGGAGCGCGTGATCATCAGTCTCGAGGACCTGGCCCCCAACCGGATCTTCGCGGAGTACAACGAACGGTACGGCACGCCGGTCGAGAGCGCGAAGGTGTTCAGCCAGCGGGGCGGCTACCGCTCCCTCACCGTCGTCGAGAAGAAGAAGGACGGGATCCTTCAGGTCTCGGTCCCGACCGCCAGCGGCCAGATCCCGCTCGTCATCCTGATGAAAGCGCTCGGGATGAAGAACGACGAGGAGATCTTCCAGGCCGCGCTGGGCGAGCTCCTTCCCCTGGACGAGCCGTTCGTCCAGACGATGAAGCATCTCCTGAACGTTAACCTCGAGGAATGCGTTTCGAAGAAGCTCTACCCGCCCGAGGGGATCCTCACGACCGAGGACGCCCTGATCTTCCTCGAGAAGAAGTTCGCCACGGGGCAGGCCAAGGAGTACCGTCAGCGCAAGGTCGACGGCATCCTCGACCGCTCGCTCCTCCCCCACCTCGGCGACACGCGGGCGGACCGGCTGAAGAAGGCGCTCTACCTCGCGCGCATGGCCCGAACCGTACTCGAGCTCCACCTCAAGGTCCGGGGCGAGGACGACAAGGACCACTACGCGAACAAGCGGTTGAAGCTCGCCGGCGACCTGATGGAGGACCTGTTCCGGGTCGCGTTCTCCCTGCTGCTCAAGGACCTCAAGTACCAGCTCGAACGGTCGTTCGCGCGGAAGAAGGACCTGCGGATCGCGAGCGCGATCCGCCCGGACCTGCTCACGCAGCGGCTCGTCCACGCGCTGGCCACCGGCAACTGGGTCGGCGGCCGCGCCGGCGTCAGCCAGGTGCTCGACCGGACCAGCCACATGTCCACCATCAGCCACCTGCGGCGGGTCACGAGCCCGCTCACCCGGAGCCAGCCGCACTTCGAGGCGCGCGACCTTCACCCCACACAGTGGGGCCGTCTCTGCCCGAACGAGACCCCCGAGGGCCAGAACTGCGGCCTCGTCAAGAACTACGCACTCTGCGTCGACGTCTCCGAGGGAGCGGACGAGGAAGAGGTCACCCTCATCCTGCGCGACCTCAACACCCGCGAGATCGGGCCCGAGGTTTTCCAGGAGGCACCGAAGGGGAAGCGTGCGGCGCGCGTCTACGTCAACGGCAACCTCGTCGGCCTCCACTCCCAGCCACTCGACCTGGTCAAGGAGATCCGCGAGCGGCGCCGGACGGGCACGCTCTCGCCCACCCTCGGCGACAAGACCTACGAGCTCAACGTACGCTACGACAGCGAGATGAACGAGGTCATCGTTCACGCCGACTCCGGCCGACTCCGCCGTCCGCTGGTCGTCGCGAAGAACGGCGTGCCCCGGGTCTCGCGCTCGGACCTCGACGATCTCGGCCGAGGGACCCTCTCGTTCAGCGACCTCATCCGCCAGGGCAAGATTGAATGGAGCGACGCCGAGGAGGAGGAGGACGCGCTGATCGCGCTCGACCCGTTCGCCCCGCCCGAGCGGTGCCCGAAGTGCGGCAAGGCGCTCAGCCGCTCGGACATCCGCTGGGTGTCGATGGGCGAGAAGCGCGAACCCGCGACCGTGGAATGCGGACTCTGCCACTCGGAGTTCGCGAGCCACAACCTGCTCACGGACCGGCACACGCACCTCGAGATCGACCCCAACCTGATGCTCGGCGTCTGCACGGGGCTCATCCCGTATCCCGAGCACAACTCCGCCCCCCGAAACACGATGGGCTCGGGAATGGCAAAGCAGGCGCTCGGGGTCGAGTCGGTGAACTACCGGCGGAGGCCCGACACGCGCGGCCACCTACTGCACTACCCGCAGGCGCCGATCCTTCAGACGCAGACGATGCGCTATGTCCACTTCACCGAGCGGCCCGCGGGCCAGAACTTCGTGGTCGCCGTCCTCTCGTACGAGGGCTACAACATGCAGGACGCCCTCGTCTTCTCCAAGGGCGCGATCGACCGGGGGCTGGGCCGTTCGTCCTTCTTCCGGACGTACCGCGGTGAGGAGCGGAAGTACCCGGGCGGCCAGGAGGACCGGTTCGAGATCCCGCGGCCGGACGTCGCGGGAGCCCGCGTCGACACGTCGTACCGCAATCTGGGCGAGGACGGCCTGATCTATCCGGAGCTCGAGGTCACCGAGGGCGACGTGCTCGTCGGGAAGACCAGCCCCCCGCGGTTCCTCGAAGAGAAGACCGACCTCCTCACGCCCCAGAAACGCCGCGAGACGAGCGTCACGGTCCGCTTCGGCGAGTCCGGCTGGGTCGACAACGTGATCCTGACGGAAGGCGAGAACATCTCGAAGCTCGTCAAGGTCAAGGTCCGCAACCAGCGGGTCCCGGAGCTCGGCGACAAGTTCGCGAGCCGGCACGGGCAGAAGGGCGTCATCGGCCTCCTGGTCCCTCCCGAGAACCTGCCGTACACGCGGGACGGCGTGACCCCGGACCTTCTGATCAATCCCCACGCCATTCCTTCGCGCATGACGGTCGCCCACGTCCTCGAGATGCTCGGCGGCAAGGTCGGCGCGCTCGAGGGCAAGACTATTGACGGGACGGCGTTCTCGGGGAAGCGCGAGGACGCGCTCCGCGAGGACTTGAAGGCGCTCGGGTTCCACCCGTCCGGACGCGAGACCCTCTACGACGGTCTTACCGGCCGTCGGTTCGAGGCGGAGATCTTCGTGGGCGTGATCTACTACCAGAAGCTCCATCACATGGTCGCGGGCAAGATGCACATGCGCTCGCGCGGCCCGGTGCAGATCCTGACGCGGCAGCCGACCGAAGGGCGCTCGCGCCAGGGCGGTCTCCGGTTCGGTGAGATGGAGCGGGACTGCCTGATCGGCCATGGGGTGGCGATGGTCATCAAGGACCGCCTGCTCGACGAATCGGACGGGACGATCCAGTACGTCTGCGGCAACGCGGACTGCGGCCACATCGCGATCCCCGACACGCGGGCGAGCTCCCTCCGCTGCCCGAGCTGCGGGAACAATTCGTCGATCTACCCGGTCGAGATGAGCTATTCGTTCAAGCTCCTCCTCGAGGAGCTGATCAGCCTCGGCGTGATCATGCGACTCCAGCTGGAAGAGATGCACTAGGAGGTCGGACGATGGCGCAGGGACTCTCGAAGAAGATCAAGCGCCTCCAGTTCGCCTTCCTCTCCCCGGAGGAGATCCGACGGATGAGCGCGGCGAAGATCATCACCGCCGACACCTACGACGACGACGGCTACCCGATCGAGATGGGGCTCATGGACCTCCACCTCGGGGTCATCGAGCCGAACCTGCGATGCCGCACCTGCGGCGGCCGTGTGAACGAGTGCCCCGGCCACTTCGGGATCATCGAGCTCGCGATGCCGGTGATCCACGTCGGCTACGCGAAGGAGATCAAGCGCCTCCTGCAGGCGACCTGCCGCGCGTGCGGCCGGATCCTGCCCGACGCGCCCAGCGCCCGCGCGGAGCCGGCCTCCGATTCCGACGAGCCGTCAGCCCCCACGCCCCGGCCCCGAGAGCCGAAGGAGGAACGATCCTGCCCGTTCTGCCACGAGGTCCAGCACCGGATCGTGCTCGACAAGCCGACCACGTTCCGGGAGGATTCGCACAAGATCACCCCAAAGGAGGTTCGTGCCCGTCTCGAACGTATCCACGACGACGACGTGCGTGCCCTCGGCCTGAACCCCCGGTTCGGCCGACCCGAGTGGATGGTCCTCACCGTCCTCCCGGTCCCTCCCGTCCAGGTCCGCCCGTCCATCACGCTCGAAAGCGGGGAACGGAGCGAGGACGACCTCACGCACAAGCTCGTGGACGTCCTGAGGATCAACCAGCGGCTCCGCGAGAACCGCGACATGGGCGCACCCCAGCTCGTGGTCGAGGACCTGTGGGAGCTGCTCCAGTACCACGTCACGACCTACTTCGACAACCAGACGAGCGGCATCCCGCCCGCGCGCCACCGGTCCGGTCGCCCCCTGAAGACGCTCGCCCAGCGCCTCAAGGGAAAGGACGGCCGTTTCCGTTCCAATCTGTCGGGAAAGCGCGTGAACTTCTCCGCGCGCACGGTCATCAGCCCGGACCCGCTCCTCTCGATCAACGAGGTCGGGGTCCCGGCCGAGATCGCCCGCGGGCTGACCGTCCCCCTCGAGGTGACGGCCCACAACCAGGAGGTCGCGAAGGAGCTCACCCGACGCGGACCCGCACCCCCCCCGGACGCCGAGGGCCGGTACCGGTGCGGGGTGAACTACCTGATCCGCGAGGACGGCCAGCGGATCAAGGTGATGGAGAAGAACGCGGAGGCCTGCGCGGAGCTCGTTACCCCCGGCTCCGTGGTGGAGCGCCAGCTGATCGACGGGGACGTCGTGCTGTTCAACCGGCAGCCGAGCCTGCACCGGATGAGCATGATGGCCCACTTCGTCCGGATCCTCCCGCAAAAGACGTTCCGGTTCAACCTCTGCGACTGCCCGCCCTACAACGCGGATTTCGACGGCGACGAGATGAACCTCCACGTGCTCCAGAGCCAGGAAGCGCGGGCCGAGGCCAAGGTCCTGATGAAGGTCGAGGAGCACATCCTCTCGCCCCGGTACGGTGGCCCGATCATCGGGATGCTGCACGACCACATCACCGCGGCTTTCCTCCTTACCTACCAGGACCCCAAGTTCACCCGGAGCGAGGTGACGTACCTCCTCTCGAAGCTCCGCTACCCGATGCCGCCGCCCGCGGGGCAGGACAAGGACGGCGAGCCGTTCTGGTCCGGTAAACAGCTGTTCTCCCTCACGCTCCCGAAGGACCTCACGCTCGAGTTCCGGGCCAACATCTGGGCCCGATGCGACTGCCCGCCCCTCGGCTGCAAGCACGACGCCTACGTCGTGATCGAGAACGGGGTGCTCAAGGCCGGTGCGATCGACAAGAAGGCGATCGCGTTCGAGAAGGGCGCGATCCTCGACGCCATCGCCCGCACGTCCGGCATGTCGCGGGCCCGACAGTTCCTCGACGAGATGAGCCGGCTCGCGATCACGGCGATCTCGCTGAACGGCCTCTCGACCGGCATCGACGACGAGGACGTCCCCGAGGACGCGCGCAAGGAGATCGCGAACGCCCTGGGAGCGGTCCGCACCAAGGTCAACGAGCTGGTCGAGCAGTACCGAAAGGGCGAGCTCGAGCAGATGCCCGGACGGTCCCTCGAGGAGACGCTCGAGGTGATGGTCCGCCGCGACCTCGGCCAGGCCCGGGACACCGCGGGAGACATCGCGGGCCGGTACCTCGGTCTCGAGAACCCCGCCGTGATCCTCGCGAAGTCGGGCGCCCGCGGGTCTATGCTCAACCTCACGCAGATGGCCGGCGCGGTCGGCCAGCAGTCGGTCCGGGGCGAGCGGCTCCTCCGGGGCTACGTTCGCCGAACCCTCCCCCACTTCGAACGGGGCGACCTGGGCTCGGACGCCCGCGGCTTCGTCCGCTCGAACTACAAGTCCGGGCTCTCCCCGACAGAGTACTTCTTCCACTCGATGGGCGGCCGCGAGTCGCTCGTGGACACGGCGGTCCGGACGAGCCGTTCGGGGTACATGCAGCGCCGGTTGATCAACGCCCTCGAGGACCTGAAGGTCGCCGAGGACGGAACGGTCCGCAACACCGCCGGCACGATCATCGAGTTCAAGTACGGCGAGGACGGGATCGACCCGACCCGCTCCTACCAGGGCCAGGCCGTCCCCCTCGACGAGGTCGTGACGCAGGTCCTCGGGCGGCGGGTGCGGACGAGCGACGAGCGCAAGCCGGAAGGGCCGGACGGCGCTCCGCCGGTCGCCGAGGAGGAGATGGACCTCCAGGCCGAGGCTCAGCTCGAGGAAGAGGCCGAGGAAGAGGAGTCCGAGGATATCGGGGCCCCCGAGGAAGGGCCCGAGTTCGGAGGCGAGTGAGCCATGGTGGACGTGAAGAAGGCGGTACCGCGCGACACGAGCGCCCGGATCCAGGAGATCGCCGTCAAGGAGATCGGCCGTCCGCTCCCCCCGTCCCTGATCGCCGGGGTCAAGGAGAAGCTCCAGCACCTTCGGTTGCCGCCGGGAGACTCCACCAAGGTCGTCCGCGAGGTCGCCCGCCGCTTCCTCCGGGCCGAGGTCGACGCGCATGAGTCGGTCGGGATCATCGCCGCCCAATCGATCGGCGAGCCCGGCACGCAGATGACCCTCCGAACATTCCACTACGCCGGTGTCGCCGAGATGAACGTCACGCTCGGCCTTCCGCGCCTGATCGAGCTCGTGGACGCGCGACGCGTCCCTTCGACGCCGATGATGACCGTCCACGTCGAGCGCAAGACGCGCGGCGACCGGGACGCGGTCCAGCGGATCGCGCTCCAGATCGAGGTCACGACCATCCCGGACGTGGCGTCGATCGGAACGGTGGTCGAGGACCTGAAGGTCGTCGTCTCCCCTCAGGCCGCGCTGCTCCAGGCCCGCGGGGTCAAGCGGGCCGACATCGAGGCCGCGCTCGCGGAGAACATGGACCTCCGTCTGTTCGAGATCCGACCCGGGTCGGGAAGCGGAGAGACCCGGCCGTTCGAGATCCACCTCAAGGAATCCGCCGCGGGCGCGACCAAGACCAAGAAGGAAGAGTCGGTCGAGGAGATGCCGTTCAAGAAGCTCCTCATCGCCAGCGAGGAGGCGAAGGGGATCCAGATCAAGGGCGTCGAGGGGATCCGCCGGGCGCTCATCCGGCGGGAGAAGGACGAGTATGTCATCTACACCGAGGGGTCGAACCTCGAGGGCGTCCTGGACGTTCCCGGCGTGGACGGGGTCACCACGACAACGAACTCGGTCTTCGAGATATACCGCGTGTACGGCGTCGAGGCTGCCCGTGCCGCGCTCATCCACGAGGCCAACCGGACGCTCGCCGAGCAGGGTCTCGGGGTCGATATACGGCACCTGATGCTCGTGTCCGACGTGATGACCAACGAGGGCGACATCCGCGCCATCGGCCGCCACGGGATCTCGGGAAAGAAGACGAGCGTCCTGGCCCGAGCGGCGTTCGAGATCACCGCGGCCCATCTCCTGCGCGCCGCGATCACCGGCGAGGTCGACGAGCTCAAGGGGGTCGCGGAGAACATCATCGTGGGTCAGCCGATCACACTCGGGACCGGCGCCGTGAACCTCGTCTACCGACCGTTGCCCGGGCTGTCGCCCGCGCCGGCCTCCGCCCCGCCCGCGAAGGAACCCGCCGAGGAGGCGACCTAGCATGGACCTCGCTCACGCGCTCAAGGTCGCTCTCGAGACCGGCAAGGTGAAGATCGGCCTCACGGAGACGATGGACGCCGCGAAGGCAAAGAAGGCGAAGCTCCTGATCGTCGCGCGGTCCTGCCCGGACGTCAAGCTCCGTACGGAGCGGGCGCTCGGGAAGATCCCGGTCTACCATTTCGAGGGGACCGCGGTCGAGCTCGGCCAGGCCTGCGGCCGCCCGTTCCCGATCAGCGCCATGGCCATCCTCGATCCGGGCTCGAGCGCCATCCTCACCCTCGAGACGTAGACCGAGCGCGGGACCCTCTCGGATGTCCGAGATTGCGTTCGATACCGAAACGATCGGCTACATCCGGCTCTTCGAGGAGCGCACCGGCGCGCGCGTGAAGGACTGCCTGGAGGCAGAGGACAAACTCGTCTACCTGGTGCAGCCCGGCGAGATCCACAAGGCGGTGGGTCCGGGCGGCGTGCTGGTCGAGCGCCTCAAGGGGATGATGAAGAAGGAGATCCAGGTGGTCGAGTGGGCCGACGACCCGGAGGTCCTGGTTCGGAACATCTTCTACTGGTACTCCCCGGTGCGCGTCGACCTCGCCCCGAAGGGGAAGGGGCGCCACGCCACGGTGACGGTGGATCCCGCGTGGAAGGCGCGCGCGATCGGAAAGGCCGGGAAGAACCTCAAGGTCGCCCGGGCGATCCTCCTCCGACA
>Ga0116216_10000612_pt1 | contig 27574 bp, 28 predicted proteins | sample Sb_taG_11_FD_89696 | JGI IMG/M metagenome (GOLD analysis project Ga0116216, IMG submission 89696) | Peat soil microbial communities from Weissenstadt, Germany - Sb_50d_3_AS metaG | ecosystem: Environmental > Terrestrial > Soil > Wetlands > Peat | place: Germany: Weissenstadt | collected 2010-09-21
GACGACATCGCCCGGCTCCAGCGTCTGTTCGCCGTTGGGCGTCCGAACCGTAGGCGTTCCGGAAACCACGACCAGCCACTCCTCATCGCCCCAGTGGAAGTGATAGGGGCAAATCGCCTGCCCCGGTGGCAGGTCATACACAGTCATGGCGAGGCGAGACGCTTCGAAGCGCGTCGCGCCCAGGGTGTCATCTTCGGACAAGGTCCGGGGTTTGTGCGACACCCTCGTCCAAACGCGGAAGCCGGCAGGCGATAGAAGTGCCAGGATCGGCAGCCAGTCGGAACGGCGCAACGAAGGGAAACCTCAACCGAGGTCCCGCCTCGATCATCGCGCACGGATCGAAGGCTTCGCGTCCATCCTCACCTGGAACGTCGCGCGCGACCACGGCGAACCGGGCCAATGGCCCTGGCGTCAAGCAACGACCGAGGTAGACGCGCGCGGACAGCAACGCTCCGATCTCGCCTCCGTGCTCGATGCCTGCTGGTCGCGCGCGAACGTGCAGGCGACCAGCCTCGGCGGCCTGCTCCCCGTCTCCACCACCGCCGGTCCAGAGCACCATCTGCGACGACGCCACAACGGAAGACATGTCCGGTCGGCGAACGAGCGGCAGTCATTGCCGGAATAGCACGCCGGGTCGGAGACATATTGGGGACACATTTGCCGGATTCACCGCGGCACCCGTTTGGCAAGCCGCCCCATTTCAGCCCCTTCCTGATGCCCCCGGCAGGACTCGAACCTGCGACCATCGGATTAGAAGTCCGGCGCTCTGTCCAGCTGAGCTACGGGGGCGTGCGGGAGACTGTAGACGCCTTCGGGGCCGGAAACTGGGAGAGCGCTGCGGGGATCTAGCGGATCGAGGGAGCCGCCGATATCCGGGGGAATGAGTCAGCCAACAGGCTGCGAAGGACAGCGGCCGGCACAAGGCCAGCTTCAAGCAGGACACGTCGAGTTCGCCAACCTCGTTCACCGCGGCGCTCCGGATCGAGCGTTCGCTGTTGACCACGTTCAACGGCCAGGTGACCCGGCTGTCGGGCCTCCAGCCGTCCGCGGCCGTGGCCGCGAACTTCCACGCGGCTGTCGCCGATGGCACCGCGCTGGCCGGAATGCTTCGCTCGCTGCTCGCGAGGCCCGACTACGCGCACTCGCGCTCACGCGTCGACTCATCCAGACCAGATGCCGAGTTGGCTCAGGGCCTGGACCGCGCGCACACACGCGCTCTCGTCCGACGCCCAGAGCCGGTTTGACGCACTCAACGTGCCGGCATGCGCGGCCGGCGCCTGATTACCGACCCTGACTTCGTTCGGGCTGATTCCCGGCGGTAATCCGCCAATCGGGGCGCCCGGATTCGAACCGGGGACCTCGGCCACCCAAAGGCCGCGCGCTACCAGGCTGCGCCACGCCCCGAACGGAGATGCCGAGTCTAGACGGCGCTTTTCGCCGACGCGCCCGATCCCGTGGCGAACTGACGCCATTTTCTCTCGCTTCCGCGATAAAAGGCTTCGGTTGCGCAAGGGACCGGTGGGCGGGCGAGTCACGTGCCGCCGCAACCCGGCTCAGGCAGGCCGCCAACGACCAACGTCAAGTAGCCTCCGACGCCGCAATGGCCGAGCTCCAACCCCTCCGGGCGCTGCACTACAACCTCGACCGCACCGGCGGCCTGCAGGACGTGGTGGCGCCACCGTACGACGTCATCGACGCCGAACAGCGACGGGAGCTCGCGGCGCGATCCCCGTACAACGTTGTCCTGATCGACCTCCCGCAGGGCAACGGCGATCCCTACGCGCACGCCGCGCGGCAGTTGGCCGAGTGGCGCCGGGACGGGGTCGTGGTCGCGGACGACCAGCCGGCGCTGTGGCCGCTGGCCCAGGAGTACACCGGTCCCGATGGCCGGCGCCGCACCCGCCGGGGTTTCCTCGCGCGCGTGCGCGTGACTGAGTATGGGGCCGGCCGGATCCGTCCGCACGAGCGGACCCACCCTGGTCCGAAGGAGGACCGGCTGCGGCTGACGCGCGCGACCAAGGCCAACCTGTCCCCCATCTTCTCGCTGTTCTCCGATCCGTCCGGCGCGACGTGGGGTGCGCTCGAGGGGTTCACCGAGGGTCCGCCCTGGGCCGAGACGATCGATGACGACGGCACCGTCAACCGACTGTGGCGGGTCGAGGACCCGGCGACGATCGATGCTGTGAGCCGGGCGGTGGCGCCGGCCGAGCTCCTGATCGCGGACGGCCACCATCGGTATGAGACGGCCCGGGTTTATGCAGAGGAGGTTGGCGGAGATGGCCCACAGGATTTCGTGCTGATGTGTCTGGTGGCGCTCCAGGATCCCGGCCTCACGGTGTTTCCGACGCACAGGCTGGTGCGCGGGCTCCGCCCCGACCAGCACGAGCGCCTCGCGGATGCGCTGCGGCGCGACTTCGAGATCGAGCCACTCGCTGACAGCACCGCGCTGGTGCCGACTCCGGGCGACCGCGTCAAGATCGGCTACATCGACTCCCACTTCAAGAAGCCGTTCATGTTGACGTTGAAGAACCCGAAGATCGCCGACGCGGCGCTGGCGGACCACGCCGACCCCTACCGCCGACTCGACACCGCCGTGCTCGAGGCCCTGATCCTGAAGGACGCCCTGAAGATGACCGACGACGACATCGATCACCTGTCCGGGCTTGGGTATGCCCGTGACGCGAGCGAGGCCATCGGGCTGGTGGAGAGGGGCGACTACGATGCCGCGTTCTTCATGGCGCCGACGCCGATCGAACAGGTCCAAGCGGTGGCCGCCGCCGGCGAGAGCATGCCGCCGAAATCGACGTACTTCTTCCCGAAGGTCCCGACGGGTTTGATCTTCAATCCACTCGGGGAATAGGCGCAAATGCGGACGCTACGATCTTTCCTATAGGTACATCTACTTCAAGGGACCGACAATGAGGGCAACTGCACGTCGCACACATCACCTTGTCCATCAGGTCGACATCCGCCAGCATCAGCTGACCGCCGACGAGCCGACCGACCTTGGTGGCGAAGACGAGGGCCCCAGTCCCCAGGAGCTGCTCGCGGCGAGCCTGGCGTCGTGCACCGCGATCACGATCGAGATGTATGCGAAGCGCAAGGGCTGGGATATCGGACCGGTCGAGATCGAATGCGAGTACACCCCCGCCGAGCGCGGCTGCCCGACGAAGTTCACGCTCGACTTCCGCCTTCCCAGCGGATGCACTGAGGAGCAGGTCGAGCGACTGCGTGTGATCGCGGCGAAGTGCCCGGTGCACCGCACGCTCGAGGGCGAGGTCAGCTTCGAGGACCGCATCCAGCTCGTCGAGCCGGCGCGGACCTGATCTCGAACCGGCGGCCCGTCAACCGCCCACCGACCTAATTCAGCTAGCGCGGGTTCATCCCACCATCGATGTCGAGCACGTGGCTGGTCAGGTATCCGTTTCGGAGGACCGCCAGCGCGAGCTCGGCGACCTCCTCGGGTGCGCCGACGCGGCCTACGGGAGTCGAGCGGGAAAGCTCGCCCGGATCGTCGGGGAGCATCGCGGTCTCGATGAACCCGGGCGCGATCGTGTTGACCGTGACGCCGTCCGCGGCCGTACGACGCGCCAGGAAGTAGGTGAGCCCGTGCAGCCCCGCCTTTGAAGCGGCGTAGTGGGGCCCGAGCACACCTCCCCTGAAGGCGGCGGTCGAGGACACGAACAGGATCAGTCCGAAGCCGCGCTCGCGCATCGCGGGAAGCACCCGCTTCGCCAGCAGGAACGGCGCCCGGAGGTTGATCGCCGTAGCGCGGGCGCGGCCGGATCCTCCATGTCGGCCTCGAACGGTCAGTCGACAACCCGGACCCCGGCGGCCCGCAGTGCGGCGAGCGCCCGATCGCCGTCGCCAGCCTGGACCTCGACCGCGCGAGTTGCATCACGGTGGAGGATCACGTCGAAGCCGGCGCGCCGGGCATCCAGCGCCGTCGCCTTGACGCAGTAGTCGAGCGCAAGCCCCGCGACGTGGACCTCGGCGACGTGGCGCTCGCGCAGCAGCTGCTCCAACTCGGTGTCCTCGAAACCCGAATAGCCCTCGGCCTCGGGCGTCCGGCCTGCGTCGACGACCGCGTCCACACGGCTCTGATCGATGTCCGGATGAAACTGGGCGCCGGGGGTGTCGCGAACACAATGGACGGGCCAGATGCCTCCGTTCTCGGCAAACGATCCGTGATCGGGAGGGTGCCAGTCACGGGTGGCGACGACGAAGACCGCCTGCTGGGCGAGACGGTTGATCGGCTCGATCACGGCGTCGCCGTCGGGAACCTCGAGCGCCCCGCCGGAGCAGAAGTCGTTCTGCACATCGACGACGATCAGAGCATCCATCCCGCCACGAATATAGTCCGCCGATGGCCACGCGCGCGGGATCGATCGGGGACGGGCTGCGACGCGTGCTCCTGCCCCCGGAGGAGGCCGTCCAAATCGAGGTGCGGGGTCGTATCGACGCCGCGGTCCTCGTTCCCCTGTACATGCAGGACGGCGAGCTGCACGCGGTTTTCACCAAGCGTCGCGACGATCTTCGGCGCCATCCGGGCGAGATTTCGTTTCCCGGCGGCCGCTTCGAGGAGGGCGAGGCCAACCTGACCGTCACAGCGCTGCGAGAGGCGGAGGAGGAGATCGGCCTGCCGGCGGAGGCGGTGGAGATCCTCGGTGCGCTGCAGCCGACTCCGACAATCGCGACGGGGTACGCCATCTACCCGTTCGTCGGAATGATCGACGCCGGACGAACGTGGATCCCGAGCCCGCGCGAGGTCGCCGAGGTGCTCGAGCTGTCACTGGCGGAGCTGATCACGGGCTACGGCCGCCGGCGCCTGGTCCGCCGCGGGCTTCCGATCCGCACGGACACCTACCTTGTGGGCGACCACCTCATCTGGGGAGCGACCGCGCGAATCCTGGCCGACCTGTTCGACCGGATCGCGCCGCTGCTCTGAGACCTGCCGCTACCCCTTCTCGATCGGAACGTCGACGAGGTTGCCCCACTCGGTCCACGATCCGTCGTAGTTCTTCACGTCCGGCTCGCCGAGGAGCTCGTGAAGCACGAACCACGTGTGGGCCGAGCGCTCGCCGATCCGGCAGTAGGCGATGATCGGATCACCGGTCAGCACCCCCTTGCCGCCGTACAGCTCGCGCAGCTCGTCGGCGCGCTTGAACGTGCCGTCCTCTTTGACCGCCTGTGCCCACGGAACCGACTTCGCCCCGGGGATATGGCCGGCGCGCTGGGCGCCCTCGTTCTCGTAACCCGGCATTGCGATCAGCTCACCGGAGTATTCCTGTGGTGAGCGAACGTCGACCAGCCTGTGCGAATTGCCCAGCGCTGCGAGCACCTCGTCGCGCTTGGCGCGAATCGACTCGTCTCCCGACGTCGCCGTGAAGCTCACCGCGTCGTGCTTCGGCTCCTCGGTCGTGGTTGGACGACCGTCGGAGATCCACCGCTCGCGCGGGCCGTTTAGGAGCTTGACGTTGTCATGCCCGTAGTACTTCAGGTACCAGTAGGTGTAGGCGGCGAACCAGTTGTTGCGGTCGCCGTAGAGGATGATCTGATGGTCGTTGGAGATCCCGCGGCCGCCGAATAGCTGACCGAACTCCTCGGGACCGAGGAAGTCGCGCTTGACCTGATCCTGGAGGTCGGCGCGCCAGTCGAATCCGATCGCGCCGGGGATGTGACCCTCACGGTAGAGCGCCGGATTCTCGTCGACTTCGACGATTCGAATCGAATTGTCGTCCAGGTGCTGCTCGAGCCACTCAGGCTCGACCAAGACTTCGTTTGCGTACTCAGCCACGATTTTTGCTCCTGCTCAGACTGGTGCCCGGATTCATAACATCCAAATTCCAGTCGGCTTTCGGGTATTTGCTGTGTCTGTAGTTTAGCGCGCGTCCGGCATTCCTCACTGATCTTGTCGACAATCCTAATACGACCCACCGAGAACGACGCTAACCGCCCGGTGAGCCTCGGTCAGCCACTGGTCGTGATCGGTCGGATCGCCGCCGAGGAGCGCGTATGGAATCCGCGATCCCTCGCACGCGGCGACCACATAGCGTGCGCCGCTCCGAAGAACATCGTCGCCAACGCTCCCGGCCGCCTCGTAGACGATCCCGTGAACGGTGGTGTCGAGCATGCGGGTGATCAGCATCTTTAGTCGAGTCCCGTGGAGAGCCGCGATCCGATCGTGAGGGCCGGCCGCCGAGCCAAGCAGGATGCAGGCAACGGTCACGTGTTCCAGCGCTGGCGCGAGCGTGGCCACGCGATCGGGGTCGCCGAGATGGGGTTCGACCCCCGCCGCCGAGATCGTCTCCACGCGAGCGCCGTTGCGGGTCGTTCCACGGACGACGTGCCCGTCCACTCGCAGCCGGGCTGCGAGTGACAGCCCCCTACAGCCGCAGCCGATGATCAGACAGCGCGCCAACCGTACGAGTCGCTGCTGTCACTCCGGCTTCGCACCGGCGCCGAACTCCCGGACCACGTCGTCGCGCGTGCGCTCGGGGAGCCCGCGCGCTCGGCGGCGAGCGTTGGTCGCCTCGAGCAACTGATCGAGCTCGCGGTCCGCCAAGTAGGCCTCGCGCCGGCGCTGCTGCTCGCGGACGTCGTCCATGACGCGCTGCTCGAGCTCGGCGACCGTGACCTCGGCCTCGCCGCGCTTGCGGCGACGGGCGTTGTGCGCCGCGAGCATCTGCTCCAGGTCCTCGGCGTCGAGCGCCTCGCGGTTCTCGATGATCTCGCGCGCGGACTTCAGACCCAGCTGCTCCAGCCCCGAGCCCGGGTAGTACTTCCCGAGGAACCAGAAGAACAGGATCCCGGCGATCAGGCCACCCAGCAGCACGAGTGCGAACGGATCCACCGCCCCCGGAGTCTACTCCGGCGCGCCCTCATAAGCCCGCGTAACTCTGCTCCGGCACGCCCTCACGAGCCCACGTAACTCTGCTCCGTAGCGCCCTCACGGAGCCCGCGCAACTCTGCTCCGGCACGCCCCTCACAAGCCCGCGCAACTTTTGTGACTGATGTGGTGTTGATACCGATGTCATCAGCCGCTCACCGGTAGGGCCGGGATCCCTCGGCGGCACCAATACGACGCTGGGAAGAGGAGTCTCCATGCGCCTACGCTTTGCCCTACTTGGGTCGCTGCTGGCTGTCCTCGTGGCGGTCGTTGCGCCCAACATCGCCAGTGCCGCGCCTCACCACAATCGCGGCCTGACGATCAACGCCACGCCCAACCCGATCATCGCGGGAGAGGGCGTGCTCATCTATGGCCAACTCAGGGGCGGGGACGTGGCCGGACAGCCGGTCAAGCTGTACCACAGGATTAATCCATCCACCCAGTTCACTCTGATCGGGAAAACGACCACCGACAAGTTCGGGTTCTATGACTTCACCCGGGCGGAGGGAATCGTGTACACGAACCGCAGCTGGTTCGTTCGCAGTCCGATCGGGGCCCATAGCCGGACCATTCACGAGCGCGTTGCCGCGGAGGTCAGCCTGCAGGCGAATATGACCACCGCGGATACCGGTCAGCCGATCGTGTTCTCGGGACACGTGACGCCCAATCACGCGTTCGAGCGTGTGTTCCTGCAAGTCCAGAAGGGGGCCACGGACAACTGGTTGACCGTGGCGAGCACCCGACTCGGCCCGGGCTCGAACTACATGATCTCCCATCACTGGCGTATGCCTGGCGAGCGGGTCGTCCGCGTGCTGTTCCCCGGCGACCGCCGGAACATCCAGAGCGCGTCGGATCCGCTGTCGATCACGATCCAGCAGCGCCAGGTGCCCGATTTCACGATCAACAGCACCGACCCGGTGATCCAGGTCGGCCAGTCGGCGACGATCTTCGGAAAGCTGTACATGAAGGGAACGACCACACCTGAGCCGAACACCCCAGTGACGCTCTGTGGCAAGATCGCCGGCCAGCGGCAGTTCACGTGTGACACTGCCGGCGTCACCGGTAGCGACGGAAGCTACAGCTTCAATGTCAGCCCGGTGAACAACGAGGCGTACGTGGTGGAGACGACGCTGCCGCCACACCGTCACACGGCCCGCCTCCTCGAGGGCGTGCGTGACCTCGTGACCATGACCGCGAGCTCATCTACCGCGAACGCGGGCCAGAAGGTCACGTTCACAGGTACTGTGACTCCGGACAAGGCCGGTGACACGGTATACCTCGAGAGGCTGGGAGCGGACGGGAACTGGCACGTCGTTGCCATCAGCACGGTGCGGCCGAACTCCACGTTCCAGTTCGTCAAGGTGCTCGGCAACCCCGGCACGAAGACGTTCCGTGCCCACGTGCTCGCCGATCCGCTGAACGTGGGCGGCGTGTCTCAGCCGCTGACGCTGACGGTGACGTTGCCGCCGGTGTCTTCGCTGCCCCAGTCGTAGCGCCAGGCAACAACCCGCAGATGTCGGCTCCCGTCGCGACAGCGGCGGGAGCCGCTGGGCTTAAGGGCCTATGTCAGGCGGCCACGGCCCATAGTCGCCACGGTCCGGGAACGCCGCGGGGCTCACGTTCGCCCCGGTCCTCGAACCGGATGCCAGAGCCGACCACGAGATCCTTGACGGTGCCCGAAACGAGCACCTCGCCGGGAGCGGCGTGCGCCCCGACCCGGGCGCCGATGTGGACGGCGATCCCTCCGACGTCGTTGCCGATCACCTCGATCTCACCGGTGTGCAGACCGGCGCGCACCTGAAGGCCGAACTGTGCGCTCGCCGTGTCGCGGATCGCGGCCGCGCATCGGATCGCCCGGGCGGGCCCGTCGAACGTGGCCAGTAGGCCGTCGCCCATCGTCTTCACGGCACGGCCACGGAATCGGGCCAGCTCCCGCCCCATCGCCGCCTCGAGCGACTCCAGCTGGTCGCGCCAGCGCCGATCGCCAAGTTCGACCGCCCGGGCGGTCGAGTCGACGACGTCGGAGAACATGACCGTCGCGAGAATCCGGTCGGCATCGGCTGCGTGTCGAGCGCCGGTGAGGAATTCTTCGATCTCGTCGAGCAACGACTCGCTGTCGGTCCCGAACGTGATCGCATCTTCGCCGGCGAGCTCGACGTACTGTGCCCCCGGAATGTGCTCTGCGAGGTAATGGGAGTGGCGAGGATCGATGAATCGATCGCCCGAGCGATGGAGCACGAGAGTTGGAACCTTGATCGAGGGCAGAACAGCGCGGACGTCGACGTCCGCGTTCATCCGTGCCAGCTTTGCAGCCGTACCGGGGCTCGCTGCCAGCCGCTCCAAGCGAGCGAACCACTGCCGCAGCCGCGGATTTGCCGAAGCCTTGGGCGCGAGCGCGAAGATCCGCGACCCGTCTCCCCAGCTGTCGTCCAGACGCGCCTCGCGGTTCTCGCGCCGCAGCGCCCACTGGTAGTCCGGCGCCCAGGACATCCGTGGCATCGCCTCATACAGAATCAGCGAACCGGCGCGCTCGGGGTGCGTGGCGGCGAACAGCGCAGCCATTGCTCCGCCGTCGAGCTGGGCGAACACGGCCGCTTGACCGGAGCCGGCGGCGTCCATCACCGCCACCACGTCGTCCATCTGCTCCTCGAGCGTCGGTGCTCCCAGCACCGGGTCGGACAATCCAGACCCCCTCCGGTCGAACATGATCAGCCGCGAAAACGATGCGAGCCGATCGAAATAGCGCTTGACGCTGGGCTCGTCCCAGTAATGCTCGACCTGGGAGATCCAGCCCGGGACATAGACCAGGTCGATCGGCCCCTCCCCTACCACCTGATACGCGATGTGGAGATCGCCGCTGCGCGCGTAGCGAGTCTCGGGAGCCATCAGGATCCCGCAGCGTACAGACGGTAGTGTCCCCTAGCCATGAACTTCGAACTGAACGACGAGCAGCGCCTGGTCCGTGAGACAGCGCGGCAATTCACCGACAACGAAATCGTCGAGCGCGCGCGCGAGAACGATCGCAACGAGCACTTCGACGTCGAGCTGGTGCGCAAGATCGCCGACCAGGGTTACCTGGGAGCGATCGTGCCACGCGACTACGGCGGAGCGGGCCTCGACTACCTGACTTACGGCCTCGTGGTCGAGGAGATCGGACGTGGCGACTCGGCGATGCGCACGGTGATCTCCGTGCAAACCTCGCTCGTGTGCTCATCGATCCTCCGCTGGGGCACGGAGGAGCAGAAGCACCATTACCTCCCGAAGCTGTGCTCGGGCGAGTGGCTTGGGTGCTTCGGGCTGACCGAGCCCGACACCGGGTCCGATGCCGCCAATCAGCGCACCCGCGCGCGCAAGACGGATGGCGGGTGGGTGATCAACGGCGCCAAGATGTTCATCTCGCTCGGCAACCACGCCAAGGTCGCAATGATCTTCGCCCAAACGGACCCCGAGAGGGCGCATCGCGGCCTCGCCTGCTTCCTCGTCGATACGGACCAGCCGGGCTTTCAGCCACAGGAGATCCATCACAAGATGGGGCTGCGCGGGTCGGACACCGCGGCGATTTCGCTCGATGACGTCGAGGCTCCCGACGAGGCGATGCTGGGCGAGGTCGGCGACGGCTTCAAGATCGCGATGAGCGCGCTCGACTCGGGCCGCTACAGCGTCGCCGCCGGTTGCGTTGGGATCTGCCAGGGCTGCGTAGACGCCTCCGTCCGCTACTCCAAGGAGCGCCAGCAGTTCGGCCGGCCGATCGCGAGCTTCCAGCTGGTGCAGGCGATGATCGCCGACATGGCGGTGGACACCGACGCCGCCCGGATGCTGGTGTGGCGCGCCGGATACCTGAAGGACACGGGCCAGCCGAACACGACCGAGACCTCGATCGCCAAGCTCTACGCCACCGAGGCGGCGATCCGCTGCGCGAACAACGCAATTCAGGTCCACGGCGGCTCCGGCTACGTCGACGACTATCCGGTCGAGCGCTACCTGCGGGACGTGCGCGTGACGACCCTCTACGAGGGGACCTCGCAGATCCAGAAGCTGATCATCGGACGAGCGTTGACCGGGGTCAACGCGCTCGTCCCGTCCTGACGCCATGGCCGACGCACCTGGCACGATCGGCGTTGCCGGCGCCGGGACGATGGGCGCTGGAATCGCCCAGTTGGCGGCCCTTAGCGGCGCCCGGACGCTGCTTCACGACCCGATCCCGGAGGCGCTCGAGCGCGGTCTCGCCGGGATCAAGTCGCGGCTGGAACGCGCCGCCGAGCGCGGCCGGCTGACCCGGGAGCAAGCCGATCAGGCGGCCGGCCGCCTGGAGCCGGCGCCGACGCTCGAGGACCTGTCCGCCTGCGAGCTCGTCATCGAGGCCGCCCCCGAGCGGCTCGAGCTCAAGCGACAGTTGTTCGAGCACCTCTCAGACGGGATCGTCGCCGCGGACTGCGTGTTGGCCACGAACACCTCCTCGCTGCTCGTGACCGCCGTCGCCACCCCCGTTAAGGGCCCCGAGCGCGTCGTTGGGATGCACTTCTTCAACCCCGCGCCGATCATGGCGCTGCTCGAGGTCGTAGCGGGCGAGGAGTCCTCGGAACGTGCGTTAGCCGTCGCCCGCGCCACCGGCGAGGCGATGGGCAAGCACGTGATCGATGCCGTCGACGGCCCCGGGTTCCTCGTCAACCGCTGCAACCGTCCGTTCGTACTCGAAGCGCTCAAGCTCCTCCAGGAGCGGGTCACCTCGATCGAGCGGATCGACCGCATCTGCAGGATGGGAGGCGGCTTCCGGATGGGCCCGTTCGAGCTGGCCGACCTCGTGGGGGTCGATGTCAACCTCGACGTCGCGAGGTCGTTTTACGAGCAGAGCTTCGGCGAGCCTCGCTGGCGGCCGTCACCGATCCCCGTCAAGGTGGTCGCGGCGGGACGGCTCGGGCGTAAGACCGGCCGGGGCTACTACGACTACCGCAACGGCACCGACTCCTACCGCGAGCCCGACCCAGATCCCTTGCCCACCGGCGGCGGAGACGGGCTGATCGTGGTCCATGGACACTCACAGCTGGCGCTGGAGCTCGCGCGAGCCGCGCTCCAAGCCGGCTGGGAGGTGGCCTCTCCTGAAGAGGCCGAGGAGAAACAGCCGCCGTTCCTGATTCTCGATCTCAGCGCCGGCGAGGAGCCAGACGCGCCGCTCCAGGGCGGCCCGCAGGCGATCTGCTGTGCCGCCGGGTCGCTGGCTGCGCTCGACCCGGGCGGCACCGGCGTCGGCTTCCACGCCCTCCCGCCGCTCGAGGAGTCGCGGATCGTCGAGCTGACGCGAGGCGTCGAGACCGCGCCGTCCGCAGCCGATGCCGCCGAGCGCTTTTTCGCGACGCTCGGCAAGCACACGATCTGGGTCTCCGACGCCCCCGGATTGGTGCTCGGCCGGCTCGTATGCCAGCTCGTCAACGAGGCAGCCTTCGCGCTCGGCGAGGGGGTCGGGTCGGCGGCCGACATCGATGCCGGGATGGTCCACGGCCTCAACCATCCCCGCGGTCCGCTCGGGTGGGCGGACCGGATCGGGCTCGACCACGTTCTCGAGGTCCTAGACGGCCTCGCTATCGAACGCCGGGAAGAGCGTTACCGCGCCGCTCCCGAACTGCGCCGCTTGGTGCTGTCCGGTCGACTCGGGCGCCAGACTGGAGAGGGATTTTTCTCCTACGACTAGCCCGCCCGCGCCGCCCACGGCGGTTTCGAAAGAGACTCTGAGTGAGGAATCAATGAGAGCAGTTACGTTCCAGGCACCGCACGAAGTCCGCGTCGAGGACCGCCCGGCGCCCGAGCTCGAGAGCCGCACCGACGCGGTCGTCTCGATCGAGGCGACCGGCATCTGCGGCTCCGACCTGCACATCTACCACGGCCGCGTCAAGATCGAGCCCGGGTTCACGATCGGGCACGAGTTCGTCGGGACGGTGGTCGCGGCCGGAGACGGCGTCACCCGCGTCAAGCCGGGCGATCGGGTTCTGGGCTGCTACCACACCGCCTGCGGCACGTGTTTCTTCTGCCTGCGCGGCGCCTACCACAAGTGCGACCGGATGCGGGTCTTCGGCCACGGAGCGCTGCTCGGGTCCCTCCAGGGCACCCAGGCGGACCAGGCGCTCGTGCCGATGGCGGACATGACGCTGCGACGGGTCCCGGACGAGGTCTCGAACGACGCAGCGCTGTTCGCCGGCGACGTGATGGGCACCGGGTATCACGCCGTCGTCGAATCCGGGGTCAAACCCGGCGACAGTGTCGCCGTGCTCGGTCTCGGACCGGTGGGGCTGTGCGCCGTCCAGGTGGCGCTCGCCGCCGGCGCCGGGCCGGTGTTCGCGATCGACACCGTCGAGCAGCGCCTCGAGGTCGCCCACCGGCTCGGGGCAAGGGCCGTCCATCTCACCGAGCAGAGCCCCCGCGAGGAGATCAGAAAGGCGACGAGCGAGCGCGGCGTCGACATCGCGGTCGACGCCGTCGGCCACCCCGACGCTCTCGACACCGCGATCCGGCTCACACGAAAGGCGGGGACCGTTTCAGCGATCGGCGTCTACGCCGAGCCCTGCCAGGTCCACATGGGGCTCGTCTGGATCAAAGCACTCACGGTCAGGAGCGGCCACGCGAACGTGATCGGCCACGTCGACCGCGTGCTCGGCATGATCGCCGCCGGCTCGCTTGACCCGACGCCGCTCGTCACCCACCACATGGCGCTCGACGACGCCCCGGAGGCCTACCGGGTCTACGATCGTCGCGAGGCCCTCAAGATCGTTCTCACGCCCTGACCGCGGCGACCACGCGCCGCGGGTTTAGAACATTCGTCCAAAGTTTGTCGATTCGGCCTACTAGACGAATGTCCGATAAGGTCGAGGCGTGGATCCGGGTTCATCGGGGATTGGCGATGCAACGGTCATGCTCACCGGGAGCACCGTCAAAGTCTCGCGCGTCAAGCGGCGCGTGCCGATCGCCCTCTTGGGAGTGCTTGCAGCCGCGGTCGCCGCGTCCCCGGCGGTGGCGAAATCGCACCACCATCACCGCCACCGTGTGCATGCCACCCGCGAGTGCGCGAACGCGACCGCCCCCGTGGGCGCGGTCTCGCGTAAGGCGACGAAGGCCGCCGTCGTCTGCCTGATCAACAAGCAGCGCACCGATCGAGGGTTGCCGGCGCTGCACGAGAGCGGCCTGCTCGATCGCTCCGCCCAGCAGTGGACGAACACGATGGTCGCGACCGGCGCCTTCACGCACGGCGCCAATTTCGCCGGGCGCATCTCGGCCGTCGGCTTCCATTGGTCGTCCGCCGGCGAGAACATCGCCACCGGTTTCCTCACGCCGCGCGCCGTCGTCGCGGGCTGGATGGCCAGCACCGGCCACTGCCAGAACATCCTCAACCCCACCTACACCAGCGTCGGCACCGGGGTCCTGCATCAGGTCGTCGGCATCGGAGGCGACGGGGCCACGTGGACCCAGGATTTCGCGCTGGCCGCCGGACACCGCGCCCCTTCGCACAACTTCGGCCCGGCGGACGGCTGCCCCTACTAGGCCGGGCCCGTGCGCCGGTCAGGCCTGCGCAGCGCTCTCGACGTCCTCGGCGCTTTCGACCGGGACCGGCGTGTCGCGCAGGTACCACTCGGCGTCGAGCGCCGCCTGACAGCCCGATCCAGCCGCAGTCACGGCCTGCCGGTAGGTGTGATCCACGAGATCGCCCGCCGCGAACACGCCCGGAAGGTTGGTGAGCGTCGAGCGTCCCTGCGTGACCACGTACGCGGCGCTGTCCGTGTCGACCTGCCCGACCACCAGCTGCGACTGGGGCTCGTGACCGATGGCGATGAACGCGCCGCAGATCTCCAGCTCACGCTCGGAGCCGTCGACCGTGTTCCGCAGGTGGGCAACCTTCAGTGAGCCCTCATCGCCCGCGGCAAATTCCTCGATCACATACGGCGTCAGCCACTCGATGTTGTCGATCGCGCGCGCCCGTTCGAGCATGATCTTCGACGCCCGGAACTCGTCGCGGCGATTGACGATCACGACCTTGGAGGCGAACTTGGAAAGGAACATCGCCTCCTCCATCGCCGAGTCGCCGCCGCCGACGATGATTGTCGGGACATCGCGGTAAAAGGCCGCGTCGCAGGTCGCGCAGTAGCTAACACCACGGCCTCCGAGCTCATCTTCGCCGGGGACGCCGAGTTTGCGGTGCTGGGCGCCCATCGCGAGGATCACGGTCCGCGCCCGGTGGACATCGTCGCCGACGAGCACCTTGTGCAGGCCGCCGTCGCGGGACAGCTCGACGCTCGTGACGTCATCGGTCTCCAGACGCGCGCCGAACCGCTCCGCCTGGTCGCGGAAGCGCTGCATCAGATCCGGGCCCATGATCCCCTCGGGGAAACCCGAGTAGTTCTCGACGTCGGTCGTCTGCTGGAGCAGCCCGCCCCACGCGAATCCCTCGATCACGAGCGGCTCGAGGTTCGCCCTCGCCGTGTACAGCGCCGCCGTGTAGCCGGCAGGCCCACTGCCCACGATCACTACATTTTCGATCCGATCTGTCACTTCATTAAGTATAGCTAGGGGCCTCGGCGCCGGGCGCCTCAGCGCGTTGCCACCGGTTGACGGTGCGACGAAGCTGGAGGTAGGCGACCGCACCGGGAAGCGTCGGCAGCCAGAACGCAATGGCACGATACGCGAGCACGGAGACGATCGTGACGTCGACCGGCACGCCGAACGCGGTAAAGGCGCCGATCATGCCGCCGTCGACGCCACCGATCCCGCCGGGAAGTGGCAGCGCGTTGCCGAGCATGCCGATGAAGTACGACATTACGATCACCGCGTGCGGCGGTGCATAGCCGAAGGCGTGGAAGCAGGCCCACAGCACGGCGATGTCGAACCCCCACCACCCGACGGCGCCGAGCAGATGGGGATCCCTTGAGCGCACCAAGCCGATTGCGGTACGGACGCCGGTCCCGGTGGTCGCCGGGGCGGTGGCCAGCCATCGCGCGAGGCGTCCGAGCGAGCCGTGGACCTCCCGCCAGCGTCCCACGACCCGTCCAGTGTCGTCCGGGAGCAGCGACACGGCCAGGAACACTGCAATCACGACGGCTCCGAAGATCGCCGGGACAACGGTGATCGCAAATGGGGCCGGCCCCTGGAACACGCCGAGGTACAGCCCCAGGCCGCAGATCACGAGTGTGCCCATGTAGACGCCGTAGAGGAGCGCCAGGAAAGCGATCATCCGGCAGGCGACGATCCGCGCGCTCATGCCGGACCGGCGGACCGCCCAGGCGGTCAGCGCGATGCCGCCGGCTCCGCCCGCTGCAAACAGTCGCGTCGCCGCCAGCCCCGCCATCGTGATCTGGTAGCTCTCGCGCCAGCCGATGCGCGACTGGCCGCGGACGAAGACGGCGCGAAACACGGCGATGTAGGCCGCGAACGAGCAGATCTCCAGGCCGGCGCCGAGCCCGAGCCACCAGACGTTGCCCTGCTGGATCCGGTTCCACGTCACCCGGAGTCCGATCAACCTAGGCAGGACGAAGTACAGGAACGCGATCGCCGATATGACGAACAGCGTCGAGGCGAGCAGCTGCCGGCGCGTAAAGCGCACACGCGGCATGTCCTCGTTGTGGTGCGGATCCTCGGTGGTCAGCTCGCGGCGCTCGGAGTCAAGCTCGCTCGCCTCGTCAGATACCGCCGCCCGCTGCTCGAGTGGAGCGTCGTGGGCCACGCACCGCTCCTATGCCGCGGCGGTCCGAGCTTCCAGGGACTGCACGAGGCGCGAGAAGCGACCCGCCAACGGCGCCAGCCGCGGCGCCTTGCCGCGGACGGTCTCGGCCAGCGCCGCGCCGGCGAGGAGGTCAACCGCGTAGTGCTCACCCAGGTACACGAGCGCGATCCCGAGCAGCGTCGTATACGCCCACCCGAGCGCACCCGGGACGGGGCCCACCTCGGAAAGCAGGTGGGCTGCCATCAGCGACGTGGCGAAATGCAGCGACGGCATGGCGGCAAGAGGGTTTCCTCCCAGGACATCGTAGAGCCCGGCCCAGCGGTCCCCCCAGAACTGCTCGCCGTACTCGATCATCATCCGCCGCACGGCGACGGCCCGGCCGTCCTCGAGATACCCGTGCGCGGCGGCCCACCACGGGGGTGCGGTCGGGATCGCCCAGTAGAAGACCGCCCCCAGATCGAATACGGCGTACATCCGCACCGCCGCCGCCGGGAACCGCTCGCGCCGGCGAACCAGGATGTACCCGACGGTTCCATGCGGGACGAAAAACCACATCCAATGGCACCAGACGAGCACGCGTTCGAACCGGTTGACCTGGCCCGGCACCGAGAACCCCCGCTGCAGCCGGACCGTCGGCGGAACCCCGAGGCCGAGCACCCGATCGATCTTGGCCGGGTAGGCAACCCGCACGCGCGCGGTCAATCGCTCGGGGTCGTCGTGCGGCATCTCGTAGGCGGCCACGTAGGCCCACATGTTCAGCGCGCAGACGGCCGCGTCACGGGCACGACTGCGGGGCGTCACGGTGCACAGCGCGACCGGCGCCAGGCCAGCCGTACCGAGCACGGCGGCCGGCGGCAACTTCAGACGCCGCCTCATGATGGGCGCCGCGACACCGGCCGCAACGAGCATCCAGGCGGCCGCTCGGATGCCCCGCGTGACGCTCAAGGAGCGGGCAGTATACGTTCGCCCGCAGCCTGCGCGGTCGCGGCGCGCCGATCTGACCGGCGACGAAGGCGGCCCCTGCCTGGATAGAATGCCGCAGCCTTGCGACCCGACGCGACCGACGCAAAGCCCCGCCGCCGCCGCAGCCGCCGGCTGGGCGTTGCCCTGATCCTGGTTGCCATCGGCTTGTTGATCCTGGCCCCGGAGGCGCTGGCCAACTTCCTGACTCCGAAGTCGGGCGGGTCGCCGAACGCCGACGCGATCCACAGCCTGTACAAGATCGTCCTGTACATCGCGGCGGCGGTGTTCGTGGTCGTCGAGGGCGCGCTCGTCTACTCGGTGTACAAGTTCCGCGCCAAGAAGGGCGCGGTCGCCGCGCAGATCCACGGCAACACCCGGCTGGAGATCGGCTGGACGGTCGGGGCCGCGATGATCCTCCTCGTGCTCACTGTGATCACGTTCATCAAGCTCCCGTCGATCCTCAACCCGCCGAACACGAGCGCGGACGGATACCTGACGGCATCGCTCACCGAGCCGACGCCGCCAAACGGCAAGACGTTGACGATCTGCGTCCAGGGCCGCCAGTACATCTGGCGCTACACGTACGGCAACAACTGCAACAACGGGGCATTCGACTTCAAGCTCCCCTACTCCTACACGGAGATGATCGTCCCGGCGAACACCACGATCGATCTCAAGATCCAGTCCACCGACGTGATCCACAGCTGGTGGGTGCCGTCGCTCGGTGGCAAGGTGGACGCCGTCCCCGGCTACACCACCTACACGTGGTTCAAGGCGCCGCACCCCGGCTCGGTGTACCGCGGACAGTGCGCCCAGCTGTGCGGGCGCCAGCACTACGCGATGATCGCGTTCGTCAAGGTCGTGACTCCGCAGCAGTACACCGCGTGGCTCCAGTACCAGCGCAACGCGATCGCCGCCGCCAACCAATCGGTGCCCGCCTTGCGAGCAATCCTGACGAAGACCGGAAACCTGTAGGAGACCCGTGGACCATCCTTCAAATCCGCACCCACTGATTCCCAGGATGGCCCATTAGGATGGCGACCACCGCCCCGGCGATCAGATCGGTACCGCAGGTCCTCGCCGACCGGGTCACGCGCCCGCGCGAAACCAAGCGCTGGGTTGACTGGGTGACGACGACCGATCACAAGAAGATCGGGATCATGTACCTGGTCACGACGTTCGTGTTCTTCATGATGGGGGGCGTCGAGGCGTTGATGATGCGGCTCCAGCTCGGGGTCCCCAACAACACGCTGGTCACCGCCGAGCACTACAACGAGCTGCTGACCCTGCACGGGACGACCATGATCTTCCTGTTCGTCGTGCCGGTGATGGCGGGCTTCGGCAACTACTTCGTGCCGCTCATGATCGGCGCGCGCGACATGGCGTTCCCGCGGCTGAACGCGCTTTCTTACTGGCTACTGCTGTTCGGCGGGATCGTTTTCTACCTGACCCTGTTCTGGCAGCCCCCGCAGGCCGGGTGGTGGAGCTATCCGCCGCTGTCGAGCATCCAGTTCTCACCGAGTGGCGGCCAGGACGCTTGGATCTTCCTGATCCACCTGACGGGCATCTCCTCGCTGCTCGGCGCGATCAACTTCTACGCGACGATCGTCAACATGCGCGCGCCCGGTATGAGTTGGGGGCGGCTGCCGCTGTTCATCTGGGCGATCCTGGTCTACGCCGTCCTGCTGATCGTCGCGCTGCCGGTGGTCGCCGCCGCTGTGACGATGCTGCTGACCGACCGGCATTTCGGGACCCACTTCTTCGATCCCACCGCGCACGGCTCGCCGGTCCTGTGGCAGCACCTGTTCTGGTTCTTCGGGCACCCCGAGGTGTACATCATGATCCTGCCCGGGTTCGGGATCATCTCCGAGGTCATCCCGGTGTACTCGCGCAAGCCGATCTTCGGCTACAAGGCGATCGCCGCTTCGACCGCGGTGATCGCGTTCCTGGCCACGCTGGTGTGGGCGCACCACATGTTCGCTTCGCCGGTGCCGATCGTCGTGCTCGGCTTCTTCATGCTCAGCTCGTTCCTGATCGGGATACCGACAGGCGTGAAGATCTTCAACTGGATCGCCACGCTGTGGCGGGGCTCGATCGTGATGACGACCTCGCTGTACTTCGCCGTCGGCTTCATCGCGATCTTCGTCGTCGGGGGCATCACGGGGATCTTCCTGGCCGTGTTCCCGGTCGACTGGCAGCTCACCGACACGTACTTCGTGGTCGCCCACTTCCACTACGTGTTGATGGGCGGGGCCGTGTTCTCGGTGTTCGCCGGGATCTACTACTGGTTCCCGAAGATGACCGGGCGGATGCTCAACGAGACGCTCGGGAAGTGGTCGTTCTGGGTCATGTTCATCGGCTTCAACGTGACGTTCTTCGTCCAGCACGCCCTCGGTCTCTCCGGCATGCCGCGACGGATCTACACCTATCAGCCGGGCCTGGGGTGGTCCACTTACAACTTGATCTCCACGATCGGAGCGTTCATCCTTGCCTTGGGGATCTTGTTGACGATCCTCAACATCGCGCGCAGCCTGAAGGTGGGCGCGCTCGCAGGGCCCGATCCTTGGAAGGGAAACACGCTCGAGTGGTTCGTCCCCTCTCCCCCACCGGTCAACAATTTCGACACGATCCCTCGGGTCCGGTCCGTAGAGCCGATGCGCGACATCCGCAGGCAGATCGAGCGCGACACCGGCGTCACCCAGAAGACCGGCGGCAGCGAGCGGTTCGCGCGCGCATGACGCGCACGGAGGCACTGAGCGCCCGGTGAGCACGATGTCCGCCACCGCGGTTCGCGCAGCGTCGGCAGCGTCCGGGGCGCGGCAGGTCATCTCGGACTACTTCGAGCTGACCAAGCCCAAGGTCCAGACGCTGCTGCTGTTCAGCACGGTGGCGACGATGGAGGTTGCCGGCGACCCGTCGGTGTCCAAGATCGGCCTGTGCTGCCTGGGTGGCTACCTGTCCGCCGGCGGCGCCGGAGCGGTCAACCACTACTGGGACCGGGACATCGACGCCCGCATGCGCCGGACCGCGTCGCGGCCGATCCCGGCCGGGCGGGTCTCGCCGCGCGCGGCGCTGATCTACGGGTTCGTGCTCGCGACGATGTCCTTCGCGCTGTTGTGGAGCACGATCAACCTGCTCTCCGCGTCGCTCGCCCTGGCCGGGTTCGTCGGCTATGTGGGCGTCTACACGATCTGGCTCAAGCGGCGCACGCCCCAGAACATCGTGATCGGCGGCGCCGCCGGCGCCGTCCCCCCGCTGGTCGGCTGGGCCGCGACCCGCGGCTCGGTTTCGTGGACGGCCGTCTACCTGTTCGCGATTATCTTCTACTGGACGCCGCCCCATTTCTGGGCGCTCAGCCTGTTGATGAAGGACGAGTACGCCAAGGTCGGCGTGCCGATGATGCCGGTCGTCCGCGGAGAGCGCGAGACCCGCCGCCAGATCCTGCTCTACACGCTGCTGCTGTACGCGATCTCGCAGTTGCCGTTCTGCGCCGGGGCGTTCGGCGGCTTCTACCTGCTCGCGTCGATGGTCCTCGGCCTGGCGTTCATCGGCGGCGCGATCCGGCTCTATCGCCGCGCCGACCGCCGGGCGGCGTTGCAGCTCTACCTCTTCTCGCTCCTGTACCTGGCCCTGCTGTTTGGGGCGATGGTGGCTGACGTAAAGCTGTAGATTTCTGACCTGACGCGATGGACCGGAAGCTCGCACGCAAGAACATCCGCTCAGGGCTGATCGCCGGCACCCTCTGCCTGGTGATGTTCGGCATCACGTTCGTCGCCGCGGCGATCTACGTGCACGCATGAGCATCGACGAGGGAGGCCCCGGGGAGACCGACGCGCCGCCCGCGGGCGAGGAGATCCACCTCCCCGGCCCGACGCTGCTGCCGTTCGTGTGTGCGATCGCGATCACGTTGATCGTGATCGGCACGACCCAGGGATGGATCTTCTCGATCGTCGGCCTGGTGATCCTGGTCGTCGCCGTGATCAGGTGGATCGGGGACACGCGCCGCGACATCGACGCGCTCCCGGAAGAGCACCACTAACCAACGCCCGCCATTGTCTTAAAGGGCGCGCCAGGGCGCGCCCCGTGGTGTGGCATTCGCGGTTTGCCCAGGCTTTCGCTGGCCCAGCCGCCGTTTACCGAGCCGAACCGCGCCGGCGCTACGCCTGGGCCGCCTCGGCCGGGACGTCGCAGCTGGCCCCCTCCTCGGTCCAGCAGCGGACGATGTCCCGCATCGACAGGATGCCCACGAGCTCGCCTCCCTCCACCACGATCAGATGGCGAAAACCCCCCCGGACCATCGCCGCGGCGGCCTGCTCGAGCGACCAGTCCGGGGCGGCGAACGTGAGCTTGGCGGTCAGATGCTGGGCTACGAGCTCCGCGTCAGGATCCTGACCCGCCGCGATCGAGCGGAGGATGTCGCGCTCGGTGATCACGCCCGGTCCGGGAAGCTCGGGGTCGATCACAACAGCCGCACCGACCTTCCGCCGGGTCATCGCCGCGGCGGCGTCTCGTACGGTGTGCCCCGGCCCGATCGTGAGAACGACGTCGGTCATACCCTCACTTACCTGCATGACGCTCCTCAGTCGCTTGCAACGATTGCCTCAATCATACCGTTGCCGTCGCCGGGTTTCGACGCGTTTCCCACCCGGCGCCGTTCGTCGCACAGAAGGCATAGGATGCCGGGAGGAGTGATGCTCGAGGGCCACGGAGAAACACGTGCGTAAGCACCCTCTGCTGCAGATGCTGGTGATCGGGGTCATCGCCACGGCGATCCTGATTCCGATCGCGCTGAGCATCCCGTGGTTTCCGACCGACGCCTCGAAGCAGGCAAGCAACGTCCGCACGCTGTACGACGTCCTGCTGATCGCGACGGTACCGATCTTCGTGCTCGTCGAGACGGTCGTCCTGTATTCGGTCTGGAAGTTCCGGATGAAGCCCGGAGAGGAGCTCAAGGACGGTCCCCCGATCCACGGCAACACGCGGCTGGAGGTCGTTTGGACTGCGGTTCCCGCCGTGCTGCTGATCGCGATGTGTACGTACGCGTACATCACGCTGCGCCACAACGAGGCGAGCCAGAAGGGCGAAATGACGGTCAACGTCACCGAGCGCCAGTTCGCCTTCGAGTTCTCCTATCCGATCAACGGCAGCAACACCAATCAGGTCGTCTCGCCCGACCTGTACCTGGCGAAGGGCCAGCCGGTCGTCTTCAAGATTCGCTCGCTGGACGTGATCCACAGCTTCTTCGTCCCCGAGTTCTCCGAGAAGCTCGATGCCGTGCCGGGGATCACCACCACGCTGCGGGTCACGCCGACCCGGATCGGGACCTACCCGGTGGAGTGCACCGAGCTGTGCGGACCGGGCCACTCTCTGATGCGCACCGCCGCGTACGTCGTGTCCCCCGCGCAGTTCCAGGCGTGGCTGCGCTCCCAGAAGCCAAACGGCCCGCCACCGATCGGCGTGCCGCCCGCGAACGCCGCCCAGCCCGGAGTTCCAGGCGCGGGATCCGCCGCGCCGGCAACGAGCAGCAGCAGCTCCTCCTCGAGCTCGGCGAGTAGTTCCGCCGAGGGCAAGTCCGTGTTCACCTCCGCCGGCTGCTCGTCGTGCCACACGCTCGCAGCGGCCGGCGCCACCGGGACGGTCGGGCCGGACCTGGATACGCGCCTGCGGACCGACTGCGCCAGCGCCGCCTCGAAACCGATCCGCGGGGCCACCCTTCAGGAGTGCATCCACACTGCGATCACCAAGCCTTACGCGTTCATCCCACCCGGCTACCACGCCGGGGTCATGCCGCCGACGTTCGCCCAGACGCTGTCGTCGGCGCAGATACAGGCGCTTGTCAACTTCCTGGCGAGCGTGGCAAAGTGAGTAGGTATCGTGCCGACCATGGTTAGAGGGAGGGGGATCCACTGATGGCCACCACCTCGGCGGTTGCTACCGAGACTCTGACGCAGCGACCCCGCACGCGCGTCCCGCTCCCGCGCAAGCTCCGTGCCCCCGGCTGGTATCGGGCAGCGCTGTTCGACGTGCTCGGGCTGTTGTTCGCGTTCGCGCTGACCGTACTGATCCGCTGGCTGATGCACCAGCACCCGGTCATCGACGGCCACGCGATCACGATCGTCGCGCTGCTCGCGGTCCCGATCTTCTTCCTGCTCGGCATCGGCACGGCCGACTACTGGCTGTACTGGGCCGCTGGGCGACCGACCCGGCCCGAGGACCACTCCGGCCACGGCGCCTACAGCTGGCGCGACTACTTCCGAGTGAACACCGACCACAAGGTGATCGGGATCCAGTACACGGTCACCTCGTTCTTCTTCCTGCTGGTGGGCGGCCTGCTGGCCATGCTGATCCGGGCCCAGCTGGCCAAGCCGGGCATGCAGTTCCTGACGCCCGCGCAGTACAACGGCGTCTTCTCCGTCCACGCCACGCTGCTGATCTTCCTGTTCGTGATCCCGGTGTTCGCCGGGCTCGCGAACTTCGTCCTGCCGCTGATGATCGGCGCGCCGGACATGGCGTTCCCGCGCCTGAACGCACTGTCGTATTGGATGCTGCCGCTCGCGGGGCTGATGATGCTGATGAGCTTCCTCGCTCCCGGCGGCTCGTTCGCGGCGGGCTGGACCGCCTACGCCCCGCTGTCGACGACGATGCCGCTGGGCCAGCTGTTCTTCACGATCGCCGTGCAGTTTGCCGGCGCCTCGTCGATCGCCACGGCGCTCAACTTCCTCGTGACGATCATCACGATGCGCGCTCCGGGAATGAGCTTCTTCAGGATGCCGCTGCTGGTGTGGGCGAACTTCTCGACCTCGCTGCTGGTCGTGATCGCCACGCCGTTCATCGCCGCCTCGCAGTTCTTCGTCCTGCTCGACACCGCGCTGCACTTCCACTTCTTCGATGCGTTCGTTGGGCCCGGGAAGGACGGCAACGTGCTGATGTACCAGCACGTCTTCTGGTTCTACTCCCACCCCGCGGTCTACATCATGATGCTGCCGGGGTTCGGGATCATCTCCGAGATCATCGCGGTCAAGTCCCGTAAGCCGATCTTCGGCTACCGGATGATGGCGTTCTCGCTGCTCGCGATCGTGGTGCTCGGCTTCACCGTCTGGGCCCACCACATGTTCGTCTCGGGCATGCAGCCGTGGATCCGGATCCCGATGATGATCACGACCTCGATCATCGCGGTACCCACGGGGATCAAGATCTTCTCGTGGCTCGCCACGTTGTGGCGCGGAGTGCTTCACCTCGACACGCCGATGCTGTTCGCGCTCGGCTTCCTGACGATGTTCACGCTCGGCGGGATCAGCGGCGTGATGCTCGCGATGATCCCGTTCGACATCCACGTCAGCCAGACATACTTCATCGTCGCCCACATCCACTACGTGCTGTTCGGCGGCTCGCTGTTCACGATCTTCGCCGGCGTCTACTACTGGTTCCCGAAGATGACGGGGCGGATGTTCGACGACCGCCTCGGCAAGTGGCACTTCTGGGTGACGTTCATCTTCTTCAACCTGACGTTCGGACCGATGCACCTGATCGGCATCCAGGGCATGCCGAGGCGCGTCGCCGAGTACGCCGCGAAGTTCGCCGCCTGGAACCTGTTCATCTCCATCTCGTCGTTCATCCTCGGCCTTAGCACGCTGATCTTCATCTACAACATGGTCGCCAGCTGGCGCGGCGGCCCCCGCGCGGCATCTAACCCGTGGCGCGGTCTGACGCTGGAGTGGCAGGTCTCCTCGCCGCCACCGATCTTTAATTTCGACTCGGTTCCGACGGTCGTCGGCGGCCCCTACGAATACGGGGTTCCCGGCGCTGTGCACGGCATCTTCAAGCCGCCGGCGGAGGCCAAACCGGTGGTGGCGGGAGTGATGTCGACACCGCGCAGCCAAGAGCGGCACGAGTGAGCACGCAGGCCCCGTTCATCGCGGCCAGGACGATCGTCGTCGTGGCCAACGAGACGCTCGGCGGGCGCGAGCTGCTCGACGCCGTGCGCGAGCGTGCCGGCGACGACGTGCGCTTCGTGCTGTGCGCCCCGCAGAACCGCCCGCGCGCCGGCCTGGTGATCTACGCCGACGCCGTCTACGACGCTGCCCAGGTCCGACTCGAGCTGGCGCTCGAAGTCCTCCGGGACATGGGAATCCGCTCGATCGGCGAAGTTGGAGACCCCGACCCCTACACGGCGACGATGGACGCCGTGCACGAGTACCGGCCCGAGGAGATCATCATCTCCACCTATCCGGAGACCCGCTCGGGGTGGCTGCGACGGGATCTCATCGAGCGCGTCAGCCAGGCGAGCGGCCTCAAGGTGACGCACATCGTCAACGACATCGATTCCGAAGGGCTCCCGTTCCACGTCACGTTGGCGGTGGCAAACCGGACGGCGTCCGGTGACGAGCTGCTCGAGGCTCTGAAGGCGAAGTCGGACGCGTTCTCTCAGTCGGACCGCCGGCAGCTGTTCATCGTCGTCGTGCCTCAGGAGGGCGGCGACGGCAGCGCCACGAGGCGGGCCCGCAGCCGGCTGAAGCTCGTCCTCGACCGCCTGCGCGTCCGCGGTCTGTACGCGGCGGGGATGATCGGCGATCCGGACCCCTATACCGCGATCAGCAACGCACTTCAGTACTTCCGGGTCGACGACATCGTGATCTCGACGTTTCCGGAGACCAAGTCCGGGTGGCTGCGCGCCGATCTGATCGAACGGGTGCGCCGCTCAACCGGCAAGCCGGTTGAACATGTGGTCCACAGCGACGACGCCGCGGAGACTGCGGCTCAGAGAGCCTAGGAGAGCCTATGGAAGCCGCCTCCGTCGCCCACGAGCATCACGGCCCGCCCCCGGCTCACCGCTCCTCGCGGGTCGAGCCGGCCACGCTCGGGATGATGCTCTTCATCATCTCCGAGGTGATGATCTTCGGGGCGTTCTTCACTGCGTACTTCTTCATCAGGATCGTCACCCACAACCCGTGGCCCGCTCACGGGACCAAGGTGCCCGAGGCCGTGGCGGGCATCAACACCGCGATCCTGGTCTCGTCGTCGCTGACGATCCATTGGGCGCTGACTTCGATCAAGAACGGCAACCGCTTCGGGCTCAAAGCCGGGATGGTCTCGACCTTCCTGCTCGGCCTGACGTTCCTCACCGTCCAGATCAACGAGTACGTCCACATCGGCTTCGCCCCCCACGACTCCGCGCAGGGAACCGTCTTCTACGCGCTGACCGGCCTCCACGGAGCGCACGTGTTCATCGGACTGTGCCTGCTGCTGATGATTACGATCCGCTCGTTCCGCGGCCACTACTCGCCTGAAGAGCACCGCGGGATGGAAGTGCCGGGGATCTACTGGCACTTCGTCGACATCATGTGGATCATCGTCTACACGTCGGTGTACGTGCTCTAGCTCCGGTGCGCCTGCCGCGCTCCGAGGCCGACGCGTTCAGGATCTTGATCCGGGTCGTAGTCGTGCTGGCGATCGTCGTCGTGATCGTTCTGCTCGCCAAGGCCATCTTCTGAGGGCTCGGGGCACCCCGCTCTCTGATCAACCCGCCGAAACCCCGGATATACCTGGGTAAAGGCGGGTTCATCGCGGCGCCGGCACGACTCGCCGGCCGCCGGCGCCGATCTGAGACCCAACCCCGCCCGCCGTGGCACCATTGGATCCGTGCTCTCCGTAGCAGCCGTCGGCCCGGCGGGCTCGATCGCCCTTCCGATCTTCGTCCTGCTCTTCTGGATCCCGTATCACCTGAGGGCACGGACGCTGGCGGGGCAGCAGCGCCCCGTCCCGACCTGGCGCCAGGGATGCTTCGTCTCCGGCCTGATCGTCCTCGCGGTCGCCCTCAGCCCGCCTGTGGGGACGCTCAGCGACCAGCTGCTCCTCGCCCACATGGCCGAGCATCTGCTGATCGGCGATATCGCGGCGCTGCTGATCGTGCTGGGGTTCACCGGGCCGCTCCTCGCCCCCCTCTTGCGCAACCCGGTGATTGCGAAGCTCCGGGTCCTCACCCACCCGGTGGTCGCGATTGTCGTCTGGGGCGTCAACTTCTA
>Ga0116216_10000614_pt1 | contig 27497 bp, 23 predicted proteins | sample Sb_taG_11_FD_89696 | JGI IMG/M metagenome (GOLD analysis project Ga0116216, IMG submission 89696) | Peat soil microbial communities from Weissenstadt, Germany - Sb_50d_3_AS metaG | ecosystem: Environmental > Terrestrial > Soil > Wetlands > Peat | place: Germany: Weissenstadt | collected 2010-09-21
CGTGCGCTTCAGGCCGGAGATGTCAACGGCGGGGTGGATGTGGCGAGCATGACAGGGCTGGCGGGCTCGTGGGGCGCCACTGACTCGGGGTGCGAGTGGGGTCTTGGACTCTCGGCCCGCCGGCGCTGCGCGCCCGCAGCCCGGGCTGGCGATAGGCTGCGTGTTCGGCAGCGAGAGGGCGGGAGTCGGCGCGATCGCACCCGCCCAGAACCTGCACAGCACGACAATCCCGCGCCAAAACTCGAGCCCTGCCGTGCTGTACATGAAGAGCATGGTTAGCGCGCCACGGCTCGCCGCCGGCGCCTCGGTTGTCGCGCCATGCAGGTTTTCGGGGGCCCCCGGATCCCGCAATCGGACCCCACCGTCCACCTTCGCCAGCCAACAGCCACGCCAATCGCCCGTACCCTGAGCCCAGCCCGCCGGCGACAACCCCATGAACGGATCAACGACAGCGGTGCGGATCGAGCCCTGGTCCGCCGGGGATCTCGACCTGCTGTTCCAGCTCGTTGGCGATCCGGAGATGATGGAGCACCTCGGCGGGCCCGAGCCGCTGGAGAAAATCGTCGAGCGCCAGGGCCGCTACGAGCAGATCCGCTCCGACGCCGGCCGGGTCTTCAAGGCCGTCGTGGTCGAGACCGGCGAGGCGGTCGGCTTCGTCGGTTACTGGGAGCGGGAGTGGGACGGCGGGTGGATCTACGAGACCGGGTGGTCGGTCATCCCGGCGTTTCAGGGTCGGGGCATCGCGGTTGCCGCCACCGCGCAGGCGATCGCCGTGGCCCGGCAGGACGGCAAGCATCGCTTTGTCCACGCGTTCCCGTCGGTCGACAACGCGGCCTCTAACGCGATCTGCCGCAAGCTCGGGTTCGAGCTGCTGCGCGCCAGCGAGTTCGAGTACCCGCCGGGCACGCCGATGGTGTGCAACGACTGGCGCCTCGATCTTCGCGTCGAGCCGCTTTCCTAACATCGATCTCCGATTGTTCACGTTCGGGGGCTCGGGTTGGCCTCGTCCTGGGCGAGCCAGTCCTCGGTCAGCGTCATCCAGAACGCCAGGCCGGCGAACTCGCGGTAGCGACGGAAGGCGCGCTCGATCCCCTTGTCCGAGACCCGCGGGCGCCCCGTCACGCGGCGGTACTTAGGCCGCGTCCACGAGTCGAGAATCAGCCGCTGGTAGCGACCCAGCAGCATCATCATGTGCGCGGCGGCGTACGGTCCGACGCCGGCGAGCGCCAGGAGCCGCTCCGCCACCTCGTCGTCTGAGAGCGCGGGGTCGGCGAGCGCCTCTAGGTCCAGCCGTCCCTCGGCGACGTCGGTCGCCAGCGTCCGCAGGTACGGGCCGCGGTAGCCGGCCCGGGCGATGTCGCGATAGAACTCGTCGCCGACCGCGGCCATCACCTCCGGCGCCGGGAACGAGCTGAGCTCCGGCGCGCCCACGGCCGGCGTCCCCAGCTCCCCGACCAGGGCGGTGACCATCCGCACCGTCCCCGACCAGGCGCAGTTGGTCGTGCAGATCGTCTTGACGAGGTCCTCGAACACGGTCGGGCTGCGGAGCATCCGTCCGGCGCCGGTCACCGTCCACGCCAGCATCGGGTCCGCGGCGGCGGCCGCGTAGAACGCGCTCAGGTCGTCGTCGAGGCGAAGCATGTGGCGGACCTGGGCAAGTAACGAGGGGCGGACCTTGGCCGGAGGCGCGGTGGCGTTCGGTGGAGTCTCGACGCGTGCGTAGCCGGACCGCGCTCCTCGCACTCGGACCGGCCAGGCGCGCTCGCCCACCGCCAGCACGGTCACCAGCTCGGACCCGTCGGGCGCGATCACGTTCGGCGGCAGGTCGGCGACGCCGTGCGAGAGCAGCGTGCGCGACAACTCGACGGGCTCGCCGCCGGCGCCGAGCAGCCGGACCGATTCGGACCATCGAACCATTGGCCGATCCTAGGGGCTGGTTCGGCGAGTGGTTTCACGACGGCGCTCGCGTGGAAACAAACAGGGCAGCACGACACGGAGGTAGAGGAATGTCCACTTTCAGGCCAGTCGTGGCCCTTGTCGCCACGGCCCCTTTGTTGATGAGTTTTTCGGCCAGCGCGTCAGCCAAGCAAGGGGGTGGGGGGTTCCTGCTGACCGCGACCAACACCGGGTCGACGTACGCGCCGACGTTCACCGGCAACGGGATCCTCGGCGTGCGCGTACCACCTGCGGGCCAGCGACTACACCGTGCAGGTTTCGAGCAACGGCACCGCCTGGCACACCGTCGCCACAGTCAGCGGGCGCACGACCGGGACCACCGACGTGCTGCGCTTCCCGGCGGTGCGGGCGCGGTTCGTGCAGGTGCGGATCACGGGCTCGGCCGCGAATACGCCGCCGATGCTCGAGGAGCTGATCGCCAGGAGTTAGTCTCGCTCGCATGCGGGCGGTTTCCCATATCGTCGTTCGTTCGCTCGACGTCCCCGTCGAGCGGGTGTTCGACATCGTGGTCGCCGAGGACGTGCTGCCGAAGGTCCTGCACCGCTGGGGGCCGATCCCGGCGGTGACCGGCACCCGCGAGCTGACCGGACCGTGGAACAGGCCCGGGTCCCAGCGCACGGTGGTGCTTGGCGACGGCCAAACGGTGCGCGAACGCATGCTGAACTGGCAGCGGCCCAGGCTGTTCGAGTACCTCGTCGATGAGTTCTCCGGTCCGCTCGGACGGCTGGTGGATCACGCGGTCGGAACGTGGCGGTTCGAGCCGACACCTGGCGGGTCGCGGTTCCGGTGGACGTACGCGTTCCAGCCGCACGGGGTGGCGTCGGCCGCTGTGCTCATCGTGCCCGTTCGCACCGCGTGGGCTCGGTACATGGAGCAGTGCGCCACGCTGTGCGTGGAACTCGCGCTTGACAGCCGGCCCGCGAGCCGGTAAGTCCTGTCCGCACGTGACCGGGGCGCTCTACGGACTGGCGCGGTTCTGCGTGCGGCGGCGGCTGCTCGTCGTCGGCGTGTGGCTCGTCGTCGCCGTCGCGCTCGTCGCCGTCTCGCACCAGCTCGGCGACAACACGAACGACAACCTCTCCCTGCCGGGGACCGACAGCCAGATGGCGACGGACGTCCTCAAGAAGTCGTTCCCGGACCAGGCTAACGGCACGAGCCCGATCGTCCTGCACGCGCACAGCGGGCAGCTGACGGACTCCAAGTACGCGAACGCGGTCAACGAGGCCGCGGCCGACGTGGCCAAGGCGCCGAATGTGGCCTCGGTCGTCAACCCGTTGACCTCGCAGGGGGCCAACGCGCTGAGCAAGGACAAGGCGACCGGCTACCTGTCGGTGACGCTGGCGAAGAGCCCCGGCTCGCTGTCGGTCGCGCAGGCCCAGACGATCATCGATGCGGCGGCGAAGCCCGCCGAGGCGGCGGGGCTGCAGGTGGAGACAGGCGGCCAGCTCGGCCAGAAGGTCTCCAAGCCGTCGACCGAGTCCAGCGAGCTCGTCGGGATCATCGCCGCGATGGTGATCCTGACGTTCACGTTCGGGACCGTCACGGCGATGCTGCTGCCGATCATCACGGCGATCTTCGCGCTGGCCTCGACGCTGGCGATCATCCGGCTGCTCGGCCACGTGATCACGGTTCCGACGGTGGCGCCGACGCTGGCGACGATGATCGGGTTGGGGGTGGGGATCGACTACTCGCTGTTCATCGTCACCCGCCACTTCCGCGGCCTGCGCGATGGGCTCTCGATGGACGAGTCGATCGCGAGAGCCACCGCTACCTCCGGCGGCGCCGTGTTCTTCGCCGGCGGCACGGTGACAATCGCGCTCGTCTCGCTGCTGGTGGCGGGCATCCCGCTGGTCACGACGATGGGGCTGATGGCCGCGATTGCGGTCGTGCTCGCCGTGCTGGGGGCGCTGACGCTGCTGCCGGCCGTGCTCGCCATCCTGGGGCCGCGGATCAACGCGCTGCGCGTCCGCGAGATCCATCCCGAGGGCGATAGCAAGCACGGTTTCTCTGCGCGCTGGGCGAACGGCGTCGCGAACAACCCGGTGATCGCGGGGCTGGTGGCGTTGGTGATTCTGATCCCCCTGATGATCCCGCTCTTCTCGCTGACGCTCGGACAGCAGGACGTCGGGGCGCTGTCGACCTCGACCACCGCGCGCCGCGCCTACGACTTGATCTCCGAGAACTTCGGCCTCGGCGTCAATGGACCGCTGCTGATCGCCGTGACGCTTGGCTCCCCGGCACAGGATGGGGCCAACGACTCGCGGTTGCAGAAGCTCCAGAAGGACATCACCTCGACCTCGGGCGTCGCCGCCGTCTCGCCGGCGCAGGTCGACAAGGCGGGCACGTCGGCGTACTTCAACACGATCTCGAAGTACGCCCCGTCTGACGGCAAGACGACCGACCTGGTCCACCGGCTGCGCTCGAGCACGATCCCGAGCGCGGAGCAGGGCACGAACTTGCACGCCTACGTCGGCGGCAGCACCGCCGGGTACGACGACCTGGCGAGCCGGATCTCGAGCAAGTTGCCGCTCCAGATCGTCGTCGTGATCGCGCTCAGCTTCGTGCTGCTCACGCTGGCGTTCCTGACGCTGGTCGTGCCGGCACAGGCCGCAGTCATGAACCTGCTCTCGATCGCGGCCTCCTATGGCGTCCTGACCGCGATCTTCCAGTACGGGTGGCTGAGCGGGCTCATCGGCCTGAGCGGGCCGGTGCCGATCGTCTCCTACGTGCCGCTGTTCATGTTCGCGATCCTGTTCGGCCTGTCGATGGATTACGAGGTGTTCCTCGTCAGCCAGATCCAGGAGCACCTCCACGCCGGCGAGGACAACAAGCGCGCGGTCATCTCGGGGTTGCTGACCGGGGCCCGGGTGATCACGGCCGCGGCGGCGATCATGGTGTTCGTGTTCGGGAGCTTCGTGCTCAACGGCGACCCGACGATCAAGCAGTTCGGGGTCGGCCTGGCCGTCGCCGTGATCCTCGATGCGACAGTCGTCCGGTGCCTGCTCGTGCCCGCGGTGATGGTCCTGATGGGCAAGGCGAACTGGTGGATGCCTGGCTGGCTCCACCGCGTCGTGCCGCGGATCAGCATCGAGGGCGCGGAGTTCTTCGCGGCCCGCGACGCGCTGCGCGAGCCCGAAGCCGAGCCCGTGGGCGCGGGCGCTTCTGGCTCCGACCCGGCGTCGTAGGTCAGTGTCGTGCCCGGGCGGGCATCATCACTCTCGATACCGACCTAGAAGGAGGCGATGTGGCAGACACTGGAACCTCAGTTCAGCGAACCCGTCAGCTCGCGGATGGCAACGAGATGCCGACGCTCGGGCTCGGCGTCTGGCAGATGCCCAACGGGCCCGAGTGCGAGAACGCCGTCCGCTGGGCGCTGGAGCTCGGCTACCGCCACATCGACACCGCCCAGGCCTACGGCAACGAGGAGAGCGTCGGCAAGGGGCTCCGCGACAGCGGCGTCCCGCGCGAGGAGGTCTTCGTCACGACGAAGTTCTATCCGGCCAAGAAGGACCCGGCAGCGGAGGCCGAGGGAAGCCTCCGGCGGCTCGGCATCGATCAGGTCGACCTGTACATCATCCACTGGCCGCAGAAGGGGCCGACCTGGGCCTGGCCGGGGATGGAGCAGGCGCGCGAGCGGGGTTATGCCCGCTCGATCGGAGTGTCGAACTTCAGCGTCCAGGAGCTCGACGAGGTGCTGGCGGTCGCGACCACGCCTCCGGTCGTCAACCAGGCGCAGTTCAGCGCGTTCGAGTACCGCCGCGCACTGCTGAACGCCTGCGAGCAGCGGGGCCTGGCACTCATCGGGTACAGCTCGCTCGGGACGGGCAGCCACCTCGGCGACGCGACCGTTCGGGAAGTCGCGGAGCGGGTCGGCCGCACGCCGGCTCAGGTGCTGCTGCGGTGGTGCCTGCAGCGCGACGTGCTCGTGATCCCGAAGTCGACCCACCGGGAGCGGATCGAAGAAAACGGGCGGCTCTACGACTTCACGCTGTCCGACGAGGACATGGCCGCGCTCGACGCCCTCGACCGCACCGGCGGCACCGACCGGGCGCGCGAGCGGAAGTGGTGGTGACCCGGTTCACTAGATGATCGCGGTCCTCGGCGGCCTCGGCGCGGCCGTCGCCTGGGCCGTCTCGACGGTGTGCTCGTCACGGTCGAGCCGGTTGACCGCGCCGCCGGTCGTGGTCGCCTGGGTGATGGTCGTCGGCCTCGTGATCAGCGCGCCGCTGGCGCTGCTCCAGGGGGTCCCATCGACGCTCGGCCACGAGCCTGGGATGTGGCTGTTCATCGCCGGCGCAGGCAACGTCGGAGGGCTGGTGTTGGCGTACGCAGCCCTGCGCGCAGGTCAGGTGGCGCTCGTCGCCCCGCTCGTCTCGACCGAGGGGGCGATCGCCGCGCTGATCGCGATCGCGGCCGGCGAGAGCCTCGCGCCGGGGGTCGGCGTCACGCTCGCGGCGATCGCCACCGGGATCTGCCTCGCGTCGCTGCCGCCGGAGGACCGCACCGCCGAGGCTCACGCGAACCACCTGAAGGCGGCGCTGCTGGCCCTCGGCGCCGCCTGCACGTTCGGGGTCAGCCTGTACGCGACCGGACGGGCCGGGGCGTCCCTGCCGGCGGCCTGGGTGGTGCTCGCGGCGCGGCTGATCGGGACTGTCGTGCTCGCGCTTCCGCTGGCGCTGGCCGGGCGATTGCCATTGACCCGGGCGGTGGCCCCGCTGGTGGTGACCTCGGGCGTGTGCGAGGTGCTCGGCTTCTACTCCTACGTCGCGGGATCGAGGCACGGGATCGCGATCGCCGCCGTCCTCTCCTCGCAGTTCGGAGCGCTCGCCGGGGTGGCCGGCTACTACCTGTTCGGTGAGCGACTCACGCGCGTCCAGGTCGCCGGAATTGCCACGGTCCTCTGCGGCGTGGCGGTGCTGAGCGGCTTGCAGGCCTGATGGGCCCTGAGATGATGTGTGGATGAGCCGCTCGGCCGCGCTGGCGAGGTTGCTCGACGACGCCTCGCAGTTCCCGCCGGGCAACCTTGCGCTCGAGGATGCGTGGCCGGCGCACCGGCGGTGGCGCTCGGATGCGCGGGCGTCGATGGTCGGTCGATTCCTGATGCCGTCGGGCCGGGTTTCGGCGCTGGCTGCGCTGATGCGCGGGGACGGGGACGGGGCCGAGCTCGGGGTCGTCGTCACGCCCGGTGATGGGCCCGAGGTGCTGGAGTCCCTGCGGGGTGCGGCCGCGGTGAGCGCGATCGAGCTGCGCGGCGCCGGAGCTTCACAGGTGGCTGCCTGGCGTGAGCGTGCGCCGTCGGCGGAGGTGTTCGTGGAGGGCGTCCCGGTCGAGCAGGTGGCGTCGCTGCGGGCGGGCGATGCCCGCGTTGGAGCTAAGGTCCGCTGCGGTGGTCTGGCGCCGGAGGCGTTCCCGAGCCCGGAGTCGGTCGCTTCGTTTGTGCAGGCGTGCGTCCGGTTCGAGGTGCCGTTCAAGGCCACGGCCGGCCTGCACGGCGCGCTGCGCCACTGGGATCCAGAGATCGGTGTCGACCACCACGGCTTCATGAACGTGTGGACCGCGACGGCTCTGGCGGCCCGCGGAGCGGAGCCGGCGGAGCTCGTGCGATGCCTGCTGGTGCAGGACGCCGATGGCCTGTGCGAGCTCGGGGTCGGGGTCGACGAGCTCGAGCGGGCCCGCCGGTGGTTCACCGGGTTTGGCACGTGCAGCATCGAGGAGCCGCTCGATGGGCTGGCCGCGGTGGGACTGCTCGATGGCTGAGACCGAGCGGTTCACGCTCGCGAACCTCCCGTACGGATCGGTTCGGCGCGGGCCGGACGCTTCGGCGCGGCTGTGCGTGGCGCTGGGCGGGTGCGCGGTCGAGCTCGCGGCGCTCGCTCTGCCGGATGTCCCCCGCGAGCTGATCGACGCCCCGAACCTCGATCGCGTGCTCGCCTGCAGGCCTGACGTGTGGGCCGCTGTGCGCGCTGCCGTGGCGGACGCTTTGGCCGACGGCGTTCCGGCAGAGGCGTGCGTGCCGCTGGATGAGGCGGTGCCCTGTCTCCCGTTCACCGTGGGCGACTACGTCGACTTCTACTCCTCGCTGCAACACGCGACGAACCTAGGGAAGATCCTGCGCCCCGGATCCGAGCCGCTGATGCCGAACTGGCGCCACCTGCCGGTCGGCTACCACGGTCGCGGCGGCACGGTCGTCGTCTCGGGCACGCCGATCCGCCGGCCGACCGGTCAGCGCCGTGGCGCGGACGGCCCGACGTGGGGCCCGAGCGAGCGACTCGACGTCGAGCTCGAGCTGGGGTTCGTGACCGGCGGCCCCGCCAACGCACTCGGCGAACCGATCCCGATCGAGCGCGTCTCCGAGCGAATCTTCGGCTTCGTGCTCGTCAACGACTGGAGCGCCCGCGACATCCAGGGCTGGGAGTACCAGCCGCTCGGCCCCTTCCTGGGGAAGTCGTTCGCAACGTCGATCTCGCCGTGGGTGGTGCCGGTGGCCGCGCTCCATCGCCACCGGGTGAGCGGTCCGCCACAGGCGCCCGAGCCGCTTTCGTATCTGCGGCGATCTGAGGCCTGGGGCATCGATGTGGAGCTCGAGCTGGCGCTCGCGCCCGACGGCGATCCGGGGCAGGTGATCGCCCGGACGAACGCGCGCGAGCTGTACTGGACCGCGGCCCAGCAGCTGGCCCACGCCGCCTCGAACGGCGCGGTCGTCCGCGCCGGCGATCTGTTCGCCTCCGGCACGATCTCGGGATCGGACCCGGGCACGCAGGGCAGCCTGATTGAGCTGACGTGGAACGGGCAGCGGCCGCTCGAGCTCGACGGCGCGGTCCGCTCATTCCTGGAGGACGGTGACACGGTGACGATCCGGGGCTGGAGCGGCGAGGGGGCGCAGCGGATCGACTTCGGCGAGGTGTCCGGGACGATCCTCCCGGCGGGTTAGGCGAGGTTGCGACTTTGTGACGCACCGTGTCGAGAGTGTCACGGGGATGGTGCACAGCGCGCCAACTCCGCCGACAAACCCGAGCCCTGGCGTGTTGAGCACACTCCTCGTGCACAACACGCCACGCCTCGCCATCCGGCGCGTGGTTGGCGTGCTGTGCACCATCGGACCGGTGTGATCGGCGCCCTATCCCACTCCCCATCGATGGCTAATGCCGGGCCGCCTGCCAATCGGGGGCGCGGGCGCTGAAAGCGCCAGACTCAGTCGCGCGGCGCCTGGGCGAGCCGTGACGAGATCAGCTCGTCGGCCAGCCGCTGGGAGTCGACGGAGTTCGTCACCGTCCCGATGAACGCGGTCCGGCCGAGCGCCCATAGGTTGACGTCGGTGGCGGCGCGCACGGTCGCCGTTCGGGGCACGTCGCGCAGCAGCGCGATCTCTCGCCGTGGTCGGCGGTCTGGCGGATCGGCCAGTCGACCCGCTTCAGCCGGCGGTAGCCGTCGGCGAGCGCCTTGCGCGTCGGGTAGGCGATCGCCACGTGGTGAAGGCCGGCGACGCCGTCCGGCTGCGGCTCGCCGCCCTTGGATTTCCATGTATTGAAACCGAGGTGGTGGTGATACCCGCCGGCGGACACGAACAGGATGTCGCCGGTGGTGCCCAGCCAGGCACGTCGCGCGCCTCGGCGACGACGTCGAAGCCGAGGAGGTCGACGTAGAAGGCCCGGATCCGGTCGATGTCGGCGGTCCGCAGATGGGTGTGGCCGATCCGGACGCCGGGGTCGATCGGCTCGGAGGCCTTGTGGACCAGGGTGATGTTGCCCTGTGCGCTCATAGGCGAGAAGTATGGCGGCGCGATTCCGCCCCCCTCAGCGGGATGATCTGCACGTCATGCGTGCATCGCCTCGCAGGCGCTTCTTCCCCGCCGACCTGGCTGTCGTGAGCGCGGTTGCGTTGTTGGTGATTGCGCTGGCGCTGGCGACGGGGAACGGAACCAAGGACAGCCCGCCGTCGGCGGTCGCCGCGGTCCCGACGGCGAGCACGTTCGCCGGTGGCGCCGTGGTCCCCGCTGGATTCCTCGGGCTCTCGCTGGAATATCCGGCGATCGAGGCGTACGCCGGGACCAACCCGACGGCGGTCGACCCAGTGTTCGAGCAGCTGATTCGCAACCTCACGCCGGGTCAGCAGCCGGTGCTGAGGATCGGCGGCGACAGCAGCGACTCGACGTGGTGGCCGGTAGCCGGCGTGACCCGGCCGCCCGGCGTCACATACGCCCTCACCCACAACTGGATCGCCGTGACGAAAGCGCTGGCGGCCGCCACCAACGCGCGCCTGATCCTCGGCATCAACCTCGAGGCCGACAATCAGCAGCTCGCCGCCGCCGAGGCACGCGCGCTGCTGGCGGGGATCGGGCCTGGCTATGTCCGGGCGCTCGAGCTCGGCAACGAGCCTGAGCTGTACGGGGCGTTCGCCTGGTACCGAACGCTGGGCGGGGGAAAGGCCACCGGACGCCCCCACGGCTACGACTTCGCCGACTACACGCGCGACTACATCGACTTCGCGGCGGCCCTCCCGCGCTATCCGCTCGCCGGCCCTGCGGTCAGCGGTCCGCGGTGGATGGTCGACCTGGGGCAGTTCCTCAAAGCCGTCCCCGCACTCGGCATCGCCACGCTGCACCGCTATCCCCTCCAGGACTGCTTCATGCCGCGCGGCTCGCCCCGGTATCCGTCGATCGACCACCTGCTCTCGACCGCCGCCTCGACGGGCCTGGCCGACGAGATCGCGCCGTATGCGTCGATCGCCCACGCGCGTCACATCCCGTTCCGGCTCGACGAGCTGAACACAGTCTCGTGCGGGGCAGACCGGGCCACGAGCCAGACGTTCGCCTCGGCGCTGTGGGCTGTGGATGCGCTGTTCGAGCTCGCGCGCGCCGGTGTCGACGGAGTCAACATCCACACCTTCCCCGGCGCCGGGTACGAGCTGTTCCGCCTCACCCAGTCCGGAGCGCATTGGCAGGCAACCGTGTCGCCGGAGTACTACGGCTTGATGATGTTCGCACAGGCCGCGCCGCCGGGCTCCCGGCTGCTGCGGATCAGCGGCACGAACGGGCCGATCAAGATCTGGGCGACGAAGGCGCCGGACGGGCGGATCCGGATCGTCGTGATCAACAAGGACGTCGCCCACGCTCACGTAGTGAGCCTGCCGGCGGCGGCCGCCGGCGCCACCGGCGCGGCGACGATCGAGCGGCTCGAGGCGCCGAGCGCGGCGTCCAGCACCGGCGTGACCCTGGGGGGTCAGAGCTTCGGCGCAACCACGCAGACCGGCTCGCTCGCGGCGCCCAAGAACGAGTCCGTCCAGGAGCAGGGCGGCCGCTATCTGGTGACGATGCCGGCCGCCAGCGCCGCCCTGCTGACGCTGCCCGCCCCGGCGAGGTGAGCTCCGATGACCGCCGGGTCGTGTTAAATGACCAACTTGTTAAGGTCTATTTGAAGGGGCGTGACTGCGGTGGACGCGGGCTGGCGTCGCAACGCAAAACAGAGCAGTGGACGAATTCGACGGCGGTCTGCGGCGTTGGCGGTACTCGCCGCGATGCTGGTCGTCGCGCTCGGCGCGGCCGTCACAAGATCGGCGTCGCATCGCACGCCTAAGGCCTCGATCGCTGGCGGGGCCGTCCAGGTGTCGGTCGGGCGCGGTCAGGTCGGCAGGCCGATCCCGTCGGGGTTCCTCGGTCTCGGACTCGAGTTCCGGACGGTGAACGCGTACGCCGGCGACAACCCACGGGCGCTGGACCCCGTGTTCGTGCAGCTCCTTCGCAACCTGTCGCCGGGCCAGCGGCCGATCTTCCGGATCGGCGGCATCAGCACGGATCGGAGCTGGTGGCCCATGCGCGGCGTCCGGCGCTCGCCCGGGATCACCTACAACATCAGCCGCAGCTGGATCGCCGTGCTCCGGTCGCTGGCCACAGCGACGAACGCCCGACTGCTGCTCGGCGTCAACCTCGAGGACGACAGCACGAACGTGGCGCGTGCCGAGGTGCACGAGTTCAAGTCCGGGATCGGCACGCAGCGGATCGCCGGGTACGAGCTCGGCAACGAGCCCGAGCTGTACACGGGGATCGCGTGGTATGCCGTCCACGACGGCAAGGACATCCCGTGGTACCTGAGAAAAGAAGGGACCCCGGTGTTCAGCCGGCCCAAGGGCTACAACGTCCACGACTTCACGTCGGACTTCTCTCGCTTCCGCCGGGCGCTGCCGCACCAGCCGCTCGCCGGACCGGCGACCGGGAACGTCTCGTGGCTCACCGACCTGCCGCAGTTTCTGGCGGCCGAGCCAGGGCTCGAGTGGGTGACCTTCCATCGCTACGGACTGAACCAGTGCATCCACGACCCATCCTCACCGCACTATCCGACAGTCCCGAATCTGCTGACGACGCTGGCCTCGCGCGGGTTCCTACAGGGTGTTGGCAAGTACGTGGCGATCGCCCACAACCATCATGCGGGCTTCCTGATCGACGAGATGAACTCGGTCACCTGCAACGGCCATCCGGGTGTGAGCAATGCGTTCGCGTCGGCGCTGTGGGCGGTCGATGCACTGTTCCAGACCGCGCGCGCCGGCGTCGACGGCATCCAGATCCACAGCTTCCAGGGCAACTCGAACGGGATCTTCGATTTCAAGCAGGTGCACGGCAAGTGGGAGGGCCAGGTCCACCCGATCTACTACGGGCTCCTGTTCTTCGCGCAGGCGGCGCCCCCCGGCTCGCATCTGCTGCACATCAGCGCGCCTCACAGCGGCGACCTGCGCACGTGGGCGACGCTGGGCAAGGACGGCACTGTCCGGGTCGTTCTCATCAACGATAGTCTCAAGGGCACCAGCTCGGTCCGGCTCCGGGTGCCGATCAACGCCGCTTCGGCGACCTTGATCCGGCTTCAAGCGAGGAGCGCGTACGCGACCGGCGGTGTCACCCTCGGCGGTCACGGGTTCGGCGCGGAGACGACGAGCGGGACCTTCCCCACGCAGGCGGGCGCGGCGCTAAAGTCGAGCGCGGGCGCCTACTCGGTGACGGTGCCGCCCGCGAGCGCGGCGATGATCACTTTCTCGCCCGCACACACGGGATGATCGGAGACATATAGGCAATGCGGTCGCGCACGGCGACTGGCTTACTGGTGGTAGGACTCGTCGCGCTCGCCGCGGTCGCTGCCGTGGTGATCACCTCGGCTTCGAGCTCGAACAACGTCAAGGCGAACGTCACCGTCTCGGACGCCACGCTCGGCCGTCCGATCCCTGCCGGATTCGTGGGGCTCTCGATGGAGCCGCGCGGCCTCGAGAGCTACGGCGGCACGAACCCCCACGCGGCGAATCCTGTGTTCGAGCAGGAGCTCCGCAACCTCGCGCCCGACCAGCCGGCATCGCTGCGGATCGGCGGCGATGGCACCGACTGGACCTGGTATCCGACCACCGACCTGGCCCAGCCGCCGGGGGTCAAGTTCACCCTCGACCAGAACTGGCTCGGCGTGGCCCGCTCCGTCGCGCAGGCGACCCACGCCCGGCTGATCGTCGGCGTCGACCTGGAGGCCGACAGCGCCCCGCTGGCCGCCGCCGAGGCGCAGGCGCTGCTCAACGGGATCGGGCGCCAATCGATCGAAGGGCTCGAGATCGGCAACGAGCCCGAGCTGTACGGAACGTTCAGCTGGTACAAGACGCCGGCCGGCGTCCACGTCGACGGCCGTCCCCGCGGCTACGACTTCGCCGACTACCTGCGCGACTACTCGACGATCGCGCAGGCCATCCCGAACGCGCCGCTCGCCGGGCCGGCCACCGGCGCCCCGAAGTGGATCCCGCAGCTGGGCAACTTCCTCTCGGCCGAGCCCCGCGTCGCCGTGGCCACGCTTCACCGCTACCCGCTCAAGCACTGCACCAAGGCAGCACACGTAACGATCGCCCAGCTGCTCTCGGACAGCTCGTCGACGGGCCTGGCGGACAGCGTCGCGCGCTATGCCGGTGTCGCGCATGCGCACCACGTGCCGCTCCGAATCGACGAGATGAACGCCGTCTCTTGCGGGGGAGTGCGCGGTGTCAGCGACACGTTCGCCTCCGCGCTGTGGGCGCTCGACACGCTGTTCGAGTTCTCGCGCGTCGGCGTCGACGGCGTGAACTTCCACACGGTGCCCAACACGATCAACGAGCTGATCAGCGCCGATGACTCGGGCGGCCGCTGGCACTCGCTGGTCCACCCGCAGTACTACGGGATGATGATGTTCGCGCAGGCCGCGCCGCCCGGTTCTCGGCTGCTACGGGTCTCAGGAGCCGGCGGGACCACGTTCCACGTGTGGGCGACCCGCGCGACCAACGGCCAGGTCCGCGTTGTGGTGATCAACGACGCCGAAAACGGCTCCCAGCAGGTGACGTTGCGAATCGCCTCAGCCAAGGGCACGGCCACGCTCGAGCGGCTCGAGGCTCCGAGCGTCACGTCGAAGTCGGGCGTGACGCTGGATGGCCAGAGCTTCGGGCAAGCCACGTACACCGGCAAGCTCGCGGGCAAGTCGACGGACACCAGGGTCGCGCCTTCGGGCGGTGCGTACGTCGTCAAGGTGCCCGCCGCCAGCGCCGCGATGCTGACGCTCCCAGCTCGCTAACGAGATGGCGCGAACGTGATCTGGCGCGACGGGTGCGTCAGCGCCAGCCGGCTGCTCGCGACCTCCATCAGCGCCGAGGACGGTGGCGTGTCGGCAAGTGGGTTCAGCAGGGCGTCGCCCTCGATCCGTTCGCATCGACAGTCGCTCAGCGCGGTCACGGTCGCGGTCCGCGGGATCCGCTCGAGCACGCCGATCTCACCGAAGTATGCGGGCACCGTGAGCGTTCGCAGCTGATGCCCCGGACCCCCCGCCTCGCCACGGGCGGTGATGTCGACCTCGCCGTCGAGCAGCACGTAGAGGGCGTCGGCGGGCTCCCCCTCGCGCACGATCGAGACGCCCCGCGCAAAGCTCGCCTCGGTTGCGGCGCCCAGGAGGCGCTCGAGCACGGGCCGCGAGGCGGTGGCGAAGATGCCGAGCTTCTCGAGCACCGCTACCCGCGGCGCCAGCGAGGCCGCCAGCGAGGCCGCCTGGCGATCGATCGCCAGCAGCGCCGGATAGCCGAGCAGCCCGAGCAGCGAGGGGCCGATCGCCATCATCAACAGCGCGCCGTTCAGTCCCAGCGCGCTGACGATCGGGGGTGTGATCACCGTGCCGAGCGCGATCGAGCCGATGATGAACGCGAAGAACACCCCGAACACGCGGGCCAGCTGATCGGACGGGGCGGCTCGCTGGAGCGCGGTCACGGCGAGCACATCCACGACTAGCGTGGAGGACCCACGGAAGACCTGGACGGCGAACGCGAGCACGGGGCTGTGGATCACGGTCATCAGCGCTGTGGGCAGGCAGAATCCGCCCCCTGCTGCGAAACGGGCCGCGCCGGGCACGGCCGAGCGTGATCACACCCGCCTGTCCCCAAAAATCCTGCATAACGCGCCACAAAGGCCGGGAAAGCCGAGCCCTGCCGCGCTGAATAGGCTCTTCATGCACGGCGCGTCAGGGCTGCGCGTTTGCGGCGAGGTTGGCGTACTGTGCAGGTTCTGGGACTTGAATTAGCGGCGAAATCGGCCGGCGCGCCGGTTCCGCCGGTGACCTTCCCTGAAACCGCCGGACCGTCAGACGCGGAACGACGTAAGGGCCCTACTCGAGCTCGTCGACCGAGCTGTCGCCGGAACTCGCGCCCCGGATTCTTGCGCCCCTCTGATCCGGATCGGAGTGCTCATGAGTAACTTCGCTAGCGTCCGTCCTGTGCGACGTGAAACGACGCTCGCGCGGGGAGAGCACAAGACCGAGGACGGCGCCCTGGGTGGAGTCGCTGCGGGCCACCGGTGCCGAGCGGGAGCGGGCCGCGGCGCGACTTCACGCCGCGCTGGGGCGCCTGCTCGGGCCGGCCGGGTCCGAGCTGACTTGCGAGGAGTGCTTCGAGATGCTCGACCGATACGTCGAACTCGAGCTCTTGACCACGGACGCGAATCGCGAGATCCCGGGGATGCACACGCACCTCCACGGGTGCCCCGCCTGCTCCGAGGAACACGCGAACCTGAAAGCTCTGATCGAGAGCTCCCCTGAGTGGGAACTATGACCTCAAAATTGTCTGTGACCCGAAGGGAGAACCGATGAGCAACCCGACGTTTTTGATCGTGGGGGCGAGCCTTGCCGGCGCAAAGGCCGCCGAAGAGCTGCGTGAACGCGGCTTCGACGGCCGCGTCGTGCTCGTCGGAAGCGAGCCGGAGCGTCCATACGAGCGGCCGCCTCTCACCAAGGACTATCTCCGCGGTGAGTCCGAGCGGGAGAAAGCCTACGTCCACACGGCCGACTACTACGCCGAGCACGAGATCGAGCTGATCACCGGTACGACGGTCACCGCGGTCGATCTCAATGAGGCGCAGGTCACACTCGACGAAGGTCAGACGCTGGCGTACGACCGTTTGCTGTTGACCACTGGCGCCGAACCCCGCCGGCTGTCGGTTCCTGGCAGCGAGCTCGCCGAGATCTACTACTTGCGGACGCTGGCCGACTGCGACGCGCTACGCGAGCGGCTCGATTCGGCCGAGCGCGTCGCCGTGATCGGCGCCGGCTGGATCGGCAGCGAGCTTGCGGCTTCGGCCCGAACGATGGGCCTGGACGTTGCGCTCATCGACCCTCTCGAGCTCCCGAACGAGCGAATCTTCGGGCCGGAGATCGGCGAGTTCTACCGCGATGTGCACGCCCAGCATGGGATCGAGCTCCACCTCGGGGACGGCCTCGAAGCATTCGAGGGCGACGGCGCCGTCCAGCGCGTGCGCACGAGCGCGGGAAAGGTCATCGAATGCGACTTCGCCGCGGTCGGGATCGGAGTCGCTCCCCGGACCGAGCTGGCTCGCGGCGCCGGGTTGGAGATCGACAACGGGATCACCGTCGACGAGCACCTGCAGAGCGCCGCTGAGGGCGTGTTCGCCGCCGGCGATGCGGCCAACGCGTGGCATCCGTTCTTCCAGCAACGGATCCGCGTCGAGCACTGGGCCAACGCACTGAATCAGGGGCCGGCTGCCGCGCGAGCGATGCTGGGCGGCCTGGCGGGCTACGAACGGATCCCGTACTTCTTCTCCGACCAGTACGACGTCGGGATGGAGTACTCGGGTTATGCGACGAGCTGGGATCAGGTCGTGTTCCGGGGCGACCGAGACGGGGGAGAGTTCGTCGCCTTCTGGCTCGAAGGTGGACGGGTGCTGGCGGGCATGAACGTCAACGTCTGGGATGTCAACGAGCACGTCCAGGCGCTGATCCGCTCCCGCGAGCCGGTTGACGTGGCTGAGCTGACAGACGTCGATACCCCTCTCGAAGCGCTCGCGGGAGAGCGAAGCAGGTGAGTATCGGCGGGCCGGCGTGGTGGAGGCTCGTGCCCCCACGGGAAGGAAATCGGTCTGCGTGCGGTCTTCAGCTGCAGTAGCAGGTTCTACGGGACGAAACTCAGGCCAGTCAGGAGTTCGATGGTGCGCTATTCGTTGAAGTTCCTCCTCCCCGCACTCGCGGCATCGCTGGTGCTCAGCGCGTGTGGCAGCAGTTCCTCCAGCTCCACCAGCGGCTCCGCCTCGTCCGCACCGGCCAGCTCGGCGACGAGCACGACCACGGCCTCCTCCGGCAACACGGTCAAGACCGGGACGGTCTCCTCGGTCGGAGGCACGGTTCTGGTCGACTCGCAGGGCATGACGCTGTACAGGCTGACCGGCGAGGGCGCCGGGAAGTTCATCTGCACGAGCACCGCCTGCCTGGCGGCCTGGCACCCGCTGACAGTGACAGCGGGCAGCAAGCCCAGCGGGAGTGTCGGCTCGCTCGGCGTCGTCAAACGCTCGAACGGCATGACGCAGGTCACCTACAAGGGCGAGCCACTGTATACGTTCGCTCACGACTCGGCTCCCGGCCAGGCGACCGGCGAGGGCCTCAAGGACGTCGGGACGTGGCTGGTGATCAAGACGGGCGGCTCGAGCAGCGCCAGCGCACCGGCGTCGAGCACGTCGACGTCGTCGAGTGGCGGCGCGTACGCCTACTGAAAGCCTCAACATCGCGTGGGCGCGCTCCTAACTCGCGCGTTGCTGAGTGGGTACGTTGCTCGCCGGCTGTAAAGGGCGCCGACGGGCAACGTGCCTCCGGCCGCCTCGGGCCCCAGCCCGGGGCGGCCCTCATGTCTCAGCCAGAGCCGGCGACCCTCACGCCTATCAAAGCGCCGCGCCGGGTCCGCCCTTTGCGGCATCATTGGAAGACCGGCCCGCGCGGCACGCTGTCCCGCGAGCCCCAACCGAGAGGAGATAGTCCCGATGCTCAAGCTCATCGCATTCGCGCTCAGCAGCATGGTCCTCGCGCTGGGTCTCGCCGCCTGCGGCGGATCGAGTAGCAGCAGCACCACGACCTCGTCGGCTGCCAGCCCCCCGGCGACTCCGAGCACAACGTCGACTTCGACGTCGACGTCGACGACCGCTTCGACAGGCGCATCTGGGGGCCTGGCGATCGCGGCGAATCCGAGTGGCCTGCTGAAGTACACGAAGAGCACGCTCAGCGCGAAGGCGGGCAAGGTGACGATCGCCTTCACCAACTCCTCGCCGCTGATGCACAACTTCACGCTCCAGCAGGGCACGAGCGGCAAGATCCTGGGCGCGACGCCGACGTTCCAGGGCGGTACGAAGACGCTGACGCTCAATCTGAAGCCCGGCACCTACACGTACTTCTGCACCGTCCCCGGCCACCGGATGGCCGGGATGGTTGGCACGCTCACCGTGAGCTGAGGGGCGCCGCCTGGGTCAGGCGGCGGAAAGCGAGGCGGAGTCGGGCTCGGCGGCCTCCACCTCGATCATAGGGACGCCCAGCGCTCGGATCTTGTCCGCCAGGCCGAGCTGAGTCCATCGCGACACGGTCGCCGGCAGCAGCGACACCATCACCTGGTCGAATCCCATCAGCTTCAGCGCATCCCGGACGGCCGCGAACGGATCCTCGGCGCCGACCATTCCCAGCACGTCGGCGCCGGCGGCGGCGGATAGCAGTGGGAGCGCGATGCCGAGCCGACTCTCGGCCTTGGCGACTCCGTCATCGGCGGGATCGCTGATCCGGCGGGGGCCACGTGGCGCGGCCGGAACCAGCAGCGTGAACGTCGACGGTCCCTCCGCGGCCCGCTGGGTCACGGAGTCGATCAACTCCGGGCTGTCGGCTGTGCGGTGCGCGACGATCAGGACTCGGGTCGCGGTGACTGCAGACAACGTCCCTCCATCTAGGTGGTCAGCTAGACGGACGCACGCCGCGCTCGATTCATTCCCGAGTTTGGCGCGCGGCCGAGTGGCGGTTCCGGCGCCGACCCGTCCGGCGCCGCCGGCCCAAACACGTCCGGCGGCGCCGGCCCAGACACGTCCGGCCGCCTGGTCGGCGTGTCATCACGCGTACATCCACGCGTTCTGGACGGTCAATAGAAACAGAGATGTGTTTGGCTGGTACGCCACAGACTCTCGTGTTTCCGGCGCATTCCCTTATCGCCTAAAAGCGGGTGCATCGGAAACGCGCGAAACGGCGCTTGACTCTCGCAGACGACTGTGTATATGGTTCCGGCAGCTTTGGAAATGTAGGCGTTTCTTGGCCGCTTGGCACGGTCCTTGGGGACCCGGGCCGAACCGCGGACAGGCGCGTAGCGATCATCCCGGAGAGGGCTCTTTAGGAGCTGGAGGACGCGATGAGGAACTTGCTGACGGTGGGTTTGCGGGGTCTGCGCGGAGTCGACGGAGGTACGATCGCTCCCGCGGCGAGGCGTGCTACGGGCGCCCATGCTCGGTTTGCGCTGTTCGCCGTTGTGACCTGCGTCGCCGTGCTCGCGCTTGGCGCGGCATCCGCGCAGGCCCTGCCCGCGCGCGGCGGTTCGTCGAGCGCGTCGCCCGCGGCGCCCACGCCGGCCACGATCGATTCACAGTCCACCTCGAACGTCGGGTCGCAGACCGCGCAGCTTGACGCGCAGATCAATCCGCAAGGCACGCTTACAAGGTGCGAGTTCCAGTACGTCGACGACACGGACTTCATGTCCAGTGGGTTTACCGGGCCGAATGTGGTCACCATTCCATGCCATCCTGAGAATCTTGGCTCGGGCACGAGCGACGTCAGCACGCTCGCCAACATCACGGGCCTGACGCCGAATACGCTCTACGACTTCCAGGCCGTGGCGAAGAGCACGGCCGGCACGGTTGACGGCGGCGCCGCGCAGGTCACGACCGGCCCGGATGTGTCAATCGACTCGGAGTCTGCGTCCAACGTCACCACCGTGGGTGCCACGCTGAACGCCGAGATCAACCCCGAAGGCAACGACACTACATGCAAGTTCCAGTACGTCGACGATAGCGACTACCAGTCGTCCGGCTTCACCGGACCAAACGTCGTGACGAAGGCCTGCAGCCCGTCTGATCTCGGCTCGGAAACGAGCGACCAGTCCGCGACCTTGACGGTCACTGGCCTGACGCCCAACACGCTCTACGACTTCAGCGTGGTGGCGACGAACTCGCTCACCGGAGCGAGTGGACTCGCCGGACCCGACTCGCAGTTCTCGACGCTTCCGCCGCCGTCTGTCGATTCCGAGTCGGCAACAAGCGTCACGGACACGACGGCCACGCTCAACGCTCAGATCAATCCGAACGGGCTGGACACGACGGCTCAGTTCCTGGTCACCGGTCCGGCCGGCTTCAGCGAGACGGTGCCCACCAACCCGGTCGACGTCGGCAGCGGCACGACCGACGTGGGCGCGGCCGCCAACCTGAGCGGCCTGACGCCGGCAACCACGTACACCTACCACGTGACGGCCACCAACTCGGCCGGGACAGCGTCCGTCGGGAACGACCAGACCTTCACCACCTTCCCGTCTACGCAGGCCACCGGGCTCCCTGACCACCGCGGCTACGAGATGGTCACGCCGGCGAACAAGGACAACTCCGAGCCGTACCTGAGGGCTCAGGAGATCCTCGGCCCAACGGTCACGAACACAACCGGGACTTCGCTCTCGTGGTTCGCGCTCAGCGCATTTCCGGGCTCGGTCTTTAGCGGGTCGTTCTACGAGAGCAACCGAGGCACCGATAGCTGGATCACGACGCCGCTGATCCGGCCCCAGGGTACCGAGCTCGGCCTCCTGTGCGCCGTGCTCGCTCCTGAGGCCGACGGGTATTCGCAGGATATGTCGAAGGCCGTGATTTCAGACGGCTACCCGTTCTGCGCCGCCGACAGCCCCCCACTCGTCCCGGGTGAGCCGACCGGAAACCAGAACCTGTTCGTCGTCGGGTCGAGCGGGCCACCCCTGCTGGTGGACAGGGCACCGCTGTTCGGCGACAGCACGGCGCAGGCTACGTTCGACGGCGCCTCGGCTGATCTGAGCACCGTCGTGTTCGACGAGAGCGCGCGGCTGACGCCGGACTCGAACGCGCTGTCGGGCAACGATCTCCTCTACGCATCAAGCCCCAGCAGTACATCGAGCCCAAACGTGGCGCTCGTCACCGATGTCTGCTCCACCGGTCAGAACAGCTGCAGCGCCAGCAGCTCGCCGGCGCAGGTGCCGGCGGTCGGCTCGTTGGCCGGCGCCGGAGCTAACACCACTGCGGGATCTTACGGCGACGCCTTCCACGCGGTCTCGGATGACGGCTCGAAGATCTTCTTCACTGCGACGCCCACCGGCAGTTCCACAACCAACCTGTACGTCCGCGAGAACCCACTGAGCGGTTCGGCCACCACTGTGCAGGTGGACGGTTCGATCGGTGGCGGCGGGAACTTCCTGGCAGCCACGGCTGACGGCTCCGAGGTGTTCTTCACCGACAGCAGCGGCTCGAACCTCTACGAGTACAACTTCAATGCATCTGGCAACCCAGTTACCGACCTGACCCCCGGCGGTAACGCGGCCATCGACGGGCTGGCCGGGATCGATGACAGCGGCTCAGACCTGTACTTCGTCGCGAACAGCGTGCTCGCGTCGAGCCAGAACTCGTTCGGCCAGAGCGCCACCGCGAGCCAGCCGAACCTGTATCTGATCCCCAACGGCGATCCCACCAAGACGACGTTCATCGCGACGCTGAACGGTGGCGACGGCAACGACTGGAGCCCCCGCTCGCTTTCGTCCCGGGTTTCGGGTAATGGCTCGTTCGTCGCGTTCACAACCCAGAACGCCCTGAACACCAGCAGTCCGACCACGACCGTCGCGGCCCAGATCTACGTGTACAACTCGGGCACCAACCAGCTCAATTGCGCCTCGTGCGCCCCGGGTGGCGCCACGGCGTCCGCGAGCGCGACGATCAACCCTCCGTACACGGTGGTCGACCTCTCCAACGGCGAGTTCCTCCAGCGGAATGTGTCCGACAGCGGGCAGGTGTTCTTCGACACCCCGGACGCACTGCTGCCAGCCGTTCAGAACAACGGCGTGAATGACGTGTACGAGTGGGAGTCGAATGGGAGCGGAACGTGCACCAGCTCAGCCGACAACGGCGGCTGCCTGTACCTGCTCTCCGGGGGCACGAGCTCGTCCGCGTCGTACTTCGCCGACGCCAGTCCGGACGGGACCAACGTGTTCTTCGTCACGGACAATGCTCTGGTGCCGCAGGACACCGACCTGGCGGCCGACTACTACGATGCCCGTGTAAACGGCGGCTTCCCAGCCACGGCCCCGCCGCCGTCGTGCCAGGGAGATGGCTGCAAGCCGTCCGAGACGGCGGCGCCACCGGTCCCGGTCGTCGCGACCGTGACGTTCTTCGGCCCCGGCAACGTCAAGGGCTCGACCTCGTCGCCGGCGCCGAGGAAGAAGTCCAAGAAGCATAAGAAGCATAAGAAGCACGCGCTGATCGCAGTGCTGACGCAGCGGATGACTGGTAACCGGATCAAGGTCGGCGTGACGGTGCCGGCTAGCGGCAGGCTGTCCGTCGCGGGCGCCAGCCTGACCGGGAGCTCGCGCTTCGTCCGCCACGCCGGGGCCTACACGCTCGTGGCACGTCTGAAGCCACGGGCGATGGCGGCCCTCGAGAACAAGCACAAGCTCAGGCTCACAATCAGGGTCCGATACGTGCCCGCTGGTGGGCGCGCCTCGGCAGCCGTCATCAAGCTGACGGTGAAGGCATAGGTGGCCGCCATGAACGAGATCGACAAGGAGGCTCCGGTGCGCTCAGACTCGAGCATCGATCAAACGCCGCGATCCATTCGGTCGCACGCGCGGACCGCCCTGCTGGCGCTCGTCGCGGCCGTGGCGCTCCTCGCGATGGCGGGGGCGGCGCCGGCGGTGGCCGCAACCGGCCCCATCGAGATCACGAGCTTCACCAACGCTCTGACCAATCAGGACGGCACGCCGACCACCCAGGCCGGCTCCCATCCGTACGAGATGGTGACGAACATTACGTTCGGCACGTTTGCCAGCGGCCCGAACCAGGGCCAGCCCAAGCAGAACGTGAAGGACGTCGTCGTGAACCTGCCCCCGGGGCTGGTCGGCAATCCGAACGCGGTTCCGCGGTGCTCCGTGGGGGATCTCGACGCCGTCAGGTGTTCCCCGGACTCACAGGTCGGGGTGCTTAGCCTGAGCACCGACGCCGCAGGCGACCCCGCATTGGGATCCCCGTATCCGCTCTACAACATGGTGCCGCCGGCCGGTGAGCCCGCTGAATTCGGCGCGGACGTCGCGCTCGTCGACTCTTTCCTCGATGTCACGGTTCGGACCGGAACGGCCACGCCATCGAGCAAGGCGGAACCCGGCGACTACGGGCTGACGACCACATCGGCGAACATCTCGGCAGCCTCTCCGATCGCGAGCATCGTGGTCACGCTGTGGGGCACCCCGGCAGACCCGGGCCACGACAACGTGCGCGAGTGCGCGGGCTTCACCACGCCGTGCCCCTCCACTGCGCCGCTGACGCCGCTGCTGACGCTACCGACCACGTGCGCGCAGTCTCTGACGACGACCGTGGCCGCAGATGGGTGGCAGTCCGCAGGGGACTTCACCCGGACCCACTACACGAGCATCGACGCGGGCAACAACGTCGTCGGCGTCACCGGATGTAGCAACCTCACATTCAATCCGTCGCTCAGCGTCCAGCCGGACACGACCACGGCGGATTCGCCGACCGGACTGGACGTCGACATACACGTTCCCCAATCGCCGGATACCGAGAGTTCGCTCGCGACGCCCGACCTGAAGACCGCGGTCGTGACCTTGCCGACGGGAACTGTCGTGAGCGCGTCGGCGGCCGACGGGCTGCAGGCGTGCTCGGAGTCACAGTTTGGGTGGGGCAACGCGTCCGAGCCCACATGTCCGAACGCGTCGAAGATCGGCTCGGCGGAGATCGACTCGCCGATCCAGCCCGATCCGCTCGTCGGCGGGATCTACCTGGCGCAGCAGAACGCCAACCCATTCGGCTCGCTGCTGGCGATCTATGTCGCGGCCGAGTCAGACGGCGTGCTCATCAAGCTCGCGGGCCACGTCGTTCCCAACCCGGTCACGGGCCAGTTGGTTACGACGTTCAACAACAATCCGCAGCTGCCGTTCAGCGACTTCAAGCTGGACTTCTTCGGTGGGGCACGCGCCGCAGTGGCCACGCCCGAGAACTGCGGAACGTTCACCGCCACCTCAGCTCTGACTCCTTGGAATGGGGCCGGGGCGGCAGCGCCGACCGATTCGTTCGCCATCAACGCGGGCTGCGTGAGCGGCTTCTCGCCCACGTTCACCGCGGGTTCGACCAGCACCGAGGCCGGGGCGTTCACTCCGTTCGCGCTGTCGCTGTCGCGCAGCGATACCGACCAGGAGCTCTCCGGGCTGACTGTCACGCTGCCGCCGGGGCTGCTCGCGGATATCGCCAGCGTCCCCCTGTGCACGCCGTCAGCGACCGGTGCCTGCCCGGCCTCCTCGCAGGTCGGAACGGTCGAGGCCGGGGCAGGACCCGGGCCGCACCCGTTCTTCCTGCCCGGCACGGTCTACCTAACAGGGTCGTACAAGGGCGCTCCGTTCGGGCTGGACGAGGTCATCCCGGCGATCGCGGGTCCGTTGAACCTCGGCACCGTGGTCGTCCGCCAATCGCTCAGCATCTCCAAGAGCAATGCCCAGGTGACCGTCGTGAGCGATCCGTTCCCGACGATCCTCCAGGGAATCCCGCTGCGGATCAAGCGGATCGACGTCGACCTCAACAGGCCGAACTTCATCGTCAATCCGACGAACTGCTCGCCGATGAGCATCAACGCGACGCTGACCTCGGTCAACGGCACGTCTGCCTCCGACAGCCAGCGGTTCCAGGTCGGCGGGTGCGGCGATCTCGGGTTCTCGCCGACGTTCAAGATTAATTTCAAGGGCAAGGCGAAGCACGCCGGTAAGCACCCGACGCTGAACGTCACGCTCACCCAGCCGGGTGGCCAGGCGAACATGTCGTCGGTGAAGCTGACCCTGCCGCTGTCAATCGCGCTCGACGCGAAGAACTCGCAGAACGTCTGCGCGGTCTCCGCGGCGGCATCGGACAGCTGTCCGGCCAGCACGCTGATCGGCCACGCGACCGCGAATACCCCGGACCTCTCAAGTCCCCTGAGCGGCAACGTCTACCTGGTCCAGGGCATCCGAACCAACAGCAGCGGGCAGACGATCAAGACCCTGCCGGCGCTGCTGGTCACGCTCCGTGGGCAGATCGCGCTTGACCTCACGGGCAAGACGACCGTGTCCCACCGCAAGCTCGTGACGACCTTCGGATCGATCCCTGACGCGGCGATCTCGAAGTTCGCCCTCACGATCAACGGAGGCTCCCACGGGATCCTGGTCACGACTAAGAGCCTCTGCCGTAGCAAGCAGGTAGCGCAGGTCACCGAGATCGGACAGAACGGCAAGAGCCACAACGCCAAGCCGAAGATCTCGACGTCCTGCCACAAGTAGGGCTTGCCCAGCCCAAGCGAGCTGGCGAGCGTCCGGCCGGGCGCTCGCCAGCTCGTGCCCTACGTTCAGTCGACGTCCGTCAGCGCACTGGAAGGGGTCCCCGGTCCTCCGCGGGCGCGCGCGGGCCGAGGATGCGCCGCTCGGCTTCGGCGATCCGGACGTCGTTGATGCTGGCCTCCCGTCGGACCATCAGGCCGTGCTCGTTGAATTCCCACAACTCGTTGCCGTAGCTTCGCCACCACTGACCGCTTCGATCGTGGCATTCGTACTGGAAGCGGACGGCGATTCTGTTCTCCTCGAAGCACCACAGATTCTTGCGCAGCGAATAATCCAGCTCCCGCTCCCACTTGGAGGCGAGGAACGCGACGATCTCTGCGCGACCCTCGATGAACGTGTCTCGGTTGCGCCAGACCGAATCCTCGCTGTACGCGAGTGACACGCGCTCGGGATCTCGCGTGTTCCACGCGTCCTCGGCGGCCTGCACCTTTTGGCCGGCGGTTTCGCGAGTGAATGGCGGCAACGGGGGGCGATCGGTCACAGCTTGGCTCCTCGGTTAGACGGCGTCACGATACGGCCGGCCGCCCGATCGCGCCAGACGTAAGACCAAAGCACGTTCGGGGTCTAAACAGTCATGACACGACCGACCGGGCTCATCCGGATCGGATGATGACCGCTGCCCTCCGGTTCCCGACCATCATGGATTGACCCGATCAAAGGAGACCACTGATGGCAGCCCAGTCCGACACGCCGGTCCTCGACCTGCTCGCGAAGATGACGGCCGACTCGCTCGAGGCGACCACGCTCGACGACCAGACCACGATGCTCGTTCGGATCGCGGCGTTGGTGGCGATCGACGCTCCGCCGGCGTCCTACCTGCTGAACATGGGCGTCGCCGGCGAAAGCGGAGTTGATTCCGAGCAGGTGCAGGGCATCCTCGCGGCTGTCGCCCCGATCGTCGGGACCTCGCGCGTGGTATCGGCGGCGGGGAAGATGGTCAAGGCGTTCGATCTGAAGCTCGAGCTCGCCGAGTTGGCGGGCGAGGAGTAGCCCCAATCAGGCTGTAGAGCAGCGACAGTCGCGCTCGCGAGCCGAGCGCGACTGACCCTGCGCGCCCAGCGAGGATCGCGTCGGCCGCGTCGCGACTACGCGGCCGGGGGCTGGTCGATGCGCACCAGATTGCCGGACGGGTCGCGCACGGCAAAGTCCCGCGTGCCCCAGAACTGCTCGGTCGGCTCCTGCACGATCTCGGCGCCCGAGTCGCGGACCTTCTCGAAGGTGGAGTCGAGGTCGTCAGTGCGGAAGTGGACGCCGTTCAGGGCGCCCTTGGCGACGAGGGCGGCGAGCGCGTCGACGTCGGCGGGGCTGCCGTTCAGGTAGTTCGTGAGGACGATCGCGACGCCAGGCTGGGAGGCGGCGCCGACGGTGATCCAGCGGAAGTCTTCGCGGGCGACATCGTCTCGCAGTTCGAGGCCGAGTGCGTCGCGATAAAAGGTCAGTGCGAGGTCGGGGTCATGGACCAGGACGAAGCAGGTGGAAAGAGTGAGATTCATGCCTTCAACACTAGGGAGCCACGGCTCCGCGCGCTTCTCCGATCCTGCTCGGCGTACGACTCGGGCGGGTGAGGTCCCTGGCGATGCAGCCCGGCACGCCCGCGAGCGCGCCGTGGTCGCGGGCCC
>Ga0116216_10000615_pt1 | contig 27445 bp, 21 predicted proteins | sample Sb_taG_11_FD_89696 | JGI IMG/M metagenome (GOLD analysis project Ga0116216, IMG submission 89696) | Peat soil microbial communities from Weissenstadt, Germany - Sb_50d_3_AS metaG | ecosystem: Environmental > Terrestrial > Soil > Wetlands > Peat | place: Germany: Weissenstadt | collected 2010-09-21
GGATGCCCGGGCGGTCGCCGCGCTGGATTCGCACGCCGAGTTCCGGCCGGGCCGGTCACGCGACCCGGTCGGTCTGCTGGTGGGCCAGGCGCAGTCGCGGGTGCCGGAGCTGGTGCCGGTGCGACACGGGCGGATGCTGGTGTCGGCGTTTACGTTCTACCGGGGGGCTGCGCTGCCGATGGCCGCGGACCTGGCCGGCGCGCCCTCGCCGGGGCTGCGGGTGCAGCTGTGCGGGGACGCGCACCTGTCCAACTTCGGCGCGTTCGCCTCGCCGGAACGGCTCCTGGTCTTCGACATCAACGACTTCGACGAGACCCTGCCCGGCCCGTTCGAGTGGGATGTCAAGCGGCTGGCCGCGAGCTTTGCCGTGGCCGGACGGGACAACGGGTTCCCCGCCAAGGCACGCCGCAAGATCGTCCTGGCGGCTGCCGAAGGCTACCGCACCGCGATGCGCGCCTTCGCGGAGCAGCCGTTGCTGGCGGTCTGGTACGCGCACCTGGACATCGAGCCGGCCCTCGTCGAGTTCCGGTCGCAGATGAACGCGAAAAGGTTCAAGGCCACCGAAAAGCTGCTGGCCAAGGCGCACACCAGCGACAGCACGAAGGCGCTGGGCAAGCTGACCACCGTGGCCGGCGGGCGGCGGCAGATCATCAGCGACCCCCCGCTGATCGTTCCGGTCGAAGAGGTCTTCAGCGATGTGCAGGCCAGCGCGATTTACGAGCAAATCCGCACCGTGCTGGGAAAGTACGGGCGCACCCTGCAGTCCGACCGGCGGCACCTGCTCGAGCAGTTCACCCTGGTTCAGATGGCCCGTAAGGTCGTCGGGGTCGGCAGCGTCGGCAGCCGCGCCTGGATCTTGCTGATGGACGCCGGGGACGGTGCCGAGCCATTGTTCTTGCAGGCCAAGGAGGCCCAGCCCTCCGTCCTGGCCGAGTACGCCGGGCGCAGCCAGCACGACAACCAGGGCGAGCGCGTCGTGGCCGGGCAGCACCTGATGCAGGCCCAAAGCGACATCTTCCTCGGCTGGACCCGCGCTCCCGGCCCCGATGGGGTGGACCGCGACTTTTACGTCCGCCAGCTGCGGGACTGGAAATTCTCCTTCCCGATCGAGGCGATGATCCCCGCCGGCATGACCATCTACGCCCGGCAGTGCGGGTGGACCCTGGCCCGGGCGCACGCCCGCTCCGGTGACCGCATTGCCCTGGCCGCCTACCTCGGCGGCTCAAGCAAGTTCGATGAGGCGATCGCCGACTTCGCCGAGACCTACGCCGACCAGAACGAACGCGACTACGCCGCGCTCCAGGCGGCCGTGAAGGACGGCACGGTTGAATCCACGACGGAGATCTAAGATGACACCCCGCGCCGCGCACCCGTTCGGGGAAACGGTGGTGTCCGAGGTGACGCGAGCCCAGTGGCCAGACGCCGCGGCGCCCAGGCGCCGGCCGGGCGGATGCGCCGGGGAAGCAGGGACCGCCGGTGAGTGAGGTGGCTGCTGCCCCGGCCGATCCGGGCGCAACGATGCGGAGCAAGAGCTACCGCGTCCTGCTCGTCTTGGCGGCGCTGCTTGGCGTGCTGGTCTCGTTCGCCTCCTGGTGCTTCCTGGAACTGGTCCACTGGATCCAGCAGGAGGTCTACCAGCACCTGCCCAGCGGGCTGGGATTGCACCCTGTCCCCTGGTGGTGGCCGCTGCCGGTGCTGGCGGTGGCCGGGGTGCTGACGGCCGTCGCGGTCATCCGGCTGCCCGGCCGCGGCGGGCACATCCCCTACGAGGGGATCAAGGCGGGCGCCCCCCAGCCGGCCGAGCTGCCGGGCATCTTGCTGGCCGCGCTGGCCACCCTCGGCCTGGGCCTGGTGCTGGGACCAGAAGCCCCGCTCATCGCCTTGGGCAGCGGGCTGGCCATCCTGGCCGTGCGGCGGGTGAAAAAAGACGCCCCCGACCAGGTCATGGCGGTGCTCGCCGCGAGCGCGGCGTTCGCCGCGATCGCCACGATCTTCGGCTCGCCGGTCATCGGCGCGATCATCTTGATCGAGGCCGCCGGCCTCGGCGGGCCGATGCTGCCGCTGATCTTGCTGCCGGGCCTGATGTCCGCCGGGATCGGCTCGGTCGTCTTCATCGGCATGGGCCACTGGACCGGGCTCAGCTCCAGCGCCTACTCGCTGGGTCCCCTCTCGCTGCCCGCGTTCTCCACGCTGACCGCCGCCGAGTTCGGCTGGGCCATCGTGCTCGCGTTCACCGCCGCCCTGGCCACCTTGGCGATCATCGATCTGGCCCGCTGGTCAGCGGGTGTGGTCGCCCGGCGGCCGTGGCTGCTGATCCCGGCTGCCGCCCTGGCCGTCGGCGGCCTGGCGATCGGGTTCGCCCAGATCACCCACCAGCCCGCCGATACCGTGCTGTTCTCCGGCCAGGACGCCTTCAGTCCCCTGATCAAACAGGGCACCGCCCTGTCCCTGTCCACCCTGGCGTTCCTGCTCCTGTTCAAGGGCCTGGCCTGGAGCATCTCGCTGGGCAACTTCCGGGGCGGCCCGACCTTCCCGGCCCTGTTCATCGGCGCGGCCGGGGGCCTGCTCGCCGCGCACCTGCCGGGGTTCTCCGAGACCCCCGCCGTGGCCGTGCTGATGGCCGCCGCGGCCGTGTCCATCCTCGAACTTCCGCTGTCAGCAGTCATCATCACCCTGCTGCTGACCTCCAAAGCCGGAATCGCCGTCGGCCCGCTGATCATCGTCGCCGTCGTGGTCGCCTACCTCACCATTAAGACACTCTCCAGGACCCGCGCCGCCGCCACGCCCACCCCGCCGGCCGCTGCCCCGCAACCCGCCGCACCCTCGCACAGCACCGCAGCGGCAAACCCAGGCGACGGTCAGACATGACCACCGAGCATCATGACACCGCCACCTCGGGAGAGCGAAGGCTGCGACTGCCTGTGATCGAGATCGATCCGGCAACCTAGGCCGGCTTGTTGGCTGGCCGGCTGGAGGTCATCTGACTTACCCGTGCTGGGTGATGCACCTGATTCGCCCCTACGCGGATACTGAGCCTGCGCTGGCGCAGGACCCATTGCCGGCCGCTGCCGGCGACCTCACTAAAGCAAAGGAGACGCCATGCCGCTCGCCTCAAGTTCCTAAAGCAAAGGAGACGCCATGCCGCTCGCCTCAAGTTCCTACTCCTATCCGCTTCTGGGTGCGTTCTGGACGATCTTCATAATCTTCCTGTGGGTGATCTGGATCTGGATCCTGATCTGGGTATTCATCGACATCTTCCGCAGCCAGGACCTGTCCGGCTGGGCCAAGGCCCTGTGGTTCTTGTTCGTGCTGCTCATCCCGCTCATCGGCGTCCTGGTGTACCTGATCGCCCGCGGCGACTCGATGAACGAGCGGGCCTCGCAGCAGGCCCGGCAGCAGGACCAGGAGTTCCGCGGCTACGTCCAGGAGGCCGCGGCGGACTCACCGGCCAACACGGCGGACCAGCTAGCCAAGCTGGCCGACCTCCGCGATCGGGGAGTTATCTCCGCTCAGGAGTTCGAGCGCCAGAAGGCCAAGGTCCTGGCGGCCTGACCGGCGGGCGCACTTGTGCCACCGTGGGCGCCGGCGGCCACGGTGCGCAGGTAGCGCAGCACCGCTGGCCGGAGGGCGCTTTCCCGTGACGGCAGCTCCTTGGGAGTCCGCATCTCTCAGCCGTGCAGGCGGCCGCCGGTCCTAGCCAGAGCCCCGTGTCAGTGTGATCTCGGAAGCGGTGAGTCTGATGACAACAGATCAGGTCTTGACCGGGGTCGGCCTGATCCTGGTGCTCGCGGTCGGTTCTCAGGTGCTGGCGAGCCGCCTGAGGATCCCGGCACTGATCATCTTGCTGCCGGCTGGCTTCATTGCAGGCGCGCTCACCAGCGATGTTAACCCAGAGCTGCTGCTGGGGGCGGCGTTCCAGCCGCTGGTGTCGCTGGCGGTGGCGGTCATCCTTTACGACGCCGGGCTCGGGCTGGAGCTTAGCAAGCTGCGCGGGCACACCCGCCGCGTGGTGATCCGGTTGATCACCTGGGGAGTCGCGATCACCTGGGCGTTCGCGGCGGCGTTCGCGGCGCTGCTGCTGGGAATGTCCAGCGGGGCGGCGCTGATGACGGGCGCCATCCTGGTGGTGTCCGGGCCGACGGTAATCGCACCGCTGTTGCGCTTTGTCCGGCCGACGGAACGGCTGCGGCGGGTGCTTGCCTGGGAAGGGTCGCTGATCGACCCGGTCGGCGGCATCTTGGGGGCGGTGGTGTTCGCGGCCGTGGCGGCAGGCGTCCATAAGGGCCTGGCCTATCAGTTTGGAGAGTTCCTGATCACCGTCGGGATTGGCCTCGCCGGGGCTGTCATCGGCGTCGCGCTGCTGTGGTTCCTGCTGCGTAAGCTCCGGCTCGGCGAGGTGCTGGGCACCTCCGCCCAGCTGGCCTGCGTGGTCGGCGTGGCCGCCGCGTGCGACATAGTGCGCGAGGACGCTGGGCTGCTAGCGGCCATCGTTATGGGTCTGGCGGTGGCGAACATGGATGGCTTCGACGCCCCCGCCCGGCGGCCGTTCTTCGAGACGCTGGTGCAGCTGATTATCGGGGTGCTGTTCGTGTCCATCTCCGCTACCGTCACCCCGGCCTCGCTCAGCCATCTGGTGTGGCCGACGCTTGGGCTGGTGGCCGTCCTGGTGCTGATCACGCGGCCGCTGGTGGCATTCCTGGCCACCCTCCGGACCGACCTGACCAGGGGGGAACGTGAGCTCACCGGGTGGATGGCCCCGCGCGGCATCGTCGCGGCGGCCACCGCGTCGACGTTCTCGGCGCAGCTAGCCGCCAAGAACGTCGGCGGCGCCTCGAAGATCCTTCCGGTCACCTTCCTGGTGATCGTCGCCACGGTCGCCGTGTACGGCCTGACCGCGGTGCCGGTCGCCCGGCGGGTCGGTGTCACCCGCCCGTCCCGTACCCGGCCGCTGCTGGTTGGCGGGCAGGCCTGGGCCGTCGAGCTGGCGTGCGCCCTGGCCTCGGCGGGCCTGGACGTGCTGATGTGGGCCGGGCTCGAAGAGCAGCGCGAGGCGGTCAGGCGCGCCGGCCTGGAACTGGCGCCGGGGGAGTTGCTGGCCTCGGCCACTGCCCGCGGCGCGGAGCTCGAGGGCATCACCACGGTGCTCCTGCTCACCGATGAGGACGACTTCAACGCCCTGGCCGCCGCTGAATTGGCAGGCGCTGCCGACGGCGCGGTCTACCGGCTCGGCGCCCGCCTCCCCAGCCACGGCGTGGTCGCACCGTATACCGGCGGTGAGATCCTGTTCGGCACCAGCCTGACCGGGTATCACATCAGCCACCGCTACGCCGCCGGAGCACGGATCTTCACCCGTCCGGCGGACAGCGGGATCCCCGCCGGCAGCGATCTGCTGTTCCTGGTCCGGGCCAACGGCATCCTGGCGCCGGTCACCCAGACGTCCATCCCCCCGCCGGAAGAGAGGGACACCATGATCCTCCTCAGCCCCGCGACAGCAGATTCGTAACCTTGCATGTCCCGTGAGTGATCAGATCAGCTCAAGCTGCCGGGCCCGGCGGACCGCCTCGCCACGGTGAGTGGCCGCCAGCTTGCGGTAGCTGCTCTTGAGGTGTGCCTTGACCGTGTTGATGGAGATGCACATCTCGCTGGCGATCTCAGCGGTGTTCAGCATGCCTGACACGTGCCGCAGTACCTCGCTCTCGCGTTCGGTGAGCGGTTCGACCACCAGAGCCGCGGCTTCCGGGGACAAGCCCGACCCGCCCCGGGGCTGATCATGGCGCGGGGCCGATGGGAACAGACGCCGGTGGGTGCTGGCCAGTTCAGGATCATGCCGCAGTACCGGCCCAATCCAGCCCTGCTCCAACACGAACGGCAGCCTCAGCTGCTCACGTTCGGCTAGCCGCAGCGCGTGCACGAGCGACCGGCGGCCTCGCGCGCGGTCGCCGCCGTAGTAGCTAAGCCGGGCGTCAGCCAGACACGCTTGCACGCGCACCCGTTCGGGCTCCCCGCTCCTGGCCGCTAGGACGGATGCGAGCACCAGCCTTGCGTTCTTGCCGTCCCCGGCGGCCAGCCATACGTGCGCGAGCGTGGCCGCCGCCTCTGGCGAGCTATCGCCGCCGGCCCGCTCGGCCGCAGCGGCTGCGGCCGGGGTATCGCCGGCCGCCACGTAGGCGCGCGACTCGACCAGGCACAGCCGCTGGTCGAGCCATGCCGGGACAGACCACCCAGACCGTGCCCTGGCTACCATCTGCGCGGCCGCCTCGCCGTGCCCCTCAGCCAGCCCACCACACGCCGCTACGAGGCAAGCCACCGCCCCGATCAGCTTGTCCGGGCTGACACTCAGGGCGGCGTCCAGCTGCTTGAGCAGCCTGCCGGCCTCCCGCAGCTCATCTCGTTCCAGGTGCACCCAGGCGAGCGCGGCAAGCGCCGCGGGGTCCTGTTGCTGAGGAGGCGGCCGCTGCTTTTGGGCGGCCAAGGCCGCTGCGGCCTGGCCGGCCAGCTGTGCGGCACGGTGCAGCTGGCCGCGCAAGGCCTCCACCAGCGCGAGATGCCCGAGGCAGGCGGCCCGTTCGTGCTCTCCGCCCGGACCGGTCGCGGCGGCCGCACCCGCATCGAGGAAGCGGGCCGCCTCGTCGAGATGGCCCGGCCACAGCTCGACGGCCCCGCGGTCGGCCAGCACTCTCGCTCTGACTTCCGGGTGCCGGGCGAGCTTGTCCGCCGGCATCCGGCTGACAATGGCCTCGGCATCCGAAACGGCCGCCGCCGCCCCCACGAGGTCCCCGGTGCGGCGGGAAGCAGCGAGGCGGATCACCGCGGCGGCGAGCCGGCACGCGGCCTCCTGATCGGCGGGAAGGGGCGCAAGCATGCCTTCGCCGGCATCCAGCGCGGCGGCGGAGGAATCGTACCGGCCAGCGGCCAGTTCGGCCGCGGCGGCGACGAGGTACGGTTGCGGCCCCGCCCAGGCTTCGCCGGGCGGCATGCGCCGGAACTCGTCGGCCAGGGACGGGCTGCCCCGCGGCTCGATGATCTCGCTGATCACCAGAGCGTCGATGACTATGGTGGCGGCGAGCTGCCAGTCGCCGGCCTGCGTAGCGTGCTGCACCGCCGCGGTGAGCATACCGTTCCGCTCATACCACCGGGCAGCCCGCCGGTGCACAGCGGCCACCCGATCCGGCCACTCGCGCCTCAGCTTCAGCCGCAGCACCTCGGCGAGCAACGTGTGGTAGCGATACCACCCGCACCCGATCGGCTGGACAAACGCGTTCGCGCGCGCCACCGCCGGCAGAACCGCACCGGCTTGCTCGTTGCCGGTCAGTTCGCTGGCCGCTTCGGCATTGACATGCTCGAGGATGGACGTGCTCAGCAGCACTTCTCGGACCTCCGGCGACGCGCCCTTGAGGACCTCTTCCACTAGGTAGCCAGTCAGGGCGCTGTCCTCGGTGATCAGCTCCTTGACGAATTGGTCGGGGTCGGGATGGGTCTCCATCCAGATCGCGGCCAGGCGGAGGCCGGCCGCCCAGCCCTCGGTCCGCCGCGTAAGGCACTCGAGGGAATCTGCCGACAGCGAGCTCCCGTGCCGGGCCAGCAGCAGGCGGGCCTCGGCGGTGCTGAAAGCCAGGTCGCTGGCCCCGATCTCGGTCAGCTCACCGGCCAGCCGGTAGCGGTGCAGGGGCAGCAGCGGATCCACCCGGGAGGAGACCACCATGCGCAGGCCCGGCCGCGCGTTCCGCAGGACGAAGTCAAGCTCGGTCAGTACCGTCAGTTTGGTCAGGACATGGAGGTCGTCGACGACTAGTGTCACCGGCGGGTTCTGGGCAGCCAGCACCGACGCGAGCTGCAGCAGGAACATATGGCCCGCCGCCCGCCGGCGCGAAGCAGCCGACAACACCTCAGGAAGGGCGACTCCGGACCGTCCAAGTGCCGCGACGGCATAGGACCAGAAGGCGCCGGGCTGGTTGTCGAAGTCATCCAGGGAGATCCAGGCAACGGTCCCGGGTTCGGCCGCTGCCCACAGCGCCATGGCCATCGTCTTGCCCGCTCCGGGCGGGCCGGTGACGATGGTCAGCGGGCATCGCCGCGTGCCCTCGGCGATCAGCTTGGTGATCCGCGGCCGCGGCACCGCCCAGTCCGGCACACCTGGCACGGTGATCTTGGCGGTCAGGATGGGGATGCCAGCGGAAACTGCCGGCCGTCTGGCGGGGGCTGCCACCTGCCCGGCAACATCGGCCACCATCGGATCTTCCTCCTTCCCGCCGGCGGCCTGATGGCCGCTCACCGTGGGAGATCACACGTCGCGATACCCGTCACGCCTGGCCGCCGTTCAGGATGTCTCGCCCTCATCCACCACCAAACGCCAGCCAGCCAGGCTAAACATCATGCCATCGGCATTAAAAAATCCTATTGGCCTGAATTTCCGGGCTCTCGACTGCTCAGGCTCGTACGACCCGGGAAGTCCGTACCGGGCGTCCAGGCCGCGCGGGTGCTTACGGGCGACCGTCTCGCCGTACGACAGCCCAGCTCCAACATGTAGATAGCCCGAGCTCCCTCCCGGCAGGAGAGGCCGGCCTAACCGTCCAGGAGCCCCAGTTCCCGGGATCGGGTGACCGCCTGGTGGCGGGAGGAGGCGCCCAGCTTCCGGTAGATCGACATCGCCTGCGCCTTGACGGTGTGAGGAGACACAAACCGCTCGCCGGCGATCTCCGGGAACGACATGTGGGTGGCCAGCAGCGGAAGCAGGCGCAGTTCGGCGGCGGTCAAGGTGGATGCCCCGCGGCCGCCCGAACCGCGTTGCCTGGACAGCCGGGCCCGCAGCGCCTTGGCCTCGCCGACCAGGATTCCCATGCTGGGCCGCCGCCTGAGCAGCTCATCGACTTCCCGCATGAGCGTCCTGGCCCCGGCCAGGTCGGAGAGACCGAGGTGGACTCGGATGAGCTCGATCCGGAACTGGATGGACAGGTGCGGAATCGCGTAGGTCAGCAAGGGCCGCAGTTCCTGAGCACTGAGGAGGTCCCGCCGCGCCGCCGGGATGTCTCCCCGGTGCAGGGCCAGGCGGGCTTGCACCGCGCAGAGCAGAGACCACTTTTCGATCCCGGCCCGGTCCAGAACGGAGCGTGCCTGGCTGGCCAGGGCCTCGGCCTGGTCCCATCGATGGCGGTCCATCGCCACCAGGGCCCGCTCGGAGAGCGCCTCCACCAGGGTATCGGGAGCGCCGCGGTCCCCGATCCTGACGGCGTCCTCGAGGAACGCGTCGCCGCCGTCGAGGTCACCGCACAGGACGCGCGCGACGCCCTGGGCGGTCGGGACGGTCGGCGGTCTCTTGCCCGCCGCCGCGAACTTGTGTACGGCCTCGTCGGCGTCGGCGCGCATCTGCTCGACCCCCTGGCGGCATAGCGTGTACCGCAGCATGATCGCCCGCGCCTCACCGGCGGGGTCGGCGGGCCGCGAAGCGTCCTGGCATAGCCAGCGATCGACGGCATCGGCCCATCGCTCGGCCTCGGCCGGCCGTCCCGACAGCGCGGCGACGATCGAGGCGAATACGGCGGCTGTCAGGTGTCCCTCCATCCCGTCCCGGTCTTCCAGCCACCGCAACCACCGCTGAAGCGTGGTGATCCGGGCTTGGTTGTAGGTCGGAACACAGAGGCCATCGATCAGGCGGGCGGCCGCCTCGACGTCCCCGGCGGCCATGGCGTACTCCAGCGCTTCCTCGGGCAGGTCGTGGCGCTGGCACCAGGCGGCGGCGCGGCGGCGCAGCACCGGGACCAGGCCGGGCTCGGTGCGCTCGAGCTCGGCGCGCAGCATGTCCCGGAACAGGTGATGGTAGCGGTACCAGTGCCCCCGCCGGTCCAGCGGCACCAGCAGCAGGTTCGAGCCGGCCAGCTCGGCCAGGACCGCGCCGGCCCCGGGCAGGTCCAGCACCGCCTCGCACAGCGGCCCGGACATCCGCTCCAGCACCGCGGTCCGGGTCAGGAACGCCCGCTGCCGCCGGGAGATCCTGGCCAGGAACTCCGACTCGACGTATTCGCTGATGAACCGGTCGTCCCCGCCGAACGAGGCCGCCATGCCCGGCAGCGAGCCACCCTCCCGGAGGTACAGCGCCGCCAGGTACAGTCCGGCGGCCCACCCCTCGGTCCGGCGGTGCAGCTCGGCCAGCTCATCCTCGCCCAGCCTCACCTCGGCCGCCCGCAGAAGGCAGGACGCCTCCTGGCTGGTGAGCGACAGGTCACCAGGGCCGATTTCCAGGATCTGGCCGGCAGTGCGCAGCCGCGCGGTCCGCACCGGCGGCTGGTCCCGGCCGGCCAATACCAGCCGTGACCCGAGGGGCACGTGATCGGCCAGCACCGACAGGGCGGCCTGGCCCTCCCGGTTATGCAGCAGGTGCACGTCATCCAAGACCAGCGTCACCGGCAACGTGATCGACGCGAAGGCGTTGCTGAGCCGTGGCACCACCGAGCCGGGGACCGAACTGGACCGCGAGGCCAGCGCGTCGAACACCCGCTGGCCCACCGGCTCCACCGCGTCCAGCGCCTCCGCGATATAGGCCAGCAAGACCCTCGGGTCGTTGTCCGTCTCGTCCACCGACACCCACGCGAACGCCTGACCGTCGGCCTCGGCCCACTGCGACAGCAGCGTCGTCTTGCCGTAACCCGCCGGCGCGACCACGGACACGACCGGATGGGAAGTGTCTTTCGCCAGTCGTTCGATCAGGGACGACCGGCGGATGGTCCCCGGCCGCGCCAGCGGGCGCAGGAGCTTCGCCGCGATCAGGTCGTACGCCGCCCCGCCTACACGGCCAGGCCGGCCAACCCGCTCACGCACGTCGCTATAAGTCATGTCCCTCATAGTGCCAGAATCTGGCCCTCCCATGATTTCCCGAAGCCTCGTAACAGGTCAAGCACGCAATCGCGTCTGGGGCGGGGCTGGCTGGGATGACGGGGCGCGGGGCTCGTATGGTAGGTCCGGGGAGGTGGCCCGCTGGCAGCGATACCAGCTCCCGGAAACTCCGCGATGGCCCTGGATATAGATGAATCGCAGACACAGCCGGGCGGCGGTCATGGCCGCCGTAGCAGCAGGCATGCTGGTGGTGGCGGCCTGCACCGGGTCCACCAGCGGGCCGACCTCCTCGCCGGGCGGTACCTCGTCGGGTAACGTCTCGCCGGGCGCGAGCCTGGCCGCGGTCACGCCGGCGGGCACCCAGCCAGTGTCCTCGGTGGTCTGGGCCACCAACCGGGACGTGATATCGCTCGACCCTATCTTCTCAGCGGCCTATCCGGAGTACACGGCCGACTCCCTGATGTGTGAGTCGTTGCTGCGCCAGGCGCCTGACGGCTCGCTGCAGCCCGGCCTGGCCACCGTCTCGAATCCGTCGCCCACCACGATGGTGTTCACGCTGCGGCCGGGGGTGAAATTCTGGGACGGCCACCCGGTGACCTCCGCCGACATGGTGTACAGCCTGGACCGCGCGGCCGACCCCAAGCTTGGCGGGTACTACTCGGGCAGGCTGGACCGGATCGCCTCGGTCACGGCGACCAGCCCGAGCCAGGTGACGATCAAGCTGACGCAGCCCGACTACTGGCTGGAAGGAGAGCTCTCCTCGATGCCCGGGATCATCATCGAGAAGAGCTTCGCGGAAAAGGAGGGCAAGAACTACGGGACCCCGGCCGGGTCGATCATGTGCACCGGCGCGTACATGCTCAAGTCGTGGACACCGGGGGTGGGCGTGGTAACGGTCCGCAACCAGCACTACTGGAATCCGTCGGTCCACCCGCTCGTCGGCCAGATCACCCTCAAGGGCGTGCCCGACGTGACGTCGCTGACCGCGGGCTTGCTGACCGGGGCGATCCAGGGGGACTACGGCGTCGGGCTGCCCACCCTGGATCAGCTCAAGGACAGCAGCGCCGTCCGAGTGGACCTGGGCCCGGGCTGGTCGAGTGACGTGCTCGAGATCGCCAGCTTCAAGGGCGTGCTGGGCAACCTGAACGTGCGCCGCGCGCTGTCCATGGCGCTGAACCGGCAGGGCATCATCAACTCGGTCTACCAGGGCGCGGCGCAGCTCCCGAGGTGGGTGTCCAACCCGGGCACGTTCGGCTACGGCCAATCCGTGTTCGCCCGGGCTTACGCCAGCTCGCCGGTGCTGACCCAGAACATCGCCGAAGCCAGGAAGCTGGTCCAGCAGGCCGGGGACACCGGGAAGACGATCACCTTCGGCACCACCAGCCAGCTGGCCGTGATCGCCGGGGTGACGGCCGCCTATCAGGCCGCGGCCCAGGCCATCGGGCTGAAGGTCGCGCTGAGGTCGGCATCGGCCCAGGACTTCATCGACTTCTTCATCTCCCCCCAGTTCAGGGCGGGGGTCGACGCCTTCCCGGGGGTGGACTACGGCGACTACGCCGATCCGGCGGCGCTGCTCGCCGCGTTCGACCTGCCGGGCGGGTCGGAAAACTACGACAACTTCAACGACCCGGAGATCACCGCGGCGCTGGAGCAGGCGCGCGGCACGGCCAACCCGGACCAGCGGGCGGCGCTAGTGGCCAGGGCCGAGCAGCTGACCATGCAGCAACTGCCGCGGATCCCCGACGTCGAGCCGGACACCGTGCTGGTGCTCAGCAAGACCCTGACCGGCGCCCTCTCCTCCACTGCCTACCTGTTCTCCCCCTGGGCCGATCGGCTGGGCGGGACCGGCTGAGTGACGCGCTGGCGCTTCGTCGCGCGCAGGCTGGTCATGCTGGCAGCCAGCCTGCTGGTGGCGAGCTTCGTGATATTCGCGGCGCTGTACCTGGCGCCCGGAACCCCGCTGGCCGCGCTGTCCGGCGGGCAGCCCCTGCCGCCGGGCAGCGCCCAGCTCCTGGAGCAGCGTTACCACCTGAACGAGCCGTTCCTCGCCCAGTACTGGTACTGGCTGGACAACGCGCTGCACGGAAACCTGGGGGTCTCGATCACGCTGCGGGAGAATGTGTCCACGCTGATCGCGTCCCGGATCTGGACTACCGCCGGGCTGGTCCTGTACGCGTCCGTGATCATCGTGGTGCTGGGGATCGGCCTGGGCATCGTATCCGGGCTCCGGCCCGGCCCGCTCGATGGCGGCGTGCTGGTGGTGACCGCGGTCTTGGCGGCCATCCCGGCGTTCGTCGCCGCGATCGCGTTGATCATGGTGTTCGCGGTGAAGCTGGGCTGGTTCCCGGCGCTGGGGAACGGCACCAGCCTCCTGAGCAACGTCAGGCATTTCACCCTGCCGGCTATCGCCCTGGCCGCGGCGTCGCTGGCCATCGTCGCCCGGGTGACCCGGGCCGCGGTCCGGGCCGAGGGCGACCGTGAGCATGTGCAGACCGCGGTCAGCCGCGGCATCCCGGCCCGGTACGTGATCCAGCGGCATATCCTGCGCAACGCCGCCGTCCCCATCACGACGATCACCGGGATCACGACCGCCTCGCTCATCGCGGTCGCCGCGGTCGTCGAGGTCGCGTTCAGCCTGAACGGGCTCGGCGCCTACCTGGTGCAGGCCGCAGAAGATAAGGACATCGCGGTCGTGCAGGGGATCTCGCTGCTGCTGGTCACCGCGTTCGTCGTGGTCAACCTGCTGACGGATCTGATCTGCGCCGCGCTCGACCCGCGGCTGGCACTGAGGGACGGCGCCCGGTGAGCACGGTCATGGCGGCCGCAGAGGCCTCCGCCTCCCGGCGGGGCCTCGCCCGGCTGCGCGCCACCGGCCCGGCCGGGATCGCCTCGGCCGCCGTCATCGCCGTCGCGGCGTTCGCGGCTGCGTTCGGCCCGCTGCTCGCCCCGTACGACCCCGACCTGCCGAACCTGTCGCTGTCCTGGGCCGGCCCCGTCGGCGGCCACCTGCTCGGGTATGACTTCGAGGGCCGCGATGTGCTTTCCCGGCTGCTGGCCGGCGCGCAATCCTCGATGCTCGGGCCGCTCGTGGTCGTCATCCTCAGCGTGACGGCTGGCACGCTGCTCGCGGTCACCGCCGCCTGGCGGCGCGGCGTGAGCGACACCGTCATCTCCTCGGGCCTGAACATCGTGTTCGCGTTCCCCGGCATCCTGCTCGCCGTACTCGCGGCGGCGGTCTTCGGGGCGGGCCTGCCCGCGGCGGCGATCGCGCTGTCCATCGCGTACCTGCCCTATATCGCCCGGGTGGTGCGCGGCGCGGCGCTGAAGGAACGCGGCCAGCCCTATGTCGCGGCGCTGGAGGTGCAGGGGGCGTCGGCCACCGTGATCTGCCTGCGGCACGTGGTCCCGAACATCGGGCCGCTGATCGTCGCCCAGGCCACGATCCTGTTCGGCTACGCCATGGTTGACCTGGCCGCCATCTCGTTCCTCGGCCTCGGGGTGCAGCCGCCCACCGCCAACTGGGGGGTCATGATCTCCGAAAACCAGGACGGTCTCCTGGCGGGCCACCCGTTGCCCGCGGTCGCCGCCAGCCTGTGCATCGTGACCGTGGTGATCGCGGTCAACCTGCTGGGTGAACGGCTGTTCGAGCAGGCCCAGGCGGCCCGCGGATGAGCGACCCGGTAGCCGCCGACACGCTGGCGTCCGCCGGGGCGGCCGCTGGCCTGCCGCTGCTGGAGGTGGACGGCTTGACCGTGCTGCTGGAGGTGAACGGCGCCCGACGCGCGGTGCTGCGGGATGTCTCGCTCACGCTGCGGCCGGGCGAGGCCGTGGGCCTGGTCGGCGAGTCCGGGTCTGGCAAGTCGATGACCGCCCGGGCCATGGGCAGTCTGCTGCCGCCTGGCGCCGAGATGCGCGGCTCGATTCGGTTCGGCGGTGCCGAAATCGGCCAGCTCGCCGGCGCGGATCTTCGACGGTACCGCAGCCAGGTGGCGATGATCTTCCAGGACCCGCGAGCGCACATCAACCCGGTCCGGCGCATCGGGGACTTCATGACCGAGGCGCTGCGCACCAACCATGGGGTGTCACGGCCGGAGGCGCGCCGCCGCGCGGTGGACATGCTCGCCCAGGTGGGCATCGAGGACGGAGACCGGCGGCTCCGGCAATACCCGCACCAGATGTCCGGCGGGATGCTGCAGCGGGTCATGATCGCCGCGGCCCTGCTCACCGGGCCTCGCCTGCTCCTGGCCGACGAGCCAACCACCGCGCTGGACGTCACCACCCAGGCCGAGGTCATGGCGATACTCGACCGCCTGCGGCACCAGTCCGGGCTAGCGATGCTCTTCATCACCCACGACCTGGAGCTGGCCGCCGCGATCTGCGACCGCACGGCGGTCATGTACGCCGGGCAGATCGTCGAAGTCCGCGCCTCCTCGCTGCTGCACAGCGACCCGCTGCACCCCTACACCGCCGCGCTCACCGCGGCCCGCCCGGACATCACGCAGACCACACGCCGGCTGCGCGCCATCCCCGGCCGCCCCCTATCGGCGTTCGAGGCGCCGCCGGCAGAATGCGCCTTCGCGCCCCGCTGCCCGCACGCGGCCGACGTCTGCCGGGCCGCCGGGCCCGGCCTCGTCGAGATAGACGGCGGGGTGTCCCGCTGCGCCCGTGCGCGCGAGCTTCGCGGCCGGCTCCAGGCAGTGCCCGATGGCTGAGGACAGCGGGACGCCGGTCCTCGAGGTAGCCGGACTGCGCAAGCAATTCGGCCAGTTCATCGCCGTCGACGACGTCTCTTTCGGTCTCCGCCGCGGCCGGTCGCTGGCCATCGTCGGGGAGTCGGGTTCGGGCAAGACCACGATCGCGCGGATGATCACCGGCCTCGAGCGGCCCACCAGCGGAACCATCACCGCCTGCGGGCACGACCGGTCCCGGCCGCCCCGATCCACCCGCGACCGGCGCCGGCGCGGCCGCGAGGTGCAGATCGTGTTCCAGGACCCCTACACCAGCCTCGACCCCCGCCAGAACGCCGAGGCCGCCATCGACGAGGTGCTGCGGCTGCACCACGGCTGGCCCGCCGAACGCCGGCGCGCCCGCATCACCGAACTCACCGGCCTGGTCGGCCTCGACGAACGGCAATCACGGGCCCTGCCCCGGTCGCTGTCGGGCGGCCAGCGGCAGCGGGTCGCGATCGCCCGCGCCCTCGCGGCGCAGCCCGCCGTCCTGATCCTCGACGAATCGGTCTCCGCGCTGGACATGTCCATCCAGGCCCAGGTCCTGAACCTGCTCGCCGACATCCGCGACCAGACCCAGGTCTCCTATCTCCTGATCAGCCACGACCTGGCGGTCGTGCGCCAGCTCACCGACGAGACGCTCGTGCTGCACCGCGGGACCATGGTCGAACGCGGCCCCACCGCCCGGGTACTCGACCATCCCCGGCACCCCTACACCCAGCGCTTGCGCGCCAGCGTCCCGCGGCCAGGCTGGAAACCCATGCGCCAGGCGCGTTGAATCCTCCCGCCCCGCCGGAACATCAGCGCTGCGGGCTGATCACCTGACTGCGTTCTTCCTCGGTACATCCCGGGACGAGCAGCAGGGCGCCGATGAGGAAACATATCGCGCCGATCAAGGTCTGCGTCTCGACCCGGCAGGTCCTGGCCGAGGGGCGAATGCTGGCCCGGACGCCGGTGACGCCGCGCAGGTGCGCCGCGCAAGGACGGGCGACGTTAACCGGGATTCGTTGCCGCCTTACCCGCGGCGGGTGAGGAGATCCTGCGCGCGCGCTCCGATGATGGCCTCGTGCCTGGAACGCTGCCCGATCTTGCCCGCAGGGCGACTGAGCGCTCGCGCCGGGGCCGGCCCGCGGGCCCTTTCGGACGATGAGGCGTCAGTGTCAGCGCTCCTCGTGCGCCATCTGGTCCAGGACGGCCGTGACGGCCAGCATCAGCGCGGGGTCCTGCCCGGAGGCGACCTCGACCCCGTAGGTATCAGCGACCCGGAACCACTTCTTGGACACCTCGGCCACCTGGGACCGGCCGTCCTCGATGGTGTACTCGTGGTCGAGGAGGTTGCCCTTGACCTCGAGGTCCGGGCCGTCCGCCACCTTGACGGTCCACCGGTCGCGCATCGGGGTGATCAGCGCCTTCTTCACGGTCGCGACAGTGCGCCCGCCCGGGTCCTCGATCTCCATCGTGTCCCGTACCCGGGCCACGCGCTCCTGGATTTTCAGCAGCTCCGTGCCGTGGCCGTCTTCGAAGATCAGCGTGTTGCGGACCCGCAGGGCCTTGCCGTCGACCTTGAAGACCCGCTCGCCCTGGTCGTTCTCGATCCAGTAGTCGTCGCCGATGGACACCAGCTTCTGGCGCATGCGGTAATGCGTCGCGCCGGTGCCGCCGCGGCGCTCCTCACGGCGGTCCTGCCGTCTGTCCCTGAACATATCTCCTCCTCAGGTAACTGCCTATGCCGAAGGCCCGCCCTGTGCCCGCCGAACTGCTCCTGACCAGGTGCGATGCGGCAGGCCACCTCGCCGCGGGACCAGGGCCGGCATTTACGGACATTGCCTTTCCCGCGCCGCCCGCTCTCTCCCAGGAGAACCGGTTCATCGACGGTGCGGCATCATCCCCCGCGGGTAAACCCGCCACGGCCGGAACGTGAGCCCTAGCGGGCGCAACAACCCGGGCGGGCTCGCGGGGCAGCGGCGGCCTCTGCCAGCGGGGCGGGCTCGGTGAGCAGCCAGGTGGCCTACGACGCTCCCTGCCTGGTGGTCACCATCTTCCCGCCGTTAGCGGCCGGTCAGGCAGGCATGGGGGGCGTCGCGCGGTTCCCATCAGTTGGGACTCCTGAAGCATAACGGCCCATTTTTCACACCAGCAGGAGGATGGAACTCGCACCGGTCCGAGGTGGAATGGTGCGCGACGGCAAGGGAGACTCATGAGCCCGACGGCAGGCAATCGGTGACATCCAGCCGGCAACGCGCGCAAGAGCAAGAAAATCCGCGAACGGTAGAACGCATGTCAACGCAATTCGTCAGATACACGCCCGACATCGAAGCAACCGATCCGTATTTCGATGAGAACTTGCAGATCGTGATCGGCAAGATAGAGAAATACATTGCCGGATCGGTGACCACGGAAGGCGCCGGCCGCGCCGTCCGTGACGCGCACGCCAAGGGATACGGGGCGGTCAAGGCAGAAGTCGAGATCCTCGGCCGGTTGCCCGCGGAGTACGCGCAGGGTATCTACGCGGTACCCGGAAAGCACGGCGCTCTCATCCGCTTCTCCAACGGGCAGCCGCACCCTGGACCCGACATGCTACTCGGCCCGGTGGCGGGAATGGCCCTGAAGATCTTCGACATCACCGGCCCGACCCTGCTGGAGGACGAGCCTGACACCGGCACCTTCGACTACGCCACCATCAACGCGCCTGTCTTCTTCTGCAACACCGTCGAGCACTACCTGTTCATCAACGACCTGTTCATCGAGGCAGGACAGTACTTCTCTCAGGGGCGCCCAGGCCAGCACCGCTTCTTCCGTGACTGGGTAACGGGAAAGGGCACCCTAGATGAAGACCAGTGGGCCTGGGAGGAGCTTTTCGCGTTCGTCAGCCTGGCGCAGATCCGCCCCGTGAACCTGCTGCTATCGAACTACTGGACGATGGGCGCAGTCCGGCACGGTGACTACGTTGCCAAGATCCGTATCGCCCCGGTACCCGGGTTCGCCAGCAGGGTTGCCCGGCCTACTCTCGATCTGGCGTCGGCACCGGAGGTATTCCGTCCGGCCCTGGTAGCTGAACTGCGGGAACGCCCCTTTGAATTCGACATTCAAGTCCAGCTGTGCGCTGATATCGACCGGATGCCGGTCGAGACGTTACCGTCGAGTGGCCGGAGCAGTTGTCCCCGTTCGTCACGGTGGCCAAGGTCCGCATCCCGCAGCAGGACATCTCGGGTGACGACAACCTCGAGAAGATGGACGCGCTGTCCTTCACACCGTGGCGGGTAACAGCAGAACACTCCCCCCTCGGCAATATCATGCGGGCCAGGAAAGAGGCCTACCGCCACGCGTCCGTCCTTCGCCACACGCTCAACCATCAGCAACGCAAGGAGCCCAGCAGCGCCGACGAGGTGCTGCCCTAGCCTCGATGATCCACGTCCGGGAGGACCTGGGTGGGAAGGCCGGTCGATCGACTACTCCGGTCCGGGTGATGTCCCTGGCGGGTTTGGGGCGATGCTCGTATTACCCGGACTGCGCGCAGGTCAAGACGATGACGCGTGCAGCATCGGGACGCCTTCGGTCGGGGTGAGACGGGAGGAACGGCCGTACTGCTGCTTGACCTTGTCCTGATCGGCCTGGCGATAGCACTCGACCCCCTGCCGCTGACGGCATTCACCGTGGTGCTGCCCTCCAGCCGCGGGGTGCGAAAGGGCGCGGCCTTCGTATTCGGGTGGCTGGTGTCGCTGGCGATCGTGGTCACGGTCACCGTGCTCGGTACGGGCAATAACCCGCCCGAGCCGAACACGGCACCGTCCCTGGCCCAGCTCGCGGTGAAGATCGCGATCGGAGCCGGCCTGGTCGCGATCGCGATCCGGCACCGCCGTCGGATGGGGCAGCCGAAGCCGCCGAAGAAGCCGCCGAAGTGGCAGGCGCAAGTGGACACCATGTCCCCGTGGTTCGCGATGGGCCTCGCGCCAGCCCTGCAGCCCTGGGGCCTGATCGGCGCGGGCGCGGCCACCGTGGTGGGGGCCAAGCTGGCCAGCTGGGAGAGCTACCTCGCGCTGTTCGGATTCTGCGTCCTGGCTTCGTCGTCCTACCTGGCCATGGAGATCTACGCCGGTTTCCGGCCCGGCCAGAGCCAGGCGTTCCTGGCCAGGTTCAGGACCTGGATGAACACCCGCACCGACCAGGTGATCATCGTGGGCAGCCTGATCCTGGGTTGCTGGCTCATCGCAAGCAGCATCTACTTGATCGTCAGCTGAGACTGTCGTCGATCTCCGTAGTATGCGAGCTGCGCATTCTGCCTGAATCGCGGGCATGGATCCAAAGACCACCCGCTGCTGGGCAGACACCTGGTTGCGGGCCTGGCCGCTGCGCGACGTCGAGGCTATCGCCGCGTTCTATGCCGATACGGCCGTGTATCGCTCGCCCGCGTTTCGCCAGGCGTGCTGGCCGGGTCCGGCGGCTCTAGGCTGAGCGTGGCGATCAGCCGGGCCTTGCGGTCGCCGCGGTGGTCCTTGAGGGTCTTGCCGGACCACTTGCGGGAGACCGGTACCCGGCGGCCCGCGTAGCCGAGGTGCCCGGGCCGGGGCGATCGCGGCCAGTGAAGTGCCGCTATTACCCGGTTTGGGTGATGACTCCAGAGAGGCCGATCTGGCGGTGCTTCTCGCCGAGTCGCATGTGGAATTCGAGATCGAGGATGACGGCTCCGAGCTCGAAATCGAGCTGACCTGGTAGTCGGCAGGGCGTTGGGGACACCGCTCCCAAGGCTCGTGTCGCGCCAAGCAGGCCAGGCACCGGCAGGGCCAGCAGGAACATCGCTCCTGGCAGGCCCGTCTCCGGCGCCACCGACCTTCCAAGGGCTGGCCGAGAGGTGACCGCGAACCCCCACGCCATGATCCGGAAACTGTACGGAACGATCTTTGCCACGACCCCAGGCGTCTACCACGTGCAACCAGGTCAGCGGCGCAAGTTCGCCCTGTCAGGGTTCTTGTGATGGTTCAGTCGTCGATCTGCTGCCAGACGGCCTGCTCGTCGTGCTCCTCCCAGCCCGCGCCTGGCAGCGCGACGGCCCAGCTCGTCCATGTCCCGGCCGGCCGGGCCGGGGCGGTCCTGACTTTGGCGCGGACGACCATGCCGGGCGTGAGCTGCACGGGGCAGCGCAGCGGGGCCGTCGTCATCCCCCAGTGCGTCGGTGCATCGCCGGGTCCCACCGACAGCGAGATGCCGGGCGCGAGCTCGGCGCTGAACCACAGGGCGAGCGCGTTCGCCGTTCCGTGCTCGCGGACAGGCAGCAGCGTCTCGGCTTCGTGCGGCGCCTGCGCCTGCTCCAGCGGGATCAGCTCCGCGTCCGTCGCCCACAGCCGGCCCGGCCCGGAGCGCCTGTCACCGGCCGCGAGGTGCCGGAAGGTGCCGGAATAGAAGATCTCGTTGACCGTCATCTCGGCCAGGCCATCGAGCTTGAGGCCGTACGGGTTATCCCGCAGGAACCGCACCATCTCCCCGCTGTACCGGTCCTCGACCAGCGCGGTCCACGCCGTCACCAGGCGCGGGATCATGACCCCGCCCGGCTTGAGCCAGCGGTCACGGGCGGCGATGACCGGACCGAGCATCCCCTCGTCGATCCCGAACCCGCCGAGCCACTCCGAGACGATCACATCGACCCGTCCCGGCAGCTCGATCTCCATGACATCACCGTGGAACACCTGGACGATCTCCGCGACCCCGTTCGCGGCGGCCAGCTCCTGCGCCACGGCGGCGACCGTCGTCCGCTCCACCGCGTAGACGCACGCAGCCCCGGCCCGCGCCGCGAACAAACTCAAGATGCCGCTTCCGGCCCCGACGTCGAGCACGACGTCACCGGGGCGCACCACCGACTCGATCGCACGCCGGAACGCCTCGGTGCGAACCCGGTCGCGGATCATCGTCCGGTGCACCTCAAGCTCGGCATACATCGGGTCCGGCGGGTTCCTGATCGGCGTCCGCACGCATGCATTCTAATGACTGCTGCTGTCCTGACTTCGCACGCCGACGGCCAGGTTCTGCTAGTACGAACGGACGGGGAGGAATTCTCGATGGGGATTCACGCGGCGGACACGGCGCCGGGCGCTCATTGCCGAGGGCAATGGCTCACCACGAGGAACAACAAGGCCACGGAACACTACCCCGCCGAATGGCTGCCCATCCAATCCTTGCCGCCACGACGCCCGAGGTGCTCCACCCAGCGCCGAGGCACGGTCCGGGGCCCCGGACGCCGCAGAGCCCCCAGGCTGCGGCCCGTGAACCGAGCCCAGCGTGGCCAGGCAGCGGCCGGGTGGACGGATCGAACAACCGCTCGGCCGCGAAGCTGGCCTCCCTGACGCAGCCTGACCGTCGCCCGGTCCCATGTGGCAAGGGCTCTAGAAGGATGATTCCCCGGTCTTTAATCCTTTGCGGGGGATGCAACCCGCCCCGTTACGAGGTCGACTGGTGCCCGACGGCGAGCGGAGGTCTATGGGCCAGGGCCGCACGTAGCCGGATGTGTCATCGGAAAGACGGGAAGGGGTTCTCCATGGGATTCAGGCGACGGACACGGCGGCGGGCGCTCATTGCCGGGGCGGTTGCCGGGGGGGCGGTAGCTCACCACGAGGCCAAGAAATACGGGGAACAGGAGCCGGCATACGACGACCAGGCGGCGGCCGACGACTACCAGGACCAGGCGGCGGCCGACGACCAGCAGGACCAGGCGCAATATGTGCCGCCTCCGGCGGACCCTGCCGACGAGCTCGAACACCTCGCGCAGTTGCACACCTCGGGCGTGCTGACAGACGAAGAGTTCACGGCGGCCAAGGCGAAGATCATCGGGTCGTGAACGCACGCCGGAGTCCCAGACGACGTCGGACAGATCGGTTACGAGAGGGACGGCAATGACTGAATCGCGCAAAGACGTGCTATTGAAGGCGCTTGAGGCCGAGGTCGGCGGCGCATCAGTGGATCTGGGCGCCCTGTTCACCAACGATGTCGTCGGCTGGTCGCCGTACGCGACCGTGTCAGGGCTGGCAGCGCTCGCTGACCTGGCCGCCCTGCGTGAAGAAGCGTTCTCCAACGTCGTCATCATGGTCCGCGGACTCGACGAAGTGGGCAACAAGGCGTTCGCCGAATGGCTCATCGAAGCCGATCACACCGGGCCACTTGTCCTCAGCGAGGATGCAGTGCTGGAAACAACGGGACGGCATGTCAAACTGGCCGGCGTCACCGTGGCCGACTTCCGCGACGGGAAGATCCGGTCGTACCGGACGTACTTCGACGACGCCTCGCTGATCGAGCAGATCGCCGGCGTCTGACGAGCCGGCCGCTGTGGAGTTCCACGTCGAGGACCATCCCGATCCGCTCGACATCGAAGTCCTCGAAGCGCAGATCCGTCGTGAGGCGTCCGCCGCCATGGGACTCGGCGACGAAGTCGACCTGGCGATCTTCGTCCGCGACGCTGGCAGGGTCGTCGCCGGTATCAGCGGATGGACCTGGGGCGACTGCTGCGAACTGCAGAGCCTGTGGGTGGAGCCAGTCTTCGGGGGCGTGGGCTCGCGACGCGGCTCATCGCCGCCGCCGAAGCCGAGGCGGCGGCGCGCGGGTGCTCGCAGACCCTCCACTTCACTTACGCCTTTCAGGCCTGGGCCCTGTACGAACGCAACGGCTATGAACTGGTGGGCCGAGTCGAGGACTTCCCCTCAGGAACGGACGTCTTGTGGTACCGCAAGCGCCTCAACCCACCCAAGTCCCGGCCCAGCCGGGAACGGTCGCGGTCCGAGAAGCCCAGCAAGAACACCGCCGCCTTGATGACCGACCCCAACCCGGAAGCGGGGAGGCGTCCGGGCGGGTGATGAGGCCATCCAGGGTGATGGTCGCCCGCGTCTGATCGCAGCCCGCACATGTTCACTTTGTCGCCCTTGACCTGATTCAAAGCCCGGCCGATCCTGGGAACGGCAGGCAATTTCCGGGAGGCCACCAGGGCAATGGGCGACAATGAGACGCGCCAGCTATCCTGGCCGTCGCCTGGTGTGGGCGGTCCGGTGTTTGACCTTTTGACGGCGAAGCTTCACCGCCCCCTGCTTCGGCCCGGAACGGTGCGTCGGTCGTCGCTTATCGAACGGCTCAAGAGATGTGACCGTCGTCCGATCGTCTCGGTGGTCGCGCCGGCCGGCTACGGGAAGACGACCGTCCTGGCCCAGTGGGCCGAGCGCAACGGCCAGGCCTTCGCCTGGGTGTCGGTCGACGAAGCGGACAACGATCCGAAGGTCCTGCTCACCTACGTCGCGAAGGCGCTCGATGCCGTGGAACCGGTCGGCGAGCGGGTATTCGATGCCCTCGCCTCCCCGGGCAGCTCAGTGCCCGGCTCGGTTATCCCGCGGCTCGGCTCGGCTTTTTCATCGATGGCCTCGCCTGTGGCCCTTGTCCTGGACGACGTGCACGCGCTGCACAACTCCGAATGCCGGGCCGCGCTGTCCGTGCTGGCCGATCATGTGCCGGGCGGTTCCCGGCTGGTGCTCGCCGGCCGGGCCGAGCCGCCGCTGCGGATCGCGCGGCTGCGCGCCGAGGGCAAACTCCTGGAGGTCGGGCCGGGTGACCTGTCGCTTACCTGGGAGGAGGCGTCCTCGCTGCTGCGCAATGTAGATCTCACCCTGAGTGAGGACGACGTGGCGGAGTTGCACCGGCGGACCGAGGGGTGGCCGGCCGGGCTGTACCTCGCGGCGCTCTACCTCAAGGAGGGCGGCCCCTTGGCGAGCGCCGCGGTTTCCTTTGGCGGCGACGACCGGCTGGTGAGCGAATACCTGGAGTCGGAGTTCCTGGCGCGGATCTCCCGCCGGCACCGCACGTTCCTGACCCGGACCGCCGTGCTGGAGCGCATGTGCGGGCCGCTGTGCGATGCGGTGCTCGATATGAGCGGTTCAACGGCGGCCCTGGCCGACCTGGAACAGTCGAACCTGCTGCTAGTGCCGCTGGACCGGCAGGGAGACTGGTACCGCTACCACCACTTGCTCCGCGACATGCTCCTGGCGGAGCTGGACCGCCGGGAGCCTGACCTGATGCCCGTCCTTCAACGACGAGCTGCGCAGTGGTATGAGCGCAACCGGGAGCCCGAGGAGGCACTGGAGTACTGGATGAAGGCGGGCGAGGTGGATTCGGCGGCTCGCCTGGCCGGCGTTCTGACGTTTCTCACCTACCAGCGGGGCAGGATCGCCACGGCCGAGCGGTGGCTCGGGTGGCTCGAAGACCGGGCGGCCATGGAACGCCACCCGGCGATCGCCGTCCTGGCGGCGGTGTTCTGCGCCTTGACCGGGAAGCCGGCCGACGCCGAACGATGGGCCGACGCCGCCGAGCGGGCAGCCGCCGCCACGAACCTGCCGGACGGGAGCCCGTCGGTCGAGCCGTGGCTGGCGCTGCTCCGGGCGCTGCTGTGCCGCGACGGGGTGGAGCAGATGCGGGCCGACGCGGAGGTCGCGGCCACGACCCTGGCCCCGGGCAGCTTCTGGCGGATCACCTCCATGATGTATCAGGCGGCCGCGCACCTGATGGCCGGCGATCTAGACCGGGCCGATGTCCTGTTCGAGGATGTGGTCGCGGAGGGCCAGGCTGGCGGGATCATGTTCGGTCCATGCATCGCGCTGGCCGAGCGGTCGCTGCTGGCGATCGGCAGAGGCGACTGGGATCTGGGCAAACGGTACCTGTCCGAGGCCCGGTCGCTGGCCCATGAGGGCAAGCTGGAGGACTATCCCCCGGTCACGATCCTGTACGCGGTGGCCGCGCGGATGGCGCTGCACGAGGCCGACCGTCCGCGCGCCGAGGCGCAACTGACCCGGGCACAGCGCCTTCGCCCCGGCCTGACCTACGCCGTGCCGCACATGGCCGTTCAGGCGAGGATCGAGCTGGCGAGGTGCTATCTCGCGTTGTCCGATGTCGGCGCGGCGCGGATCCTGGTCGGGGAGGCCGACGAGATCCTCGTGCGGCGCCCAGGCCTTGGTGTTTTCGTCCGGCAGGCCGCGGACCTGCGGGCGGAGCTTTCCCGCGCCCGGGGTTCGTCCGCCCTGGGAGCGTCGGCCCTGACTACGGCCGAGCTGCGCCTGCTGCCGATGCTTTCCACCCACCTGTCGTTCCCGGAGATCGCCGAGGAGATGTTCCTGTCCCGGCACACCGTCAAGGCGGAGGCGATGTCGATCTACCGGAAGCTGGGGGCCTCCTCACGAAGTCAGGCCGTCGGCCGGGCCCGCGAGCTGGCGCTCCTGGATAAGTAACAGGCCGGCCGACCCTCTCTCTTTTATTTACCCCGTTGGGGTGATGCCAGCCTCGGGCCGGACGCGGTGGGCTCGTGATGACCCAGGTGAGTTCGTGGACGGAGCCAAGGTGCCTGGAATCATCGTCGGGGTGGACGGCTCATCGCATTCACGGCGGGCCCTCCGGTGGGCCCTGAGCGAGGCTGCGGCGCGGCACGCGCCGCTCACCGTCCTCAGCGTGCGTGACGAGAGGACGGTCACCTGCACCACGGGAGACCTGAACCAGGACCAAGCGGCCGAGGAGGTACAGGCGCTGGTGGACCAGACGGTGAACAGCCCGTCCGGGCCAGCACCGCCGGTCACCGTCCAGGTGATCCCGGGCTCGCCCGCCGCCGAACTCATCGACGCCGGGCACGACGCCGACCTGCTGGTCGTGGGCTCACGGGGCAGCGGCGGCCTCGGCCGGCGGGGGGCGGGCTCGGTGAGCAGCCAGGTGGCCTACGACGCTCCCTGCCCGGTGGTCATCATCTTTCCGCCGACAGCGGCCGGTCAGGCAGGCATGCGGGGCGCCGCGTGGTTCCCATGAGCTGGGGCTCCTAAGGGATGACAACCTATCTTTTCCTCCAGCCGGGGACGGAACCCGCCCCGGTCCGAGGTGGAATGGTGCTCGATGGCGAGGGAGACCTATGAGCCAGACGGTGAGATACCAAGAAACGTTGCGCAGGCTGGCGATGATCGACGAAGGCTTCGTCGAAGATGAGGCCGGGCTGGGACTTGCCCTGGCCAGGACCTCGACCCTGGAACCCAAAACCGCGGCGTTGCTTCAGCTTGGGATATTGGTGGCCAGCGGGTCACCAGCGGTCTGCCTCGAATGGAGCACCGCCCGGGCGCTCGCGGCCGGCGCGACGGAGGACGAGATCGCCGATGTGCTGCTCGCAATCGCCCCCGTGATCGGGCTCGGCCGGGTCGTCTGCGCCGCTCCCGACGTAGCGACCGCACTCGGATATGACGTCGAAGCCGCATTGGAGGAACCAGGCGATCCGTAACAGCAGGCAATCGGCGACATCCAACGGTCAACGCGCGCAAGAGCAAGGAATTCGCGAACGCGAGAACGCATGTCAACGCAATTCATCAGATACACGCCGGACATCGAAGCAACCGATCCGTATTTCGATAAGAACTCGGGCGCTGGCGGTCTTCGGCGGCAATGCCGGCGCCACGGGGGTGACCTGGGGGGCCGATGTACGCGGGCGGCCCGGCGGGCGCCCAGGCGCCGGTGACCGGCGCGATAGCCGTCAGCCTGGGCCCACCGTGACGCTGGCGCCGCAATCATGAGCCTGTCCGACCCCTCGGCGCGGGAGCATCCATATATGCCGTGAACTACGCCATTTACACCACGGCAATCGCCGGAGCGGTCCTCATCGCCCTGGACCTGCCCAACCCCGCCAACCTCGGTGCCGAGGGACGGCGGATCCTCTTCACCCTCATAGGCGTAGGGATCGCCGTAGTCTTCATTTTCCTCGTCACCCTGCTCCAGAAGCGTAAGGCCCAACACCACGTACTTAGGACGTGCTGGTTCGCATAATGCTGTGACCTGGGATTTTGTGCTGGTTTGGAGACCGGGAGGGACTCCTGGTAGGCGTTGGGTGTCGAATCCACGTCTGTCAC
>Ga0116216_10000616_pt1 | contig 27425 bp, 27 predicted proteins | sample Sb_taG_11_FD_89696 | JGI IMG/M metagenome (GOLD analysis project Ga0116216, IMG submission 89696) | Peat soil microbial communities from Weissenstadt, Germany - Sb_50d_3_AS metaG | ecosystem: Environmental > Terrestrial > Soil > Wetlands > Peat | place: Germany: Weissenstadt | collected 2010-09-21
GAGGCCTTCTTAAGCGGCTTCGCAAGAAGCTGGACGCACCGACGAAACGATGATGCATGGGCGAACTGCGGCTTATACGAATTGTGGTCTCAACCCAGGCCAAAGCCACCAATGCCGATTCCCACTGATCTCCGACACTCTGGCTGGGAGGAGGTCATTATTTAGCCCACTTTTTAGACCCATTTCACCGTTTTAGCCCCCGATTTAGCCCCTGCCCGGTGTTTGCTGCTATGTGCCGCGAACGCTTATGGATAGAGCGAAAGCGAAGATTCATGGTGTTCGGCCAAATGACCGGGATATGACTGTTAATCAGAATGTCGCTGGTTCGAGTCCAGCTCGGGGAGCCATTAAAGAAGAGCCCGCAACGTTCGATAAACAGAGCGTTTGCGGGCTCCTTGATTTTCTTTACAACGCAAAGCATTTGTTCCAAGAATGCACCAAAATGTATCGAAATGCAAAGTTCTGCAATAGAACTCCCACACAACTCCCACACTGAGTCGGCCCCGGCGAGAATATGGGCTCCCCCAATCTGCAAAAAAGCATTCTGGTTCGCGACACCCGAGGGAGCCTGGGTCGGTCTTCGGGCAGCTCGCCTGTATCTGCTTGGATGATGGCGAGTCGTCGCTGCGTTACGTTGATGCCGCCGTAAAATTATGTTCTGGAGGGTGCACCAATGAACCGACTCGGGCCGCTCGCTCCGGACGCTGGTCGCCCGGCGGGAAGGGCTGACTGCACCGCTGACCCCCCCTCAGAGGCTGAGCAGGAAGCAAGGGCTTTTGCCTTGGGATCAGCCCTCACTTCGTCTCGCTAGGCATGACAGGTCCTACAAATCCCCCGAAGCCGCAATCAAGGGCTGCGATAAACGGAAGGCGCGCTGGGCGGCGCGGCTATTTCTTGATTGACGAAAGTCAGATCCTTGCCACCCTGATGCAAAACAAGGGCGTTCACCACTCCACCTACCCCTCGCGTGAAGTCGATTTGCGCGTCAACGACGCGATAGAAGAAATGATCCTTGCTCGACGGGTAGATTCGATATGCGTCTTGACCGCTCAGTTGAGCCATGAGTCTGTCATCGGTGTGCGTCACAGTGAATGTCAGGTCATCTGGACCGACGTATGTACCGACATACGATTCGAGCGTCGTCGCATCCAGTTGGATCGACGCAGGTACTTGCGCAACAGGGATGGCCGGGTCGATTGCGTGGATCGCGATGTCGTCCGGCGATATACCGCCATTGGTGAGCACCACTGCACCTTTTTGGTGATCCTGGGAAATCACGATTGCAGCCTGATATCCGATGGTTGAGCCGTTGTGCCATACAATGTCCGTTACGTCCTCGGTGAACCAAACCAATCCGACGCGAGCACCGGGAAGCGTTTCACGCGGTTCTTGGGCGAAGAGACACACCTTCGCTAGTGGCCCTTGCCACATGTTGGCACGGAGATACTTGAGCATGTCGCTCATCGAGGAGATGACCGCTCCGGCTGGTGCAATAGCCTGAAAGGTCCACGGCTTTACGGGATCGCCGTCAGCGTCGTGCGCGGCCGCCAGCCGATCCCGCAGATTCGGAGTCAGCGATGTCGTGGTCTCGTTCATAACGAGGCGAGAGAGCACTCTAGTTCTCAGCAATTGAGCGTAGGATGCGTGTTCGCGGTTAGCAAGCGCGTCGCCCAGCAGGCCAATACCGACGTTGGAGTATTCGAACTGTTCCCCAGGTTCTCGGGTTAGAGTGTACGAGTCCAAGAAGCGATACAGATCCGCCATAGTGTAGTCGGCGTAGGGATCACCCGGGTCTGCGGGCCTAAGGTTGGTCGGTAGGCGCGGCAGCCCAGAATGTTGGGTCGCAAGATTGAGGAGCGTGATCTGCTTACCATCAAGTGACGGAACATGCGCATCCGCTGGTAAGTACCGTGCGACGGGATCGTCCAGATTAACGCTTCGATCCAGCACCATCTCCGCAAGAATCGTCGCCGTGAACGTCTTGGTAACCGAACCGATCTCGAACAGCGTGTGCTCGTCAAGCGGGCGGCTCGTCCCGCTTGTCCCCGCCTTATACACGGTGGTCTTGCCGTCGTCAATGACCCCAAGGATAATGCCCACTCCAGGCATATCCTTCACGCGTTGATCGAGTAGTTGCTGATCTGACGCCACATCCAATGTTGTCGCGGACGGAGTTGGCGACGACGAGGCCCCCGCTGACGCGCTAGAACCTGGAACGGTTGTCGAGACTAGGAGGAAAAAGAGTAAGACCACAATCGAAGTTCGTCGCACGGGATCTACGTTGACCTCGGCCGAGCGCCGGCCCTTCGCATCGTGGCGGAGCCTGATAGCTCCCGCAGCCCCGTACGCGTGAGGATTCCGGCAGTCAGGGTACCCGGCCTCGATGGCTGACTGGGCACGGACGATGGCCACCAGATCCAGAACGTAGGCGCCCATGATGCTGGCGGCCACGCTGATCGCGGTCCAAGCGTGGCTCGGTACGTACTCGGTGCTGGATGTTGGCAAGCCGGGGGCGCCCAGCCTGAGACCCATGGAGCAGAGCTAGCTGGCCCGAAGCACACCGTCCGAGAGGCGTTTACCCAGGTTGGACAAAGGCATCGGGTTTTGTAAAGTACTTACTCGGCCAGGCGATGATCGCATGACCCGGATAGTCGTAGATGATGTTGAATCGCTTCAAAACCCCGGTGCCGACACTCCCGCCCTGCTCGGAACTTGCAAAGCCACCTCCCGTCTGGCGCGAAGCCCGCGTGATAATCCTCGTCAAATGAGTTCCTAGAACGTCGAGACTCGGCAATGTGAAAACGTCCGCATAGATCGGGCCTCCCAAGCCATAACCCGTAATGATGTTCTTCTTCGATGGATAGCGTCCGTAAAAAGCATGCTGTCTAGCGAATGGTCCAAAGAGCGTTAGCGATGACCGATCACCGGTGTCAACGATGACCACAGTCGGTACTCCATTGATATTGGCATGAATGACGGGCAGAACGCCTTCAAAACTCGTTGTCGTGGCGTTGGAGGGCACAGCCGGCACGACTCTCATAAACGACAACGTGCCAGCGTCGACGTTCACGAAGGTGTCGAATTGTTTGAGGATCGGATACCCAATGATGCCGTCTAGACGAGGGAAATGGAATTTTGTACGAATCTGGCTCAGATCGATTACCTCAGCGCTCACGTTAGTGAACGTGAGCGCTGAGATCGAAAGTGTTTGTAGCATCGTACCACCGCTCTTGACCGCATGGTTCCCGGCGCCTGTCGTCACCCCCGCATCGTGAACATTCGCTGCGATCCGACTGGCAGTCTCGGGCGTTATCGTCACCGCCGGATCGCCGGTATCGACGATCATGTCGAATGGTCCCTTGCCATCAATCGTGCACTCGATCATCATGCGGTTATCGAAGTACGTGAACGGAATAGTGGCATTCGGCGAATTGATCGCAACCGAAAGTATGAGGGCTAATACATGCATATCGGCTCCTACTACTAGCTCATGCACAGTTCTTCGAAGGACGTCTCGAGAATCTGCCCGCCAGACTGCCGTGCTTGTGCCGACAACCTGTTGCCCCGGTGGGCTGCAGGTGCCGAAGCCATCTGCGCTCGGCCCTGAGCGCCCAGTGTTTCTTAATTGTTACTGCTCACTGATGGTGACGGGGCCGGCGACCAGCCGAAGCGTCACGATACCCGCTGCCTGCGGATCGTTCACACCCTGCTCCGTGGGCCCAAACACGGTATGCGCGTTCACTCTAGCCCTAAAACTCTTTGGTACGGTCACGTCAATGGACCCGTTCGTGCCGGCGACTTCGACGTTCGGTGTGCGGGAGAGGTCGCTGATGCCGACACCGATCGGCCCGTTGACCATATGGAGCGAGAGAACGCACCCCGCGCCTTTGACGTCGATCGCTCCATTGACGATGCGGATGGTGAGCGGCCCATGAACGTCCTCGACTTGTACGGAACCGTTGACGGCGCTCACCGACACTGCGATGTCGCGCGGCACGCTCAACGTGATGGTCGCATCCGCATGATGTTCAAGAAGCCATTTCACATGCCGTTTCTCGGAACCTGAAGGATCGAGCCGAAGGCGCAGCCACCCTGAGTCGTTCGATGTGGTGAGCCTGACTCCCGAAAAGTCGTTGGCTGGCACTGCGTCGAGTTTCACATCTTGACCGGCCGAGCCGACTACAGAAATGTCCGCGCCGACGGTCCCCGCGACGTCTAGCAATACCGCCTGGCTATGAGTGAGCTGTCGTTGGAAGTGCGCTGAGTCGCCCCCCGCTCCGGGTGAGCGTGCGACGTAGCCGCATGCGCTCACGAGCGCCACAGCCATAGCGACAAAGGGGAAAATCCTCGTCTGCATGAGGGGTATTACCCCGAAGACACAGCTTTGTTTCATGCGTTGGCCACCGTGCGTGGTCCTTAAACGAGGGCGCTCGGATTCACGAGGGAGCGTTCGTTAACAGCCGTACGATTGCGTCCGGCATTGTAGTGGGTCATAAACTCAGGCGTTGCGGCGCCGCATGCCATCCGGGAGACTTAGCCAGGGGTGCTTGTGGGCCATCCAGACGGATTGATCCGGCTGAGGGAAGCTGGGATCGGCAAAGGAGCCGACTGCAACGCCAATCAGCCCCGGCACGCTCTCTCGCTCCCAGAACACAGTCGACCCACACTCTGGGCAGAAGTGGAACGTCACGAGGCTTCCGACATACGACGAATCACGGGTGAACGTCTTAGAAACACCGGCGACCACGCTCACAACCTCACGGTCGAAAAAGGCAGCGATGCCGAACAGGCTTCCCGTCCGTCGTTGGCAATCCAAGCAGTGGCACATCGAGACCTTTGAGGGTTCACCCTGGCAGCGGACCTGTAGCCGTTCACAAGCGCACTTAGCGAGATGGGTCATCCGCGCTCTCCTTGCGGTACTGATCTATCTACTGATTCCAACTCGTGCCAAACTACACCCATGCAGCCCAACAGGTCAAACCATTTGGGCACCTAGCGGACTACCATGTGTGCCGTTCTGAATCAGGGCGCAGGAATTGTGAACTGCACTGCTTTGTAGTGGCTCGCGTTGCACGACGAGCACTCCACAACGAGCGTCGTAGGGACAAACGCCTTGTCGACGGTGAATAGCCCTGTAAGGTGGATGCTCGCGCCTTTTTGTATGTTGAGGTTCGACGGTTTCACATCCCTCGCCCGAACCCCCACGCCGTTCTTGTCACCAAGCGTGTACGTGACAATGCCGGTATAAGCAGGGTGCGCTGGGTTCGCCAGGAGGATGTGTATCACCAGAAGTCTTTGGTCGGCTAACACTGGAATTTGGTCGGGATTGTCGGCCGGGGTCGCGTCGCGAAGGTTCTGAATTCCCACGTTGAGATCGCCGATGGCGACGGTTTGTCCTAACGGGGCTGTGAACATGGTGGCTCGGGGCACGGGACTTGAATGACCGTTTCCGGTGGTTCCAAAAGCAACTATGGTTACGGCTATTAAAACGGCAAGCATGAAGTGCGGTTTCCCCTCTGGGTCTTCGGCATAGAAGCCGCAAATGATGTTCGCGCCGACTATCGTCTCGACCTAGATTGACAAGTGAAAGGGCCGGCAACCCTGGGACATCCCCTTAGAGGCCAGTGATTAGTGGACTCCCGGACGATCATGTCGAAAGGAACCGATAGGCATGCCAAGCTAGCGGAGGACCGATGAGCAAGTATTCTGTGCCGAAATGCACGGGCGAATGTTGCCAGTCGTTTTGCGTGGGCGACTACACATTGAAGCAGTTCAAAGCCGAGGCTTCCGAGATTGAAGACGGCGAGTACATCGCTGCAATGCTCATCCCCGTTCCTACCCCGAAGGGTGAGACCGGCCATCGATTCAACTGCAAGCACTTCGATACAAAAACTAATAAATGCGGCGCCTACGCTGCGCGTCCGCGCATGTGCAAAGAATTCCCGTCGGTGAGCACATGCGAGTGCTGCGGCGCTCTATCCGGCAAGAACGGCGCCAAAAAAACGCGTACGGCCAGGGCACTCTAAAGCAAGAAAAGCCCCTGAACCAACGGAAGGCCGCTGCGCATGTCGCCCGTTGAGACGCTCTTCGGCTTGCTCGTCGCGGTCGCGGCGCTGACCTGGCTGGCACAGCGCCTCAAAACCGAATATCCGATTCTGCTCGTGCTCGGCGGACTGGTCTTAGGGTTCATCCCCGGTCTGCCCAGTATCACGCTGCGACCAGACGTCGTGTTCTTGCTCTTCCTGCCGCCGCTGCTCTACTACGAGGCCTTCAACTCATCCATCCGTGACTTCCGCGCGAACGCCCGGCCGATCACGCTGAGCGCCGTGTTCCTCGTGATCGTCACGATCGCGGCCGTGGCGTTCGTCGCTCACGCTCTCGTCCCAGACATGCCCTGGGCCGTCGCCGTGGTCCTCGGTGCGATCGTCGGCCCGACCGACGAAACCGCGGCGATCGCCATCGCAAGCCGTCTGCACGTGCCACGACGGCTGATCACGATCATCAAAGCTGAAAGCCTGTTCAACGACGCCACCTCGCTCGTCATCTTCAACGTGGCGCTGGTCGCAGCCGTGACAGGGACGTTCTCGTGGGTCTTGGGGATCTGGCAACTGTTCATCGATGCGGCCGGAGGCGTCGCTATCGGACTTGCGGTCGGTTGGCTCCTCTCCGTGATCCGCCGCTACACGGACGACCCGTTGCTCGACAACACGGTCTCACTGCTCAGCGGCTATGCGGCCTACTACCCGGCCGACGCGCTGCACTTGTCAGGCGTCCTCTCAGCGATCGCGGCCGGCCTCTACCTGGGCAGGCATAGCTACACATTCACCTCGCCCACCTCGCGCGTGCAGATCACGGCGATGCGCGAGATCACCCTCTACCTCATCAACGGCTTGCTTTTCATCCTCGTCGGGCTCCAGCTGCACTCGATCGTCGCCGGTCTTGCAGGCGTCGCATCGCCACTCGCGCTGTTGAGCATCGCGGCAATCGTCAGCGCCACCGTGATCGTGGTCCGTATCGTCTGGGTGTTCGCGTCAGTGTTCCTGCCGGGCATCCTCTTTCGCGCGATACGGCAGCGCGAAGGCACGCCTTCATGGCGCAACGTGTTGATCGCATCCTGGACTGGCCTGCGTGGTGGCGTGTCGCTTGCGGCTGCCTTAGCGGTGCCGCTCACGGTCGCATCCGGCGCCGCCTTCCCGCACCGGCCACTCATCTTGTTCCTCACCTTTGCGGTCATCCTCGCGACCCTGGTCGTCCAGGGCCTGACGCTCCCGCTCCTGATCAGGCTGCTGCACGTCACCTCGGACGAGAGTGCACAGCGCGAGGAGGCGCTCGCTCGGCTCAAGGCGACCAGAGCCGCCTACGCCGAGCTGCAAAAGGTCGCAAAGGAGTCATGGGCGGATGCCGGAGTCGTCGCCGACCTGCGCAGCCATCTCAAGACGGCGCTAGCGCACCACAAAGGGTTGCGAGACAATACCTTGACGCCCGCGCAGGAAAGCATCGCAAACGCCGGGCTGCGCATCCGCCGCGAACTCAACGCCGCGCAGACCCGCGAGATCGTCCGCCTTCGCGACGAGGGCGCGATCAACGACACAACGCTGTCAAAGATACAGCGCGATCTAGACCTCGACGCCGTGCGACGTGGCCTGTAGGCAACGGTCTAGCCGCCGGCGATCGCCCCCACGACCAAGAGAGGTTCGGCGCCGGTCGCGACAGCCTCGGGCAACGGCGCGTCAGGAACCTCGTGTGAGAGATCGCGCGAACAGGCGAAGAATCTCACGAACGCTCGGCGCTGCTGCGTGACAGGGTCTCGGATCGTGCCCAGCAGCATCGGGTAGCGGTGCTCGAGCGCGTTGAGGACCGAACGCTGCGTGGCCGGTCCCTCAAGGTCGAGGTCCACCGCGCCATCGACACGTGCGAGCGTGCGGAGATGTGCGGGGAGGACCACTTTGATCACGCCAGCGTCTGAGCCTCGACGGACAGCACGGCCGGGAGATCGCGCACGATGGCCGACCAGCTGTCGCCGGCGTTGGCCGATGCGTACACCTGCCCGCCGGTCGTGCCGAAGTAGACGCCGCACGAATCGAGTGAATCGACCGACATCGCATCGCGCAACACGTTGACGTAACAGTCCTTTTGTGGCAGGCCATTGGTGAGCGCTTCCCACTCGTTCCCGCCCGAGCGACTGCGATACACGCGCAACTTGCCGTCGGGCGGATAGTGCTCGGAGTCGCTCTTGATGGGAACCACGAAGACTGTGTCGGGTTCGTGTGGGTGGACGTCGATCGGGAATCCGAAATCGCTCGGCAAGTTCCCGCTGACTTCCCGCCACGAGTCGCCGGCGTCGTCGCTGCGCATGACGTCCCAATGCTTTTGCATGTAGAGCGTCTCCGGACGCGCGCAGTTCATCGCGATACGGTGAACGCAGTGACCGACCTCGGCATTGGGATCGGGAATATGCTCGGATCTAAGACCTTGGTTGATCGGCTTCCAGGTGACGCCGGCGTCATCGGTTCTGAACGCGCCAGCGGCTGAGATGGCGACGAACATCCGGTTGGGGTTGCTCGGGTCCTGAATGATCGTGTGCAGGCACATCCCACCGGCGCCCGGCTGCCAGGACGGTCCCGAGCCGTGACCGCGCAACCCGGAGAGCTCGTGCCAGGTCTGGCCGCCGTCGGTCGAGCGGAACAGCGCTGCGTCTTCAATCCCCGCGTAGACCGTGTCGGGATCGGTGAGCGATGGTTCGAGGTGCCAGACGCGCTTGAACTCCCAGGGGTGCGGTGTGCCGTCATACCACTGGTGGGTGCCTGGCACGCCGTCGTAGACGAATTGGTTGCCCACCGGCTCCCAGGTCGTGCCGCCGTCATTTGAGCGTTGGATGATCTGTCCGAACCAGCCGCTCGTCTGCGAAGCATAAAGCCTGTTCGGGTCGGCTGGCGATCCTTTGAGGTGATAGATCTCCCACCCCCCGAAATGCGGGCCGCTGATGTCCCAGCGCTCGCGCTTTGCGTCCGAGGTCAGAACGAACGCGCCTTTGCGCGTGCCAACCAGTAACCGTACTCCGCTCACTACCGACTCCTTTTTTGGATTCCAATTCTATCCGTCGCGGGCCGTCTATTCTACAGCCAGCGCGATTGGCCCGCCTCGCAAACCGCGCTTTTATAAAGGAGACGGCGAGATCAACCGTAAGTCCCATCCAGCTTCACGATTGGACGGTCTTTGACCATGCCAGAAAAGTGCCGGCCAATCGCACGGCACGAGAAGAGGCGGAGATGGCGAAGAAAGCAATCAAGAGCCCACGACGACGGTCCAACCTCGACGACCCCAAAGGGCAGCGCCGTTCGGCGGACGCCTTGGAAGGCTCGGAGCGGCTCGAGGCGGTGCGTCGCATCAAGACCGCGCAGTACCGCGCCGGAATCGATCCGAAAACGCGGCGTCCAAAACGCTAGGAACGTTGAGGCACGCATGATCGCTCAGTCTTCGCGCACGCGCGGCATCAAGCGCGGCGCCCTCATCGGGCTCGCGCTCGTGCTCGCACTCGTCGGCAGTGGTGCGGCGCAGGCGCAGCAGCCGGCGAACCCGGCGGACCCGGGCGTGAAGAACCCAAGCAAGCTCGATGCTATGCGTCCTTTGGGCGCCGAACTCAAGACGACTGTGCTCGACGGCTTCACCCTCACCGCAGTGGGGGACCTCATCATCTCGCGGCCTCTGTCGCAGTACGCGGCTCGCGAGCCCGGTTTCAAGTCGGTGCTCGACGTTCTCGGGCAGGGCGATGCCCTGTACGGCAACATGGAGACGTCGATCCTCGACCTGCGCTATTTCAAAGGCTATCCGTATTCGTACGCTGGCGACTGGACCTTGAGCGCCCTGCCCTCGGTCGCCCGTGACCTCAAGAAGATGGGGTTTGACTTCGTTTCGCGCGCGAACAACCACGCGGAGGACTGGGGCATCGAAGGCATGCGCGAGACGAGCCGCTGGCTCGACGACGCCGGCATCATCTGGGCAGGCGTGGGAGAAGACCGCGGCCTTGCGCGCGCACCCGCCTTTTACGAGAGCGCGAAGGGCCGCATCGGCATCGTCTCGTTCGCCTCGACCTATCTGCCCACCGCAGCAGCACTGCCGGCCGAAGGCGCAGCCCCAAGCCGCCCGGGTGTGAGCGCGCTAACCGTCACCCAGTACGACGACGTGCCGCATGACGTGATGAAGTCGCTGGCGCTAGCCTCGTGCCGCGTGCAAGCCACGAACTGTGGGACCGTGCCGAACTCGCTCTCGATCTTCAATCAGAACTTCAAGCTGGCAGACTCGTATGGTTACGAATACACCATGGACACCGAGGATCAGGCCGAGATCTACCGGGCCATCCGCGAAGGCAAGCAGAACGCTGATTTCCTCGTGGCGACCATCCACTCGCACGACTGCGGGCTTGACTGCGACGATCCCAGCAAGCCGCAGTTGGCTGCCGCATATCTGCGGACGTTGGCGCACAACGCGATCGACTCGGGGGCAGACGAGTTCATCGCGACCGGCATCCACAATCTTGGACCGATCGAGATCTATCATGGTCGGCCGATCTTCTATGGCATGTCCAACTTCTTTTGGAGCGACATCCAACTGCCGCTCTCACACGATCTCTACCAGCAGAACCGTGCCGTGCTCGATGACGCCTACTTGCGCCCGGAGCGTGCGACGAGTTGGGACCTCTCCGCACCGCTCAATGCCCAAGGAGGCTTCGCAGAGCCGTTCATCTTCCAAGCGATCATCACGCGGGCGACGTTCGAGCACGGCAGCCTCGCCAAGCTAAGAATCTACGCGGTCGACCTCGGATATGGGAAGAAGCTCACCGAGAGCGGCATACCGCAGCTCGCCTCAGCCGAGCAAGCCAAAGCCATCTTCAAGCGCATCAACGATGCTACCGCGCAATACGGTCTGCCGCCGCTGAAGATGACGATCGAGGGCAACGTCGCGACCATCACCCCATGAGCGCTAATGGCCTGTGTGCCCCGCGCAATTCGGCGTGGCCCCGGGCATGACCACGATCATAAAACCTTGCGGGCCCTGATAGCCGATGGACGGCAAGCCAGGCGCGAAGTCCCCAGCAGAGCCGATGTCTTTGTTCGTCAGGTTGGGCGCATAGAACATCACGTGCGGCGGGAAATGCATGAGCTGACCGCTCGCCGCGTCGTAGTCGAAGTTCATGTCGGAGAGCATGTAGGCCACCCCAGGCCGGCGCGGTGAATGATATGTGCCGTCGTTGAAGCCTGCGCGGATGAGGCTGCGGATCTGATCGACGGGGATGCCCTGCATGAGCAGTTCGCCGAACTTGAGGTCGACAGGGATGATCGTTGCCGTCCCCTCAGCGTCATAGCACGTCGGCTTCGTGTTCAGCGGGTGATCGCGATTCACGATGCAGGTGAAGCCGTTTTGGCTCTCGCGCACCTTCACATAGCCGCGGCTCTCGAGCACGTAGACGCCCGCCCCGGCGTGTATGGATGCGGGCCCGGCGCTGAGCGCGATAGCAGTCTCCTGCGACGGCGGGAGGAGCTTTGGCCGAGTGGGCACCGCGTTGGGCTGCGTCACGGCCGGCGCGCCGGCGATGAGCAGAGTGCCGGTCAGGAACAAAGATGCAAGCAATAGCCGGGTCATGATGATCCTCCGAATGTGCAACGGCCGCTCACCGTGGTGGGCGGCCGCTGCGCGTAGGTCACGGATAGACCGTTCGCCGTGCGTCCTAGATCTTCGCCGAGAGACTGAAGATATAGTCGCGCATCGGTAAAACGCCTGACGAGGAGTAGCCATAGTAGTTGGTTCCGTAATAGGCGGTCGCTGGGTTTGGTACTTGCGCTGCGAACGCGCCGAGCGGAGCGACGCTGTAGAACGTGTTGTCGGAGTAGGAGATGTTCTGCTGGCTCGCCGGCTGCTCCCAAGCATAGCCTTGGTTGTGGATGCCGGCGATGAGATTCGTCCCCAAGATGGAGGCCTTGAGGTTGTGGCCGACGTCATGCGAGACGGCCAGGTTCAAGGTCCACCACGACGGGCCTTTCAAGCTGCCGATCGAGTCGAACGCCTTAGTGTAGGGGTCGGGATTGCCGCCCCAGTCCAAGGGCTCACCATACGGGTTACCAGATTGGTAGTTGAAGGTCGGCGCAACATCGAACCCAGACTGTCGCCAATCGAGCCCGAGATTGATGACCCACGGCACCGAGTATGACGGGGACGTGCCGCCCGGCGACATGATGAACGACGGGTGGTAGAGGCCGTTGGGATCGAGCAGCGCATAGTTGGTGTGGTTGTGGAAATTGTACCCGCAGATGCCGCCTAGGTCCAGGCACTGTCCTGCGAGGTTGGTGCCATTCATCAGGTCGACGAACGTGCCAGAACCATTGGCCGAGGTGAACCTGATCACCGAGTTGGTGTAGGTCACGGCCAGCGTTCCGCCCAGGCCGCTTGACCCCGTCACGTTCTTGACCGTGAGGAACTCGACGCCGCTGATGCGTGCGTTGCCGAAGTTGTCTCCGGTGACGAAGCTCGGCGACTGCGGGTTGAACGGGATGCTCAGGATCTGGTTACGCGTGTTGCGGTAGTACGGGGTCAGCTTCAACGAGTAGCCGCCGCTAAACTCGTGTTCGATCGAGAAGTCGTAGTTGGTGCTGTCCTCCGGCAGGATGTTGTGCACCACGCCGAAGCCCAGACCATCGTAGAAGTTGTTCAGAAGTCCGAGCGACGTGCCGGGACCCCAGAACGGAGCGCGCCGGTACTGTTCGAACGCCGAGTCGGGTGGCTGCACGTACCGCCCGACGGAGAAGCGCAGAACGTCTCTCGGATCGAGGTTGTACGTTGTGCCGAAGCGCGGGCTGAGCATCGTGTAGTTGAGGGAGCCCTGGGGATCTTGCCAGTTACCCGCTCCAGGCAGATTCTTTGGGTTCGTCGAGGCGCTGAGGATCTGGAAGCAGTTCTGACCCGCGATCACCTTGGGGTCGCTTGGGCTGTAGTTATAGCCGTCAAGGCACTGGCCTTGGGTCTCCTCACCGAGATAGGCCAAGCCGTCGGGTCCGGTGATCTTCATCGGCATGAGCTGGAATCCGAACTCATCCCAACGCAGACCGAGGTCGAACAGCACCTTATCGCTCGGTTTGAACGCGTCGCTGATGACGCCATCCCAATTGAGCGGCGTGACCGTCGACCACGTGCTGAACGGTCCGGGGATCGACGCCACGATTGCGCCCGGCGTGCAGGGGCCTGTGGTCCCGACACCCGTCGCGCACGTTGGCGGCCCGCTTCCACCGGCTGCCTGAGGAGCGTAATTGTAGCGTAGCGTCAGGTCGCGCGACCAGTCGCCGGCGATCTTCACCAAGTTCTGCTGATTGACTTGGTTCTCGTAGTCGAGGTTGACGCCGGTGGCGTCGTCGTGTAGCTGGTAGAAGGAGAAGCCGATGAACCCATTGATCGGCTGATCGAGCGTCCAGTACGAGTACATCTTGTAAGCGGAGAAGCGCAAGAACGAACCCTGGGTGATCGCTCTCGTGTACCCGACTTTCTCGATCGAGTATTGGTTGGTCTGACTATCTTCGAAGTTCGAGGGGATCGGACCGCCAGTGGGATTGTTGACCCCTGTCGCCTGGTTGAAGCTCCCGCCTGATGACGGCCAGGTGAGTGGCAGCATGAGAGCGGGGTTATATGGCTGACCGGACTGGCCCTGATAGATGACGCCGGTCGGCCAGAGCGTCTTGCCCGTGGCTGCGTTCCAGCAGTTGCCGCAGCTGTAGTTCGTGGTCGCCTGGGCCGGATCGGCTCCCGGTGTGCCATACATGCCATACGGGTCGTTCACGCCGCTGCCGACGACGTAGAGCGCCTGCAGGTTGTCGTTGAGCCCGTTATGCGCGAACTCCCAGTTGAGGTTGGTCGCGGTGTCGCGGTTCGCCACGAATGGGGTTGACGCGTACGAACCGATGGAGACGGGAGTGCTCAGGATGTTGGCCTGCGAGCAGTTGAGCCGGTTCCCGGCGATGATCGAGGGGCCCGTATTGAATGCTGCGCATCCCGGATCGCCCGCAGGCACCGTGAACGAGCTGTTCGCGTCGTTGCTGCGATTGCCGAAGTTCACGTACGAGTTTTCGGCTAACGTCGAAACATAATATGTGAACTTGCTGTCCGGAGTGCCGCCGTAGATGTCGGCTTGGACCGTGTGGTTAAACAGCGGTGAGCCGACGAGGGCGGTGAAGTCAGCGCCGCCCGGATACTTGCCGCGCTGAATGACCTCGTTGATATACCCCGACATCGCCCGTCCGGCGTCTGCCGGCGCTCCGCCGGTGTAGACTTGGAGGCTGGCCAGACCATTCGTGTTGAACGTCGTGCCGTTGTAGTAGTCAAAACCGCGGTTGAGCGGGATGCCGTCGAGCTCGTAGCCGACCTGGTCGGGCGACCCGCCGCGCATGCTGAGCTGCCCTTGGCCGCCGTAGCCCGGACCCGTGCCGACCGCGTACCGGGTGACGCCCGGGAGAGATCCGACAACGCCATTCTGGCTATAGAGCGTCTCAGCGCCACCGGATGAGCCCTGATAGCTGGCGATCGCCTTCGCGTTCACCGCGTACAGGTCGCCGGTGACCGTCTTGCTCACCACGCTCGCGGTTGCTGTGGTCGTGACGTGTCCGATGGTCTTGACCGTTTGCCGCAGCCTCATGTCAGCGGCGGTCGATTGATTCTGGGTGACCGTGACGCCGTAGAGGGTTGAGGTGTCATACCCATCTTTGCTGGCGGTCACGGAGTATGTATCTGGGGACAGGTCGAGAATGGAATAGAATCCATTCGAAAGTGTCGTCGCGCTCGACGACTGAGACGGCGAGGCTGCCGTGACTTTCGCCCCGACAATCCCGTTGCCGTTCTGATCCGTCACCTTGCCCTCGATGCTTCCGGTGGTGCTGGCCAGTACCCACGTTCCCTGGACGAGCACAACCACAAGTGCGACGAGCACGATGCGGAGGAAGCCGGTTCTTGGCATGAGTTCCTCCTTGAAGCGATGTGAAGCGTCGACGCCGGCGCGCACTCAAGCGCACCCGACCCGACAGACTCTCTTACGCGAACGTCCGGTCGCTATTCCCCGCAGCTGCGTCGCCCTGGCACAAACAGGGCATTGGTGCGCGACCGTAGTTATTAAAAGTGCCAAGATTGTGCCAGCAGCGACGTCGAGATATCGATGGTGGGATGGCTCCATCGAACGCAGAATAACAGTCCATGCGCTGGACGAACCTCGAGGTGCGCAAACTGCTGCGGCTGATGCGCAGGCCACATGCGCTCGAACGCGAGCGCCTGGCAGTGCTGCTGCGCCAGGCGACCCAAAAGCGTGATTCGCGCGAAGCACTCCGCGCCGTGATCGAGGAGGCCTTCGACGTCTCCGACGATGCCGATCGCCTGCGCCTCGAGATCATCCGCCGCTGCGATATGGAAGGGCAGACGACGCGCGCGGCCGCACACGCACTGCACCTCTCCATTCGCCAGTTCTTCCGCTATCGAGCGGATGCAATCGATGCGATTACGCAGTCGATCGAGCGTGCGCTACGCCGTCCGCCAGACAGTCACAACCATCTCTTACAGTTAGCGCGCATGGTCGAGACCATCGATCCGCGCGCGGCGCTTGACATCTACTGCCGAGTGGCTCAGGATGACGGCGGTGAGGTCGCCTACAACATCGTGCGCACGTCGGTGTGGGCGGGTCTTGACGTCACGCAGAATCAGATAGACGCGTGTGAGGGGCCGTGGCGACTCCTGGCACTTGCAGCGGTCGCCCGCCACTTGATCGCGCGCGGGGAGTCAAAAGGCGCGGCCGTGATCCGCGACGAGATACGCGAGAACCTCGGCGAGGGGTCGGGGCCGCGCTATGCGGCGGCAGGATTCGAGCTAAGCTTCCTCGATCGCTGCGAAGCTTGCCGGCAAGCCGATGCTGCGGAGAGCGGTAGGCTGCTCGAGCCACTGCGGCGGTTTGCGGGCCAGAACGAATCGTTGCTCGCGCTGACCATGATCAGCGAGGCCGATCAAGCGCTCATGGAGGGCGACCTCACCGCAGCTGCCGTCGCGCTCAACAACGTGGAGCTCCTCGACGTGCATGGGCATGACTTGACCATCGTGGCGCGCACGGCGCTCGAGAAGGCGAAGCTTTCGCTGGTCAGGGGCTTTCATGAAGAGGCTTTTGCGCTGGCCAATGGTGCGGCGCCGGTCATCGCGGCCCTGGAGGGAGGGTTTGCCCTCCGAGCCGCGGGCATCGCCGGACGAGCAGCGCTCTTGTGTGGGGCGCACTGGGTCCCGCCGCGTATACTGCTCGAGAGATTCCCAAGTGTGTGGACAAAGGCGCTCACCGAAGCGGTGGCCGCGCGACACGTGCTTACGGCGGACCCGGCCGCGTCGCGCGCCTTGGCGGAATCAGCGCGCGCTTTGGCATCGCACCACGCGTCACCGGTCCTGATGAGCTACGCGCAGATCTCGCTCGCCGCAGCAATCGATGTGACGGGCGACGATCCCCAGGCGCAGCGGTTGCGCGTGGCTGCGCTGGAAACCGCTCTGCACTGCGGCGACCACTTTGCGATGTACGATCTCTTCTGTGTGCCGAGCGCCCCCGCACGCGACATCGGCTGCATGAAGCTCGATAAGAGCCTGCTGCTCGTGTTGCAGGCGTATCTCGATCGAAGTATTCCTGGATACACAGCGGCATTCGCAGACGCCTCGGAAGGCATGCGCATCCTCGATGGAGCGCTCCGGGTCGCGGCGGGTGGCACAGCTATTGGCCACGTCGTTAGCGGATCTCGCGATGCGCACGCGCTCACCCTCGCAGGGAAAGCGGCGGGTCAGGTGGTGTCATGCTTCCTTTTGCCCGACCAGCGCGAAGCGTTCCGAGCACGGTTCGCACGGACGTGGCATGATCTTACCGCCCTGGAGATATCCGAGTCGGATCACGAGGCACAAGCAGGCTAAAGGGTGGGCTGCGCTGGAGGCGCGAAGGTTAGCCCGCCCGCGATATCCTTATGCTTGACGGAGGATTCTTGATGAAATTCCGACTGTGGCTTATAGTCGCTGCGATGGTGGTATTGATGCCCGGTGTGATCAGCGCCAGGACCACGCACATGACAGTGACGATGAACGCGCTCAACAGTTCGGGCCAGAGCGGCACTGCCACCATCGCGAAGGGCAAGCCCGGCAACCTCACCGTCACGATCGATCTCAACGGCGAGCCAGCGGGAGCGAGCGAACCGGCCCATATCCATCCCGGGACCTGCGCCGATCTCAATCCGATTCCCAAGGTCGTGCTGAGCCCAGTGGTGGACGGCAGATCCGTCACGACCATCGCTGCGCCCACGTCAAATCCTGGTGCGCGCGCGATCGTCGTGCACAAAGGGACCGGCGCCGACATGAAGACCTACGTCTCGTGCGGGGACATTCCGGCGCCCTAACATCCTAGTGGGGGCAGATCGCTGGAAAACCTGAGTCCACCTGGATGAGGTAGGACCCATCCTTTTGACGTTGCCAGGCAACGAAATAGCGGCCGGCCGTAACCTCCGGGGAGGATAACAGCGGCATCATCGGTTACGATCTTCTGAAATACTTCACGGTCTATCTCGACTACCCGCATAGCCAAGTGTTTCTCGCGCCCAACGGTCTGGCGAAGACCAAGATGGGCCACTAGATGCCACATCTTTGTCCCATTTGTGACATTAGGGTCAAAAGGAAAGCACGTCTTCAGCCGGAACCCTATTGGCCTTGTCCGCGCGCCTGTAGGAGACCGGCTCCATGACCTACTCGACCAAGCTCGTGTGCCCCATCCAGCGCACCATGGCTATGATCGCCGACAAATGGAAGGTCATCGTCATCGCCAACTTAGGCGACGGGACCAAGCGCTTCCGCGAGCTGCAACGCGCCATGGCCGGCGTCACGCCCAAGGTGCTGACGCGTCAGCTTCGCGATCTCGAGCACGACGGGCTCGTCAACCGGGTCGCTTATGCCGAGATACCGCCGAGAGTCGAGTATTCGCTGACGCCGCTCGGGCGCAGCCTCTTGCCCATCTTGCAACAGCTGCATAACTGGGCGGTCGCAAACTCCGAGACCCTGCTCAAGCGTCAAGCGGCCGCCGCCACGGACGTGGCTGAGGCCCCGATGCAAAAGACCGCCTAAGCCACGGTGGCATCCGAGAGCCGGTTCAAGTTCCAGCGGCCTATCAAAGTCATCTTCCGCGATCTCGATGGTATGCGTCACGTCAATCATGCCGTCTATCTGAGCTATTGCGAGGCGGCTCGCAACGAGTACTGGATCGAGATCACCGGCATCAGCCGAGTGGAGGAATACGATTTCGTGCTCGCCGAGCTCACCGCGCGCTATCACGCCCCGGCGATGCTCGGCGACGAGCTCATCGTCGGCTGTCGCGTCACCGAGCTGCGCCGTTCGAGCTTCCTCATGGAGCACGAGATACGTAACGTCAAGACGGGTCAGCTCATCTTCGAGATGAACTCAGTGCAGGTCATGTTCGATTACGCCGAGGGCAAGTCGAAACCGATCCCCGAAGCGCGGCGTAAGCAGGTCGAACGATTCGAGGGCCGTTCGCTCACGGTCGAAAGCACGCGCAGCAAACGCTAGCTAGACGCGCAGGTTCACACCACGCTTGGTGAGCACGAATGCCACCGCTAGCGCACCGATGGCAAGCGCCGTCACCACAACACCATCCACCAGCAGGTTGATGTCGACCATCCCAGTGTACGAATAGCGGAAGCCGTCGATCATATAGACCATGGGATTGATGAGCGATATGCGCTGCAACAGCGGCGGCAAGAGCGACAAGCTCGAGAAGACGCCGCCGATGTAGGTGAGCGGCGTGATGACGAAGGTCGTGAAGATCGCGAGATTATCCCAAGTCTTGCCGAGCAGGCCCGATCATGCCAAAGGCCGAAAAGAGCAACGCCGTCACGCACATGAAGTAGAAGTAGATGAAGCCATCGTGCGGGCCGGCATGCACGAGCAGAAGGCCGATGAGCATGACCAGATTGCCGATGACCAGGCCGCGCAGTACGGAACCGGTGAGAAAGCCGACGATGAGCTCCACATATGACAAGGGCGCGATGAGCAGCTCCTGGATCGAGTTCATGAAGCGCTGCTGGAAGAGCGACGACGACGACTCATCGTAGCTCGAGGCGATGACGTTGAGCATGACGAGCCCGGGCAGCAAGAATTCCACGTACGGCACGCCGCCAAGCGTCTTGATGCGCGACCCGAGCGAGAGGCCGAAGATGAACAGGAAGAGGAGCGTCATGATGACGGGTGGCCAGACCACCTGGTTGATGACCATGTAGGTGCGCTTGAGCTCGCGCCGGATGAGCGCTCCCAGCCCGACGTAGTTAACCGTGGGTGCGCCGCCCGACCAGCTCCAAGAAAACCTCCTGCAACGAGCCCTTGCCGTGATCGGCCATGAGCGTCGCCTTGTCCTCGAGCGCCACGAGCTTGCCATGGTTCACGATGCCCACGCGATTGCACAACATCTCGACCTCTTCGAGATAATGCGAGGTCATGAAGACCGTCATGCCTCCGGCGTTGATCGCCTTGAGGAAATCCCACAGCTCCAGCCGCAACTCCACGTCCATGCCGGCCGTCGGCTCATCCAAGATGAGGAGCTGCGGGCGGTGCATGAGCGCGCGGGCCAGCGAGAGGCGGCGCTTCATGCCGCCCGACAGTTCGAGATAGCTGTTGCGCCGCTTGTCGCTGAGCTCGAATTGGTCGAGCAGCTCGCGTGCGCGGGGTTTGGCTTGGGCGAGCGGCATGCCGTAATAGCCGCCCTGATAGGTGAGGATCTCCTCGACCGAGAGGAAGCGGTCGAAATTGAACTCCTGTGGCGATAGCCCGACAAGCGCTCGGCTGCGGCGAAAATCGGCGACCACGTCGTGCCCAAACACGCTTATATTGCCGCTTTGGAACGTCGCTAGACCGACGATGGCGTTGATCGTCGTGGTCTTGCCGGCGCCGTTCGGACCGAGAAATCCGAAGAACTCACCGGGCGCAACCGCAAATGAAAGGTCGTCGACGGCGGTGACGGTCTTGTAACGCTTGGTGAGATGCCGGACCGAGACGGCGCTGGGAGCGCCGTTGTTAATAGTAGATCCCCAGCATCATCTTGGCCTCTTCGCTCGCCATGGTGCGCGGATCCCAGGGTGGCGCGAAGGTGAGATCGACCTTTGCGTCCTTGACGCCTGGGATGGACAAGAGCGCCGCGTTCACGGCACTGATGAACATGCCGGCCACGGGGCAACCCGGTGAGGTGAGCGTCATGGTGACGAACACGGTCGAGCCTTCGATGCGCACGCCATAGATGAGACCGAGACTCACCATGTCGATGCCGATCTCCGGATCGACGACGTTTTTGAGTTCTTCGCGCACGCGCTCTTCGGTGGGCGGTGGCGTCGCCTCGGCGGGGACCGTGGCCTCGGTCTGCGGTGTTTCTGCAGGATTCATACTTTTAACGGTGTTGTCGGCGGGGATGCAAGAGTCCTGCGCGAAGCGCCCGCCATGACGACCGCGACACGCCAGTTGACGCTCGGCCATTCTCCGGATTCCGACGACGCATTCATGTTCTATGCGCTCGCCAACGGACTCGTCGACACCGGCGGCTTCGAGTACGAGCATATCCTCAAGGATATTCAGACGCTCAACGAGTGGGCCAAGGAAGGGCGGCTGGACACGACCGCCATCTCCGTCCATGCGTACGCGTACGTGGCGAGCACCTATGCGATCCTCAACCACGGCGCGTCTATGGGCGGCGCTGACTACGGACCGATGGTCGTATCGCGCCAAGCGGTCGAACCTCATGCGCTGCGCGGCGCGACGATCGCCGTGCCCGGGCTCATGACGAGCGCCTATCTCGCGCTGCGCCTGTGCATCGGCGATTTCACTCCGGTCGTCATGCCGTTCGACACGATCATGGAAGCCGTCGCGTCGGGCACGCGTGAGTATGGTTTGCTGATCCACGAAGGGCAGCTGACCCATGCCTCGCTCGGCCTGCGGTCGGTCGTGAACTTGGGCAGCTGGTGGCACGATGAGACAGGGTTGCCGCTGCCGCTCGGCGTGAACGCCATCCGCCGCTCGCTTCCCGCAGACGTTCAAGCTCTCGCATCGCGCCATCTCCGCGAGAGCATCGAATACGGCCTCGCACATCGCACGCAGGCGCTCGAATGGGCCTTGCGCTATGCGCGCGGGATGGAGACGAAGACGGCCGACACGTTCGTCCGCATGTACGTCAACGAGCGCACGGTAGATCTAGGTCCTGATGGCCGCGCCAGCATCGAGCTCTTCTTGCAGCGTGCCGAAGATGCCGGGTACGTTCCCAAGATTCCAAAAATCGATTTCGTGTCGTAGGAAACGGACCTAAAGGTCCGTTGCTTCAAAGGTCCATCGCTACATCGGCTGTGGCTCGGCTGGTGGTCGGTAATACAGCATCTCCGACGCGCGAGGCCGCAGGCGTTCTTCAAGCGCGCGCTGCGCGGCTGCCGGCATCGGCGAGAAGCCGCGAGCTGCGCGGGCGTTCTCCCGGACCTGAGCGCTTGTCTCGCAGCCGACGATCACGCACTGCACCGCTTGGCTGAGCGCGTAATCCATCAGGTCGGCGACCGGCGGGGGATCCTCCATGCTCGTCAGCAGGCCGCGTGCGAAGACCTTCATGCCGATCACGCCCATGCCGAGCTCTATGGCGCGGTTGCCGACGGTGAGCGAGAACGACTGCACCTGTGCCTCACACGGGTTGATGGGGATGAGGACGGTGTCGAAACGATGTCGCTCCATCGCGGCGACGAGCACGTCCGGGTCGTAGTGTCCGGTCAGACCGATAAAGCGTGTCTTGCCCGCCAGCTTGGCGTCGACGAACGCGTCGTAGGCCCCGCCCGGCGCGCCGATCGCGTCGAGCTCTTGCCACGTGCGCAGGTCATGCAGCTGCCACAGGTCGAGATGCGAGACGCGCATGTTCGACAGCGTCTGGTCGAGCATGGCAAGGGCCCCGCGTTTGGTGCGGTCGTGCGCCTTCGACGTCAGAAATATATTCTCGCGCGACGCGCCGAGCGCGGCTCCGTAATATTGTTCGCTGCCGGCGTAGGCGCGAGCGGAGTCGCAATAGGTGACGCCCTCATCGAGCGCCGAGGTGATGACCTCGCGCGCCTGGTCCTCATATCCGTGCGTGCGCAAGATGCCTTCACCGCCCAGGCCGAAGATCGAGACCTCGACACCCGTCTGTCCGAGGCGCCGCGATGGCAAGCGATTGCGCTCCACAAGTCCGCACTTCGCGGCGAGCCAGGATCGGGCCTCGAGGGAGCGGCGCGTGGGTTACGAGGCAGATGACGCGACGGCGGGCGGCGGAGATCTGAGTATATAGCCGACCCCCCTGATGGTGTGGATCAACGGTGTGGACGGCGGCTGGTCGACCTTGCGGCGCAACCGGTGGATGTGGACCCACAGCCGGTTGAACCGTCCCCCGTCGGTCCCGCGCAGGACCGCACGCGTCAACGTCTCTTCCGTCAGCGCGCGGTCATGATGCACCATGAGGAATTCAAGCAGGGCATATTCGATCGGCGACAGATGGATGGATCGACCTGCACGAAGCACCTCATGGCGCTCGCGCTCCATACGCAGATCTCCGACACAGAGATGGTCGCCCACGAGCCCTGGGCGCGCGACGCGTCGTCGCGCGTCGTCGATGACCTTCGAGAACACGTCGACATCGTCGAGCACGCCGGGCGCATCATCGACGCACACGACGAAGAAGAAAGCAGTCCGCTCGTGCGCAGCTCGCCGAATCATCTGGACGAGGGCCTCGGGTTCGCCGGGAGCGATTTCGGAGACGCGGACGACCATGTTGCCTCGTAATCCAACGCTCGCCACGCGGCTCCTGTGCGATTGGACGCATGCGGCATGAAGATGGCACTCAGGCAGGCGAAACAAAGCGAGGATTGAAAGCGTTACCTGACCGTCATGCAGCTCAGGGCAACCTCGCAATCGATCTTGATCGCCGTCGTGATGCTCCTCACCCTCGCGGGGACGAGCAGGCCGGCGACATGCGCATCTGCGCCGGTCCAGTTGAGCGTCTGGCAGCTCGCGGACGGAAATCAGCGCTTCAGCGTCTCCGGCACCGTCGCGTCGGTCGACTACGCGAGCAACACGGTGACCGTGAAGACCGGCGGTCAGACGGTCGCGGTGCTCGTCACGCCGACGACCGTCATCGAAGAGCACGGCGAAGCGGGCAGCATCGCTGACATCCGTAAAGGGGCCAAGATCACCGCTAGCGGTGTCGTGCGCAACGGCCAGAAAGTCGCACTCTCCATCAGCGTGAAGTAACGCGCCGATTCACAGTCCGGCGATCACGTGGTCCGTGAACTGCGTCGTGTTCAGGACTGGCGTCGCAGGCGAAGCCAGGTCGGCCGTCCGGGCACCCTTGAAAAAGGCCGTCTCCACCGCCGCCTCGATGCGCTTGGCATTAGCCTCATCGCCGATGCTATAGCGCAAGAGCATCGCCGCCGAGAGGATGGCCGCCGTCGGATTGGCGATGTTCCGGCCCGCGATGTCGGGCGCTGTGCCGCTGATCGGCTCATACATCCCGAACGCCGTTCCCCCGGGAGCTCGAGCGCCAAGGCTCGCACTGGGCAGGTTCCCGATCGAACCGCTCAGCATGGCAGCTTCGTCCGAGAGGATGTCGCCGAACATATTCTCGGTCAGGATGACGTCGAAATCGCGCGGCCGGCGGATGAGCTGCATGGCTGCGTTGTCGACGAGCAGGTGGCGCAGCGTGACTCGAGGATGCTCGTGTGCCACGCGCTCCACGACACGGCGCCAAAGACCCGACGTCTCAAGGATGTTATGCTTGTCCACCGAGGTGACGTGCGCGCGCCGAGCTTGCGCAAACTCGAACGCGACGCGGGCGATCCGTTCAACCTCCGGTGCGGTATAGAACATAGTGTCGACGGCTTCGTCGACGCCATCCACCGTGCGCTGCTCTTTCGGGGCGCCGAAGTAGATACCGCCGGTCAACTCGCGGACGACCACAAGGTCGAGACCTTCGACCAGCTCTGGGCGTAGGCTCGAGGCGCTCTCGAGCCCGGGGAAAACTCGGACCGGACGGATATTGGCAAATAGCCGATAGGCCTTGCGCAGCGAGAACAGCGCCTTCTCAGGCCGCATGGACAGTGGTCGGTCGTCGAATTCCGGCAGGCCCACCGCGCCGAAGAGAATCGCGGCGCTGCGATCGCACAGCGCTTTCGTCTCTGCCGGCAAGGGAGCTTTGCCTTTCCGAAGTGCCGCCGCTCCGACGTCGGCCTCGATGCACTCGAGGTCGGGACGCACAGCGCCCAGCACGCGCACTGCGGCGCGAGTGACCTCGGGCCCGATGCCGTCACCGGGCAGCACCGCGATGGTCGTCATCTCGCCTCGAGCAGATCGCGAGCGCGCTGCGCCACGTGTGCGGCGCTCAACCCGTACTTATTGATGAGCGCGTCATTCGGGCCGCTCTCGCCGTCCACGTCGCGCAGACCGAGCATGTCCATGCGCGTAGGACGACGACGGCCGAGCACCTCGGCAACCGCCCCCCCGAGTCCGCCGAAAATCGAATGTTCCTCACAGGTCAAAACGCAGCGCGTCGCCTTCGCGGCGTCGACGATAGCTGCCTCATCGAGAGGCTTGATCGTGGGAAGGTGCAGCACCCGTGCTGAGATCCCGTCTCCGGCCAGCACGTCCGCGGCCTCAAGCGCGCGGAGCGTCTGTGCCCCTGTGCAGACCAGAGCGATGTCGGTGCCGTCACGCAGCAGCAGACCGCGGCCGAGCTCGAACTGCTGGTCTTGCGGGGTCACGACCGGCAGAGGATCGCGTGTCAATCGCAGGTAGACGGGGCCGTCGTAGTCGTTGAGCGCCAGCATGGCTGCGCGCGCTTCAGGACCGTCGCAGGGAGCCACGACCACCATGTTCGGGAAGGAGCGCATGATGGCGATGTCGTTGACGACCTGGTGCGTCTTGCCCGTGTATCCGGTGAGGATCCCGCTGTAATGCGCTGCAAGCCTCACGTTGAGCTTAGGTTGTGCGATGACCACCCGGATCTGGTCCAGGTCGCGCGTGGCGATGAAGGCGGCGAACGACGCTATCCAGGGCTTCAGCCCGACCGTGGCCATCCCGGCCGCGACGCCGGCGAGGTTCTGTTCGGCGATCCCCATCATGAAGAAGCGGTCGGGCCGGGCGGTGGCGAGCTTGTCGGATTTGGTCGAGTTGGCGAGATCGCCATCCAGCAACACGACGCGCGGATCACGCGCGCACAGCTCCACCATCGTGTCGCCGAAAACGTCGCGCTGCGCGACCATGGAGCTCATGTCGCCTCCGTCCTTGCGGACCTGCGGGCATTGTCGGCCGCGTCGATCTCAGCCAGCGCTCGCGCAAGGTCGGCGTCGGAGAGCGGTTTGGAATGCCAGCTGAAATCGTTCTCCATAAAGGAGACGCCCTTGCCTTTGATCGTGTGCGCGAGGATGAGCGTGGGCCATTCCCGCGTGGCTCGGGCGGCTGCGCACGCCTCGAGAAAATCGGCGACGTCGTGGCCGTCGCACTCGATGACGCGCCAGCCGAATGCTTCCCATTTCGCCGCAGGACTCTCGACCGGGTCGCGCCGCGCGCTCTTCGCATAGCCTTCGTCCGTCGCCCAGCCGTACTGCTGCAGGTGATTCCAATCCAGGATCGCCGTGAGGTTACCAAGCTGGTATCGTGCTCCTGTGAACGCAGCCTCCCATATCTGCCCCTCTTGGATCTCTCCGTCACCCAGCATGACCCAGGTTCTGAAATCTTTGCCGAGCACGCGTGCGCCTAGCGCCATGCCGACACCAGGCGACAGGCCTTGGCCGAGCGAGCCCGTCGACATGTCGAGCCCGGGCAGCTTCGTCATGTCCGGGTGCCCCTGCAAGCGAGAGTCGATGGCGTCAAACGTGTCGAGCTCGGCGATTGGGAAGAAGCCGCGTATCGCGAGCGTGACATACAGACCGATGGCGCAGTGCCCTTTGGAGAGGACGAAACGATCCCGGTCTTCCCAGCGAGGCCGTTGCGGGTCGATACGCAGCTCGGAGAAGTAGAGCGCCGCGAACATGTCGGCTGCCGAAAGCACGCCGCCGATGTGGCCGGCGCCGGCATGGTGCACCGCGCGAAGGGTGTGTCGGCGGATGTCGTTACCCAGGTGTTGCAACCGCCCGGCGTCTTGTATGTCCACGTTCACAATCCGAACTCCGACCGTAAGAAGCGTCGATTCCGTGTAGCTGCGCCGAGCGGATCGGGCGGGGCGTCCTGTTCGATGATGATCCAGCCACGATATGAGACGTGCTCGAGCGCAGCGATGATGCGACCGATACCGACCATGCCAGTGCCAAGTTCGACGAAGAGACCCATCTCGACAGCACGCACGAAACCGATCCGATTGGCGCGCACGCGCGCGAGCTTCTCACCGTCCACGTCTTTAAGATGGACGTAGCCAATGCGGCCGGCGTAGTCGGCAAATATGGCTTCAGGGTTCACGCCTGCGTACGCGAGGTGACCGGTGTCGGGGCATAATCCGATGAGCGCGGGATCTGTCTGCGCACACACCCGGTCGATCTCGGCGCGCGTCTCGACGTAGGTCCCGACATGCGGATGGAAGACGGCGCGCATGCTAAAACTTGCGAGCAGTTCGCCGATGCGATTTAGCCCTCGACCCAACGCCCGCCACGCTCGCTCGTCCAGCCCGTCGCTTCCGTCGCCGGCGACGCGTCCGGCAACGGCGAGCCGCGCCTCGCTGGGCTGATCGGAGAGGATCAGCACGTCGGAGCCGAGCTCCCGGAGACGTTCGGCGATCGGCAGCACGCCGCGCAATGCATCATTGTGTTGTTTCTCGTCGCGCAAGTCGAGCGCGCAAAACGTCGCCGCTGCGCGCAGCGATCGTCGCGCGAGCTCGTCGCGCAGCTGCGCGACAGCGCTTGGGAAATTGTAGCTGATCTCGGTGCCGCTGTACCCCGCTTGCGCCATCTCGTCAAGCATCTGCAAGAAGGGCGGCGTTCGCACCCACGTGTAGAGCGGATCGAACCCCCAGCTCACCGATGCCGTGCCGACCTCAATCGCGCTTACCACGTCCAGTCTTCTTTGATCCATGCATGGTCGGGGTCGAAGGTCATGTGGTAGACGTGCTTGGGCCCGGCCAGCACGTTCAAGTAGTAGATCCAATATTCGGCGGCCGCCGCGCACACATGGTATCCGCGAGGCACGAGCACCACGTCGCGATCATGCACCGTCAACGTCTCGTCGAGGTTCCCGTCGCGTGTGTACACGCGTTGAAAGGCGAAGCCGGATGCGGGCTGGGCACGGTAGTAGTAGATCTCTTCGAGTGCAGATTCGACCGGCGGGTTATCCTCATCGTGCTTGTGCGGCGGGTA
>Ga0116216_10000625_pt1 | contig 27113 bp, 24 predicted proteins | sample Sb_taG_11_FD_89696 | JGI IMG/M metagenome (GOLD analysis project Ga0116216, IMG submission 89696) | Peat soil microbial communities from Weissenstadt, Germany - Sb_50d_3_AS metaG | ecosystem: Environmental > Terrestrial > Soil > Wetlands > Peat | place: Germany: Weissenstadt | collected 2010-09-21
AAGGGGATGTGAGCATGCCTTCAACAAGGACGCACTACAGATCAGCCAGCGCCCGACCAACGTTAAGGCTCATTGCGAAGTCCGTGCCAATTGCAAGGCCAGTACACTCTGCTGCACGTTGAAGCCACACTCCTGTTTCGCGAGACGAATTGTTGGTCCCGTAATACCAGCCATTACTCAGCCGTTGCGCATAGTCCTTGACGAGATGCGGCTTTTCGAAAAGGTGGGCCGGATCGCGAGCGACAATCCGACGACTTCGTCCTCGAATACGAGAAAGATTGTCCATCGTTCCGGGCTTGGTACTTCGATGTTCTTGAGCGCCTCTGCGAGGAGCTCCTTTAGCGATCCGCAATGGGTTCGCTTTCCTTTTATCTCGAACCAATAGTCTCCGCTTCGACGCGCGAACCTTGTTTCGTTGCCGCGCGCAGTCTCGCTGTTTGACGTAGATGATTGTTGCGCATCGGCAGCCGCGTACGGAATTACGGTCTCCTCTGACAGATCGATAACGCTCACAGGGTTTATTGGGTCGGGCCCGAGCGCGAGGCGGTTTGAGGTGAGCACTCGCACGTACATTTTCTTTTGCGGGTCGGTCGATCGTAGCAACTCGCGGCGAGCGCCGCCAAGTCGCGCTCAAGCCGCCTCAGCATCTATCACCCCGACCACCAGCCGCTTGCCGAGCGCCCGCAAGGCGGCGGTGAGAGCCGGCAATTTGGTCGGATGTTTGGGATCCAGGATGCGGCGCACTTCCTTCTCGTCTTTACCGAGGCGGCGCGCCAATTCGCTCTTCGTAATTCCGGCAACGGCGAAGGACTCCAGCACCGCGAGCTTGGCGGCTACGTTCGGCACAACGGCAACATCGACGAGACCGCGACTTTTCGCGCGGGCCCTCGGCAACGGTTTGCCGCGCTTCAGATAAGCGAGAAGCGCCAGGCCAAGTGATTCCTCGGCCATTGCGCGCGCGTCGACTTCGCCGCGTCCCTGTGTGACCGCCTCCGGCACATCGGGAAAGGTGACAACGATATTCCCACGCCGCTCACCCGGCTCGAACTGCGCCCGATAGGTATAGGCCCTCATGACCACTTCTCTCCTTAATCCGCCAAGCCGAGCTGCGTCCTGATCTTTCTTGCTGTCTTCGGATCGATTTCGCGTGACGGCACCGTGGTCAATCGCCCGCCGACGAAAACCATCATGTGACCGCCCTTGCCACGCCACTTCCCGCTCTAAACGATAGGCCCTTGCGGCGGGCCTCACCCCGCAATTCGGCGATGAATTTGTCGCGCTTGTGTCCATCGAGGCCGCAGGGTGAGCCGATAGAACTATCGGACAAAAATGTCCGAACGTCAAGAACGTTCGTGCGCGACCTGACCCGCTCGACGTTTGTATTACGACAAAGCCGCCACTGCGCTCCGCTTCGCCGAGCCGGAGCAGCCGCAATAATTTTCAACGCAATAAACTAATGGACGCTGGTTTCTTGCTTAAGCCGCGCGATCTCGTCTTTGACGTGCAACTTGCGCCGCTTGAGTTCCGCAATCTTTAATCCGTCGGACGACGGGTGGTTAAGCGCTTCACTAATTTCCTGTTCTAGTGCCTGGTGCCGTTTCTCAAGTTCCGCAAGATGCGATTGGATCGCCATATGGCCGTCTCCTTGCGTCTGATCACCCTGCCCCGTGAAAGCGTCATGCTACACCACTGCGACTGCGCATAAAGATACTCCCTTTGCCGCAGGGCGAAAATACCCGCTGTGCACCGTTTTCCTTCGGGCTTGCCGGCCATTAACCAAAACGCGATACTCGACAGCGGCTTACCGGCCTTTAGACCGTGCCCCGGGGGCGCCCGAGCGTGCAAAAAGGCGGGTTCACGGCGCGACCAAGGCGGCGATGACACCAGACGAAGAACGCGAGCTTCGCGAGCAACTTGCGCGCTTGCAACAGGAGCATCGCGACCTCGACGCCGCGATCGCCGCGCTCCAGGCGTCACCGGGCTCCGACATTATTCAGGTCCAGCGGCTGAAGAAGCGCAAACTGCAATTGCGCGACCGCATCACCTTCATCGAAGATCAGCTCACGCCGGATATTATCGCGTGAGCAGCAATACCTTTGCCCGCTTGCGGGGAGAGGTATTCTTCTCCGCTTTGCGCGCATACATCGCCGCGTCGGCGCGGGCCAGCACCGCCGCGGGCGTGTCGCGCGGGCCGAGGAACGCCATTCCCGCGGACGCGCCAACGGCCAGCGTCGAGGAACGAAAGCGCACCGGCGTCGCCTGCACGAGAGCCTCGAGCGCGGCGGCTTTGGCCGCGGCGTCGGCGTCGCGCACATTCCATAACAGCACGACGAACTCGTCGCCGCCGATGCGCGCGACCACGTCGGAAGCGCGCACGTTGCGAACCAGCGCGGCGGTGATCGCCTTGAGCATGGCGTCGCCGGCGGCATGACCGTGGCGATCGTTGACCGGCTTGAAATCGTCGAGATCGAGAAAAACCAGCGCCGCGCTTGCGCCGTAGCGCTTGACGTAAGCGAGCGAGCGCTTGAGCTCGCGTTCGAAGCCGCGGCGGTTGAGCGTCTCGGTGAGCGGGTCGACGTCGATCCGCGCCTCAAGCTCGCCGATGCGGGCGCGCGACGTTTCGAGCTCGGCGGCAAGCCGCGCAACCTCGGCGGCACGTTCAATCGCCAGCGCGCGCCAGTGCGGCTTCGTCGTTTTCGTTTGGACTCTACCGCGGCGACTTTTGCTCGGCTTGAGTAATCGGGCGGGTCGCCGCGGCGGCGCCAACGATCCCTTGGGCGGTCTTGCCGGTTGTCGTTTCACGAAAGCCCGCCTCGAATCGGGAGAGAAGCTTAGCTCAGCGGCCCGTGCGACGGATTGACGCAGGGGGCTAAAGGCCCGTTTCGCCGTGGCTTTGGTTCACTCGACCTGAAGGAATCCGCTCGGCTTCGTTTCGGTGTCGGTGAAGATTGCCGCCGTCAGCGGGCCGCCGAATACGGCCGCGGTATCGAGGTTCAAGCGATTGCCGCGCAGATCCGGCGCGCCGTCGGTCAGCGGCGTGTGACCGTGCACGATCAGCCGTCCATGATCCCGGCCGTCGGAAAGGAACGGCTCTCTGATCCAGATGAGGTCATGCTTGCTTTGCGCATCGAGCGGCTGTTTCGGATCGATTCCGGCGTGGACGAAAAAACGGCGGCCGTCGTCGTAGTAAAGCCGCAGCGAGCGCAGCCATCGCACAAGATCTTCGGGCAGTTTGCCGGCGCTGTCGGCGCCGTAGCTCCGCAGTGTTTCGGCGCCGCCCTGCGTGAGCCAAAAATCCGCCGGCGCCGTGCCGTCGATCACGTCGAGCGCCATCGCTTCATGGTTGCCCTTAAGCGCGACAACGCGATCCGGCATTTCCGACTGGAGATCCATCACCGCGCGCACGACGCCCGCACTGTCGGGCCCACGATCGATGTAATCGCCGAGGAAGACGAACGTCATCGGCCGACCGCCGGCATGCTGCCGGCAACGGGCGATCAGGGCGCGCAGCATACGCAGCGAGCCGTGGATATCGCCGATGGCGTAAGTCATCGTCATAACCCGCTGCCCCGGATTGCTGGCGGTCGGCAAATGATGGCCTTATTCAGGCCTAATCGTTCAGTCAGCATTCACCAATAAATGGGAACTTAGGCTCAGGGATCGGGTTTGAGTGCATGAAAAACCAACCAACCAAGTGTTTGAGGTGATTCCATGAGGAAGTTTCTGACGGCTATTGTCGCGATCGCGGCCATCGGGGTGGCGGCGCTGGCGACATCCAGCACGGCCGACGCCCGCTATGGCGGCGGTTGGGGTCGCGGTGGCTACGGCTACGGCTGGCGCGGCGGCTGGGGCTGGGGTCCCGGCCCGTTCGTCGCCGGTGCTCTGATCGGCGGCGCGCTCGCCGCCCCCTATTATTACGGCTATGGCCCCTACTATCCCTATGGGCCGTATCCCTATTACGGGCCGGGCTGCCGGCGCGTGTGGAACGGCTACGCCTGGGTGCGGGCCTGTTAGTAGGCCCACGGCTTCGGGTTTCGCTGGCGAAAACACGTTCCCCCGCCGGGAGAACGCCTTAACTTTCGTTTACGGTGGCGGAATAGAATTCGGTACCAAACTTCTGCCAAAGATTGGCGTCTCTATGGGCGATGGAGGCGACTAGGAATTCGGGGGTTGACGGGGACTTCCGCTCATTCACGTTCCGGATCGGCACCCGGCCGATCGCTTGAGGAGACCACATGCATAAGTCGCTCATAGCGCTTGTTGGCGCCGCGGGCATCGGCCTTGCCGCATTGGCCGCCCCGGCCCCGGCAAACGCCGGCTGTATCGGCTGCGTAGTCGGCGCAGGCATTCTCGGCGGTGTCGCCGCCGGCGCGATCGTCGGCAGCGCCATCGCCAACAGCCCGCCGCCGCCTCCCGGTTACTATCCGCCACCGCCTCCCGGATATTATCCGCCGCCTCCGGGCGCCTACTATCCTCCGCCCCCAGCCTACGCGCAGTTGGCCCCCGGCTGTCACTGGGGACATCGCAAGGTTTGGGTTGACGGCTATGGCTATCAGTGGCGGACCGTTCAGGTCTGTCCCTGATCGCGTGGCACGACGTTGAAGATTTCAACCGGCCGGCTTGGGAAAGCCGGCCGGTTTGTTTTGTGTGCCGGTGCAATGGCGCGGTCATACCGTTGCGACGGCCGTGTGCCATAAGGCGGACTTGACGACGCAATAAGGCGAGAGGCCCGATCGTGTGCTCCCTGTCTTTCCGGCGTGATGCAGGAGTAAGCGGCGCCGACGGCGCGCAGGCGTTTCTTCAGCGTGCCGCCGCCGCGTCGCGCGCGCTAGCCGCGCGCCTGCGGGTCGACATGTCGCGCGCGCTGTGGCGCCGCCGGGCGCTACGGTTGCTCATGGCCGTCGCCGCGATCTTGATCTGCCTCTATCTCGGCCTGGCCGCGCTTCTCTATGTAGGGCAGCGCTCGATGATGTATTTCCCGGAAACGATCCATACGACGCCGGCGCAGGCCGGCTTGCCCGAAGCCCAGGAAATATCGCTCACCGCAGCCGACGGCGTGCGCATCATCGCCTGGCATGCGCCGCCACGCGACGACAAGCCGGTGATCCTTTATTTCCACGGCAATGGCGGCGCGCTGCGCTACCGCGTGGACCGCTTTCGCAAAATGATCGGCGACGGCATCGGCCTCGTCGCCGTCGAATATCGCGGCTACGGCGGTTCGAGCGGCAGCCCGAGCGAAGCGGGCCTGCTCGCCGACGGCGAAGCGGCTTACGCCTTCGCCGCCGCGCGCTACAGGGCGCAACAGCTGGTGCTCTGGGGCGAGTCGCTCGGCAGCGGGATTGCCGTGCCGTTTGCCGCGGAAAAGCCGGTCGGCCGCGTCATCCTCGAAGCGCCGTTTACCTCGGCGGCCGCGGTTGCCGCCGTGCGGTATTGGTACATGCCGGTGCGGCTCCTGATGAAGGATCAATACCGCTCCGACGAACGCATCGGAAAAATCACCGCGCCCGTTCTTATCCTCCACGGCATGCACGACCGCATCGTGCCGTTCGCCATGGGCGAGCGGATGTTCGAGCTGACCAAAGCGCCCAGGCATATCGTGCGTTTCATCGACGGCGATCATGAGGATCTCGACGCCAACGGCGCGCTGCACGCCGTCGGCCGCTTCCTCGCCGGCGAATTGGACTAGGCAACCCGTCGTCATTCCGGGGCCGAGCGAAGCGAGGAGCCCGGACTCCCATAACCACGATTCGTGAATATGGATTCCGGACTTGCCGCGGAGCCTGTCATCGGGCCGGCTACTTCGGGCCGGACCGTGGCGGCAATCCGGAATGACGCGTCCTATTGCGGCACGGTCATCAATTCGAGCACGTGGCCGTTCGGATCGCCAAAGTAGACGCCGCGGCCGCCGCCCCAATCGTTGAGCTTGCCGTCGTCGAGACTCCAGGGCGCGCTGCCATAGCTGATTTTCGCCGCCTTGATGCGGCGCAGGATGGCGTCGAATTCGCGGTTGCTGACGTGGAAAGCGTAGTGATGGCTCTCGAACTTGTCGTCGTCGTCGAACAACAGCGTCAGCGCTTTGTTGACCTTGACCGGCGCGAAATAGCCGGTGCGGCCGCGCTTGAGGCCGAAAATGTCGGCGAAAAACTTGGCCGCGGCGGCTTTGTCGCGCGCCGGGACGATGGTGTGGTTGAGCGTGATGGTCATCGCCGCCTCCGCGTTCGGCCGCATGTCATGGCCGATCCGTTTAGAAAGTTTCGTAGGATTCCCCGACCTTGCCGCCGACGCGGGCAAATCCGGTGCGCGCCGGCTCATACTTGTCGTTGATGTTGAGCGCTTTCGCGTAGGAGCCGGCCGCTTTGTTCCTTTGCCCGAGGCGCTCGTAAGCGAGCCCGCGGCTGGTCCACGCCTGCTGGTTCGACGGATCGATCTGCACGGCCTCGTCGAGGTCGCTCGCCGCCGCCTTGGCGTCGCCGACCGCGAGATAGCTCAGCGCGCGCGCCACATAGGGCTCGGCCTTCTGCTTGGCAAGCCCGATCGCCGTGGAGAAATCGTCGATGGCGAATTGGTGTTGATGCTGGCTCTGGTAGAGCAGGCCGCGCTGATAATAGGCCTGCATGTTGTCGGGCCGCAGCGCGATCGCCTTGTTGAAATCGCCGAGCGCCTGCATGCTGAGGCCTTGCTGGCGGTAGATGATGCCGCGGCCGAGATAAGCGGGCGCGTAGGAAGCGTCGATCGACAGCGCCTTGTTGTAGTCGGCGAGCGCTAGCTCGAGCTTGTTGGCCTGGCGATAGAGCAGAGCGCGGTTGGCATAAGCTTGCGCGTAATTGGGATCGAGGCTGATCGCCTTGTTGAAATCGGCGAGCGCACCCTCGCTGCGGCCGGCTTCGGCGAGCACCGAGCCGCGGGTATTGTAGGCTTGCGGATCGTCGGGATGTTTTTGAATGACCTCGGTAAGCGACGCCAGATTCGATTGCGAGGTCGTGTAGGGGGCGTCGTCTTTTTCCGGCGAATCCGGACTGCCGAGGACCGAGCAGCCGGCGAGCGCCAGAATTCCCAGCACGCCGAGCGCCGGCGCCGCACGCCGCACCGTCCCGCTCCCCCGATGCTTACCTTTGCCGAACGCCGGTCCCGTCATCCGATACTCGCGGTGCCGCAGCGCCCCTCATATCCCCATAACGAAGTTCGCAACGTCTTGCTGGCGCATTTTACGCGAAGTTCGCTGGGAAGGGCACGCCGCAAGCGCGCGATGGCCCGGCGCCGCTGCAAAAAAAGAACGCGCGGGCCGAAGCATGATTCCCGAAAAGTGGCGCCAGGTTTTCGGACAAGATCATGCTCACTTAAAATGGCTAGAGCCCTATTGGCTTTGCCAACAGGGCTCCAGCAATCCGCGCCGTCGGCGAAAACGCGTTTCAGGCTCAGAAGCCGAAACGGGGCGTCCGCGGCGGTCCCGACCTGCCGGGGCCGGCGCCCGCGCCGGGGCCGGTGGTCGGCTTCGGTTTCATCGGCAACAGGCCTTCGCGCTGCAGGCGCTTGCGCGCAAGCTTGCGGGCGCGACGGATCGCCTCCGCCTTCTCGCGCGCCTTTCTTTCCGAGGGTTTTCCGTAGTGGCCGCGAAGCTTCATCTCGCGGAAAATGCCCTCGCGCTGCATCTTCTTCTTCAGCGCCTTGAGGGCCTGGTCGACATTATTGTCGCGAACGAGAACCTGCACGCATCCTCCTAGTTCAGTGCGCTCCGTAACGTGCGCCGTAAATGGAATAGCGGCGCAAGCGTTAATGCCCGCGCCGCCTTGGGGCGTTCTGTAGCAGAAATGCCGGACCAAGTCCACAAGTCGGGCCGATCCGCCGCCGGGGGGCCACCGCCGTCGGTCATTCGGCGAAAACCCGCGTCACATGCCCCATCTTGCGGCCGGGCCGAACCGTCGTCTTGCCGTAGAGATGCACGGCGGCGCCGGGAATTGTGAGCCAGGACCGATAATCCTCCACCTCGCTGCCGATGAGGTTGATCATCTCCACCCGGCCGCGGCGGACGGGCTTGGCCAGCGGCCAGCCGGCCACCGCCCGGATATGCTGCTCGAATTGCGACACCGAGGTGCCGTCAAGCGTCCAATGGCCGGAATTATGCACCCGCGGCGCGATCTCGTTGACCAGAAGGCCGCCGTCGCGCAGCACGAACAACTCCACTGCCAGGACGCCGACATAGGCGAATTTTTGCGCAATCGTTCCGGCGATGCGTCGCGCTTCCTCTGCCGTGGCTGCGGACACGGCGGCGGGCACCCGCGAAATTTTCAGAATATGGTCGCGGTGCTCGTTCTCGGTCACGTCGAAGCATTCGACCGCGCCGTCGGTTCCGCGCGCGGCAATGATGGAAACCTCGCGGGCGAATGGTACGAAAGCTTCGAGGATCGAGGGTTGTCCGCCGACCTCGCGCCAGGCGGCTTCGGCAGAGGTGCCGTCCCTGATCGTCGCCTGACCCTTGCCGTCGTAACCGAAGCGGCGCGTTTTGAGCACCGCTGGCCGGCCGATCCGGTCGAGTGCCGCGGTCAATTCGGCCGGCGCCGATACCGCTTCATAGGGCGCCGTGCCGATGCCGAACGCGGCGACGAAGTCCTTTTCTGCAAGCCGGTCCTGCGTGGTCGCCAGCACGCCCGGATCGGGCAGCACCGGAACGCGCGCGGCGAGAAACATCGCGGCTTCCGCCGGCACATTCTCGAACTCGTAAGTGACGACGTCGACCTCGGAGGCGAAGCGGCCGAGCGCCTCCGTGTCTGCATAATCGGTGCAGGTCACCCGGCGCACGACGTCGAAGGCGGGCGAGTCCGGATCGGGGGCGAAGATGTGACACTTAAAGCCGAGCCGCGCCGCGGCCAGCGCCAGCATGCGGCCAAGCTGGCCGCTGCCGAGGATGCCGATGGTGGCCCCGGCCTCGAGCACGGGCGCGGCGATGCTCACGCGCCGGAATCCTTAGTAGTATCCTTGGCAGTATCTTTGGGCTGTTCGGCGACGGCGGCGGTCTGCCGCGCCCGCCACGCTTCGAGGCGTTTGCCAAGCTTCCGATCGCCCAGCGCCAAGACGCTGGCCGCGAGTAAAGCCGCATTGATGGCGCCGGGTTGTCCGATCGCCAGCGTGCCGACCGGGATGCCGGGCGGCATCTGTACGATGGAATAGAGCGAATCCTGCCCGGACAACGCCTTCGACTCGATCGGCACGCCGAAGACCGGCAGGCTGGTGAGGGAAGCGGTCATGCCGGGCAAATGCGCGGCGCCGCCGGCGCCGGCAATGATCACTTTGAAGCCGGCGGCTTTCGCCCCCTTGGCGAAGGCGTAGAGCCGCTCGGGCGTACGGTGGGCGGAGACAATGCGCGAATCGTAAGCGACGCCCAACGCGTCAAGCGTCTCGGCGGCGTGCTTCATGGTCTGCCAATCGGACTGGCTGCCCATGATAATGGCTACGGATTTCGCTCCCGCCGGCGCCAAGAAAAACCCCTGAAGAAAAACCCCTGCGCGAAGGAAGCGCCGGATTATAGACCGGGCCTCCTGTGTGGCAAGGCGGCGGATTCCACATTCTCTTTATATGGACAATTCGGCCGCCGTTACGGCGTTGCGCGATCCGAAATTGGGGCCGCAATGACGCACTCGTAGGAGCCGGCGTTCGACTTGGGCTTGGCTCTGGCGTTCGTTTTGGCGATGGCCGCCAGCGCCACGGCGCACAAACGATCCGGGTCGCGCTCGCCCTTCGCGGCAAACGCGATGATGCGCCGTGCCGCGACTTCGCGCATGATGTCCGGCAAATGTTTGCTCTCGATCCCGCCGATGGCCTTCTCATACGCCGCGATCAGCACGGCGGTCGCTTCGGCATCGAAGGCCTTGTCAGGGCGAATGAACTGAAGGATTTTACCCAAGGATTTTACCCGCGTTCCTGATCGATCGACGCGCCGCCGACGCCTTCGCGCTTCGCAGAGGGTGCGGGAAACAACGATCTGCGGCGTCGTCGGTTCCCGGGTTCCCGCCGGCGCGGCGTGCCGATCCGTTACGGAAGATTTTCCGCCCGCCGGCATGCTTTCCACAGGCGCGCGGCGGTGACCGGCATGTCGAGATGCGCCCCGCCGCCGCCGGGAATGGCGTCGGCGACGGCGTTCATCACCGCCGCGATCGACGCCGAAGTGCCGGCTTCGCCTACGCCCTTGACGCCGAGCGGATTGGTCGTCGCCGGCACGCACAAAAGCTCGTCGCGGATGGTCGGCGGCATGTCGGCGGCACGCGGCATGGCGTAATCCTGGAACGAGCCGGTCACCAATTGACCGCTCCCTTCATCGTAGAACACCTGCTCCATCAGCGCCTGTCCGAGTCCCTGCGCCAGCGCGCCGTGCAGCTGGCCTTCGACGATCATGCCGTTGAGTACATTGCCGCAATCGTCGACCGCGGTATAGGCGACGATGTCCATTTGACCGGTCTCGGGATCGATCTCGACCTCGGCGACATGCGCGCCGTTGGGGAAGCTTAGCGGCGTTTCCGTCGTGACCTTGGTGTCGAGGTCCTCGGCGATCGCGTCGCGCTTTTTCAGCTCCGCGGCGCGCGCGGCGACTTCGAACAGTCCGAGGCGGCGGTCGGTGCCGAGCACGGCGAAATTTCCGGCGTCGTAGCCGATGTCGCTTTCGGCGGCTTCGAGCAGCAGCGCCGCGATGCGCTTGCCTTTTTCCAGCATCACGTCGATGCATTTGACGACTGAAGCGCCTGCGGTCATCGCCGAACGCGAGCCCACCGACGCGTAGCCGGCGATATCCAGTGCCGAATCGCCGTGCTTGTGGATCACCCTGTCGCGCGCGATGCCGAGCCGCTCGGCCACCAGGGGCGGAAACACCGAGGCGTGGCCTTGGCCGGTGGATTGCACGTTGAGATTGACGACCAGCGTGTTGTCGCCCGGAAACGTGAACAGCGCGCCCTCGACCGGCGCGCCGCCGGCGTGTTCGAGCATGCAGGAAAGGCCGATGCCGCGATATTTGCCGCGGCGCTTTGCTTCGCGCCGGCGCGCTTTGAAGTTGGCGTAATCGGCGAGCAAAAGTGCCAGCTCGAGGATCGGCTTGAAGTCGCCGCTGTCATAGGTGGTGCCGACCGCGGTCTTGTAGGGCATGGCCGAGGCGGGGATGAGATTGCGCCGCCGCAGTTTCGCCGGATCGATGCCGGTCACGCGCGCGGCTTCCTCGACCACGCGTTCGATCACGTAATTCGCCTCCGGCCGCCCGGCGCCGCGATACGGCGCCGTGGCGATCGTGTTGGTGAAGGCGCAGCGCGCGCTCATGTCGATGTGCTTGATGTCGTACATGCCCGGCAGGCAACGCGTGAAATTAAGCGTCGGGATATTGGCGCCGACCGGCCCGACATAGGCGCCGAGATTGCCGGTGTTGCGGATGCGCAGCGCCAGAAAGCGTCCCTTCTCGTCGAGCGCCAGCTCGGCTTCCGAATAAATGTCGCGCGCCTGGTTGTCGCTGAGAAACGCCTCCGAGCGGCCCGACATCCAATGCACCGGCCGGCCCAATTTTTTGGCGGCGACCATCTGCGCGATGTATTCGGGATACGGGCCGGTCTTCAGGCCGAAAGCGCCGCCGACGTCGTCGGTCAGGACGCGCAGGCGCTCCTTGGGCAATTGCATGATGGCGACGACGGGATCGCGCATCGCGGTGGTGCCCTGCGAGCAGACGCGCAACGTATAGCGGTCGGCGGCGGCGTCGTAGCTTGCCGTGGCGCCGCGCGGCTCCATCGAGGCGACCGCCATGCGCTGGTTCATCACCGCTATGCGCGCCACGAATTTGGCGGCGGCAAAGATGCCGTCGACTTGCCGCGCATTGGCTTCGGGATCGACGGCCGGCCCCGGCCAGTCGACCGCGAGATTGCCCGGCGCCTGCGGCCAGACTTGCGGCGCGCCGGGAGCGAGCGCGGCGCGCGCGTCGATCACCGACGTCAGCGCCTCGTATTCGACGGCGACGAGTTCGGCGGCGTCCTGCGCTGCGGCCGCGGTTTCGGCGACCACCATTGCCACCGGCTCGCCGACATGCATCACCCGCTCGCCGGCGAGCGCCGGGCGATGCGGCACGATCAGGCCCTTGCCGCCGCGGCCGTTGAGCGGCGGATGCCGGCCGAGATTGCCGACCCCTTCCATATCCTTAGCCGTGAACACGCCGACGATGCCGCGCGCGTTCTGCGCTGCGGTCGTCTCCACGCCGACGATGCGGGCGAAAGCATGCGGCGAACGCACGAAATAGGCGTAGGTCTGTTGCGGCAGCGGCACGTCGGCGGCGTAGCGGCCGCGTCCGCGGACGAGAACATCGTCCTCAACGCGCGGCTCGGGCGCCGCGCGACCCTCCGATTTTGCAGCCATGCCTTGTTCCGCAACGCTCTGTCAGGGTATCGCCGGCCCCTTTATAACCAAAACCGCCGACGACAGGCGGGCCGTTTCGGGTGCTTTAACGGCCTTCCGGATTCTCACTCATGCTTCGCCCCGGTACGCTCGCACTGACCATCCTGCTCGCCATGCTGAGCGCGCTCGGGCCGCTGTCGATGGATATGTATCTGCCATCGCTGCCCGACATCGCTCACGTCCTGCACGCGCCGATCGCGCGCGTGCAGTTGACGGTGCCGAGCTACCTGATCGGCTTTGCCGTCGGGCAGGTGATTTACGGCCCGGTTTCGGACCGCCACGGCCGCCGCCCGGTTCTGCTGGCGGCCGTCGCCCTTTATCTTGCAAGCACGCTCGTCTGCATCGCCACGCAATCGGTCACGCCCTTGATCGGCGCGCGCTTCCTGCAAGGCATCGGCGGATCGGGCTCGATCGTGCTGGCGCGTGCCATCGTGCGCGATCTCTATTCCGGCGTGCAGGCGGCGCGCGAATTGTCGCTGATGGGATCGATCAGCGCTTTCGCGCCGATCGTGGCGCCGATGATCGGCGGCGTGTTGCAAACCGCGTTCGGCTGGCGCGCCAGCTTCGTCGCCATGGCCGCATTCGCAGTGATCGCCCTCGTCGTGGCCGCACGATTGTTGCCGGAGACTTTGCGCCAGCGCGCTGACCGGCCGGTCTCGCTATCCTCCGTGGTCGGCGGCTACGGCGCGGTGCTGGTGCATCGCGGCTATCTCGCCTATCTCGGCATCCTCACGATCAGCTACGCCGGGTTGTTCGCCTGGATATCCGGCGCCTCCGTCGTTCTGCAGGGCGTTTACGGCCTGTCGTCCGTCGCCTTCGGCTTTACTTTTGCGCTGGGAGCGGCGGGTTACATGGCGGGATCGACGATCGCCGCGCGGCTGGTGGTGCGGCTCGGGCTCGATCGCACCATGGGGCTCGGGGCGATGATGCTGGCCGCCGGCGGCCTGGCTTTGGCGGCCGTTGTTGCCGCCGGCATTCCGGGCGTTTGGCTCGTGGCGGCGATGGCGCTTTACCTCGCCGGCCTCGGGCTTTCCGTGCCGCAGGCCATGGCCGGCGCGCTGACCCCTTTTCCCGACCGTGCCGGCACCGCCGCCTCGCTGATGGGGCTGGTGCAGCAGGCCGTCGCAGCCTTCGTCGCGACGTTCGTCGGCAACTATCTCGGCCGCTCCGCCTGGCCGGTTGCCGGCGTGGTGGTCGCCATGGGCTGCCTGACGCTCGTGCTTTGGGCGTTCACGCGCCGCCTGCGGGAGCAGGGGCGTTGAGCGCTTCTCAACCAAAAGGCGCAAATCGGCGTTGCCTAGCCCCCCGTGTTTGTTAGGATAAAATGGGGCGCGGCGACCTGCTATGATTGATCGTGACGATGTTCTCTCCCGGCCGTCCCGCAGCCGCCCGCCCCACGGTGAGATCGAAGGAAGAACAATGACGTCGGGCGTGGCGCTGAGCCGCCGTTCCTTCCTGGTCGGAGTCAGCACGGTCGGCGGCGGACTGGCGCTGGCGCTGGCGGTGCCGTTCGGACCGGCGCCCGCCGCCGAGGAAGCGCCGGAGGTGACCGCCTGGCTGCTGATCGGCGCGGATAACTCGGTCGTCATCCGCGTCGCGCGCGCCGAAATGGGGCAGGGCGCGCAGACCGGTCTTGCCATGCTGGTCGCCGAAGAGCTCGAATGCGACTGGGCGACGGTCCGCACCGAGTTCGTCTCGCCGGAGGAGAATTTACGCCGCGGCCGCGTCTGGGGCGACATGTCCACCGGCGCGAGCCGCTCGATCGCTTCCTCGCAGCTTTATCTGCGCCGGGCCGGCGCCATCGCCAGGGAAATGCTGATCGCCGCCGCCGCTGCGCGATGGAATGTGCCGGCCACGGAATGTACCGCGCGCATGAGCGCGATCAGGCACAAGCCGAGCGGACGCAGCGTCACATTCGGCGTTGTCGCCGAGGACGCGGCAAAGATCGCGCCGCCCGCGGACGTCGCGCTCAAGGAGCCGGGCGATTGGCAGCTCGCGGGTAGGCCGCGCCGGCGCCTCGATGTGCGCGACAAGGTAACCGCGCGCACAGTCTATGCGATCGACGTGCGCTTGCCGGACATGCTGTATGCCGCCATCGCCCACTGTCCGGTGTTCGGCGGCACGCTGAAATCGGTCGACGAAAGCGCGATCGCCGCGATGAAGGGCGTGCGCCGCGTGGTGCGGTTGCGTGATGGGATCGCGGTCGTCGCCGATTCCTGGTGGCACGCCAAGCGCGCGCTCGAAGTGCTGCCGATCATGTGGGACGATCGCGGCAACGGCGGCCTGTCGAGCGGCAAGATCGCCGAGGCGGTGCGCGCGGCGCTGGATGCGGAGACATCGCAAGTCGGCCGCGCCGACGGCGACGTGGTGGCCGGCCTCGCCCGCGCCGCCCGGCGCATCGAAGCCGATTACACCGTGCCGTTTCTCGCGCACGCGACCATGGAGCCGCAAACCTGCACCGCCCATGTCAAAGACGGCCGCGTCGAGGTCTGGGCGCCGACGCAAGACGCAACGACTGCGCTGGTGACGGCGGCGAGCGCCGCCGGCGTGGCGAGCGACAAGGTCGCCATCCACGGCACCATGCTCGGCGGCGGCTTCGGCCGGCGCGGCGCGATCCAGGAATTCATCCGCCAGGCCGTGCTCGTCGCCAAGGAGGTGGAGCAGCCGGTCAAGCTCGTCTGGTCGCGCGAAGAAGACATGAAGCACGATTACTATCGGCCCTTCGGCATGGCGCGCATGGTTGCCGGTCTCGATGCCGACGGCATGCCGATCGCATGGAAGGTCCGCCTGACCGGCCCGTCCTTCGTCGCCGCGCTGGTGCCGGGCTTCGGCATGAGCTTCGTCGATCGCAGCTTTCTTGCCGGGCTGGGCGACGAGATGGCCTACGAGGTGCCGAATTATCTGGTCGATTACGTGGTGCAGCAAACGCCGGTGCCGCTCGGCGTATGGCGCGCGATCAACTACACGCATAACACCTTCTATAAGGAAAGCTTCATCGACGAGATGGCGCACGCCGCCGCGATCGACCCCTACCTCTATCGCCGCCGGCTGTTGAGCGACAACCCGAAAAACCTCGACGTGCTCGACGCCGCGGCGAAACACGCCGGCTGGTTCACGCCGCCGCCGCAAGGCGTCTTCCGCGGCATTGCCGTCACCGAGGCCTGCGGCAGTTTTTGCGCGCAGGTGGCCGAGGTTTCGGTCGAGCGCGGCGCGGTGCGCGTGCATCGCGTCGTCTCCGCGATCGACTGCGGCCACGTCGTCAATCCGCTGTCGATCGAAATGCAGACGCAAGGCGCGGTCATCTTTGCCTTGACGGCGGCGCTCCACGGCGAGATCACCATCAAGGACGGCGGCGTCGAACAGGGAAACTTCGACGATTACGAGATGTTTCGCATGGCGGACGCGCCGAATGTCGAGACCGTGATTGTGCCGAGCGGCGATTTCTGGGGCGGCGTCGGCGAGCCGCCGGTGCCGCCGGTCGCGCCGGCGTTGTGCAATGCGATTTTCGCCGCCACCGGCCGGCGAATCCGGCAATTGCCGATCAAGAATTGCGATCTGAGCAAGCCGATCTAGCGGCGGACGCCCGCGATTTCCGCCTGATGGCTCCGCCGGCCATCACGCCTTGAGGCGCGTCTCGGCGACGATTTCCAGCGGCAAGACTTCCACGTGGCCGCCCGCGGCGCGCTTCGTCTGTTCCGTGTAGCGGTAAAAAACCGGACTGGCCTGCAACGCTTTGACGGCCGCTTCGTCGACGGCCCCCGCCAGGTGATAATAATCGGCGCCGTCGCGGCTCTTCATGCAGCGGTAGGAGATTTTCCCCTTGAGCGTCGGATCGGCGTCGAGTGCGGCGATGAACGCGGCAACGTCCTTATGCCAGGCGTCAGGCGCAACATCCTGCAACCGATATTTGATGAGAAAATGCTTCATGTGCCGTTCCCTCCGGGTGACAGCACCTTAGCCGAAAAAGACGAAAGTGCGAAAACCGCGCCGGGCACTTGATCTAGATCAAGGCGCGCCGGGTTGCCGGCGCTTATTTGTTGCAACTGTAATAATTTTGCCGCCGCGCCTTTTATCCGCGGCGCAACGTAAACGGAGGGTCGCATGTCAGCCCTGCCAACTGGACAAAAATTCTGGTCGCCGATCGAAGCTGTTTGGCAATGGTGCCGCGAATGGGCCAATGCGGGCTCAGCATCGGAGTTGAGATGCTGCGCGGAAGAGGAAGTGAGCCGCATGGCGCAAGATGCCGGCGTTTCCGTTACCGAATTCCGCCGGCTGGTGAAAGAAAGTCCCGAGTCGGCCGACCTTTTGCTGCAGCGCATGGCGTCGCTCGACCTTGATCGAGGTGAAGTCTCGCGGATCGAGCCGCAAACCTTCCGCGATCTGCAGCGTGTTTGCACGATGTGTGAAAGTCGCGGCCGGTGCGCCCGAGACCTCAAGCGCGATTCCGCCGACCCGGTATGGGAGGATTATTGCCCGAACGCCGACACGCTCATGGCGTTGAATAAACTCCCTTGGGCGGCGCGGCGGGAATACTGATCGATCGCCAATCGGCGCGCCGTGGAGCGAGTCCAGGGGGCTCGGTGGATTTACCGCCGGCCGAAAAGCTTATCGAGCAACCAGGAATCGAGACCTTTGTCGCTGCCGTCCGTTGGCGCGGGATGCCCGCCGGGGGCGCTCGGTTGTGGCGCGGCGCCGGCGCTCTGCGGCGCGGCGATCCAGCCGCCGCCGAGGCCCGGGAGCGCCACGGGCACCGTGCCCTGATGGGCGACCTTCATGAACCGGCTCCAGATCTCGACCGGCAGGCCGCCGCCGGTGGCCTTGCGGGTCGGCGAATTGTCGTCGTTGCCGAGCCAGATTCCGGTGACCAGGTGCGAGGTGTAGCCGATGAACCAGGCGTCGCGGAAATCCTGGCTGGTGCCGGTCTTGCCGGCCGCCGCCCAGCCGGGAAGATCGGCATGGCGCGCAGTGCCACTGACTAAAGTCTCGTGCAGCATCGTGTTCATCATGGCCACGTAGCGCGCATCGACGATGCGGCCGATGACTTGCGTGGAGCGCCCGTACAGCACTTTGCCGTCCCCCGTGCGCACGCGCTCGACGACATGCGGCGAAACGCCGAACCCGCCGTTGGCAAACGGCGCGTAGGCGGAAACGAGCTCAAGCGGCGATACTTCCGAAGTGCCGAGCGCGATCGAGGCATTGGGCTCAAGGACCGACGTGATGCCCATGCGATAAGCGGTGCGGGTCACAGCGGCGGGGCCGAATTCCAGCGTCAGCCGCACCGATACCGTGTTGAGCGAATTGGCCAGCGCCTGCGTCAGCGTCACCGGGCCGAAATATTCGTGCTCGTAGTTTTCCGGTTTCCAGCCTTTCACCGCGATCGGCGCATCCTCGCGCAAGGAGTCGGGTGTGAGCCCGTGCTCGATCGCGGTCAGATAGACGAACGGCTTGAACGCCGAGCCGGGCTGGCGCTTGGCGGCGATGGCGCGATTGAACTGGCTTTCGGCGTAGCTCTTGCCGCCGACCAGCGCGCGCACGATGCCGTCCGGCGTCATGGCGACCAGCGCGCCTTCGCCGACGCCGAGCTTTTCTCCCTTCTGCGCCAGCGTCTCGGTGAGCGCGCGCTCGGCGGCGCCTTGCAGGGCCGGATCGATCGAGGTCTCGACCACGATATCGTCGTCGAAGCGGCCGATGAGGTCGTTGACCGCGTCCATCACCCAGTCGGCCACGTAATTGACGGAACCTGCGCCGGCAGCTTTGACCGCGCGGGCGGGATGGGCGAGCGCCAGTCTCGCGGCGTCGTCGCCGATCAATTTCTGCTCCGCCATGTCGGCGAGCACGATCCGCGCGCGGCGCTCGGCGCCGTCCGGGTTATGGCTCGGCGCCAGCCGCGACGGCGACTGCACGAGGCCTGCCAGCATCGCGGCCTCGGCGAGCGTCAACTGCCGCGCCGACTTGCCGAAATAGCGCTGCGCTGCCGCTTCCACGCCGTAGGCGCCGGAGCCGAAATAGACGCGGTTGAGATAGAGTTCGAGGATCTGCACCTTGGAAAATTTGTGCTCGAGCCACAGCGCCAGCGCCACCTCCTGCAGTTTGCGCGAGACCGTGCGCTCCTGCGTCAAGAACAAATTCTTGGCGAGCTGCTGGGTGATGGTCGATCCGCCCTGCGAGGTGCCGCGATGCATCACGTCGGCGACGACGGCGCGTAAAATTCCCCACGGGTCGACGCCATGATGGGAATAGAAGCGGCGGTCCTCGATGGCGATGAACGCCTTGGGCACGTAATCCGGCAGCTCGTTAAGCGGCACCGCCGCGCCGCCCATGTCGCCGCGGGTGGCGAGCGTCGCGCCGTTTAAGCCGAGGATCAGCACCGAGGGCGGGCGTTTGGGAATTTCCAGCGACTGGATCGGCGGCAGGTGGATGCCGATCCAGACGAGCGTGCCGATGCCAGCGATGACCGCCCACAGCGCCAGCACCGCGCCCCAATAGATCAGGCGGAAGATGCCGGAGCGGCCTTTGCGGCGTCCTCGCCGCGGCGACGGCCGGCCGGTGCCGCGCCCTTTGGGCGGGCCGCCGATGCGATCGTCCGGCCAAAGGCGTAAATCGAAGCCTTCGCCATTCCCGGCACGCTTTCGACCCCCTCGCCACGCCATATCCGTCCCCGCGCAAGCACGCGACGGTGACGGTAGAGAGCCGGGTTTAAGGGGCAGTTACCGGGGGATCAGCCCGCGTTTTCGCGCTTTCCTTCGCCGCGGGCGGGCGCCAGCAGGGCGATCAGCGGGCGTTTGATCGCGGCCTGGCGGCTGGGAGTGGTGATTTTGGCGCCGGTGAGATCGGTGACATAGAAAACGTCGACGACGCGCTCGCCGAAGGTGGCGACATGGGCCGAGGCGATGTTGAGATTGAGCTTCGACAGCGTCGTGGTCAGTTCGTAAAGCAGGCCCGGCCGGTCGAGGCCGGTCACTTCGACCACGGTGTAGCGTAGCGACCATTGGTTGTTGATGGTCACCTCCGGCTCGATGGCGAAAGCCTTGAGGCGGCCCTTCGGCGGCGACCGCTTGGGCACGACTTCCGGCAGTTTGATCGATCCGCGCACCGCTTGCTCGATCACGTCGCCGATGCGGGCGGCGCGGCGCGCCTCGTCCTCGTCGTGCTCGAACTCGCGCGATACCGCGATGGTGTCGAGCGCAAGTCCGTCGATGGTCGTATAGATCTGGGCGTCGACGATGTTGGCGCCGGCGAGCGCGCAGGCGCCGGCGATGATCGACAACAGCCACGGATGATCGGGCGCATATACGGTGAGCTCAGTGACGCCGCGGCTCGCGTCGAAGCCGACGCTGACCGCGAGCCGCTTGCCGGCGGCGTCGGCCTCGCGCACGAAACGCGCCTGCGTGCGCTTGTGCGCCAAATCGACCTTGAGCCAGTAGGCCGGATAATGCCGGGCAATGTAGGCGTCGAGCGCCTCGGCCGGCCAGTCGCGGATCGCGGCGCGAAACTCGGCCTTGGCGGCGGCCACGCGCTCGGCGCGATTGACCTAGGAGAAGCCGCCGGTGAGCACTGGCTCGGTCTCGTAATAAAGCGTGCGCAGGAGCTGCGCCTTCCAGCCATTCCAAACCCCGGGTCCGACCGCGCGGATGTCGGCGGTGGTCAGGATGGTCAGGAGCTTCATGCGTTCGAGCGATTGCACCACGGCGGCGAAATTTTCGATGGTCTTGCGGTCGGAGAGGTCGCGCGACTGCGCCACCGTCGACATGACGAGATGCACCTCGACCAGCCAGGCGACCAGCTCGGTCTCGGCGGCGTTGAAGCCGAGCCGTGGACAGAGCCGCCGGGCGACGCGCGCGCCGGCGATCGAGTGGTCCTCGACGCGTCCCTTCGCGATGTCGTGCAGGAACAGCGCGACATAAAGCAGCTTCCGATGTTCCGGTCGGATTGTCGGCATCAGCTCGCTGGCCAGCAAAACGTTGCGACTGTCGCCGTGCTCGATTTCGTTGAGCACGCCGATGCAGCGCAGCAGATGCTCGTCCACCGTATAGTGGTGGTACATGTTGAACTGCATCATCGCCACGATGCGGCCGAATGCGCGCACGAATGCCCCGAGCACGCCTGCCTCGTTCATGCGACGCAGCACGGTTTCGGCCTCGTTTTTCGAGGTCAGTATCTCCAGGAACAGCCGGTTGGCTTCCTTGTCGCGACGCGTCTTGGCGTCGATCAGCTTGAGCGAGCGCGCGGCCAGGCGCATCGCCTCGGGATGGATCGCCAGATTGTGCTTCTGCGCCAGATAGAACAGCCGGATCAGATTAACCGGGTCGCGGGTAAAGACGTTGGCGCGCGCCAGATTGATGCGATTGTTGTCGACGACGAAATCGTCGGTCTCGGTCAGCGTCCGGCGGGTGCTGCGCGGCGGCCGCAGCCGGGCGATGACGCGGCTCAAAACCGGTGCCGGCTTCGCCTGCCGTTCCTCGAGCCGGGCGCACAGGATGGCGGTGAGGTCGCCGACATGCTTGGCAGTGAGGAAGTAATGCTTCATGAAACGTTCGACGTCCTGCATCCCCGGATGTTCGGTGTAGCCGAGCCGCACCGCGATCTCGCGCTGGATGTCGAACGACAGGCGCTCTTCGGCGCGACCGCAGAGGAAATGCATATTGCAGCGAACCGACCACAAGAAATCCTCGCAGCGGCGGAACAGATTGTATTCTTCGCGGTCGAAGACGCCGGCGTCGATCAATTCCTGCGGCTCGCGCACGCGATAGACATATTTGGCGATCCAGAACAGCGTGTGCAGATCGCGCAACCCGCCCTTGCCGTCCTTGACGTTGGGTTCGACGAGGTAGCGCGACTGGCCGGCGCGGCGCAGCCGCTCCTCGCGCTCGGCGAGCTTGGCGGCGACGAACTCGGCCGCGGTTCCTTGCACGACCTCCTTGTCGAACCGAGCGGTGAGCTCGCTATAGAGCGCGGTGTCGCCGTAGAGGTAGCGCGATTCCAGGAGCGCGGTGCGGATGGTCATGTCGGCGCGGGCCTGGCGGATGCATTCGCTGACCGAACGGGTCGCGTGGCCGACCTTCTGCCCCATGTCCCACAGGCAATAGAGCAGCACCTCGGCGACCGATTCGCCCCAGGCGGTCTGCTTGTAGGGCAGGACGAACAGCAGATCGATGTCCGAGCCGGGAGCCAACAGGCCGCGGCCGTAACCGCCGGTGGCGATCACCGCCATGCGTTCGGCCTGCGAGTGAATCTGCGGCGGGTAAAGCTTGCCGACCGCGCATTCGAAGAGGATGCGAATGATTTCGTCCTGCGTGCGGGAGAGCCGCTCGGCGCAGCGCAGCCCGTGCCGCTCCTTGAGCAACAACTGCTCGGCGCGTTCGCGCGCCTCGGCGAGCGCCGATTTGAGGCGGCGGGCAACGGCGGCGCGCAATTCGCGCTCGCGCCCGGCATGGGTTTCGGCAAGCGCGTTGAGGTCGGCGATGATCGCTGCGCTGTCGATGAGCTCGTCAGCGGCGCGTGGCGCGCGTTGGGTGTCCAGCATCATCGCGGGTCATAGCTCAATGCGGTTGCCGATCCATTGTCCGAGGCTGGCTCGTGGCCGTCGCATGGATATAGTGACGCCGCGAACCGCGAAGGAAGGTTTGGGGAAGTACATATCATAAAGGGCTAAGTCATGTCCCCGGAGCTTCTGTTCTGGTTCGGCGTCGCGCTCAAAATGGTGTTGACGGCGACGGTGGTGGTGCTGACGTCGCTGGCCGTCGAGCGCAGCGGTCCCTTTATCGGCGCACTGATCGGCGCGCTGCCGACCGCGGCCGGCGCCGCCTATGTCATCCTTGCCTTGGAACAGCCGCCGGGCTTCATTGCCGCGAGCGCCATCGGGACCATTGCGGTCACGTCCGGCGTAGCCATCTTTGCCGCGGTCTATGCGGTCCTTGCGCAACGTCACTGCCTGGTTGTGAGCCTCGGCGCGGCCACGGCGGCATGGTTTGCGGTCGCGTATGGCTTGCGCCTGGTTGATTGGACGCCGTTCGGCGCGGTGGCGATCAACGCCGCGGTCTATGCTTTGACCATACCGCTGAGCTGGCGTTACCGGACCGCCGGAGAAGTGGTCAGATTTGTCAGGACGCGGTGGGACATTCCGCTGCGCGCGCTGACGGCGGCCCTGGTGGTTGCCGTGGTGACGACGGCAAGCTCGGCCATCGGCTCATTCGCCTCCGGCATGTTCGCCCTGTTTCCCATTATTCTGGGAAGCTCGATCGTCATCATGCATCCGCGGATCGGCGGCAAGGCGACAGCGAGCATGTTGGCGCATGCGCAACCGTTCCTGATCGGGCTCGGCCTCGGAGGGCTTGCTTTGCACTATCTCGTGGCGCCGATCGGCGTGTGGCCCGCGCTCGCCGCGGCGCTCTGCGTCAATCTCGCCTGGAGCGGGTTGCTGCTGGCCATCGAAACCCGGCGGCGCAAAGCCCGGCATAAGCCGAAGGCCTAAGGCTTCGGTTTCCCGAGTTTTGCCTTGAGCGCATAGAGCGCTTCGAGCGCCTCGCGCGGCGACATTTCGTCGGGATGGAGCGCGGTCAGCGCCTCGATCAAAGTGGCAAGGCCTGTGTCCACTGCCGGTGCCGCCGCTGCGCCGCGCGGGGTCGCGGCGAACAGCGGCAAATCGTCGATCAGCTTGCGCGCCGGCGATACGCGATCCTCGGCTTCCAATTGTGCCAGCACCAGCTTGGCGCGTTCGATCACGCTCGGCGGCAATCCGGCGAGCTTCGCCACCTGGATACCGTAAGAGCGGTCGGCGGCGCCGGGAACGACTTCGTGCAGGAACACGACCTCGCCCTGCCATTCCTTCACCCGCATCGTGGCGTTGTGCAGCCGCTTAAGCTTGGCGGCGAGCGCGGTCATCTCGTGGAAATGCGTGGCGAACAAGGCGCGGCAGCGGTTCTGTTCGTGCAAATGCTCGATGGTCGCCCAGGCGATGGAAAGCCCGTCGAAGGTCGCCGTGCCGCGGCCGATTTCGTCCAGAATGACGAGCGCGCGCTCGCCCGCCTGGTTGAGGATCGCCGCGGTCTCGACCATCTCGACCATGAACGTGGAGCGGCCGCGGGCGAGGTCGTCGGCGGCGCCGACGCGCGAGAACAGGCGGTCGACGACGCCGATATGGGCTGAACGCGCCGGAACGAAGCTGCCCATCTGCGCTAGCACGGCGATGAGCGCGTTCTGGCGCAGGAAAGTGGACTTGCCCGCCATGTTGGGGCCGGTGATCAGCCAGATGCGCCCGGCTTTTTCGTCGGCCGGCGCGGGCGGCGGCGACAGATCGCAATCGTTGGCGACAAAGGGGGTGTCGAGCGCCTGCTCGACCACCGGGTGACGCCCGCCGGCGATGGCGAAAGCCAGGCCGGCATCGACGTCGGGGCGAACGTAATCGCGCTCGACCGCCAGATGCGCCAGCGCGGCGGCGACATCGAGGACGGCGAGCGCTTCGGCCGCGGCCATGATCGCGCCGCCGGCCGCCGTCACCGCCGCGGCGAGCCGATCGAAAATCTCCAGCTCGAGCGCCAGCGCCCGCTCGGCGGCGTTGGCGATCTTCGCCTCAATCTCGCCCAGATCGGTGGTGGTGAAGCGCACCTGCCCGGCAAGCGTCTGGCGATGGATGAAGGTCGCATTCAACGGTGCGGTCATCAGCTTATCGCCATGCTGCGCGGTGACGTCGACGAAATAGCCGAGCACGTTGTTATGTAGGATTTTCAGCGATCGGATGCCGGTGGTCTCGGCGTAACGCACCTGCAGCGCGGCGACGACACGGCGCGATTCGTCGCGCAGCGCGCGCGCTTCGTCGAGCGTCGGCTCGTAGCCCGCGCGCACGAAGCCGCCGTCGCGGCGAAGCGCCGGCAGTTCGTCGGCCAGCGCCCGATTGAGCTCGGCGGCGATCGCGCCGTCGGGGCGGCGCAGCGCCGCCACCGCGCGCGCAACGTCGCGTTCCGCCGGCGCCGAGCAAAGCGCGGCGATTCGCCCGGCGGCAAAGATGCCGTCGCGGATGGCGCCGAGGTCGCGCGGACCGCCGCGGCCGACGGCGATGCGCGACAGCGCGCGCGCCAGATCGGGCGCCGCTTTCAATCGTTCGCGGAGATCGGCGCGCAGCGCGGCATCGGCGACGAACGCCGCCACCGCATCGAGCCGGTGTCCGATTTCCGCCGGGTCGGTCAGCGGCGCGTTGAGCCGCTGCGCCAGCGCCCGCGAGCCGGCCGCAGTCACGGTGCGATCGACGGCGGCAAGGAGCGAGCCGCGGCGCTCGCCGCCGAGCGTTCGGACGAGTTCGAGATTGCTGCGGGTCGCTTGGTCGATGGCAAGCGTCGCGCCGGCCGCCTCGCGCGCCGGCGGCAACAGCGGCGGACGCTTGCCGATTTGTGTGCGCTCGACATAGGTGACGGCGGCGGCCGCCGCGGTTAGCTCGACCCGCGAGAAGGCGCCGAACGAAGCCGTCGTCGCCACGGCGAAGAATGACGCCAGCCGCCGCTCCGCCGTAGCGCCGTCGAACACATCGCGGGTCAGCGGCGTCACCGCCGGCAGCGTGCGCAGATAGGGCGAGAATTCGGGGTCGGAATAAAACGCATCGGAAACGATGATCTCGCCGGGCTCAATGCGGGGAATTTCGGCGGCAAGCGTGGCGCGATCACATTCCGCGACATTGAACTCGCCGGTCGAAATATCGATCCAGGCAATGCCGAAGCGGTCATCGTCCGACGACGCGCGCACGCGGGCAAGCGCCAGCAGGTAATTGTTGCTTTTGGCGTCGAGAAGCGAATCCTCGGTCAGCGTGCCCGGCGTCACCAGGCGCACCACGTCGCGGCGCACGACGCTTTTGGCGCCGCGCTTTCGCGCCTCCGCCGGGTCTTCGAGCTGCTCGCAGACGGCAACGCGGTGGCCGAGCGCGATTAGGCGATGCAGATATTCGTCGGCGCGCTCGATCGGGACGCCGCACATCGGGATGTCGCGGCCGAGATGCTTGCCGCGCTTGGTCAAGACGATGCCGAGCGCGCGGGAGGCGATCTCGGCGTCGTCGAAGAACAGCTCGTAAAAATCGCCCATACGGTAGAACAGGAGGCAATCCGGATTGGCGGCCTTGATCTCGATATATTGCCCCATCATCGGCGTGATGCGGGCCGCCTCCGGGGCAGCTCCGGTCTCGTCGATGGCGATGGGGCGCGCGGCATCCATTTGCCGGAACGCTAGCAGAGGGGGGCGAGGCACAAAAGCGCGGGCGGCGAGGCAAGCTCGCCGCCGGGGATAACGCCCCCATAAAAGGAGTTTAGCGGCTTTTCAAAGCGGAAAACGATATCAGAGACCTAGATAGGATTCCGCGACCGCCTTGTCTTGCGCCAGCGCTTTGGCGCTGCCTTCGCCGACGATACGGCCGAGCGCCAGCAGGTAACCGCGGTCGGCCATCTTCAGCGCGCGCCGCGCATTCTGCTCCACCAGCAGGATGCTGGTGTCGCCTTTGCGCGCGACCCGTTCGAGTACGGCGAACAGTTCCTTGGCGATCAGCGGCGCGAGCCCGAGCGAAGGTTCGTCGAGCAGCAGCAGCGACGGCCGCGCCATCAGCGCGCGGCCGACTGCGACCATCTGCTGCTCGCCGCCGCTCATGGTGCGCACCGTCTGGCGTTGTCGCTCGGCGAGGTGGGGGAAAAGCTCGAACACATAAGCGAAGTCCTCCGACGTCGATTCGCGCGCATTGCGGGGAAAAGCGCCGAGCGTCAAATTTTCCCGAACAGACATAAGTCCGAACAAATGCCGGATCTCGGTCACGGTGGCGATGCCCTGGTCGACGATACGATGGGCGGGCAGGCCCATCAGCTCATTGCCGCGGAAGCGGATTGAACCTGCGGAAGGCCGCAACAGGCCGGCGACGGCGTTGAGCAACGTGGTTTTGCCGGCGCCGTTGGCTCCCAGGATCGCCACGACCTCATCGCTGCGGACGCGGATCGGCACGTCGCGCAGCGCGCTGTGGCGGCCGTAAGCGTGGTCGAGGCCGTCGATCTCAAGCATCGTCGTCGCCCAGGTAAGCGCGGATGACCTCGGCGTCGCGCAGCACCGCCTCCGGGGGGTCCCTCCGCGATCTTGGATCCGGCATTCATGACGATAACGCGATGGCAGAGCGCGCGCACCGCCGTCGATGCCTTGGGCGGCGAGGCTCCAAACGACGGAACAACCGCCCTCCAGCTCGCTCGGGCTCAAGCCCGATAGCCACTCGTCGAGGAGGATGGCGCGCGGCTTGGTGGCCAGCGGCCGCGCCAGCTCGACGCGCTTCTGCTCGATGTAGGTCAGCTGATCGAAACGCCGATCCGCCTTGGTCAAGAGGTTCAGCTCGCCAAGTAAACCGGCGGCTTCGTAACCGGCATCCTTGAAACGCACCCGCTCGCCGGCGCCATAGAGGACGCCCGCCATGACGGTGCCAATGGCCGGCATATTGGGGGGTGCGCGCACCAGCTGGAAGGTACGGTTGATGCGCTTGCGCACCCGCAAGTGATTGGGCAGGCGCGTCACATCTTCGCCGGCCATATGGATGCGGCCCGCGTCCGGCCGGATGGTGCCGGCAATGAGATTAAGCAACGTCGTCTTGCCCGAGCCGTTGGGACCGATCAGTCCCAGAACCTCGCCGGGCGATACCGCAAGCGACATGCCATTGACCGCGACAAGTCCGCCGAACGCCTTGGTTAAACCTTCGG
>Ga0116216_10000626_pt1 | contig 27074 bp, 31 predicted proteins | sample Sb_taG_11_FD_89696 | JGI IMG/M metagenome (GOLD analysis project Ga0116216, IMG submission 89696) | Peat soil microbial communities from Weissenstadt, Germany - Sb_50d_3_AS metaG | ecosystem: Environmental > Terrestrial > Soil > Wetlands > Peat | place: Germany: Weissenstadt | collected 2010-09-21
AATTCCGGGTAGGCCGGTAGCAACTGCCACGATTCCGTCACCGTCGTCTCGCCCTCATGGTCCTCGAACGCATATCCCCATCGGACGAGTTCGGCGTTTCCAGCCGGTCCGTGGTTTACGAAGGAGAAGTCCCGACCCGGTACAGCCGAGATGACCTTGCAGTGGGTGTCCCACGTGAAAGTGCCGATGGCGTTGTGGCCCGTGAACCAAGCCCCTTCTTTCCCCGCCTGAGAGATGTTGTCCCACGTGCACGACGTGCACACCGGGCTCAGTTCACCCATTCGGGTGACATCGCTCACTATCGCGTACACCTCGGCAGCTGGCCGCCTGACACCGATCGAGTCCGAAAGTTGGTAACCGGAGACATCCATGATGGAGACGGTAACTCAGACAGGGTGGCCCGTCAGATTCGCCATCTGCGCACCCGCCGGGAAGACACGGCTCACTTCGGTTCTGCCCCCTCCCACTCCGCCGACGACAGGCGATAGATATAGAGCAGTCGGTCGAAATACGGATGACGTGTCTCACGATCGAAGCGCATGCCAAGCCTTTGCATCACCCGCCCAGAAGCGACGTTGTCTGGCTCGTAGATGCTCAGGATTTCGGTAAGGGACATCTGCTCGAACCCATAGGCGAGCAACGCCCGGGCACCTTCGGTTGCCAGACCCTTTCCCCAGAACGGCGGATCTAGTCGCCAGCCGATCTCGAAGGAGGGCATGACCTCAGGAAGCCAATCCGGCGGAGACAGTGCCACGTACCCGAGGATTCGTCCCGTGGAGCGTTCTTCCACAGCTGAAGGACTGGCAGTACCCGCATCCTGAGCGCTGATCTTGCGTCTCAGATATGTCTCGGTTTCCTCTGCCCTGAGGCCACGCCCGAACGGGAACCGCCAGACCTCCGGTTTGGCGAAGATCGGGACGAGGGCTTCCAGGTCGTTTGGAGTCCAATCGCGGATCCTGAGGCGGGCGGTCAGCACCTCTCGGGTCATCCCACCATGATCGCAGGGTGTAGGGCAGAGCCTCCTACACGCAGCCGATGTCGAGTCGGGTCTTAGGTCCGGAGATTCGGCTGGTGGACACCTTCCTCTCTCATGATCGCAATGCAGAGGTCGACGCACTCATTGCAAATGAAGGCGGCTCTAGGTCAGAGGTGATGCAACTGCGCTGCCAAGCCCACCGCAACGCCAACGGCCTAAACATCTCGGAGAGGCCCGCGATATTTCTCTCGAAGCTAAGGTGGCTCCTCGACGACTGCTCTTGTTCAGCGGCGGAGGTCGAGCCCCGCGAACTGTCCCTCCGCTCGCCAGTCGGCGAGCAGATTGAAGAACTCGATCGGTCCCTTCCCGTACGAGCTCCCGAGGAAACCTCCATCACCGGGCCTGCCCTCGCTGTTGTAGTAGCCAGGAGTGCACTGCTCCTGGAAGGTGCGGACGTCGCGAGCTGACTCTCCCAGCGTCTCGAGCCACTGACCTTCGGCTTCGGAAGTGAGCTCTACCTCACGTATGCCTTGGTCAACGGCATGGCGAACGATGTGGGTCACGTGCCGGCTCGCCTCGTCGAGCAGGTGCGGGTAGTTCACTGTGAAGCCGCCCTGGGTGTGGCCGAGGATGAACATGTTGGGAAAGCCGTGGACGCAAGTGCCGTGCAGGGAGCGCATCCCCTGAGCCCAGTACTTCGACAAGGAACTCCCCCGCGAGCCGACGACGTCGTAACCCGCGCGGCGCGTGTAGTCGGTCCCCACCTCGAATCCGGTGGCAAAGATCAGGCAGTCGAGCGCGTACTCCCGGTCTCGGACCATCACTCCGGCCTCGGTGATTCGGTCGACGCCGCGACCTTCGGTGTCGACGAGTGTGACGTTGGGGCGGTTGAAGGCCTGAAGATATTCGTCGTGGAAGCAGGGACGTTTGCAGAATTGCCGATACCACGGCTTTAGGGCCCCGGCCGTCGCCCTGTCCTCTACGACTTCGTCGACCCGGGCACGGATCTGCTCCATCTTGTCGAAGTCGGCGAGCTCGAGGACGCTTCCGAAATTGGCAGAACCAGGATCGGAAGGGTCGCGATCGCGCATGATCGCAACGAACCGCCCGATGATGTCGGTCCAACCGTCCATGACGAGGTCTTGCTCCGCGAGGCCGCCGGAGGTGAGCGTGGTGAAGTTCTCGATTCGTCGGCGCTGCCACCCGGGCTCGAGCGAGGCTGCCCACGTCTCGTCTGTGGGACGGTTGTCCCGGACGTCGATCGAGGACGGAGTGCGCTGGAACACGTACAACCGCGCGACGGCCTCGGCCAGATGCGGCACAACCTGAACTGCCGTCGCGCCGGTGCCGATGATGCCGACGCGCTTGTCGCGAAGCTTGTCGAGGTTCCCGCCGGAGTTGCCGCCGGTGTACCCGTAGTCCCAACGGCTGGTGTGGAACGAGTGACCACCGAAGGTCTCGACTCCGGGGATGCCGGGCAACTTGGGCCGATGCAGAGGACCGTTCCCCATGATCACGAAACGGGCCGACATCGCGTCACCCCGGTTGGTGCGGATCGTCCAGCAAGACCGAGAACCGTCCCACTCGACGGCGGTCACCTCGGTCGAGAGGCAGGCGTTGGCGTAGAGGTCGTAGTGGCGGGCGATCCGCCGGCAGTGCTCGAGGATCTCGGGCCCACGGGAGTACTTCTCGGTCGGGACGTAGTCGGTCTCCTCGAGCAGGGGCAGATAGATGTAGGACTCGACGTCGCACTGGGCCCCGGGATAGCGGTTCCAGTACCAGGTACCGCCGAAGTCCCCACCTTTCTCGAGGATCCGGACGTCGTCGATGCCGGCCTGCTTCAGATGAGCGCCCGCAACAAGCCCGGCCAGCCCGCCACCGATTACGGCAACCGTGACTTTGTCGGCCAACGGATCGCGGTCGACGATCGGCAAATACGGATCGTCCAGATAACGCACGAAGCGCCCGGCGATCTCGACGTACTGATCGTTGCCGTCGGGGCGCAGGCGCTTGGCGCGCTCGAGCCGGTACTTCTCTCGCAGGGCGTCGGGATCGAAAGGCAGTTCCCGCTGGTTCATCGTCGGGAGCTTAGGACTTACCCGTCTGCCGGGAGATGGGCTCGTGTCGATCGCGAGCGGTGCCTCTCCAGCGAGTGGGGCGGTCACATGCAATTCGTTCTGGCTATTTCAAGGGGGGGCTAACCCCCCTCTTGAGACGCCCGCTAGCGGCATTCCCTCCGGCTCTCGGTTTCCGTACCGTTCTATTAACGGTCTCCGGCGGCCACCACAGGCTGCCGGCCGAGACGGGAGCGGAACATGATCGCTGCACGCGGCCTCAGCAAGAACTACGGCAGGACGTTGGCTGTCCATGACCTGAGCTTCGACGTGCTTCCGGGGGTGGTGACCGGGTTCCTTGGACCCAACGGATCAGGCAAGTCGACCACCATGCGGATGATCATGGGTCTGGATGCCCCGACTGCCGGGACCGCCCTGATCCAAGGTTGTCGGTATGACGAGCTGCGCTGGCCACTTCGGGAAGTGGGCGCCTTGCTCGAGGCCAAGGCGTTCCACCCGGGGCGGAGCGCTTACAACCACCTACGTTGGCTGGCCTGCACAAACGACATCCCGATCCGGCGCGTCGAGGAGGTCCTCGACCTCGTGGGTTTGACCGCGGTCGCGCAGCAACGAGCTGGCAGGTTCTCGCTCGGTATGGGGCAACGACTCGGGATCGCTGCCGCGTTGCTCGGTGACCCAGGAGTCCTGTTGTTCGATGAGCCGGTCAATGGGCTCGACCCCGAGGGCATCCGCTGGGTCCGTCACCTGCTACGGGACCTCGCAGCTGAGGGCAGGACCGTGTTCGTCTCGAGCCACTTGATCACGGAGATGTCGCTCACCGCTCACCGACTGGTGGTGATCGGCCGAGGGACACTGATCGACGAGACAACCGTCGACGACTTCACGGCAAAGAACACCGCCAACGCTGTGCGCGTGGTCACACCGACATCGCGGATGCTGATGGACGCTGTTCTCAGCGCCGGTGCGATGGCGACGGTCGAAGACGACGGGGCGGTCGTTGTCAAAGGGATGACCTCTGCAGAGGTAGGCGAGCTGTCCTCTCGCAACTCGCTCACCCTTCACGAGCTCGTGCCGCTGCGGGCGTCGCTCGAGGAAGCCTTCATGGCGCTCACGGCGGACGTGGTCGAGTACCGCACCAAAGAGCGCAGCACGCCACCGACCGCCACGCCGTCGCCCGAAGACGCCGGCATCTACGAGATGGAGCGATCATGACCTATCTGCAACTCGCGCCGGTCCACGGCGAGCCCCGTCGCTACGGGATCACGCATGTCGTTCGCTCCGAGCTGGTCAAGCTCTTCACGCTTCGCTCGACCTTTTGGACGCTACTTGTGACCTTCATCGGCTCGCTGGGGACGACCGTGCTCGCAACGAGCAGCGCCGGCCATCACAACCGGGCTTGGTACCAGGGCTTCGACCCGACCAACCAGTCCATGTCAGGGCTCTTCCTCGGTGTCCTGGCCATCGGCGTGCTCGGGGTGCTGGCGGCGACCGGCGAGTACGGCACCGGCACCATTCGGGCGTCACTGGCGGCAGGTCCCCGGCGCCGCGTGCTCCTGGCGGCCAAGGTGCTCGTGATCGCGGCGGTCGCCCTGGCGGTAAGCGAAGCGCTCACCTTCTCCTGCTTCGCGGTGGGCCAGGCAGTGCTCGCCCACGGCGGTGCTCCGACAGCCAGCCTCTCTCAGCCCGGAGTGTTGCGCGCGGTAACGCTTTCGGGCGCCTTCCTGGCCCTCCTCGGACTGGGGGGCCTAGGGCTCGGGGTGATCATCCGCCACACCGCCGGGGCCCTTGCGACTTATGTGGGGCTCACTTTCCTGGTTCCCCTCCTCCTCCAACGCCTTCCCTCCCAACCAGGCCGCTTCACGCCCGTGCTGCTGCTGGCCAACTCCGTATCGGCGGTCACGCCTCAGGGTCCGCACGTGAGTGCGGGCGTCGGCTTCGGGTTGATGGCGCTTTACTCGACAGCCGTTCTCATCTTCGCTGGCGCTCTGCTCTTGCGTCGTGACGCATGATGCAGGCAGACGTCGACGATTCGGGGGTTCGTGTGCAGCTCCACTTCGGGGGCAAGGACAGGGTGGTCGTTGTCTCCGAGGCCCGCCTCGAGCAGGGTCGCCGCCTAGCACGCGCCGTGCTTCACGAGCCGTTCGGGCCCCGGGCTTGGCGGGAGTTGCTCTACTTCGTCGTCGGCGGCCTGCTCACCGCTCTGGCCGTGGCGTTCCTGGCGCTCACCATGGTCCCCGGCATCGGCCTCTTCATCACCTTCGTCGGCGCGGTCATCATGGCGGCGTCGGTGCGTGGCGCGAGGGGTTTCGGCCGATACCACAGGTCCCTCGCCCGTGCTCTGATCAACGAGGACATCGACGAGCCGGAGTCCTTCAAGCCGAAGCCCGGTCTCTTCGGTTGGCTCCAGTCCTCGCTGAGCGACCGTTCGGGGTGGCGCTCAATGGCGTACTCGTTGCTGAAGGTGCCGCTGTTGATCTTTGGCACGTGGTTCGCCCTGAGCGTCTGGATCGACGCCTTTCTCTGTCTCTCCTATCCGGTGTTGGGCGGGCGGGCCGCGGAGCCCAGGGGCTTCGGCATCTTCCAGAACCTTTTCTCGCCCGGATACTTCTCGGTCGGCAACTCCGGCTTCTTCCACGGTCTGTTCATCTTCATCACTGGTGTGCTCTACCTGTTCGTTGCTCCCTGGACCATGCGGCTGGTCGTCTACCTCGACCGCTGGCTGATGAGCCTTTTGCTCTCGCCGGACCCTTTGACAGCGCGGCTGCGTTCGCTCGAGCACGCCCGGGCCAGAACGGTGGACGCTTCGGTGGCGACCCTGCGTCGTATCGAGCGGGACCTTCACGACGGCACCCAGGCGCAGCTGGTGGCGCTGGCCATGCGGCTCGGTCAGGCGAAGGAGAAGCTGACTGAAGGTGGCGAGCTCGATGTCGAGCAAGTCCGCCGGCTGGTCGACGACGCCCACCAGGGAGCCAAGGACGCGATCGTGGAGCTGCGCGACCTGGCGCGCGGCATTCACCCCCCGGCTCTGGACATCGGGCTCGAAGGTGCGCTGGCCACCCTGGCAGCACGCAACACGGTTCCTACCGAGCTGAGCGTCGACCTGCATGAACGACCGACCACGGCCATAGAGGCCATCGCGTACTTCTGCGCCGCCGAGCTGTTGGCGAATGTCGCCCAGCACGCCCATGCCTCCCGGCCGCGATCAAATGCTCGGAGCACGGGCAGTGGTTACGGTTGGTGGTGCGCGACGACGGCCGTGGTGGTGCGCACCCGTCGGCTTTCGGATCTTCGTCGAGTGGTTTGACGGGCCTGACCGAGCGGGTACGCGCAGTCGACGGGCATCTCAGCATCACCAGCCCGAGCGGTGGTCCCACCGTGGTGACCGTCGACCTGCCGATGCATGCCTGAGCCATGACCGACAACATCCGAGTGGTGATCGCCGAGGACTCCGCCATACTGCGCGACGGGCTGGTGCAGCTGCTCGCGGACAGGGGCTTCGAGATCACCGATGCAGTGAGCGATCCCGATGCTCTCCGCGCGTCCGTTGAGCGCTCACTGCCCGACGTGGCGGTGGTGGACATAAGGATGCCGCCGACCTTCACCGATGAGGGTCTGCGCACGGCGTTGGAACTTCGGCGCCGCCATCCTCGGCTCGGCATACTCCTTTTCTCTCAATACATCGAGACGCGATACGCCGCCGAGTTACTGGCAGAGGACGCCGCCGGAATCGGCTACTTGCTCAAGGACCGGGTGGCCGACGTCAGCGACTTCGTGGAGGCGCTCGTACGGGTCGCATCCGGCGGTACCGCCCTCGATCCCGAGGTGGTTACCCAGCTCGTCGGCGCCTCGCGACGGAGGGATTCGCTATCAGGCCTCAGCGTTCGCGAGCATGAAGTCCTATCTCTGATGGCCGAAGGTCGCTCCAACGCCGCCATCGCCACCGCGCTCGTCATCTCGGAGGGCGCGGTCGAGAAACATGTGGCGAACATCTTCATGAAGCTCGACCTCCCGGTGTCCGACACCGACCACAGGCGCGTGTTGGCGGTGCTGCGCTTCCTCGACTCCTGAGTCCACACACAGCCGCAGGTATGCCTTGACAGATGGCAGGCGTCCGAGACGTAGAGAGCTGACTCGCTCTACGAAGCCATCGCCATAGCCGGCCGGTGACGAACCAGGAGAACCCCGGACTGAGTCTCACCCCCAGGCGCGTTCCAAGCCGTCCTATGGTTGACGAGACCGGAGGTGCGATGTCGCTACGACTGCCAACGTTTGTGCTGGCACTAGTGCTCACCGCTGCACTGCTGGCGTCTTGCGGCAACTCCACGAGCTCCACGCCGAGCGCGACGTCGAACGCGCCCCCTAACGCCACCGTGTGGCTGTGCCGTCCGGATGCGGCCCCGGACCCCTGCACCGACAACCTGGACTGGACGTCTGTGAGCGCTAGCGGCGCGCGCACACTGCAAGATGCGGCCCCGGCGCCCAATCCGCCTGTCGACTGCTTCTACGTGTACCCGACGGTGTCAACCGAGGCCACGGTGAACGCAGATCTGAGCATCCAGCCGGCCGAGACGGACGCCGCTGTCGAGCAAGCTTCCCGGTTCTCCACGGTGTGTCGTGTTTGGGCGCCTATGTACAGGCAGGAGACCCTCAGCTCCCTCGACCGGGCGCTTCAAACCGGCAATGCGCGTCCGGCAGCCGCGGAAGAGATCGCCTACGAAAGCCTGTTCTCGGCCTTCGACGACTACCTCGCCCACCACAACGACGGCAGGCCGATCGTTTTCATCGGCCACTCCCAGGGAGCTGCCATCCTGATCCGGTTGCTGGCGGAAAAGTTCGACGGCAATCCCGCCCTGCTGAGCCGGATGGTGTCAGCCGTGCTGCTCGGTGGGAACGTCACCGTGCCCATCGGTGCAGAGGTGGGCGGCAGCTTCCAGCACATCCCCGTGTGCGCCTCCACCACCTCCACGGAGTGCGTGGTGGCCTACTCCAGCTTCCTGTCCCCGGCCGCCCCGCCATCCGACTCGCTTTTCGGAATCCCCGGTCAGGGGGTGAGCGTCCAGGAGGGCGCCACGCGCTCGGCCGGGCTGCAGGTGGTGTGCGTGAACCCGTCCTCACCCACCGTCGGGACCGGGACCTTGGACCCGTTCCTCGCCACCATCAGCGCCGGCGGTGCGGTCCATTGGTTCGAGTATCCCGGCCTCTACACCGCCACCTGCCGGAGCGAGGGCGACGCCTCCTGGCTCAGCATTGCCGACGTCGGCCAACCTGGGGACACGCGGCCGCGAGTTTCACAGACACTGGGTCCGGCGTGGGGCCTGCACCTCTACGACGTGAACATCGCGCTTGGCAACTTGGTGTCACTGGTGGCTCAGCAGATCTCAGCCTATGTCCACCAGCAGTCCTAATCTGTAGCTCGACCTTGGATACTCCGGACCGACCAACCGGGGGTGCTGCGCGGCCGGCGAGAACATCTTCGCATCATAAAGGCCGGTAACGCCGACCGGTGGTCGACGCGAAGCGACCGATGCGTTTCAGGTCGGCTGCCGTAATCGTCGTTGACCCCAGGAAGCTATAGCAAGCAGGAGGCTGATCCAAATGAAAGCAGCAGTGATCTACGAGAGCGGCGGACCCGGCGCACTTCGCTACGAAGAGGTGCCTGATCCTCAGTGCTCGGACGGGTGTGTGGTCGTCGATGCCGCGGCGATCAGCATCGAAGGAGGAGATCTGCTTGCGCGCGCAGCGGGGACGTTGCCCGAAGTGCCGCATGTCGTGGGCTATCTGAGCGCCGGTACCGTCAGGGAGGTCGCCCCCGGTGTCGAGGGACGCGCCGTCGGAGATCGGGTGGTGGCGCTGAACGCGGCCGGGTCGCACGCCGCGAGAAGAACACTCCCGGCGGCCGTGACGTGGCCGATTCCCGACGGCCTCGATGCGGCCCACGCTGCCTGTGTGCCGGTTGCGTTCGGAACTGCTTATGAGTGCTTGTTCACCGCCGGCAATCTCGCCGCTGGCCAGACTGTCCTGATCCACGCCGGCGGAGGCGGCGTCGGAATGGCCGCCATCCAGCTTGCCAAGCGCGCCGGCGCGAATGTGATTTCGACCGCGTCCAGCGACGAGAAGCTCGAGCGGCTGAAGGCGATGGGCCTGGACCACGGGATCAATTACGCGAACGAGAGCTTCGTCGATCGAGTCAAAGAGCTGACCGACTCGCGAGGAGTGGATGTCGTCGTCGATTCGATCGGAGGCCGGAACCTCATAGACAGTGTCGCTGTGCTTGCCTACCGGGGAACACTGGTCAGCGTCGGCGTGGCCGCCCGGGAGGGATCGTCTATCGAGGCCCGCTCGCTCTGGACAAACAACAACACTCTTCGCGGCGTCTTCCTTGGCGGGGCCATCCTGACCGAATACACCCGAATCCATCCAATGATCGGTGACATGCTCGAACGCGTTGCGAACGGCGAGCTGCACGTAGAGATCGATCGGTCATTCCCTCTCGCAGAAGCCGCCGCTGCGCACGACTACCTCGAGAGCCGCAAAGCTTTCGGCCGCGTCATCCTCACGCCCTAACAAGTTTCGGACCTCTGGGGCCGCGCCGTTCGGTGGTCACATTGAGCGTCCAATGCAGGCCCGTTCTTCAGGCGACGCCGAGTGACCCTAGCTCCGACAGACAACGTTGGGGCAGCCATAGGAGATCGAGGTCGGCGCCTGCATGTTCCTGTCGTCGCCACCTGTGGAGCTCCACGTCACATCTCAAAGCACTTTGTGAGAAAGGCATCCAACGCTTCTGTGTCGCGCGCTACGCGAAGATGTCCGGCCTGATCTCTCGCGATGGTGAGAGACGGGCAGAAGGCTTCGATCTCTCCGCAGAAGAAGTGCGGCGATCCTTTGACACCACGGGATTGACCTTGATGCCATTCGTCCAGCACGGCTGTGTACTCCTGGGAGCCGATATCTCCAATGCCAAAAGCGCGGGTCGCATCGGCAAGCACGTCGGAGCGCGAGATGTCGTGGCCTTGTTCGAAGAGCGCGTTGCGGAGAGCGAAGCTGACGGACTCGCCGACCTGGTCGGATCGATGGTAGGCAGCGGCGGCGACCGCAAGCGCTGGGAGGGTGGTGCGGGGAAAGTGCTCCGCGTCGAAGTGGGTGAAAAGTTCCGGAGCGACCTGCTGCCGCAGGGCATCAACGTGCCCATCAGTGGTCCCTGGGTCGAGCGGGGCTCCGTTGACCAGTTCAAGTGGCCAGGCGCGCACGCGGATCACGACATCGTCACGTCCCAACAGCTCTCGCCTCCGAGCAACGGTGCAAAGGCCGACATGGGCGAATGGACACCAGATGTCGGCATAAACCTCGATCGTGGTCATGGGCCGAACCCTACGTCGAGGAGTTGGCGCCGATCTCGCGCGACTGACTTCGGCTCATAACCCGGGGACTCTTGCTGCCCCCAGAAGCGTCACAAACAAGACGGCCGGTTCTGACGTTCGGTTGTGCCACGCATGGCGGGTGCCGTTCTGGACGACACAGTCACCTGGATGGAGATGTACCTCTTCGCCATCGTCGAGTTCGAGCCAGACCTCACCCGAGATCACGAGGTCGAGGTCGACCGTATCCGTGGTGTGCATTCCCGGATGGTCCGGTTCCATCGCCTCGGCCAAGCCGGGAAGATTCGTCTCAAGGTCCGCGAGTGCGACTTCCACATCGAGGCCTTCAGGCACGGCAACCGAGTCAGGGCCAAGGGTGAAGAAGCCGAAGCGATAGCCGCTCGGTGGTGGGAAATACCTGGACTGTTGGGGTGCTTCCCCTTCGGTTGGAAGCGTGGGAGGCGTATCGGAACCCCAGAGTCGGTGGAACTCGGTGCCCGGCAACAACGAGATCATGATCGGCTCGACACTTTTGTCGGACACGAAAACGGACCTCCCATCCTTCTGTCCGGTAACGACGCAACGGATCGACATCCTGTCCTCTCTTTACCTAAAGTTCGCCATGCGGCGAACTCAGCTTGTCACTCGGGCTCGGCGCGCCACCTCTAGACGCCACGAATAGCAGCCGCAGAGTCCAACAAACGATCAGCCCGCTCACCCCTTCCACAAACCCATCATTCCGACGAGCGTCCACCTTCGGGAATCCACTTTCCCGAGTCGCGCCAATTGACAGCCTCATGGAAGCCATGCTCGGCTGCGAACGACTGGAACCAGCGGCCCTCCGGCGAATGACGGGCGATTCCATCGAACAAGGTGGCAAGAATCTGGGTGCTTCCGAGACCCATGTTCTCGTACGCCTGGTTGACCATGAGCTTCTGCATGGCGAGCTGATTCACTGGCACGCCCACGATCCGGTCTGCCAGCTCCTCGACGCGCTCGTCGAGCTTCTCCGGCGCAACGGACTCTAGGACTAACCCCCATTGCGCTGCGCGTCGACCGTCGATGGTGTCACCGGTGAAGAGCATGCGTTTTGCCCTTTCGACACCAAGGCGATACACCCACATGGCGGTGGTCGGGCACCCCCAGACCCGAGAAGGCATATAGCCGATCCGGGCGTCGTCCGCCATCACCACGAGGTCACAGCAGAGGGCGATGTCGCTACCCCCGGCCACGGCGAATCCCTGAACCTTGCAGATAGTGGGCTTGAGGGAGCGAAAGAGGCTCATGAAGTCCTCGGTGTTCCGCTTCATTGCCTGATAATCCCGAAGCGGGTCCCAGAGGGCACCTTGGGTTCCGACGCCGCCTTCGGCGAACTCCTTCAGGTCGTACCCGGCGCAGAACGCCCGGCCCTCGCCACGCAAGATGATGGCGTGAACTTCCTTGTCGGTGTTGGCTAGGTCCACCGCCTGGTGGATCTCGCCCGGCATGGCGGCGTCGATAGCGTTCAAGCGCTCGGGTCTCTTCAAGGTGATATACGCCTTGCGAGATGAGGTCTCGTAGCAAAGGGATGTGAAGGCGGTGCTGGACATCGGCCTTTCCTATCACTCGTCAAGCCCATCGCCGTCCGGGACGGGACTCGTAAATAGATCGACCACATTGTTCACCCGATCGCGCGGAGCTTCGCAATCCCGAGCAGTCTTCATGTCCGGGTGGAATGATGTTGCTCGGTGCACCGAGCGTCGTGGTTGGTCGCTGCTATAGCCCTTGCTCTTGCCCTCTCAGCATGCGGTGCAGGCGTACCGTCTATTGGGCACTACGGAAGCCCTGGATACCGATTCGTCATCGCCTTTGCCAAGCCACCGACTGAGCGGGTAGTCCCGACCACGCCGTTCAGCGACCCGCAGTATGGAACATCTGTAGCTCACCGGACTATCTGGTCTGGTGGAAATGCCGATGTGTGGGTCGACCAGTTGACGACATCTGTGCCACCAGACCGAGTAGAAGGCTTCCTCCGCAGCTACTTGCCCACCTCTAAAGGCGGCCGAATAGTGACCCGCTTCGGCTTTCCATCTGCGATCGAGAGCATTCCCTGCTTCACCCCCGCTGGTTCATGCCCGGGGAATATCGCCGCACTGGTTGTCTTGGCTGGAACCACTGTCTACGAAGTTCACGCATTCAGTGATGCCTCAACCGATCAGGCGATCATCTCGTCTTTTCGGCTCGGGGGCTGAGAGCCAGATCTGACTGCCCGGAAACGAGCGGCTGAGGTATCGACGAGGCCGGACACAAAGCTTTACTGGCCTAGTGTTTGTCGTGGCCACGAGGCAATTCCAAGCGCCCGAGTCGTGACCGCGATTCCTTGCTGTGAACGTGGCCCCAACCAGGCAGACTGGCGCGCCATGGGTGATTCAGCGACGTTCCGACTCGATGGCCATGTGGCCACTATTACGTATAACCGTCCCGACGCTCTCAATGCCATCAACGCCGAGATGAGGCGCGACCTCAATGACGCCTTTGCGCGTTTTCGCGACGATGAGGACGCATGGGTAGCGATAATCACGGGTTCAGGACGGGCGTTCTGTGCGGGAGCGGACCTACGCGACGGAACAGGTTCCGCGGGGGAGTTTGCCGGCACCTTTTGGGAGAAGCCGACGCTGAATTCCTTTGAGAGCGGATGGGAGATTTTCAAACCGGTAATTGCGGCCGTTAACGGGTACTGCCTGGGCTACGGGCTCACGCTTGTGAGTTGGTGCGATTTCGTCCTGGCGAGTGAACACGCCGAGTTCGGCCTTCCGGAGGTGAGCCTCGGAGTCCCGGCAATCGTGGCATCAATACGCTTGCCTCAGCGCATCAACTGGGCCGATGCAATGGAGCTGTTGCTCACAGGCGAACGCATCGATGCTGAGCGAGCGCACGCTATGGGTCTGGTGTGGAGGGTTGTCCCTCACGAGACTCTGCTCGACGAGGCCAATGCGCTGGCTAGGCGCCTCCTAAGCGGAGCGCCCCTGGTTCAGCGAGCTATGAAAGAGATGGCAATGCGGACCCGACACATGGCGACGCTGGAGTCCATCAGATTCGGCGAGACCATGCGGCACGTCGCCGGCCGGACCCAGGACGCGGCCGAAGGTCTTCAGGCCGCAGCCGACCACCGACGACCGCGCTGGACCGGGCGGTGAAGCTGCCAAACGCTAGTCACACCGCGCGATGCCGTTGTGGGTGCCCGATAACCGCATTAGCTGCTTCACCACTCCCCCACGGTTTGGTAGAGCTGAGCGTGAGGGTCCAGAACTCGGCTCGGCTTTCTACAGGTCGGCCTTATGCAGGTCTGTATATGGCCTGAAACCCCACGAGCTCTGTCGAGCGTGGAAAGCTACCTGCTAGTCGACCTCCTCGACATCTGGGTCCTCAAGGTCAGAGGACCTGCCAGTCGATATTGAGACAGCCCACACGCACACACAATTGGCTGGTGAAAATGGATCCTGCTGAGGGACGCGGACCCGCAGGGGCGATACCTGCGACAGATGCGAACTCGGACGCGCAGCGCCTCTTCTGGCTCACCCACATTCGGATCGGCTTCGGCGTCTTCCTTGCAGAGACAGTCGCGGTCATGCTCTACCTCGGTTTGACACCCACCGGTCCGCACCGTTGGGCCCTCTGGTTCATCGTCGGCTCGTGGCTCGTGTTCGCCCTGGCGGGGCTCTGGGTCGCCCCTGCGATCGCATCGAAGCCCTGGCGGGCTACGTACTCGGCTGCCTGGACGATTCTGTCAGCACTTGCCGTCGCAACCGTCGCAAGCCTCGATCTCGGGTCGAGTAGCCCGATACTTCTACTTCTGTTTCTTCCCCTCGTATTCGCCGCCTTGATGTTCACTCCCAGAACGTGGGCGATATGCGGCATCTCGGCCCTCGTCTCAGCAGCGCTCGTGTCGATCATCAACCGTCAGGCGGCCATTTCCAACGAGCGTGCATTCATGCTGTTCGCTGTTCTGTCAGGAGCCACCGTCCTGTCCGTGGCTGCATCGGTCAACCGGACCCGGATCGAACGGCACGAGCGGCGGCTACTGGCGGAGGTTGCCGATCTCGCTGCAACTGATGAGTTGACAGGATGCGCTGTCCGGCGGGTGTTTCGCGAGCGCGTCGAAGAAGAGATCTCTCGGTCCCTGCGCTACGACCATCCACTTAGCCTGATGATGATCGATGTGGATCGATTCAAGTCTGTCAACGACGCCTACGGGCATGTTGTCGGAGACCACGTGCTCGCGGCCGTCGGAGCCCTTCTGCGGACAGACGCGCGTTCGTTCGACCTGGCCGGCCGCTTGGGAGGTGACGAGTTCGCAATGCTCTTGCCGGATACTGAGCCCGCCGACGCCGTGCTCCTTGCCGAACGCATTCGTCGAGACCTCGTCCCGGCACTGGAGGTCGAGGTGACGCTCAGCATCGGAGTAAGCGGCCTGGACAAGTCGAATCCGACGTCTGAGCAGCTTTTCGACGACGCCGATCTCGCGCTCTACGAAGTGAAACGCAAAGGCCGCGACGCAGTTGCAGTTCGTCATTCGGCGCCCCCTCCCGCAACCTTGGTCGGACCGATCGAACAAGCATCCGTAGATTTGGGCGGTCCCAGTGGTACTCGGCAGGCCCCGAGGTCGGCGAAGCAGATCTACCCGGGTCGCAAGTTCACGAAGCCAAACGACTAAGCCAAAAGCTGGTGGAGAGCGGATCCCTTTCCTCCTCAACCTCTTCGATGACAGCTCGGCGCTGTCAGTAAAGCGATCGGGAGACAGGGTGCCGCAGGCCCAAACCGTCCCGAGTGTCACCAGGCTCACAGTGACGAGTAGCATCATTGGCCGGCGTAATGGGGCTTCGTGCCCACGGGATGCGAGGGAGAAGCGTCTTGGGCCGTCGAGGAGCAATGGGAGCGTTCAGGGCGGTCCTGGGTGTCTGTGTCCTCACGGTGCTCTCGGGTTGCACCGCTTCGTCGACCACCTCGTCTACCGGCGCCTCATCCCCGACGGCGAGCGGGAAATTGCCGACGATCCGTCACGTCTTCGTGATCATGCTCGAGAACGAGGGATACGCGCAGACCTTCGGTACGCCGTCCAACGATCCTTATCTGGCGACAATCCTGCCCCGAGAGGGCGCCTTGCTCGAGAACTACTACGCCGTGGGGCACTTCTCCCTGGACAATTACATCGCGTTCATTTCCGGGCAGCCCCCGAACGCCGATACACAGGGCGATTGCCTCACCGGATACGTCCCGTTCCCGAGCACCGAAGGCCAAGAGAAATGGGACGATGCGACCGGGATCCAGGAGGGGATGGGCTGCGTCTACCCATCTGCGGTCCAGACATTGGCGAACCAGCTTGCTGGCAAGGGCTTGACTTGGAAGGGCTACATGGAGGACATGGGCAACGACCCGCAACGCGACGGAGCCCCGGCAGCGACCTGCGGTCACCCGGCATCTGGCGCTCCGGGCGCCGTCACGGAGGAGTCCGGGGACGGATATGCCACCCGCCACGACCCATTCGTGTACTTCGGCTCGATCGTCGGCAGCCCGATGTGCGACTCGGACGTGGTTCCCCTTGGCAGCACCACGGGCGCAATGCCGTCGAGTGACACAGCGGGGGCCGCGGGGCTCGTGACGGACTTGAAATCGATCTCCACCACTCCCAACTTCAGTTTCATCACGCCCAACCTGTGCAACGATGGCCACGACGCCCCACCTTGTGCGGCCGAGACGGCTCCGGGTACGACCGAACTTGCCGACGTCAACGCTTTTCTGAGCACGTGGGTTCCGATCATCACGTCCTCCCCGGCATTCAAGCAAGACGGGCTGCTCATGGTGACCTTCGACGAGAGCGACACAAGCGACACGACGTCGTGCTGTAGCGAGGAGCCCGGACCGACCGGTGTCGCGCCCGGTCAGAACAACGGTCCTGGAGGGGGTCGGATCGGCTCGGTGCTCGTCTCGCCATTCATCAAGGGCGGCGACGTGGTGACGACCGAGCTCGATCACTACTCCGCTCTGGCATCGATCGAGGATCTGTTTGGTCTTTCGCGCCTGGGAGATGCCCAGACAGTGCGCACTACGTTCGACTCCGCGTACGACAAGTAGCGGTGGCTACAGGGTCATCACATGCGGTCAAAGCACGACCGTTGGATCTCGCCGCGTAAAGGAGGGCAGGAAACCCGCGCTACTCGTTCCGCCGGAGTTCAACCACGGGAATGACTCGCGTTGTCTTCTCGGCGTACTCAGCGAAACCGGCATATCTGCGAGCCTGTTCCGAGAAGATGCGATCCCGGTCGTCGCCAGTAACGGGAGTGGCCACGGCTTTGTAGGTCTCGGTGCCGACTTCGACGCTAACGGTGGGATGCGCGACGAGGTTGTGGTACCAGTCGGGATTCGTGTCAGCTCCGGCCTTGGACGCGAAGACATAGCGTTGCCCGTCGAGGTCGAGGTACATCATCGGGTTCACTCGTTCCCTCCCGCTCTTCGCCCCTGTCGTGTGCAATAGCAGGACCGGTGAGCCCTCGAACGGCCCACCGACTCGACCCTCGTTGGCGCGAAACTCCTCGATGATCTTCGCATTCCAGTCACGGACCTCGGTCATCACAGCCTCCTTGTGCCACCCACCGACCAGACACATTCCGAGCTTGTTCAACTGCGACTGTGAAACGCGCCCGGCGCCTTCGACATTCCCGCCGGCAGAACCGGAGGCGTGAACTACCTCGGGGGCTTCAGTCAGGCATCGGCCAGCAAGTTGGCGAGACTGTCACGCAGCCGCTCAGCCCTTGCTTGGCTTCCCCTAGCTCCACGGTCGATTCGATGGCCTCATGCCAGTTCAGCATCCACAGCGCAACCGGGTCTGCCAGGCTCAAGCCAGTTGCTCGACCCACTCGTATTCGCACGCCGAGTTGGCGCAGACCAGGTGGCGGTGGTCATCGGTCGTTGACCCGGGCGGGCACTCGTAGTGGGTGTACTCGTCCACCTGGCTGCTGCCACATCGTGGGCAGCCTTCACGCTTCGCCATGCGCGACCTCCCGACGCCTGCCCACGGTAGCCGTTTCCTTGTCGGGCAACTCATGTCTGCTTGCGAGCCCACCCGAATCGGCGTCGACCATGAGCAGGGCGTCCTGATCTCGCGATCACCCAGATGGGGAAAGAGACCGGGCTCGTTCACCCCCAGCCAGCCGGCCCAGCAGGCACGGTGATAAGGCCAGATTCGATGAGGAGGACACATGGTGACGCGGATAAGCCAGGCCGAGGGGGTCTCGATTGAGACCCCCTCATTTCCTGGCGCGCGGCTTCGTCCAGTCCTTGGGCGGTGCTAACCGCCCGCAGGACCCCCCCCTCAGAAGCAGCGATGAAGCAGACCTTGCGAGTCTCAGGACGCGGCTTCTACGCCACGACGAGACGGGTGCGCCCAGTAGGAGTTCGCCATGGGTGTGGGTATCACCGGTACACCATCAGGTTCGGAGTCGTCACTTACGACCAGAAAGGCGTCCGGTTCGTCAGGTGCCTTGCAGATGCGTAGGCGCTCAGTCTGTCTCGTTCGTACTTCCATGTTGCCCCCCATCGTCCAACCACTGCGTCATGCCGCCCTCTTGACCTTCTTTCCCCTCGTCCGCAGCGTGAGGATCGGGTGGTGCAACGAGCAGTAGTTGCTCTCGTTGTAGATGGAAAGAAGCGTGCCACACTCGTACTCGGCGCAAACCCGGCCCGACGAGAACGTCTTGGGCGCAAGGTCCGGGCCGCTGAGGCTACTTCCGCTTAGAGACGGGTTCCTGTCCGTGCCCTGTGGCACCTGCTCCACCTCCTAGCCCGAGCCAGGTTCGGTGACTGGGGAACCGCTAGGTTGCGCGGCTGACCCTGACCGAACTTGGCCAGTGACCTCGCATTTCTCGCAAGCGTCATGATGACCCGAGCAGGTCAACCTCACATCACTCATTTCCCAACACTCTCGCAACACCGCTGGGAGAAGAACGACGGCATATCTCTTGTGGGCAAAACCCCTGCGCCTCGTTGGTAAATCGCAACCACAAACCCGAGGCCTATTAGGGCGCCGATCGTCCTCTATCCAAGCACCGACGCGTCCCTCGGGATTGCCGCTGGGTTCTTGTTGCTGCTCGTCGGCTGGTTCGAGACCACCAGATCGGAGACGACCCGCCCGTCGGTGTCCGCGACGACGTCTCTAGGAAGGCTGAGTAAGACGTATGACCACCGTTGGATCCGACACTTCGGCCACCTCCAGAAGCTCGTCAATCCCTGAGGTGTGAGGTCCGACAACCACCGCGCGAACTGGCCAGAGTTTCATAACAATGGCCGCTTCGTCGCCGTTGCGGGCTTCTTCGACGCTGCATCCGGTCTCTCGGATGCCATCTGCCACCTTCGCTCGCACGGCGTCGTCCTCATGCAGGACGAGAACGTCGACGCCTTCTGTGAAAAGCCCGTTCATCCGCGATCCAATCGGTCGCCTTCCGGCGAAAGAGCACGCACTATCGCCTTGATTAACGACCGTACGCCCGATTTCTTGCCATTTTCCTCGTCACTTATGACGATTCACGAGGGTTCGTCCGAGTTCGGCCATCTGCCGGTCGTTCGTCGGGGGATGGCCCCGGCAACTCGTCGAAGGCAGCTCCACGCCCCCTTAGCGCCGAGGGTGGCCTCCGTGAGCGGGGCGGTTGCAGGGAGAGGAGGCATCTGATGTCGGTTACAGGCGCTTGCCCACTGTGCGAGTGAGGATCACACGACAGCACCGAAAACCGGTATCTGCTCGCTCGCTGCCAATCTCGGATCAGTCTCTTGCGGGGAACTGGGTGCGACGCTGGTGGAACCAGCGGTGCACGAGGCATACCGTCGTAATGATGAATTTGGAGTTCACGATCCTGTAAAACAGCACGGCCGCGACCGCCTGGGGCCCGTGTAACCCTGAAGCGACAAGAGCAGCAGTCATCGTCACCTCGACGACACCGATGCCGCCTGGGGTCGGACTAAAGCTCGCTGCGCCGACCCCGGCGCTCCAGACCAAGAGCACTCGTGCCACGGCACCGGCACCCCAATGGCCTTGATCGCGAAGATGAGACATGCCGCGTCGCTGATCCAGTTCAGGAATCCTCAAGTTAGGCTCCAGACAACGGTCGACGGAGTGAGATTGACTGCATTCACACGGTCCAAAGCGCCTCGCACCACCTCATGAGGGTCGGCCTTGGGACGGTGGACGGTCTTCCGGCTCAGCCGCATGACCCAGGTGGCTAGGCGCTCGAGTCGGGCGCGACCCTGTGGGAGACGCGCGGAGATCCCGACAAAGACGACGACAGTGGCCGCTACAACGGCACCAAGCACAGTTCCGAGAGCCGCCACGGGATTGCCCGATGCCACAGCTGCGATGACGATCACCATGGCGAACGCAACCGTCGAGACGATCCCCGCGAGGGTCAGGGTGATGGTCGCTGCGGCCGGATCGACACCTCCTCGGCGAAACTGTTTGTACGCGTATCGGGTTGCCATGCCCGAGCCAGCGACGGGCACGGCGAAGGCAATCGCGTTGGCCAAATAAGCCGAGGACAACAACCACGACACTGTCAGGCGAGCTCCGACGGCGCGCAGCAATCGCTTCTGGAGAAGTGCGAACGCTGTCATCGACACGGTTTGGGCGACGGCGGCGGCGCCCACCCATATCGACGTCAAGTGGTCGAGGAAACCGAATCCGCTACGAATGGTCATCCTCTCGGCGTAAATCGCCCACCCCGCGCCAAGCGTGATCGCGATGACGGCTACGGTCGTTGCACTGACCCTCCGGCGCTGCCGCTCGAGGACCACCGTCGGCGCATCGTCGGTCAGGTCGTCGTGATCGTTGATCCGCATGTCGGAGATTTGAACGGTCCACGCTTAGCGATCATCCGCCCCGACCCCTGCGCCGGGTCGGGGGCGCACAGCTCGACGCGGAACCCCCGGTCGGTGGCGACGGCCCGCAGCGTTCCACCGAGCAGAGCGGCCCGCTCCCGCATGCCTGTGAGCCCGAAACCAGTCCCCCCTCCCGGCGCCGGCCGCTGCCCGGCCCCCCGGAAGTCCTCGACGACATCAATGTTCGCCAATCAGGCAGGCGTTGCGTTGACCTCCTGAACTCGCAGGCGTTCGGGGTTACTCGCAGAGCTGGATCCGGTCGGGTTATTGGGACACCTCGTCCACGCGCGAGTGGATCAACTCCGCACCCCTGGGCCCACTCTGCTTAGGCCAACCGGCAATGAGCTACAGCACCTCGATGTTGTCGCCGACTGCTAGATGCCCAGGTTCGATTACGCCGGCATACGCGCCAAGGCACGCGAAAACGCCTGTTCCTGCGACATCCACTCGATTGTGTCGCGCCACCGTGCGAAGGATCTCGCGATCGGCGCTCAGATCCTCCTGCGGCAAGGTAGTCATGACGCAGCGAGGGATGGGCGCAGCGACCGAGAACACGACTTGGCCGACATGCAACTGCCGCCCGACCCACTCGTTCTCGACGAAACCCGTGCCCTCCACGTCGAGAAGCAGGTTTGGCCCGAACCGCCTCGGATCCCATCGGCTCCCGGGCTGAAGCTCCGCCGCCCTCCGAAGGGTGGCGGTCGTCATGATGGTCACTGGAGCCACGTCCTGGAAGGTGCCGGGCGCCATCATCCCCACCGGAAGGGTGCTCACCGGGTTGCCATCTTCACTCGTCGACGTCTGAGTCGCCTGGATGAAGTCTTGGGGCGCCATCCCCTCGATGTCGGGCCATTCGTCCTCGTAGCCGTCGTCTGGCTCGGGAGCTCCCGTGAGCGTCACTTGCCTACCGATGGCGCCCGAGAGACGCTCATCCAGGTCTGGCTCTTCGCTGTGGAGGACGGTCCCGTCGGGCAATGTGATCGCGAGCGGTTTGCCGGCGCCAGGCTGTTCGATGTAGCTGGCGGAAAAAGTCAGGAGGTTGCTCCACACCCTCGGCAGCTTGGCACTCGCCACCCTGCCGTTCTCGATGTCCACGAGGGCGTGAGCGCGATCGCCCACGAGACCGCTTGCCTCGATTTGTGCTTCTCGCGGAGTCTCCCCGAGCATTGACTTGACCGGAAACCGCCGGATCTCGACTAGGCGCATTGTCATGTCCTCTGGTTCAAGACGCTAGCAACGCGCGCCCGGCCTCCACCTTAGAAACCGCAATCCAGCTTTGATCCCATCTGCCGGCGACTGTCGAGCAGAGAAGTGCAGCAAGGACCGGCATTGCTCGGACGGGGTCGCGCTTACGCCGTGTGGCCAGGCGACTTCCCTCGATCGCGCAGCGCCGCCGATAGCGGTAGCAGGCACAGGAACAGGAAGCGCTGGAGCGGCACTGATGCGCTACCACTTCCTTTCGAGGCTTTCAGACGATCGCTTGCGATCGTGAGCAACTACGAGGTGAAGGGTTGCGAATCGCCAACTCTTAGCGCTGGGAAATGGGTCGTCGCTTGTCCTCGTACATCATTCTGTCAGCCTCGGCGAGGACCGACTCGCCGTTTGGGGTCTCGTCTTCGATCCGTGCAAGGCCGATGCTTGCCGAAAGACGGATCTCCTTATGTTCAGCGCCGTCGATCCTGCACTCCCTGATTGCCTCACGTAGGAACGAGGCGACGACGGCTCCATCCTCGGGACTGGCGTAGGGCATCAGGATGGCGAACTCGTCGCCTCCAATCCGCGCCACGACATCAGTCTCCCGGAGCGTATGCTTTAGTACCTCTGCTGTCGTCTTCAGCACTCGGTCGCCTGCTTCGTGGCCGAAGATGTCGTTGATCTGCTTGAAGCCGTTGAGGTCGATCATTAGGAGGACTGCCCGCTCGTGGTAGCGGTGCGCCCGCCCGACTTGGCGGTTCAAGTCATGCTCAAAGCGCCGCCTGTTGAACACTTCGGTTAGTGGATCGTGCTCGGCAAGGAACTCCAACTGCTTCTGGTAGCGTCTCCGCTCACTGATGTCGCGTGCGATCGTCGAAGCAGCGACCACGTTGCCGTTGCGATCATGGATGGGCGAAACGGTAAGGGACACGTCCACCAAGCCACCATCCTTTTTCATCCTCACAGTTTCGTACCGATCCACCCGTTCACCTAGAGACACGCGTCGGAGTATGTCGGGCAGATCGTCATCATGGCGGCGCGGCACGAGGACCGACATCGACATCCCTTCAGCCTCAGCGGCTGTATAGCCATAGAGCTGCTCTGCACCAGTGTTCCAACTCATGATGATTCCATCGAGGGTCTTGCTGATGATCGCGTCATGGGAGGACTCCACGACCGATCTGAAGTGCGAGGCATCCCGCTCGTCACGTTTTCGGACAGTTATATCTCGGATCGCGCTGAACACGACCAATCCGTCCACGGTGACAAGCGGGCTGAGTGAAATCTCGACTGGGAACTCGCTGCCGTCCTTGCGCCGAGCGTACAGTTCGAGATCCGCGCCCATCGAGCGCGTATGCGGTTCGACAGCGTAATCCGCACGGTGTGCGGAGTGGCGGTCCCGAACGGCGTCGGGTACCAGCATCTCGACAGATTGCCCCAACATCTCGTGACGCTCATAGCCAAAGAAGCTCTGGGTTTGAGCGTTGACGACCAGGATCTGACCATCGGCATCAACGATGACTACTGCGTCTGGGTGACGACTCCAGCAGATTACGAAAGCCGTACTTCAGCGCCTTGTCCTCGCCGATCCTTGGGCTGTCGGTCATCTGAGCCCTTCAGCGTAGATCAGAACGCGTTCGTCTCTTCGTCGCGCTGAGTGATCGAACGTCCTAAGCGGTCAGCCTATAGACGGATCTGATTGAAGGTTGCCGGAGTGGCCGCAACCGTGGCTCTGTCTGTCGCGAGCGTCGGGGTGGTGCGTGCAACTGCCGGATATGCCCTCGAGGCCCTTACGAGATACCCGGTCGGTTTCCCTCAAACCGGGTTCAGGGATACATCGGAGGAAGCAAAGGACCGCACGATAGAGGATGGGTACAGAGCCCTTAGAGGCCGTTCGGCCCTGGGCAGACGGATCTAAGAGACGGATGCTGTTGGCATGAGCCCTGTGCTTGCCTATTTCGCAGCCGGGGTCACAGCTCTATGGGGCGTCGCACACGCGCTGCCCACGGCGCGAGTTGTCAAGGGCTTCAATGACACTTCGCATGACAATCGTCTGGTGATCACTCAAGAGTGGATCGCCGAAGCCATGACGATGTGGTTCATCGCCACTATCGTCGTGATTGCTACCGCGGCGGGTGGCTCCCACCAAGCATTGACTGAATGGGTTGACCGGGCCTCGGCGATAATGCTCCTGGCTATCGCCGGGCTGACGGCATCGACGGGAGCTCGCACAGCCGTCATCTTCTTCAAGATCTGCCCGGTCTTGCTCAGCCTCACAGCGGCTCTGCTCATGGCCGCAAGCTTGATCTGAGCGGAAGAGCCCCCGAGGGGAATATGCCTCGGGCGCTCCTCAAAGCGTGTTCTGGGATACCTCAGGCTCCTCTCCCCGGGCTCCGCGGCAGAGGTCTTCGACCGAAGCAAGGGCTTCGAATGGATTGGCTCAAAACGGCGTAGCCTATTGCAAAGGGCGAAGTCGCTAACCTCGAGTTCGCTGTAGTCCTTTCGGTTCGGCGTCAGCTCGAAGTCGGCGAGCCGAGCAAGGAGTGAACTGTGGTCTCGCACGAAGCGTCGCATGTGGGCAGTCGGCTCGATGATGATCATTCTCCAGAAACAAACGGGCGAATGGCGGTCTGTCGGCGCTGTGGTGCACAGACGGACAGCTCAGAAGGCCGTCAACATATTCCGGATGAACGACAACTGGTCCGCTCCAACGAATGGCTGGACGCGCAGGCACGAATTAGGCACGTTGACCGCGCAAGGGACCTCCTCAACAGCTGAGCCCCCACCTTTCGGGCCGGGATACCTGCAGGCAACTCTCGAGCCTGTTGTTCTGGGATCCTCGACTCGGCGATAGTGCGTAGCGTTTTCCGGCCGTCTGAGTACTTTGGAAGACAGCTATCGGACCGGACTCGGCACCTCGGAGGTTAGCTCGCCCGCTTGTATTGAGCGCTGCCGCGCCGTCCCGGCCGGGACTTCCGGGGCTGTCCGGAGCCCCGGTCGACCCTCGCATTCGAACCGGAACGCAAAGACCGGCGCCGACCGCCCTTCCGTGCTCCCTGCCGCTCGGAGCGACGGTTCGGCCCGGTGCCGCGGTCGGCACTCAGGTTTGTGGCGACGGTCGCTGTCGACGGGCCATCGGGCGCGTCGAGACCTTGGGTCAGGCCGAGGGCCCGCTGGATACCGCGCACAGTCGAGTGATGTTCGCCGGTGACCAGTGAGACGACCGTGCCGGACTTGCCGGCGCGGCCCGTGCGACCAGAACGATGGAGGTAGTCGATTGCATCGGTCGGTGGGTCGAAGTGCACGACGCAGGGCAAGTCCTCGACGTGGATGCCACGGGCGGCGACGTCGGTGGCCACTAGGGCGTGGGCACGCCCGTGGGCGAAGGCCGCGAGGGCCCGCTCACGCTGGGCCTGTGTGCGGTCGCCGTGGATGGCCACCGCCGTGATCCCCCCCTGGCTGAGTTGGCGGGCGACGCGATCGGTCCCGCGTCGTGTACGGCAGAAGACAACCGCCCGACCATGCTGGCTGACGAGACGGGCAGTCAATTGGATCCTCTCTGAATGCTCGGCCCGCCAGAAGAGGTGGGCAACCGGGCCCACACTGGACTCGTCGGCCACCACGTCGCGCCGGATCGGGTCGCGTTGGTACCTGTTGATGATGCCTTCCACTTCGCGCCCGATGGTGGCCGAGAACAGCAGCACCTGACGATCTGGGGAGGTCTGGTCGAGCACGCGGCGGACCGCGGGGAGGAAGCCCATGTCGGCCATCCGGTCCGCTTCGTCGAGGACTACCGTCTTTACGTCGCTCAGTTTGAGGGCTCCCTGCTTGACTAGGTCCTCAAGCCGGCCCGGACAGGCGACGACGATGTCGACGCCGCGATCGAGGGCTCGGCGACTGGCGCCGTACGCGGTACCGCCGTAAACCGCGATGGTCCTATTGCCGTGGCCGGCAAGCAGGGCGATCTCGCCCTGAACCTGCGAAGCCAGCTCCCGGGTGGGAACAAGCACTAGCGCCCGAGGACGGCGGGGGTCTGATCCGGTGGCCGCGGTGACGACGGCGATCCCGAATGCGATGGTCTTGCCTGAGCCAGTCGGCGCCCGGCCGCAGACGTCCCGGCCGGCCAGGGCATCGGGGATAGTGGCCGCCTGGATCGGAAACGGGCTGACGATGCCTTGCTGCGCGAGACGCGCCACCAGGTGGGTGGGGACGCCTAAATCAGAGAATGAGGTATTCACAAGACTCCAGTCGAGTGGGAAACAGGCCAACTCGACTGGATCTCGAATCAGGCCCCTCGGCAAAGTGCCGACGGCCGGCCGAAGGAACGACCGGGTACCCGGCCAACTTAGCAGGACTTCGGCTCTCCTATTCCACCTGCACCGTGGGAACGCGCTCAGATTTGATGAGATTTGATGGAACGCGTGGCGGGTTGGGTCTCCCAACCAGCGATCGGTAGCACCCTCACCGGTGGTTCGGGCCGCGGTTATGTGGCAGTCTGCGACATCACGGTGGAACACCCGGCCACGATGACTTCGCGACGAGTTCGGTGGCCCAGCTCCGTCATATCTGTTGCCCGGGACCACCCGGCGCCTCGGTCGTGCTCAGGCATGACGGGGATGAGGCAGAACGAAAGAAGGTGTCCCGACCATGTCTGAGACTGAGACGACCTGCCCGCCGGTGACGGTGTCCAGACGAATCGATGCACCCGCCGAGCGACTCTTCGCAGTCCTGGCCGATCCGGCTTCGCATCCTAAGGTCGACGGGTCGGGCATGCTGAAGGAGGCGTTGGGACCTAAGCCCATCACCGCCGTCGGCGACGTCTTTGTGATGGCGATGCACAACAACGAGATGGGCGACTACGAGATGACCAACTACGTGGTCGCGTTCGAGCCGAACAACCGCATCGTCTGGGAACCGGCGTTGAGCAAGGCCAGTCGTGACGTCCCCCACCTCGGCCGCCGGCTTGGCGTCCGGTGGGGATGGGAGCTGATCCCGGAGGGGCCGTCGGCCACGACGGTGACCGAGTTCTTCGACTGCGCCGAGGCGCCGGCCTGGCTCCAGCAAGCAACCGACAACGGCACCCAATGGGTCGAGGCTATGCGCACGTCGCTCGAGGGCCTGGCCGAGTTGGCCAAAGCCGGTCATAGCGGATAGTCGAAACGATCCGGGTCCGCTTGGACGCGCAAGGTGCGACCGCCGCCCGGCAACCGGCGCTTGATGACACTCTGGGCCCCGGCTGCTGATGAGCAATATGGGACGCATTCGGGGTCCACGAGAAGAGTGCGGAGACCACTCGCGCCCGGCGCGTACCGAGCGGCCTCGTCAGTAGGTGGCGTCCTCCACGACGGTCAAGTCCACGAAATCCGGTGGACCGTCGAAGATCTCAGCCATCATCGCCCTGGCCTCCGCTAGGCCCTCCTGCCGCTTCGGGTCCTGCTCACGCTTGCGAGCCGCCTCCTCGCTCTCGAACACCACGAACATGTACACACGGCTTGGGTCCTTCTGATCCCGCATGGCGGTGGACCGCAGCAAACGCGAGCCAGGCTGCTCGGTAGCCCGAAGCTTGTCAATAAG
>Ga0116216_10000632_pt1 | contig 26965 bp, 21 predicted proteins | sample Sb_taG_11_FD_89696 | JGI IMG/M metagenome (GOLD analysis project Ga0116216, IMG submission 89696) | Peat soil microbial communities from Weissenstadt, Germany - Sb_50d_3_AS metaG | ecosystem: Environmental > Terrestrial > Soil > Wetlands > Peat | place: Germany: Weissenstadt | collected 2010-09-21
CAACGAAGGCGGCGGTTGAGAGCGCGAGGCTTAACCTCGAGTGGACGAAGGTGGTGTCGCCCATCGAAGGGATCGCCGAGATCGCAACGGTTCAGGTCGGCGACCTGGTGAACCCGTCGACGCTGCTCACCACAGTGTCGCAGCTCGACCCCATCAAGGTCACGTTCCCGATCAGCGAACGGGAGTACCTGCAGTTCGCGAGCCGGATCAAGGAGCACGCGGAAACCGGGAGGGCGAAGGGCGAGCCTGATCTGGAGATGGTTCTGGCCGACGGTGCCACCTACCCGTACCCGGGGCGCTTCTACGTCACGAATCGGCAGGTCGATCTCCAGACGGGCACGATTCAGGTTCAGGCGGTTTTCCCGAATCCCGAGAACATCCTGCGGCCTGGTCTTTATGCGAAGGTGCGAGGCGCAACCGAAGTCCGACGCGCTGCGCTCCTCATCCCCCAGCGTGCCGTGCAGGAAACCCAGGGCCAGTACCAGGTCGCGGTCGTTGGATCCGACAACAAGGTCTCCCTGCGCAAGGTCACGCCCGGCGATCAGGTGGAGAGCCTCTGGATCATCGACGACGGGCTTCAGCGCGGGGAACAGGTGGTGACCGAGGGACTCCAGAAGGTGAAGGAAGGAATGGAGGTGAAGCCGCAGGTCGCGACCGAGTCGAGCCCGAGTCCGTCCCCCGCCGCCAAGGATGGCGCACCGCCGCGCCCCGAAACGGCCAGCCCGCGGAGCTAGCTCCATGTCGAAGTACTTCATCGAAAGGCCCATCGTGGCGATGGTGATCGCCATCCTCTTCGTGATCGCGGGAGCGGTCATGGTCCAGCGACTCCCGGTCTCTCAGTTCCCCGAGATCGTCCCACCGAAGATTCAGACCACGGCCGTCTACACCGGCGCAGACGCACTCACCGCGGAGCAATCGGTCGCCACTCCGATCGAAGCGCAGGTGAATGGCGCAAAGAACATGATCTACATGCAGTCGATTAATGGCAGCGACGGCACGACAACGCTGCAGGTGAGCTTCGACGTCGGGACTGACGTGGACATCGATCAGGTGCAGGTCCAGAACCGCCTGGCACAGGCGACCTCGAGTTTGCCCGCGGCCGTGAATAGCTATGGCCTGACCACGCAGCAAACCGTGGGCATTCCCCTCCTGGTTTTCAGCGTCAAGTCTCCGCACCGGACGTGGGACCAGACCTTCCTCGCCAACTACGTTGCGATCAACATTGAAGACGAACTCGCCCGCCTTCCTGGGATCGGCCAGGTCAGGCTCTTCGGCGCTGCGAACTACGCCATGCGCGTCTGGGTGACGCCCGACGCACTCGCGAAGCTCCAGCTCACCGTGGCGGACATCATCAACGCGATCTCCGCGCAAAACGTGGTCAATCCGGCGGGCAAGATTGGAGATGAGCCCGCTCCACCGGGGAGGGAGCTCACCTACACCGTACGCGCCCCGGGGCGCCTGCTGAGCGCAGAGGAGTTCGGAGAGATCATTCTGCGCGCCAAACCCGACGGGTCCCTGGTCCGCCTTAAGGACGTTGCCCGGATCGCCCTTGGTGCCGAAAACTACACGCAGCAGACCTACACGGATAGTGTTCCGTCGTCGCTCGTCCTCCTCTTCCAGAACCCTGGCTCGAATGCTCTCGCTGCCGCGAACGGCGCGAAGGCGAGGATGGCGGAGCTCGCAAAGCGGTTTCCATCAGACATGCAAGTCGAGCTGACGCTCGACACCACCATCCCAGTCACCGAGGGCGCGAAGGAGATCGTGAAGACGCTCCTCGAGGCCATCGCCCTCGTTGTCCTCGTCGTGTTCATCTTCCTGCAGAGCTGGCGCGCCACCCTGATCCCGATCCTCACCATCCCGGTGTCGCTGGTCGGCGCTTTCATGTTCTTTCCGGCCGTCGGATTCTCCACCAACACACTCTCCTTGCTGGGGCTCGTCCTCGCCGTAGGCCTCGTCGTCGACGACGCGATCGTGGTGGTGGAGGCGATCGAGGCCAAGATCGAAGAGGGCCGATCGCCGCGTGACGCGGCGCTCGAGGCCATGGAGGAGGTTGGGGGCGCCTTGGTGGGGATTGCCCTCGTCCTCTCCGCGGTCTTTATCCCAGCCGGGTTCGTTCTAGGCATCACGGGCTCGCTCTACCGGCAGTTCGCCCTGACGATCGCCTTCTCCGTCCTCCTTTCTGCCTTCAACGCGCTCACACTGAGCCCCGCGCTGGGTGCGTTGCTGCTTAAGCCGCGCGCCAAGCAAGAGAGAAGGGGACCCCTCGGTCCATTCTTCACCCGCTTTAATCAAGCCTTTGGCAGGGTGCAGAAGGGCTACGTGCGAGGCAGCGACCTCCTCATTCGCAAGCTCGGAGTTGCACTCTTCGTGCTCGCAGGGTTTGCGCTCCTCGCCGGCGGCATCGGGAAAATCCTCCCGCAATCGTTCCTTCCCGACGAGGATCAACAGTACTTCATCATGAACGTCCAGCTCCCGGCAGCCGCTTCGCTTCAGCGCACGAATGCAATGCTCAGAGAGATTGACGACATCCTCATGCACGAGCCCGGAATCCAGCACGTGAATTCGATTGCGGGCTATAGCTTCCTGTCTCAGACGAGCGATCCCGCGAGCGGGGTCTACTTCTGCCAGCTCGCGCCTTACGACAAACGCGAGAGCAGCGAGCTCTACTTCAAGACCATCTTGGGCTCGGTGAACCGGAAGCTCGCGGCGCTCCCGGAGGCGCAGGCGTTCGCCTTCCTGCCCCCCGCGATTCCGGGAGTCGGCCAGGCTGGAGGCGTCGATTTCTTCATCCAGGATCGAGGGGGCAGTAGCGTCGACTACCTCTGGAAGAATACCCAGAAGTTTCTTGCTGCAGCGCACCAGCGACCTGAGTTCGGGCGATTGGCTCTGACCTTCAACCCGACCGTCCCGCAGCTCTTCGCCGACCTCGACAAGGACAAAGTCTTCAAGCTCGGAGTCCCGATTCAAGATCTTTACGCCGTGCTGCAAACCTTCCTAGGCGGGTATTACGTAAATCAGTTCAACCGCTTCGGACGGGTTTGGAAGGTCTTCGTGGAGGCGGAGCCACAGTACCGCGCAAGCACGAACGACATGGGCCTGTTCTACGTCCGAAACCAGTCGGGCGCCATGATCCCCCTGTCGACCCTCGTCGGGCTCAAGCCCGCGCTCGGTCCGCAGTACACCACGCGCTTCAACGAGTATCGCAGCATCGAGATCTTCGGCGCGCCGGCACCGGGGTACAGCACCGGTGACGCCATGAAGGCTGTCACCGAGGTGGCGGACCAGGTGCTGCCGCGGGACATGGGATACGCGTGGAACGGAATGACGTACCAGCAGTCGGTCGCGGGTGGTGGCGGCGGCGTCTTCGTGCTCTCGCTCGCCTTTGTCTTCCTGATCCTCGCAGCTCTTTACCAGAGCTGGTCGCTGCCGTTTAGCGTTCTCCTCAGCACGCCAGTTGCGGTGTGCGGCGCTTTCTTTGGGCTTTGGTCACGTCAGCTGGACAATGACGTCTACGCGCAGATCGGACTCATTATGCTGATCGGACTCTCGGCGAAAAACGCGATCCTGATCGTCGAGTTTGCCAAAGCGGAGTTTGAGAAAGGCGAATCGCTCGCCCAGGCCGCGCTCAGCGGAGCGCGCATTCGCCTCCGGCCGATCCTGATGACGTCGTTCGCCTTTATTTTCGGCCTGCTGCCGCTGTGGATCGCCACGGGTGCCGGCGCCGAGGCGCGACGCCTGATCGGCACGGTCACCATCGTCGGCATGATCTTCTCGACTGGGTTCGCCATCTTCCTCGTCCCCGCCCTCTTCGTGCTGGTCGAGCGGCTATCCCACCGCGTGAAGGGGACGCCCTTGGAGATGGCACCGCCGCCGAAGGCCGAGCCCCCCCCACGGGCGCCAGCGCCCACGACCGTGCCCACGGCCGGCGGAGGAAACTGATGACGAGCCGGAGCCTTGGAGCTCTCATCGTGGGGGTCGCTCTGCTGACCGGCTGCGCATCGCTCCGCAACAAGCTTTTGCATGGCGTGGGGCCGGACTACCAGCGGCCGTCTGTGACGCCTCCCGAGGAGTTCCGGGGGATGTTGGGGCCGCCCGAGGCCGCGTCGCTCGCCGATCTTCCTTGGTGGGGCGTATTTGGCGATCCGGTCCTGCAGGGTCTCATCAAGGAAGCCCTCGAGAACAACTACAATCTGCAGACGGCGGTCGCGCGGATCGAGGAGTCTCGCGCGCTCGTCGGTGTGGCCGCCTCGCAGTTCTATCCGCAGGTCGCGTATCAGGCAGAGGCCGCCAGGCAAAGGGAGTTCATTCCACCCATCTTCGGTCCCGTGGCGAACGCACCCTTCAATGCGTTTTTGGGCGCGGTTAGCGTGACCTGGGAGATCGACGTGTGGGGTCGGATCCGTCGCTCGACCGAGGCTGCGCGCGCGACTTTGCTGGCCAGCGAGGAGGCTCGGCGGGGTGTCATGCTGACGCTCGTGAGCGACGTCGCGACAGCGTACTTTCAGCTCATCGAACTCGACCGCGAACTCGCGATCGCCCGGGAGAGCGCAGAAACCTACACAGATACCCTTGAGCTCTTCACGCGCCGGTACACTGGCGGGACCGACACCAAGCTATCGACCTCGCGCGCCGAGGCGGCGCTGGACGCGAGCGCCGCCAGCATCGCAGCGCTCAAGCGTGAGATCGCCCAACAGGAGAACGCGATCAGTGTACTGCTTGGGAAGCATCCGGAATCGATCCCGCGTGGAACGGCGCTCGTCGAGCAGACGATGCCCGAGATGCCGCCGGGTCTACCGTCGGACTTGCTGCAGCGAAGGCCGGACATCTTGCAGGCAGAAGAGACCATGATTAACGCGAATGCGGAGATCGGCGTCGCGATCGCAAACTTCTTCCCGACGATCGGGCTCTCGGCCCTCTATGGCAATGAGGCCAGCACGATCGGAAACCTCTTCAAAAATGGTTTCAGCGTCTGGAATGTCGTGGGCAACGTGGGCGGGCCCCTCTTCCAGGGTGGCAAGCTGCTGGAGCAGTACGAAGCACAGAAGGCCTTTTGGGACGAGATGATTGCGCAGTACCGGGAGACGATCGTCCAAGCCTTCCGTGAGGTGTCGGACGCCCTCGCGGCGCAAGCAGAGCTGGTCGGAGAGAGGGTCGCACGGGAGAAGCAGGTTGCGGCGCTCAGGGAGGCGGTCGAGTTGTCACTCCTTCGATATCGGGGCGGTCATGCCACCTACTTGGACGTGCTGGACGCGGAGCAGCAGCTCTATCCGGCCGAAGACGGCCTCGCTCAGACACAGCGGGATCAGCTCTCTGCCGTGGTCACTCTCTACAAGGCGCTGGGCGGCGGCTGGAACCTGAGCGACGCCGACTGGGGCAAACCTCACTGAGCCCCTCCGAAACCCATGGTGCAGCGGCGCACCCCACGACGATCCTGCACGGACTCCGCGGCAAAACGATCGGCGATGTGGCGTATGCCGCCGCGATGCCAGCGTTCGGCCCGCAGCTCAATGACGAAGATGTGGCGGTGGTGATCAACCATGAGCGCTCAAGCCGGGGGAACCACGCGCCCGTCGTGAAACGCGAGGACGTTACGGCCCACCGCGAGTCGCCGGATCCGCAAGGGGATGTGGCGAGCACCACGCAGTCGAGAAGCGTGACCTCCTTCGCGCGGTCGCCCCGTCGATTGCTGCAAGTGAGGGCCAGTCGTCCGAATGCCGGCTTGATTCGAGCGACGGGAACTGCGGCGCGCTGTCGCCGGACTACTGCTCCCGCGGGTGGTCGTCGGGCTCGGCCTGCTGGAGCATGCGCTCCTCGTGCGTGCGGTAGGCGCTGTTCACTTGGTCACGGACGCGGTTTGGCAGGGTGCCGCTGGCTTGAGCGCTGGCCGGTGCAGGGGAGTGGCTGGCGAAGAGCCCACCAAATGCGCCATCCGTCCCCTTGGTGAAGACTTCGATTCCCACCCAGATTGCGACAAGAATGAAGAGGATGCCGAAGACCTTCTGCATACGCCCCCCCGTCAGGAAGACGATCGGCAAGACGCGACCCCTGCCTAAGCCATCGGCATGACGGTGGAGTGCGGGCGGAGAGACGTTAGCCCCGCACCCTTCGGCAAAACGCCTCGACGAGCGCGGGAGATCCGGCAGCCATCGGCTCCTCGATACGTGGATCAGGCTGATTGTAAATGCGCCGGGCACCGTCGAAGCTCAGGTAGACGCCTCCCGCTTCACGCAGCAAGAGGTCCCCGGCGCAGACGTCCCACTCACTCTTCGGGGCGAGGGATACGTTCAAGTCGCCGTGGCCCGAGGCCACGGACGCCAGCTTCCAGGCGATCGAGCCCATGGGACGGACTTCGCGAAACCACTTCGCATAGGGTTCGAGCTGACCGCGCGAGATTTCGGTGCGGCTTGCGATCACGACCGCCTCGGAAAGGCGAGCGCAGCGCGAGACTGCAACGCGCGTTGCGGGACCGATCTCCCCGCGTGCCCAGGTGGCCCGCCAGGCGCCGCCGCCCCGCGACCCCAGCACAGCCACACCCGCAGCGGGGTTCAGCACGACCCCAGCCACTGGCTCTCCGGCCTCGGCCAAGGCGATCGAGACCGCGAACTCAGGGATGCGCGCCACGAACTCCTTCGTGCCGTCCATGGGGTCGATGATCCAGGCACGTCGACAGCGACGGCGCGAGGCTTGATCAGCGGTCTCTTCCGAGAGCATCCCGTCTTCCGGAAAAGCACGGCTCAGGTGCGCGCCGATGGCGCGGTCCGCCTCGAGGTCGGCATGGGTAACGGGGTTGTCCTCGGACTTCTCCCAGCTCTCCGAAGGTCCCGCGAAGTGACGCATGAGGATCGCCGCCGCCTCACTGGCAGCCGTGAGCGCGACCTTGAGCTCGCGGGCAAATTCACCGACAGGCTCCCGCATCGCGCGCGAGTATACTCGCGCTGATGAAAAGCCGAGACGTTCCCCTGGGCTTCCTCGCTCATCCCGACACAGGAACGCATCATGGAGTCGTGATCGTCCACGACGTCTGGGGGCTCGCCGAATTGTACCGAGAGTTTGCGCGGCGACTCGCGCAGGCGGGATTCGCCGCGCTCGCCATCGACCTCTACCGGCGCGAGGTCAAGATCACCAACCCCGGTGAATGGATGCGCGAGCTCTCCGATCCCGCGGTTCTGAAGGACGTGCAGTCGGCCATCGACTTCCTGCATGCAGATCCCTCCGTGGGCAGCGGACGCGTGGGAGTTGCCGGCTTTTGCATCGGTGGCACCTACGCACTCCTGGCCGCCTGCACCTGCCAAGGCCTCGCCGCCGGCGTGAGCTTCTACGGCATCCTCTCCTACCAGCACGGCCTGCTTTCCTCTCCGGACCTCGATCCCGCCAAGAAGCCGCGCGAGCCTCTTCACGCCATAGGCGACTTGCGCTGTCCACTCCTCGGCATCTTTGGCGCGAGCGACGAGTTCATCCCATCGGATGACGTGAAGGAGTTGGAGGCGAACCTCGCACGAGGCGCTGTGCCTTCGGAAGTACGGGTTTACCCGGGTTGCGGTCATGCCTTTTTGAACGAGACGCGCGCGCAAGCCTTCCGGCAGGAGTCTGCGGCGGATGCATGGCAGAGGATGTTGGACTGGTTCGGTCGATACCTGCGCTAATCAGGTCTCGACTCGCAGCACGAAGAGCGCGAGCGTGCGCTCCCGCGTCGCATAGCGCGTCACCGCTGCATCCACGGGGACCTCGGTACCCGCCGCGTCAAGCATGCGTGTGGCGAAGCGGCGGGGCTCGGCACCCTCCGAGATCGCCTCGAGCTCGATGGACCAAGAGCCGTGTTCGGTCTGCGGGAGAAAGCGCAGCACATCGGCATCGAGCAGCGCGTCTCGCGAGAGGCGAAGAAGCGCGCCAGCGGCGGGATTTGCATCGACAATATGACCGTTCGCGGTGTCGATCGCGAGGAATAGATCCGCCACCCGGTCGATCGCGGCGACGACCGCGCGGCGGTTCGCCCGAGGCGCGCCGCTCGCCCGCCGAGAGGGTTGGGTCGTGCGCAAGGCCGCGCGAAAGCCGGTCACAAGCGGCGCAAGGGCGCGCCTCACCGCTTCTCCGCGCTCGCCTGCCACTTCGGCGGCCGCCTCCGACCATGCACCGAGCAGACGCCCGACGCGGGCCTCGTCGGCATGGATACCGTCGAGCGCCGGCGCTGGTGGGCGCCCTCTTTCGAGGGACGAGGCCGCAAAGCTGCGAAAGCGTCGCAGTGCCTCAGTCTCCGGCGCGGCCGCCTGGGGCGCGCCCGGGCCCAGGCGTGCCGCGAGAGCGCGCTCGATCTCTCCGCGTCGCATCACGAGCCAGGCCGCGAGCTCCGGATCCTGTGTCAGAGCGCCCATTTATCCAGTTGTACCACACCCTCGCGAATGGGCCCTCAGTGCGCAGCCGCAGTGCATGCAGCCACGCAACTCCTCAAAAGAGCGGGGAGATGCGGAGCGGATGAGCGCTCGACTGTCACGAGCGGCGCACACGGGGCCACTCAATCCACATGGGACGAGCGCCGATAGATGCCCTCATGCAGATCCGCCCCAACCCGCGTCGCCTTGTGATCTCCTATGCGCATCCAGAAGCCTATGCACCCCTCGCGCGGGCCATTCTCGCGAAGATGGGCTTCTGGATCGTCCCGATCGAGGAGATGTCCGAGCTGCCTCCGTCCTGGGCAACCCGCAAACCGGAGCTGCGAATCGTGGACGAACGGCGTCTCGGAGAGGTGCCCGAGGACCTAGAAGAGGATGGGGGGCCGATTCCCATGATCGTGCTCACCGGCCGTCACGGCGTGACCGGCGTGGATCCGCGGATTATCGGTGCCGTCAAGCGGCCCGCTGGCCTTCACGACCTCTATCGCCTCGTCCAGGAAGCGCTCGAGGAGACGCCGCGCGCGACTACGCGCGTCCCTACGCACCTGCCCGCACGCTGCCGCCGCAACGGGCGTGAATGGCGGGGCTCCGTGCTCTCGCTGTCGGAGAACGGCTGCCTCTTGCGGAGCCCGGAGCAGGTGCCCCTCGGCACGCAGGTGGAGATCGAATTCCTTCTTCCCCGCGCTGGGACGATCGTGACCCAAGCAGAGGTTGCCTACCAGCTGGTACCCGACTTCGGGCTCGTCTTTCACAGCACGCCCGCGGCCTCACGCGAGTCGATCCTCGCCTACGTCCAGGCCACGCTCGGCAACAGCTGATCTCGCGCGCTCTCGACCTCCGCTAGGGGTGGCACGTACAATGCCGCCTTGTGCGCAGTCGCCGCGCCCTCCGTGTGCGGAGGGCTCGCGTTCGTAGGCACGCAAGACGCGAGGAATTCGGGACGCATGCGGCTCCGAAAAACTCAACGGCAACGGTTCGCTCTTTCTTCGGCTCTGGGCTCCTCTTTGGCGGGCTCGCGATGAAGGGACTTCGCGAGGGGCGCGTGCGTGCCCATGGGCTTGAGTTTGCGACCCTTGAGGCCGGGAGTTCCGGCTCGCCGCTCGCTCTCTGCCTCCACGGCTTTCCTGATACGCCCGTGACCTTCCGTCACCTTCTCCCTGCGCTCGCGAGCGTGGGATACCACGCGGTAGCGCCTTGGATGCGCGGCTACGCCCCGACGCAAGCTCCCGCCGACGGGCGGTATCAGAGCGCGCTTCTTGTGCACGACGCGCTCGCTCTGATCGAGGCCCTCGGGCAAGCCCGTGCAGTCCTCGTGGGGCACGACTGGGGCGCCCTCGCAGCAACGGGCGCCGCGATCCTGCGGCCCGAGCGGGTGCGCAAACTCGTAACGCTGGCCGTTCCGCACCGAACAATGGGAGTTGCCCTCGCGACCAGCTACGAGCAGCAAAAGCGCTCGTGGTACATGTTCTTCTTCCAGTCGGCGTTCGCGGATGCCGCCGTTTCGGCCAACGACTTCGCGTTCTTGGATCGGATCTGGGAGGACTGGTCGCCGGGTTTTGTCCCCGAGCCCGAGGACCGCGAGGCCCTGAAGCGCTGCTTCCGCAGCCCCGGAGTGTTGGCCGCCGCTCTCGGCTACTATCGCGCGACCTTCGATCCTGCACGGCAGGACCCGCAGCTTGCGGGTGAGCAGCTGCGCATCGTGAGCGCCGAAGTGCCCGTCGAAGCGCTCTACCTCCACGGTACGAGGGACGGGTGCGTGGGCGTAGAGGTCGCACGCAGCGTGGAGGGCGGCTTCCCGAAAGGGCTGCGGAAGGTGGTGGTCGAAGAAGCGGGTCACTTCCTGCATCTCGAACGACCACGACTCGTGAACGACGCCATCTTGGATTTTCTTGGGGCGCCGCGACCGTGAGCCTCTAGTCACACATCAGAAGGGGTTGGAATGACGGATCCCACGCCGCAGGCAATGCCGCCGGCTCAGTATTTCAACGTGATGAAGGTCAGTCATACGTCGCGAGAGTTCTTCTTTGATCTTGCACAGTTCACTGGCGAGGCCGGTGCGCCAGCGAGTCTCGTGGGCCGGCTGGTGACGAGCCCCGAGCATGCGAAGGCCATGCTCGAGGCGCTCGCGGAGAACGTCGGTAAGTTCGAAGCGCGCTTCGGGTCCATCCGGCCCTCTGCGCCTCCCCCGTCGAGCATGCAGTAGCGGCTGAAGGGTAGGGCGTCGCTCGCGGGTTCGGTGTTTCAAAGCTCGAGGCAGCGGCGATAGACGTCTTCGAGCGCCGCTACTGTCGCGCGAACGTGGTAACGGGTCCGCACCTCCTGAGCCGCCGCGGTGGCCAGGCGCGTCCGCAAGGCCCGATCGGCCCGCAGTCGCTCGAGTGCATGGACCAGTGCCCGGACGTCGCCACGGGGCACGAGAAGACCGTTCTCGCCGTCCCGCACCGTTTCGGGGACACCCCCGACTGCACTTACCGCCACCGCCTTGCCGAGCGCCATGGCCTCGAGAAGGGCGAGCGGGTGGCCCTCGAATCGGGAGGGCAGGGCGATCACGTCGGCGCAGCGCATGAGTGGAAACACGTCGCTGCGATGGCCCAGGAAGTGAATCCGCTCGGCCAGACCGAGCCGGCGCGCTTGCGCCTCGAGTGCGCCTCGCAGGACGCCTTCACCGGCGAGCCAGACGTGCGCGGGAGGGACGCCCGACGTGAGGCCCGACTGTGCGAGGGCCGCCACGGCTTCGATCAGAATGTCCTGGCCCTTTCGAAGCTCGAGGGTTGCGGGCACAAGCACGCGGAAGACGTCGCCCGAGAGGGCGGGCGGCGCAGGATCGGGTGCATGCGCCGCAGCGCGATCGAGCTCGTCGGGGTCAATCCCATTCGCAATCACTTGCGAGCGCCCGAGTGCACGACGCCCCACGTGTCGGACCGCGCTTTCTCGGACGCGCTCGGAGACCGCAATGACGGCGTTCTGCCAGCCGTAGGTGGCGGAGTTGAGCCAGCGTGTCGCAGGCCGGTACATGTCGAGGGTGTTGTGCTCGGTGTAGACAAGCCGTGTGGGGAGGCCGCGGGTCGCGACCCGTGCAAGTGCGCCGGGGACTGGTAGATGCGCGTGCACGAGATCGATCCTTTCGCGGGTCAGCGTGCGGCGCAGCGCGATCAGGGCGCGCGGACCTGGCAGCGCGGCGTGGCCCGCCGGCATCCTTTCCACGGGGAGACCCTGCTCGCGCCAGGCCAGCGCGAGGGGACCGGAGTCGTCGAAGGCCGCGAGGCGATAGTCGAAGCGCACGCGATCAAGATGCGGGAGCGCGTTCATCAAGAGGCGCTCGGCGCCGCCAAGCGCTGTCGTCTTCGTAAGCATGAGGACACGTGGGCGGCTCATGCCCTCTCCGGGTAGACTCGAGCCCGATGAGTGAGAGCGGGAGCGGGTCTTTTCGCGAGTTTGATCTCTTCGTCCCGACGCCCGAGCACGCCCTTTTGGCGCAGACGCTTCAGGAGTTCGTGGCCCGCGAGGTCGAGCCGCAAGCCGCGACGCATGACCGCAGCGAGAGCTTCAACCTCGCCCTCTTCCGGCGCGCAGGCGAGCTCGGACTGCTCGGCGTTACGCTGCCCGAGGAATACGGGGGCGCGGGGCTCGACGCGACCGCTGCGGTGCAGATCTGTGAGGCGCTCGCCAGCTCCGACCCGGGCTTCGCGCTCGCGGTGCTGGCGCACGCCGTTCTCTTCGCGCAGAACCTCGCCGTGAACGGGGACGAACTCCAGAAAAAGCACTTCCTGCCCGATGCGGCAAGCGGCGCGAAGATCGGTGGATTGTGCATGACCGAACCCGCGGTGGGAACGGATGTTCTCGCCCTGCGCACGCGCGCCGTGCGATCGGGTGAGTCCTACGTGCTGGACGGAGTCAAGACATTCATCACGAATGGAGGAATCGACGAGCACACGCTCGGGGACGTTTTCATCGTCTATGCCGCCACTGCGCCGGGGCGGATTAGCTCCTTCCTGGTCGAGAAGGGGATGCCGGGCTTTCGCCTCGGCCAAAAGTGGAAGGACAAGCTTGGCATGCGCGCTTCGTTCACTGCCGAGCTGCTCTTTGAGGGCGTGCGCGTTCCGCTTTCGCACCGGCTCGGCGAGGAGGGGGAGGGGACGCTCCACATGATGCGCAACCTCGAGGTCGAGCGACTGACCCTCGCTGCGATGTCGCTCGGGATCGCCCAGCGCTGTGTCGAAGTGATGGTGAGCTACGCGAACGAACGAAAGAGCTTCGGGAAACCGCTGCGCGAGCACGGGCAGATCCAGCGTTACATCGCGGAGAGCTTCGCGGAATACCGCGCCGCTCGAACCTATGTGTACGACACCGCAAGACGCATGGACCTGTGCGCGACGGGACAGCGCATCGATGCGGACGCGACCAAGCTGTTTGCCTCGCAGGTGGGCAAGCGGGCGGCGGACAGTGCGATCCAGGTGCTCGGCGGGTATGGCTACATGGGCGAGTACGCGGTCGAGCGGCTGTGGCGCGATGCCAAGCTCCTGGAGATTGGGGGCGGAACGCTCGAGGCCCATCACAAGAACCTGACCAAGGATCTCGCGCGGGATCCCACCCAGATCCGCCGGTAGCGCTGCCTGGTCCGACCCTCGCAACCCCATCCCCGCCCCCGTTCCCTCCTATCGGCCGAGATCTCGCCGGGTTTGACCCCTTCGTTGCGATACCCTGAGCTGAGAGATGGCCACCTCCCCGCCCAGTACTCCGGATGAGCCTCCCGCTCGCTCGGCGGCGAGGGGTCTCGCGACGGAGGAGCTCGCTCCCCGGCTTCGTGCCCTGATCGCCCGCGAGCGTGGGGAAGCGCCCGAGGCGGTGCGCCTGCACGATCTGCGGCGAATGGCGGGTGGGGCTTCCCGCGAGCTCTGGTCCCTCGACGTCGAGCTCGGGGGCGAGCGGCAGGCACTCGTCTTGCGGCGCGATCCTCCCGGCCGCGTGGGTGAGTCCGACCGCGGGCTCGAGTTTCGGCTTCTGCGCGCGGCCGCCGGCGCGGGGGTTCCGGTTCCGCGGGTTCTCTTCTGCGATCCCTCCGGCGAGGTCACGGGTTCGCCATGCTTTCTGATGGAGCGCGTACCCGGAGAGACGCTGGCTCGCCGTCTCCTGCGAGACGCGCAGTTCGCCGTGGCGAGACGCGCGATGACCGCACAACTTGGCGCCACGCTCGCCCGCATTCACTCCCTCGACCCCGACGACCCCGCGCTCGCCGGACTCCCGGCGACACCATCGGATGTTTTGCCGGGGCGCGCCGATGTCGTCGCCACTGCCGAGCGCGCGCGCACGCTGGCCCTAGAGCCCCACCCCGTGCTCGAACTCGCGGAGCGCTGGCTTCTGGCGCGCATCCCCGCACGCAACCGGCGCACCGTGGTCCACGGCGACTTTCGCATCGGAAACGTGATCTTTGACAGCGAGGGTCTGCGCTCCGTTCTCGATTGGGAGCTCGCCCACGTAGGGGATCCACTCGAAGACCTGGCCTGGCTATGCGCCCGCACCTGGCGGTTCGGCAACGACTCCTTGCCGGTGGGGGGAATTGGCACGCGCGAAGAGCTCGTGGGCGCGTACGAGGCTGCGGGCGGCGAAAAGGTTGATCGCTCGGCACTGCGCTTCTGGGAGTTGGCCGCGAACTTCCGCATCGCCGTCGTCTGGTTAAACCAATCTCGGGCCTTCCTCGATGGTAAGGTGCGGAGTGTCGAGCTTGCGTCCCTTGGCCGGCGCACCGCGGAATCGGAAGACGAGCTTTTGCGCCTGATGCGGGAGAAAGCATGAACGACCGACCCGATGCGGGGGAGCTCTTGCGGGCCGTGGAGCGCTTCCTTGAAGCCGACGTCGTGCCGGCCCTCGACGGTGTCCAGCGATTTCATGCCCGCGTCGCGGCCAACGTGGTCGCCATCGTAGCCCGGGAGCTCGAGACTCAAGAGCTCCATCTGCGGAGCGAGTGGGAGGGTCTCTCCAGCCTGCTCGGTGACGCTTCGCCAATCCCGGACACGCTGGCCGCCCAGCGGGAGGGTCTTACGCGGCGAAACGAGGAGCTTGTCCGCCGCATCCGGTCTGGCGCGGCTGACCAGGGCCCGTGGCGCGGGGCTGTGCTCTCCCATCTCGAACGCGTGGTGGCGCAAAAGCTCGAAGTCTCCCATCCGCCGCGGCAACGCTGAGGTCCTGATGGAGACGCTACGCGAGGAGACGGCAAACGGTGTGCGGCATCTCGTGCTCTGCCGGGGCCGTGAGTACAACACGATCACCCCGACACTGCGCGACGAGCTTGCGGCCGCCATCGATGCGGCCGAGGCCGATCATGAAGTGCGGGTGATCCTGCTGCGGGCCGAGGGCCCGGCCTTTTGCGCGGGCTACGGACTCGATTGGTCGACGGCCGCGCAAGCCAGAGAGATGCTGAAGCCCGAAGAGGCTTCTCGAGGCGCAGGCGGGCCCGCATGGGCAGTGCGAGGCGGGCCGGATCGCCGACGTGTATGGGATTCGGTCGCGGACTTGCAGATGATGTCGAGCTTCGTCGACGTGTACATGAAGCTCTGGTACGCGCGCAAGCCGACGATTGCAGCCGTCCAGGGTTGGTGTATCGGCGGCGGGACCGACCTTGTCCTGTGTGCAGACCTCATCATGGCGGGGGAGGACGCAAGCTTCGGCTACCCCCCTGCCCGGGTGTGGGGTACGCCGACGACGGCGATGTGGGTGTATCGGCTCGGTCTTGAGCGCGCGAAACGCTATCTGTTGACCGGCGACGAGATCCCTGCCGCCGAGGCGGCGCGCATGGGCATGATCCTCGAGGTGGTGGCGGACGCCGAGCTCCTGCCCCGGGCCACCGCGCTCGGCGAACGGATCGCCCGAGTGCCACTCAACCAACTCGTGATGCTGAAGCTCTTGTGCAACCAGACCGCAGAACACATGGGACTCGCCCAGACCCGGCTTCTCGGCACCCTGTTCGATGGCATCGCGCGACACACCGAGGAGGGGCTCGGCTTCGTGCGCCGGGCCCAGGAAGTGGGCTTCCGCGAAGCCGTGCGGGAGCGCGACGATCCCTTCGGTGACTACGGGAGCCGACGCAAGTAGCCCACCTCCCGAGCTTCGCCCTAGGCGAAGCGCTTCAACTCACGCCGGGCAATCACCATCTTGTGCACCTCGTCAGGCCCGTCGGCGATGCGCATCGCTCGGCCGTTGCGCCACATGGCGGCGACCGGCGTATCGTCGGACATGCCGAGGGATCCCAAACATTGAATCGCACGATCGCATACGTTCATCATCATGTTCGGGGCGACCACCTTGATCATCGAGATCTCCTGGCGCGCCTTCTCCTTGCCGTAGGTATCCATCTTCCACGCAGCGTAGAGCGTCAAGAGGCGCGCCTGGTCGATCTCCATGCGCGAGAGCGCAACCCAATCCTGCACGAACTGTTTGTCGGACAGCGGCCCCCCGAAGGCCTTCCGGTGGACGGCGTGCTTGCACATGATCTCGAACGCACGCTCGGCCGCACCGATGCAGCGCATGCAGTGATGAATCCGGCCCGGACCGAGACGCGCCTGGGCAATCATGAAGCCGCCGCCCACCGGTCCAAGCGTGTTCGACACGGGCACGCGACAGTTCTCGTAACGGATCTCGCAATGTCCGCCTCCGCCGGCATGGCCCATCACCGAAACGGCGCGGATCAGATTGAAGCCTGGAGTGTCGATCGGGACGAGAATCTGGCTCTGGCGCTGGTGCGGGGGCGCCTTCGGATCCGTCACGCACATCACGATCGCGATCTTGGCTCCGATCGCGCCCGAGGTGTACCACTTGTGGCCATCGATCACCCAATCGTCGCCCTCGCGCACCGCGCGGGTCTGCAGACCCGTCGGGTCGGCGCCAGAGACCTCGGGCTCCGTCATCGAAAAGCAGGAGCGGATCTCTCCGTCGAGCAGCGGCCGCAGCCATTGCTTCTTCTGCTCCGGCGTTCCGAACTCCGCGAGGATTTCCATATTCCCCGTGTCGGGAGCCGCGCAGTTGAAAACACGCGAAGCGATCGCGCTTCGGCCCATGATCTCCGCAAGCGGCGCGTATTCCAGATTGGTGAGCCCTGCGCCGTACTCGGGGATGGGAAGAAAGAGGTTCCACAGGCCGATGGCCTTCGCCTTTTCCTGGAGCTCGCGGACGATTTCGGGAAAGTGGTGGGGATTGCCCGACTTCTCGACCTGCTCCTCCGCGAGGTGCTCGGCGGGGTAGACGTACTCGTCCATAAAGCGGAGCAGCTGGTCCTGGATCTGCTTGACCTTGTCGGTGGGCTCGAAGTCCATCGTATCTCCTGGGGGCTTTGGATTTAGGGGGTGGGGAGGATGCTTACTTTCACGGCGCCTGCCTTCTTGTCGGAGGCGATCTCGAAACCTCGCTCGATATGGCCCAGCGGGACGGAATGGGTCACAAGGCGCGCAAGGAGCTCGCGCTGTCCGTCGACCAGGGCGACCGCATCCTCGAAGTCGGCGCGCGGGCTGCCCTGCCAGGACCGTGCATAGCAGTTTGACCAGGCGAGCGTGGCCTCCTTGAGAAGCAGCGGGTAGGGGTCGAGCTGGACGGAGCCGAGGAAGACGCCGAGGACGCTGACCGTGCCTCCGGGTGCGAGCGCGGCCCCCGCGGCGCGGAGCGTGTCGGCTTTGCCGCCCACCGTCTCGAGGACAAGGTCGTGTTTCGCCTGAGAGGCGAGCGCCGCTGGCGTGGCCTCGGCTTCGCTCAGCACCCGCGCCGCGCCAAACGCCCGGCCGAGCTCCGCTTGGTGGAGGTGCCGCGCCGCGAGCCACACTTCGCCGGCGCCAAGGGCGCGCGCGGCCAGCACCCCAAGCAGCCCGACGGTACCGGCACCGAGCACCAAGACTTGCTGGCCGGCGGCGAAACTCGCACGCCGCAAGCCATGCAACACCACCGCGACGGGCTCGGCCAGCGCGGCGATCCTCGGATCGAGCCCTCCGGGCACGCGGAAGAGGCGATGCGCGGGAACGACCACGTACTCGGCCATCCCTCCGCTTTCGTGAAGCCCGAGCAGACGCATCTCCGAGCAGATGGAGTCACGCCCGGCGCGGCATTCCCGGCACTGACCACAGCTTCGGAGGGGCTCGACCACGATGGGCTCGCCGGAATCAAAATTTGAAACGCCCGGGCCCGTTCGGTCCACCGTCCCCGCAATTTCATGCCCCGGGGTAAGACCGACGGGGAGCAGGCCGGCATGGAAGAGGTGGAGGTCTGTGCCGCAGACGCCGCAGGCCGAAACTCGCACGCGCACCTCGCCGGGGCCGGGCTCGGGGAGCGACACGTCTTCGACAAGAAGCGACCGGCGACCCCGGGAGATCGCGGCCCGCATCTTTCGCGGGACGGGAGCAGCGGCGTCGGAGACGGCAGACGCGACGGACGGCGGCTCGGCGGGGGGCATGGCGTGGGAGGCTAGCAGCGCCGCCCGGGAGCGCCGCGTCGGGCGCCGCTACGGACCCACGCAGGTTCGGCCGAAGAGCCCCGGGTGCTCGTAGAAGTCGGTCTCATCGGAGCGCTGGTCATCGCGCTTTGGATCGCGATCGATGCCGCGCGCTCACCCTCTCCCCTCGGACAGCGGCTGCCCGTTATCCTCCTCGGCCTCGCTTCAGGTCTCTGGAGCTTCGGCGAGCTCTTCGCCGAGCGCGCGGCCACACCCGAGGAGCTTTTGCTGGCTCGGCGTGTGCTCTTTGCGGGCGCGACCTTCCTTCCGGTCATCTGGGTCTGGCTGGCCATCGACGTCTCGGGCGCAGCAAGGCTCGCGAGGCTTCGCCGCCATCTCGGCTGGCTGGCTGTGCCGGGGCTCCTCGCGTACTCCTGCCTGTACTGGGATCATGAGGTGCGTTTCATCGCGTGGACGACCCGCCCGCCGCAGCACGGGCCGGTGTTCTGGGCCGCTGTGGCCTATGGCTGGACACTCGTGACCGGGGGGACCGTTCTCTTCCTCGTCGCGGCAAGAAGGCGTGCGCGTGTTTCGTCGTTGCGCCTCTGCGTCATCGCCGTGGGAGTCTGCGGCCCGCTCATAGGCCACATTGCCTTTCAGGTGATGGGGGGCGGCTCCGTCGAGCCGACCCCGATCTTTGTTGGAATGGGCTGCCTCATCCTTCGCCTCATTGTCTTCGACTCGGGCCTCGCGGTGTTCTTGCCGGTGGCGCGGCGCGACGTGATCGAGCAGCTTGAAATCGGCGTGCTCGTAGCGGACATCGATGGCCGGGTGGTGGATGCAAATCCGGCAGCGGCGCAGCTCGTATCGCCTTCGCCGGTCCTCGGACAGCCGCTTTCGGACCTGCTCGGGGCCGCCCAGCGAGCGACCCACAAGGTGATCGAGATTCAAAGCTCGCCCGTGCGCGGCCGGCTCGGCGAGGTCGGTCGCTTCGCGGTGCTGACCGACCGCACGGCCTCGTGCCGGAGCGACCGCCAACTGCTGCAAGCCCACAAGCTCGAGGCCTTAGGCATCCTGACCGCGGGGATCGCCCACGAGGTGAACAATCCCCTGGCATTCGTCCGGGCGAATCTCTCGGGCCTCGAGGAGCTCGCCCACGGCCTGCGAGATCCCACGATCCGCGCGGCGCTCCCCCCTAAGCTTGGGGAGCTCGCATCGGACGCGCCCGAGCTCGTGGCCGAGGCGATCGAGGGTGTAGAGCGGATCGGCCGCTTGGTGCGGCGGCTCCGGCGCTTCGCGCGCGGCGAGGGTGCTGCGACTCCCTATGAGCCCGTAGACCTGCGCGAGGTCGCGGAGAAAGCGTGCGCACTCTCCGGTGTGGGTCTTCCGGCGGGCGCGATCCGCCGCGTGCTGCATCCCGCGCCTCTCGTCCCCGGGAACGAGGACGAGCTGGTGCAGATCGCAGTCAATCTGCTGGTGAATGCGATTCAGGCGAGCGGCGGGCGCCCCGAGATCGAGGTCGAGGTGCGGTCGGCGCGGGGAGGGGTCACCCTCGCGGTGCGTGATCGCGGCGAGGGCATCCCCGTCGCCGCTCTGCCACGCCTCTTCGACCCCTTCTTCACCACGAAGCCCCCCGGACAGGGCACGGGTCTTGGCCTCTCGCTGTCTTTTGACCTTGCTCGCCAACACGGCGGCACGCTCGAAGGCGCCAACCGGCCCGGTGGTGGCGCCGAGTTCGAGCTCTGGATCCCGGCGCTAAGCTGACAGGTCAGCATGGCGCGATTGATCCTCATCCGGCACGGTGAAAGTGTCGCGAACGCGCAGCGCCGCTTCACCTATGGACCCTTCGAGCCGTTGACGTCGCGGGGCCGTGCGGAAGCCCACGCCATCGCGGCACTCATGCGCGCTCGCTTCGATCCCGTGGCGCTCTACGCCAGTCCCTTCGTCCGCGCCCTGGAGACCGCGCAGCAGGTCGGTCGCGTGCTCGGCCTCCTGCCGAAGACCGTGGAGGAGCTGCGTGAGCAGGACTTTGGGGCGCTGCGTGGACACCCGTATGCCGACTATGGGACGGACCCTGCTGCCCAGGGCATCGGACGCTGGTCGCACAGGCCTCCGGGCGGCGAGACCCTCGAAGAGGTTGCCCGCCGCGCGGGTGCGGCACTTCATTCCATCGCGCGCGCACACCTCGGCGAGGAGGTCGTGGTGGTGAGCCATGGGGGCGTGATGGCCGCCCTTCGCGGCTTTGCGGCGGGGAGCTTCGAGGACGCCCCCCTGCCGACCGGGAACGCCGCGGGTTACGTGCTCCACTACCGAGTAAACCGCTGGATCTTGTCCGACCTCCTCGAGCCTGAGGCCCAGGTCTAGCCTCGATCCGTCGGAGCCCCTGCCGGCGGCCCTGCGGGCGGGCGCCGCCTCTCGCTTAAGCCCTGGAAGACGACGTAGAAGACGGGCACAAAGAGCACCGCCAGGAAGGTCGAGGTGAGCATGCCACCGAAGACCGCCGTCCCGAGTGCACGGCGACTCGCGGCCCCGGCGCCGGAAGCGACGACCAGCGGATAGACACCGAGGATGAAGGCGAACGAAGTCATGAGGATCGGTCGGAAGCGCAGCCGTGCGGCTTCGGTCGCCGCGGTCGCAAGGTCGAGCCCATGTCTTCGCTGCTCGCGCGCAAACTCGACGATCAGAATCGCGTTCTTGCTGGCGAGAGCAATCAGCAGAACAACACCTATTTGTGTATACACGTTGTTGTCCATGCCGCGCAGCGCGACCGCGACGACCGTCCCGAGCAGGGCAAGCGGAACGACCAGAACGACGGCGGCCGGATTGGTCCAACTCTCGTACTGGGCTGCAAGCACAAGGTACACCAGCAGCACTGCCAAGAAGAAGATCAGGAACGACTCCCGACCGACCCTCTTCTCCTGGTAGGAGACGCCGGTCCACTCGTATCCCATGGACTTCGGGAGCTTGGCTTCGGCCATCTGCTCCATGATCTCGAGCGCCTGCCCCGAGCTCCGGCCGGGCGCCGCCTCGCCTGAGATCGCGGCTGCAGGGTACAGGTCGTAGCGGCTAATGATCTGCGGTCCGAGGATCTCCCTTACGTCTGCCAGTGTCGCAAGGGGGACCATTCCACCCGCGGGATCACGCACCTCGAGCTGCTTAATGTCTTCGGCGGTCACTCGGTAGGCGGGCTCGGCCTGGGCGCGCACCTGGTAGGTGCGCCCGAACCGGTTGAAGTCATTCACATAGGTGGATCCGAGGTAGGTCTGCAGCGCATTGAAGACGCTTCCGAGCGGGATGCCGAGCGTCTTGACTTTTGTGCGGTCGATGTTCGCGTACAGCTGCGGAACCCCCGCGCGAAACGTCGTGTTTAAGGCGGTGAGACCGGTCTGCGAACTCCCGTCGTGCATCATCTCCTGGACGACCTGCTGAAGCGCCACAAGTCCGACGGAGCTTCGGTCTTCGATCTCTATCTGGAAGCCGCCCGTAACGCCTAGGCCCCGGATCGCCGGCGGGGGAAACACAAAGGCCATTCCCTCCTGGATCTTCGCGAATTCTTTGCGCAGATGGGCGAGGATCGCGGGCTGCTGGAGCTCTGGGCGCTTGCGCTCGTCCCACGGCGTAAGCGTAGTGAAAAACGTGGCCGAGTTGGAGGACGAGGTCCCGTCGAGGATCGAGAAGCCGCCGATCGTGTTCACGTTCGCCACTCCGGGGGTCTCGAGCAGAATGCTGTTCATCTTCTCCACAATCGCGGTGGTGCGGGGCAGCGAGGCCGCATCGGGAAGCTGAATCCCGGCGATGAAATATCCCTGGTCTTCGGTGGGGAGAAAGCCCGTCGGGAGCGAGAAGAACCACCACAGGGTTAGACTGATGAGGACACCGAAGAGGACCAGCATCGCCCGCGGCCGACGCACCATCTGCGCGACGACACCCACGTAGGCGCGCTCCGTCCGCGCGTAGAGGGCGTTAAAGCCGCGGAAGAACGCATTGTGGTAGCCGCTTGTCGGGCGCAGCCAGACCGCGCACTGCGCGGGTTTTAGCGTAAGCGCATTGACCGCGCTGATCGCCGCGGTGACCGCGATCGTGAGCGCGAACTGGCGGTAGAGCTGGCCCGTGATGCCGCCGAGGAACACCGCGGGCAAGAAGACCGCCATCAGGACCGCCGTGATCGCCATGACTGGACCCGTGACCTGCTCCATGGCACGAATCGTGGCCTCCCGAGCGGGGAGGTGAGCGGTCTCAATGTGATGCGAGGCGTTCTCCACGATCACGATCGCGTCGTCCACGACGATGCCGATGGCCAAGACGAGACCGAAGAGAGTGAGTAGATTGATGGTAAAGCCGAAAATCGCCATGCCCGCGAACGCCCCGATGATCGTGACAGGCACGGTCGTGGCAGGCACCAGCACAGCGCGCCAGTCCTGGAGAAAGACCAGGATCACGACCAAGACGAGCGCGCTCGCTTCAAAGAGCGTCCAGTAGACCTCGCGAATCGCTTGTCGCACGAAGAGCGTGGTGTCGAGGGGGACCGCGTACTCCACGCCCTCTGGGAAGGATTTCTGCATTCGGTTCATCGCTTCCCGCACGTGATCCGCCACGTCGAGGGCGTTGGCCCCGGGAAGCTGATAGATGCCGAGGCCGGCTGCGGGCTTGCGGTCCTTGAGGAAATACTGGTCATAGGTCTGGCTGCCGAGCTCCACCCTCGCGACATCTCGCAGGCGGGTGATCCGGCCTCTCTCGGTCTTGACGACGATGTCCTCGAACTCCTCGACGTCGGTGAGACGTCCGAGCGTCGTCACCGTGTACTGGAACTGCTGCCCCGGCGGAACGGGGGGTTGGCCGATCTGGCCTGCAGCCACCTGGACGTTCTGCTCTTGGACCGCCGCGACCACATCTTCCGTGGTGAGGCCGCGGGCCTTGAGCCGGGGCGGATCCATACAGATCCGCATGCTGTAGGCGGCCGCCCCGAAGACCGTCACGTCGCCCACCCCGTAGATCCGGGAGAGCTCGTCGCGGATATGGAGCGTCGCATAGTTGGCCAGGTAGAGGCTGTCGTAGCGACCGTCCGGGGAGCTCAGCGCAACGAACATGATGATGTTGGTCGACTGCTTCTTCGTGGTGATGCCCTGGCGCTTCACGTCGTCGGGCAGGAGTGGCTGCGCGATTGCCACGCGGTTTTGCACCAGCACCTGTGCGATATCCAGGTTCGTCCCGACGTCGAAGGTCACCGTGAGACGGTAGGAGCCGTCGCTCGCGCTGGAGGAGGACATGTAGAGCATGTTCTCGACGCCGTTCACCTGGATCTCGATGGGCGTCGCCACGGTGTCCGCCACCACCTGCGCGTTCGCTCCCGGGTAGGTGGTGGTGACCGTGACCGTGGGCGGAGTGATGACCGGGTACTGTTCGACAGGGAGTTTGCGGAGCGTCACCAAGCCGAAGACGATCGTCACGATCGCGATCACATTCGCGAACACCGGGCGGTCGATGAAAAAGCGCGAGATCACCTCGGGCGCCTCACGGGCCGCCCTTGGCATCGGTGGGCGCCGCCGGGGGCGCCTCGCTGTGCGTGGGCTTGACCTCGCTTCCGGGTCGCGCGCGCTGGAGCCCGTTCACGACGACCCAGTCGCTCTTCGCCACCCCCTCGTGCACCACCCGCATCGCACCTTCGACGACCGGGCCCAAGTCGACGCGCCGGTACTCGACCATGTTCTTGTCGTTCACGACGAGCAGATTCTGGCCGCTCTGGTCGGACGACACGGCGGCCTCGGGAACGAGCAGCGCCGGGCCATGCTTCATCGGGAGGCGGACGCGCGCAAACAGGCCAGGCAGGATCTGGCGTTCAGGATTCGAGAAGATGGCGCGCAGCTCGATGGTCCCGGTGTCGGGATCGACCCGGTTGCTGGTGTAGTCGACGTGCCCGACGTGAGGAAATCCCTGGTCGGTCCCGAGCGAGAGGTATGCGACATCGCTCGAGTCCTTCGCTGCATCCCCCTGGTCGCGCAGCCACTGACGATACGCGAGGAGTTCCCGCTCGCTCATCGTGAAGTAGGCGTAGATCGGGTCGTAGTGCACGATGGTGGCAAGAAGCGTGGGCGTGCCCGAGCCCACGAGATTGCCGACGTCGACCAAGTTGCGGTCGATCAAGCCATCGAAGGGTGCATAGATGTGCGTGTAGGAAAAATTGAGCGCGGCGGCTTCCAGGAGCGCCCGGGCGTTGTCGACTTCGGCCTTGGCGAGGTCGCGCGCCTGCGTCTTGTTCACGAGGTCTGCGCGGCTTCCCGCGGACCTTTGGTAGATCGCCTGGGTGATCTCGAGCTGTTGGTCAGCCGCCCGGAATTGCGCCTCCTTGCCGGCGAGATCGGCCTTCGCCTGGTCGAGCTGGGCCTGATAGAGCGTAGGCTCGATCACGAAGAGCAGATCGCCCTTCTTGACGTCCGTACCGGGCGTGAAGTTGAAGCTCTGGAGCAGGCCCTGGACGCGCGCCCGGATGTCTGCGCTCTCGTACGCCACCGTGTGGCCTGAGAACCCGGAGTAGATCGTCACCTCTCGCTCGACGGGTCGTTGGACCGTCACCTCGGGCGGCGGGGGCGGAGCGTAGCGATTGCCGCTTCCGCACCCGACGGCCGTCGCCATGCAGAGAGCGAGCGGGGATACGGTGAGACGGCGCCAGGGGATCCGCCTCCCGCGCATCACCACTTGGGCCACCACCACCTCCACTGCCACCACGCCCGCTTCTGCAGATCGGATTCGGCCTTGTCCACGTCCTGCTTCTGCCCGTTCGGAGAAAGCAATCCGCCATAGCGCGTGCGGGCCTGCATCTGCTCTCGCGTCTCGGCGGGCACAAAGTCCTGGCCTTGGCGGAGCTCCCAGCCACCGCCCAGGGCCTTGTAGAGAGCCACCACACTGAGCGCCACGATCCCGCGCTCATCCACAAGCTCGTCGTCCACCCGCAATTTCGACTGCTGGGTGTTCAAAACGGCGGTGTAGTCCGTTGCACCCTCGCGGTACTGGATGATCGACAGATCCACGGCACGGTGAGCGGCCTCGACAGCCTCGTCGAGTCGCTGGACGCGCTCCGTCCCGCGCAGGTAACCGACGAGGGCATCTTCGACCTCTTGCTGGGCCACGAGCACCGTATTCACGTACGCCGTCGCCAGCTCCTGGAAGGTCGCGTCTTGCAGGCGGACGTCGTTGGTCAATTGGCCGTAGTTGAGAATGGGCCAGTTGAAGGCCGGTCCGGCCAGCGCCTCGAAGGAGCGGCCTTCGAAAAAGCTGGCGGCTTGCGCGGTGGAGAGCCCGACCGTCCCGGTAAGCTGGAAGGCGGGCAGAAGCCGCGCGGTCGCCACGCCGATCCGTGCACTCTGCGCAGCGGCTGCAAATTCGGCACTGCGCACGTCGGGGCGCCGCCGAAGCAGATCCGCCGGAACCCCCACGGCGACGCTCACCGGCACCTCCGGCAGGGTCCCCGGACCTCCGAGCAGCTGCGTGAGCTCCTGTGGCGGCATTCCGAGGAGCACGCACAAGGAGTTGATGGCCTGGCTCCGCGTGCGCTCGAGATCGGGAATCGTGGCTTCGGTGTCGTGAAGGAGCGTCGCTGCTTGCTGCACATCGAGCTCCGAGGTGCCGCCGGCTTCATAGCGCACCCGCGCGATGCCGAGGCTGTCCTCCTGCACCCGCACGTTGTCCCGCGCCACCGCGAGGCGCTCATCCAGCGTCCGGATGGCCAGGTAGGTGGCCGCGACCTCCGAAACCAGGCTCACGAGGACGTCGTCATAGCTTGCAACCGCTGCCAGGAGGTCCGCGTCCGTCGCCTCCACGGCCCGGCGGAACTTTCCCCAAAGGTCGAGCTCCCACGCGGTGTCGAATCCCGCCTGGAAGGTGTCGAATCCCCGGGGTACGCCGAGTTCGCCCTGGATGGTGTTGAGACTCTCGATGGTGTGCGAATAAAAGCCGCTCATGTCCTGTTGCTGGGGGAAAAGGGTCCCGATCGCGATGCCGCGGCGCGCCTGGGCTTCGACGACCCGAAGGCCCGCCGAGCGGAGCGAGAGATTCTCGGCGTAGGCCGTCTCTACCAAACGGACGAGAACCGGATCGGAGAAAGCTTCCCACCATCGTGTCTGCGCGGGCTCGTCGCGGACCGCCGGATTGCCGGACTCGAGCCAGGCGGATTCGGTTGCGACCGCGGGGCGGACGTAGCTCGGGCCCACCAGGCATCCTGAAAGAAGGAGTGCAACCAGAACGGAAAGCGATGCGAGGAGTGCGCGCGCGCCCTCCTGCCCCCACCTCCCTCTTGCGCTGACGACGCCCTCCACCTCCACTCACCCCGTCTCGCCCAGCGCCCGACGCGCTGGAGCTCGGCTACCCACGCTCGATGCGCTCAATCACGGCACGCACCACGAGCGGCCAGGCGATCGTGGCATCGGCCATGACTTCGGCAAAGCGGCCCCCTTCGCTCTCGGGCACGAACTTCCCCCAGGACACCCCCCCGGTGTAGGTGCGGCCCGAAAGGCCCCCCCAGTGGTCGGGCTCCGGGCAGATCCGCACCCCGTAGCGAAAGCGCCGAAAGGGCTCTGCCACGCCGAGCCTCTTCTGCGAGATATCGAGGTAGGGACCCACCTGCTGCGCCCAGTTTCTCGGAACTCCTCCACCGACCGTGAAGATGCCGATGGTCTCGTGGGCGCGGATCTGATCGGTGTAACGCTCGAGGTCCAGGAACGGATCGAAGGGGCGTCGCTTGCGCCCCTGCATCTCGCGGCGCCGGTTGTAGACCGCGACGTCGAGGCCGAGCTCAGAATCGGTGAACGCGGGCACGTAGACGGGGACACGCCGCGCAACCGCACTCTTCAGGATGGCCCGACCCGGGGCGTGCTGGGCAAGATAGCGTCCCAGAGCCTCTGTCACGATCGAGCTGCACAGCACCGTGTCCTCCGCGAGGCCATCGAGCGTCTCCGAGACGATCTTCTCGGTGTCGTCGAGGTTCTGTTCGAGCTCGAGCGTGTCGTAGACGCGGTTATACCCCTTCTCGAACAGCTCCTCATCACTCATCGACTTACGATGCTTGAAGTGCAACATCCCTGCGGCTTCGACGAAGCCATGCGTCATGAGGGCCCCGGTCGCGATCACCGCTTGAACCCAGCCGCGGTCGATCATCTCGCACAGCACGAGACCCTGC